>Ga0222712_10000206_pt1 | contig 86048 bp, 65 predicted proteins | sample C33_657DmetaG_FD_165043 | JGI IMG/M metagenome (GOLD analysis project Ga0222712, IMG submission 165043) | Estuarine water microbial communities from San Francisco Bay, California, United States - C33_657D | ecosystem: Environmental > Aquatic > Marine > Unclassified | place: USA: California... | reverse complement strand
GCGCCCACAGTTGCCAGCCTTGGCACGACGAGCGACACGACGCCGACGATCACGGGTACGGCTGAGGCCAACTCGACGGTGAAGGTCTACGAGGGCTCGACCCTTTTGGGCACGACGACGGCGGATGGCAGTGGCAACTGGAGCTTCACGCCGACGAGTGCGCTGAGCGAGGGCACATACAGCGTGACCGCAACCGCAACCGATGCGGCTGGCAACACCAGTGGTGCGTCCAGCTCGGTGCCTAATCTTGTCATTGATACGAGTGCGCCGAGCGCGCCCACAGTTGCCAGCCTTGGCACGACGAGCGACACGACGCCGACGATCACGGGTACGGCTGAGGCCAACTCGACGGTGAAGGTCTACGAGGGCTCGACCCTTTTGGGCACGACGACGGCGGATGGCAGTGGCAACTGGAGCTTCACGCCGACGAGTGCGCTGAGCGAGGGCACATACAGCGTGACCGCAACCGCAACCGATGCGGCTGGCAACACCAGTGGTGCGTCCAGCGCACAGAACCTGTTGATTGATACCACGGCGCCGTCCGTCAGCAGCGTCTCGGTGCCGGCCGACGGCGCCTACCGTGCAGGCGAGACCCTCGACTTCGTGGTCCACCTCGACGAGGCCATCACGGTGGATACCAGCGGCGGCACGCCGCGCCTGGCGCTCACCATCGGCAGCAGCACCGTTTATGCAAGTTATGTCAGCGGCAGCGGCACCACGGCGCTGACCTTCCGCTACACCGTGGCCAGCGGTGTCAACGATGCCGACGGCATCACCGTGGGCGCGCTTCAGACCAACGGCGGCACGCTGCGCAACGCCGTCGGCAATGACATGAACGCAACGCTCAACAGCGTGGGCAGCACCGCGGCGGTGCTGGTGGACACGGTCAACCTGGCGCCCGGGGTCAACTCGTCCGTGTTCGTGACGAGCTCGCCGACGCTACAGGGTGTTGCCGAGGCGCTCAGCGCAGTCACGGTCACCGTGGGTGGTGCCACCTATGCGGTTACGGCCAATGGCTCCGGCGTCTGGAGCCTGGACACCAGCTCCGCCACGCCCACCTCGGGCAGCTACACGCCGCTGACCGACGGCAGCCATGTCGTCACGCTACTCAGCACCGATACCGCCGGCAACGTCGCCAACAGCAGCGGCATCGTCTCGGTGGACCGCACGCCGCCGTCGGTGCCGGTCATCACTGCGCTGAGCAGTGCCGACGCCACGCCGGTAATCACCGGCACCGCCGACGCCGGCGAGCGGGTGTTCGTAACGGTCAACGGTGTAAACATCCAGACCGTGGCCGACCAGCAGGGCGACTGGTCTGTGGCGGTACCCGATGCCTCCGCGCTGAGCGATGGCACGTACAGCATACAGGCCTTCAGCCAAGACGCAGCTGGCAATACGAGCACGGTGGGCACCGGCACCGTCATCATCGACACCACTGCGCCAGATGCGCCGTCGGCCATCACCGTCACGCCGCAAGGCGGCACCGTGGTGGCCAACACGCTCAACGGCAGCAACACCTCGTTGGCACTGTCGGCCACCATCACGGCCGGCCAGGCCACGGGCGGGCGGGCTGATTTCTACGTGGGCGGCGTGCTGGTGGGCTCTGACACGGCCATCGCAGCTGGCGACACCAGCGTGGCCTGGACCAGCAGCGATGGCTCGCCCACCGCGGCTGAACTGCAGGCCGCTATCGCGGCCGGTGGCGTGGTGACCGTGGTGCTGCGCGATGCGCTGGGCAATGCCGTCACCGGCAACGGGCCCACGCTGGTGCGTGACGTGGCCGTGCCCGACGCCGCCACCCTGGACTTTGCGACCGCCATCGGTGCGGGCGCGCCCGTCAACGAGGCGCAGGCAGCGGCGGGTGCAGTCGAGGTTCTCGGCGAGGCCGGCGCTACCCTGACCGTTACCTTCACCCAGGCGGGCAATACTGTCGTCAAGACAGTGTCGGCCAATGGCACCACGCAAAGCGTGCCGCTGAACCTGGCCGACCTGGTGGCTCTGGGCGACGGCACCATCACCGTCACCGTCACACAGACCGACAGTGCAGGTAACGCGCAGACAGAGACCGCGCAGACGGCCAGCTTCACGCTCGACACCACTCCCCCGGTTGCTCCGGGGCTGGCTGCCGGCACCGGTGTGACCAATGGCGCCACTGCTGACGAAGCCCAACAGGCTAGCGGCGTCGTCACAGTCACGGGTGAGGTGGGCGCCACCATTACCGTGGTTTTGAGCGACGGGGTGAACAGCGTCACCAAGATCGTCACCGGCAACGGTAGCACGCCGGTGGCCGTGGTGCTGGATGCGGCCGACGTCGGCGCGCCGGTGGGCCTGAGCGACGGCACCATTGCCGTTACAGCCACCCAAACCGATGCGGCTGGCAATGCGCAGACCGCCTCAGCCGCCACCCTCAGCTTCAACCTGGACACCACCGGGCCTGTCGCTGCGGGCCTGGCCCTGGGCACCGGCGTGGCCGATGGCGCCACCTCTGCAGAAGCGCAGCAGACCAGTGGCGTGGTCACCGTCACCGGCGAGGTGGGTGCGGCCATCACCGTCACCCTGAGCGACGGCACGCACACCGTCACCAAAACCGTCACCGGCAATGGCGCCACGTCCGTGCCGGTGGTGCTGAGCGCTGCCGACCTGGGCGGCGCCAACGGCCTGACCGATGGCCCCATCACCGTCAGCGCGACGCAAACCGACGCAGCGGGCAATGTGCAGACCTCCACCGCCAACAGCGTCAGCTTCACGCTGGACACGGCGCCGCCGGCCATGCCGATGCTGATGTCGTTCGCCCAGTCGTTCGAGGCGCCGGCGCCCACGATCGAGCCGATCACCACCAACGACACCACGCCGGTGATCCGCGGCACGGCGGCAGCCGGCGCCAGCCTGACGATGACGATTGCTGGTGCCACTTACACCGCCACAGCCGACGACAACGGCTACTGGGCTGTGGACACCGGGACCAGCCCAGCTAGTGGCAGCCTGGGTATCTCGACCGATGGCAACTACGCCATCGAACTGAGCAGCTCCGATGCCGCAGGCAACACGGCCACGGCCACAGGCACGCTCACGCTGGACACCAGCGGCCCGGCCAATGCACCCACCGCTATGAGCATCACTCCCTATGGCGGCGCCGTGCTGGCCAACACCATGACGGCCAACACCACCGAGCTCGCCTTCAGCGCCAACATAGCGGCCGGTCAGGCCACCGGCGGCTATGCCGAGTTCTACATTGGCGGCGAGCTGATCGGCACAGATTTCGACATTCTGGCCTCCGACACCAGCGTCAGCTTCAGCACCAGCGATGGCACGCCAACCGCCGCAGAGCTGCAGGATTTGGTGCGTGCGGGCGGCGTGATGACGGTCAAGCTGTTCGATGCCTTCGGCAACAGCACCATCAGCGCGTCTGGGCCTACGCTGGTGCGCGATGTGACTCCGCCGGTGGCGCCCACCAACATCACAGTAAGCCTATCTGGCGGCACCTCATCGCCCGGCGTGCTCAATGGCACCAACACCGACGCCAGCTTTTCGGCCACAGTGGTGGCGGGCGAGGCGGCGGGCGGGCGCGCCGAGTTTTACGTGAACGGAGTGCTGGTAGGCACCGACACCGACATCCAGGCCGGTGATACCAGCATCAGCTACAGCACCAGCGATGGGACGCCCACCGCAGCCGAGCTGCAGACGGCTATACCGTCTGCGGGCAACATCACGGTGAAGCTGTTCGACGCAGTGGGCAACGAGGTTATAGGCACGGGGCCGTATCTTAAGCGCTCTGTAGCCACCGTCGGCACTCCGACCATTAACAACGCCTGGACCAACGGCAGCAACCCGATCATCACCGGCACCGCGACGCTCAATACCGGCGAGACGCTGTACGTCGACTTTGGGTACAACGGCTACGTTTTCACGCCGGGTGACGGCTTCCTCACGTTGGTGGGCAACAATTGGTCGCTGAACCCGATGGGCAAGGTCGGATTTGGCCCAGTCTTCGACGCTCTTCAGCTTGCGGCCCGCTTCACCGGTGGCAATACGATTACAGCGTTCATCAGCAACGGCGCGCTCAGTGGATCGACCGCGTCGGGCACGGTGGTCTACGACAACGCCGCGCCCACGGCCACCTTCATCGCCCCGGCGGATGCCGCCACCGGGATCGGCATCAATGGCACGCTGACGATACAGTTCAGCGAGACCGTCACCGCCACCGGCACCGGCAACGTGCTGATCAAGAAGGTGTCGGACAACAGCACGGTGGCCACGTTGAACGCGGCCGATGCCAGCATCAGCGGCACCGGTGCGTCCACTCAGGCCACGCTGGCCTATAGTGGCCTGGCCGCCGGCACGGCCTACTACGTGGTGCTGAACGTGGGCTCCTTCGTGGACCTGGCTGGTAACAACTACGCTGGTACCTCTTCTACCGGCACCGCGGGTTGGGACTTCACTACCGCTGATCCAGCCATTGGCGTGAATACGCTGGCGGGGGACAACCGCATCAACATCGCCGAGAACGGCGGCACGGTCACCATCAGAGGCACGATCAGTTCCACCACGCCCTCGGTGCTGGCGAACTACGACGCCGACCATATGACCGTGACCCTTACCCCCGCCAGCGGAGCCACGGTCACCGCCACGGTAACCGGCTACGACAACAGCACCGGCGTTTGGACCGCCACTATCCCTGCGAACACCCTACTTCAGGGCAGCTATACGGTCAGCGTTAGCGCCATAAGCCAGAACGTGGCCACGCCGGACCTCACCAGCAGTAACGCTCTTGCAGTAGACTTGTCAGCGCCGAGCGCACCGACGCTCAGCCTGGGCGCCGGCGTGGCCAACGGGGCGACGCAGGCCGAGGCCACGGCGGCTACCGGCGTGGTGCTGGTCACCGGCGAGGCCGGCGCCAGCATCTCCGTCACCTTCAGCGATGGCACGCGGACCATTATCAAGACCGTTACGGGCAATGGCGCCACTCCCGTGGCCGTGGTGCTGGCCGCGGGCGACTTGGGCGGCAGTGGTCTGACCAACGGCCCCATCAGCGTCACCGCGGTGGCCACCGATGTGGCCGGCAACGCCGGCACGGCCGCCACCACCAGCTTCACGCTGGACACCAGCGGCCCGGCAGCGCCCACGCTGACGGCGCTGGTCGCCAACGACAGCACGCCGATCCTCACCGGAACGGCCGAGGCCAATGCCACCGTCAACGTGACGGTGGGCGGCGTGACCTTCCAGGTGACGGCCGATTCGGCTGGCCGCTGGGCGGTGGACACCACGCCGGTCACCGGCTCCCCCATCGTCAGCGGTAGCAGCTTCAGCCTGGGCTTCGACGGCAGCAAGACCGTGACCTTGCAGGCAGTCGACGCGGCAGGCAATGCCGGCAGCACCGGCAGCGCCAGCTTCACGCTGGACACCACCGCGCCCACGGCCACCTTTGTTGCACCAGCCGATGGGGCGCTGCCGGCGGCCGGCATCGGCATCAGCGGTAATCTGGTGCTCAACTTCAGCGAGACGGTCAGTGGTGCCGGTACAGGCAACATCCAGATCCGCCGCTTCAGCGACAACGTCATCGTCGCCACGCTCAGCGGCCAGTCGGCCAGCATCAGTGGCACGGGCTCGTCCACGCAGGCCAGCGTGGCCTACACCGGCCTCACCGCCAACACGCGCTACGTGGTGACGCTGGATGCGGGCGCCTTCGTCGACACCGCAGGCAACGCTTGGGGCGGGGCCGGCACTTTAGGAGCTAGCGGCTGGGACTTCACCACGATGGACCCGGCCATCGGCCTGAACACCATCGCCGGTGATAACCGCGTTAACGTCAACGAAAACGCGGCTACCCTCAGCCTGAGCGGCAGCATCAGCGCCAGCAACACCAGCGTGCGGGCCTATTACAACGCCGCGCACATGACCGTGACCCTGACCCCCGCCAGCGGCGCCACGGTCACCGCCACGGTAACCAGCTACGACAGCGGCACCGGCGTGTGGACCGCCACCGTGCCATCGGGCACGCTGGTGAATGGCAGCTACACGGTGGCGGTATCAGCCACCAGCCAGAACGTGGCCACGCCGAACTTGAACGCCAGCCAGACCCTGGCCGTGGACCTGACCGCACCCCCGGCGCCGGTGCTGGCGCTGGGCGCCGGCGTATCGGATGGCGCCAACAGCGCCGAGGCCACCGCCGCCAGCGGCGTGGTCACCGTCACGGGCGAGGTGGGTGCCACCATCACCGTTACCCTGAGCGACGGCACCCGCACGATCACCAAGACCGTTACCGGCAATGGCAGCACGCCGGTGCCGGTGGTGCTGGCGGCCGCCGAACTGGGCGGCAGCAGCGGCCTGGCAAACGGCAGCATCACGGTCAGCGCCACGCAGCGTGACCTGGCCGGCAATGTCGGCACCGCTGGCACTACTACGTTCACCCTGAACACGGCAGCGGTGGCCGCGGCCGACACCACGCCGCCTGCGGCGCCGGTGTTCTCCGACATACTGAAAGACCCGGGCGGCATCAGCGTGGTCTTCAGCCCGGCGGCGGGCAACAAGACCACCGACCAGACTCCGTACTTCTTCGGCACTGCCGAGGCTTTCTCGACGGTGACGTTGTGGCGAATAAGCGGTGCCACGTCGACGTCCTGGGCCACCACGACGGCGGACGCGGCGGGCAACTGGTCCTACCAGGCGCCCACCCTGTCGAACGGGACCTACCAGATTAAGGTGACGGCGACGGATGCGGCGGGCAACGTTTCCACGTTCAGCGGTACGAAGGGCGTGTGGGTGGACACCACCTTCAGCGGCACGCCGACCGACACGACCGCGCCGGTGCTGCAGTCGCCGGGCACGCCCGTGCAACTGGACGCCAGTGGGGCCAACGCCACGGTGGCCATCACCTTCAACGAAAACCTGGCCACCAGCAATCTGCCGCCCATCAGCGCCTTCACTGTGACCGACGCTGCGGGCAACGCGGTGGCGGTGACCGGCGTCGCGGTATTGGGCCGGGTGGCCACGTTGACGCTGGCCAGCGCGCCAAGCAAGGTGACGGTGGTCTACACTGACCCCACCGCCGGCAACGACGTCAGCGCGTTGCAGGATTCGGCGGGCAACGACGTGGCCACTTTCACGAAATCGGCCGAATACGTCTTCGTCAACGTACCGAACGCCATCTATACCATCCTCGCCAATAATACCTACTTGATCAGTGGCACGGCAACCCCGGGTGCGTTCATCGGCGCTGTATTGCCCAACGCTAACAATGCCAACTGGAACAACCCAATGACTCCTGTGAAGGCTGACGCCAACGGGAACTGGACCATGACCGTTGCCGCGGCGGGCGAAACGGCCGACTTCACAGTCAGTTTCACGGCGACCACTGCCAGCGGAGGTAGGTCTACTGCAGACACAGCGACCATGTCGCCCAGCCACCCGTCGCCCACGTTGCTGCCGCCGGTGTCGGCCATCGACGTCGTCGGCATGACGCTAGACACGGGCCTATTCAGCACCGACTTCATCACCAACCAGCCAGGCGGCCACACCGTCAGCGGCACCTATGCCGGTACGCTGAACTGGGGCGACATCATCCAGGTGCTGGTGACCCAGAAGAACCCGATGACCCAGGACCTCAGCTCGGAATGGGCGCTCACCGCGTCGGGCGTCTCGGGCATGCCGCCCGGTTCGCAGCGAGTGTTCAACGCGGTGGCCGACGGCAATGGCGGTTGGACATTGAGCGGCACCAGCTTGCTTCCCAGTGACGGTATCAACGGTGGATCAGGTTACATCGTGGCGCGTATTTACAACGAGGCGCTGCTAACGCCGGGTGTCAGCGATACGCAAGGCTACACCCTTGATGTCGCCCCGCCATCGCTCAACTATGCAAATTCACTGACGGACAGCGTCAACATTACGGGCCTTACTGGCGCAAACACCCTAACCATTAACGGTGTTACCACGCGCTGGCTCAATGCTGGCGACACGTTGACTATCTCCGCAACATTCAAGAGCCTGGTCAATGGGGCCTGGGGACAAGAAGGGGTCTATTCCAACAACAGTGGCGCCTACTCCCAATTGGGCAGCTTCGGGACTGCGGGGCTGACGCTCAACGACAGCAACAGCGGCACTACGGACACTCGCGCGGCTGCCTTTACAAGTGGCGGCACCAACACGCCTACCATTAACTTCACATACACGGTGCAGGTTGGTGACAACACCAACCAGGGCAACACGGGAAATGCCAGCTTGGCCAACAACGGCGTGCTGATCAACAGCAATGGCATCACCACGAGCGGTGGATCGATCATCGATCTGGCTGGCAACGTTGCTAACTTGAACTTCAGCACCACGGGCAGCAACCTAGCCTACGGCATCGACACCGTGGCCGCTACGGGCAGCGTGACCGACCGCTGGATCTACCAGTCCAACCAGGGTGTGGCCCTGCAGTCGAATGAGCGTTACTACCCCGAGGACCACATCTACACGCGCAACACCAGCGTGGCCTTCACGGCCTCGGAACCATACGTCACCGGCTACCTGATTGATGCTGGCACCACCATCACGACGGCGGCCGATATCCTCGCCTTGAACGATCCGACCAAGGTGCTTGCCGTGACGACTGGCGCTCTGACAGGCGGCAGCTTTAATCTGGCAGATTCAAAGCTGGCCAACGGCGACTACAAGCTCTACCTGCTCGACAAGGCGGGCAACTTTTACAACGATGCCGGCGCGCCGTTGATCCACGTCACGCCCATCCCCACGATCGAAAGCTACCGGCTGATTGACACCAACCGCGAGAGCGGCAGCATAGTTGCCGGCGACTACGTGGCCAACTTCGCCCCGTCGACCAGCGACCTTGGTGTGGTGCTGAAGTTCAACGTCGATGTGAGCCTGGTAGGGTCGACTTCGATCACGCTGAGGATGACCGACGATCAGGGCAACGCGATCAAATACCAGGCCTCCGGGGTATGGGCAAATTACATCGCCGGAAGTTATGAGTTCCCCGACCGGGACTATTGGGCCTACCGGTCTCAGCTGGCCAACAATAACGTCCCCTACAATAATGCCAACCTATATCCTCCGCTGGATCAGACTTGGGTCAACAACCAGGCTACTGCCACCTACGTGAAAAACGGCACCACCTACACCGGTGTGCTCAACGGGGGCGGCAGCAACGACCTGGCCGCGCCGTCGTATAGCTATGCCCCCGGGCTGGGACTGACGCTCACTGCCGTCAACGATGCGGCGCTGCGTGCCCAGTACGGTCTGGCGGATGACGAGGTGCTCTTCATGCCGGTTGCCGGGCAGAAACTCGACCTGAACGGCGTGGCCGGTGTGATCCAAGGGATGGTTGTGTCCTCGGGCTTCCGTTTCGAGTTCCGTCCGGCCGAGGCGCTGACGGCCGGCCAGAGCCTGATGTGGTCGGGTGACGACTATGTTTTCCGCGCAGCGACCTTGGACCAGAACACGGGCGTCTACTATCTGCCAGACGGTTCGTTCGTCGGCAGCAACTTCGGCGTCTTCTGGTTTCGCATCAAGAATGCGGACGGCACAACGGCCCGGGAGTACCAAGCCAGCGCCAACGAGGTGAGCTGGGTCTATAGCGGATTGTTGAGCAACAATGCGGCCATCGTCGCGACCCAGGGCTTGGGTGTGGTCAATCCCGGTGTCACTAAAGAGCAGGTGCTGGAAGGTATTAAATATATCACAAGCCAAAGTAGCGACGCCAATGCTGGCCCAGATGTGCCTGTGTACAGCGATGCTAATCGAACCTCTGTAGCCACTACGCTGGGCAACGGTGTCAACGATCCGATGCGCACGATCTATGTCGATGCTGGCGCAGCTGGTGGGCTCGGCACCAATGGGGTCATGGCCGGACAGTACGTTGCGGTGGTGCATCAGGGCGTGCTCGACCCGTCGGTCACTTACGGTGCCAATCTGCTGCAAAAGCTCTACTATGACCTTCTGCCATTTCAGGGGGCAGTGGGCGAAGCCGTGGCCACTACCGTGGGTGGTGAGACGCACTACCAGGCAGCCGTGTCGACGGTGGGCCTGCAGGCGGGCATTGCCAACGTTTACTTGTTCGATGGCAACGGTAACATCCGGCAATTGACGCAAACCGTCACGATTGCAGACAACTCGATCCCGACCATCACGGTGGTTTCAGGCGCCAGCGCCAGCACGGACAGCAGCGTGAACGTGACCGTCAGTGCCGATGGCGTCGGATCATCTTACGTCTACTTGGTCAAAAGCGACTCCACCGCGATAGATGGTAATGGCGCGCTGGACTTGGCTGCGCTTAAAGCGTCGCCCGCCTCGACCTGGAACGTCGCCTATGTGGAAGCGGCCAACCAGTTGCTCTCGGCTGACGGGCTGGCTGCAGGTGACTACATCGCCTACGTGGTTGACACGGGTGGCAACCAGGCCAAGGCAGTGGATCACGTGACCATCACAGCCGGTTCACCGGCTAACACGAACATCGCGCTGGCTGCGGAAGTTACCGGCATAAAAATCACACGCAGCGTGGACAGTTATCAGTCAGTCGACTTGACCCAAGGGAGCCTTCAGCTGTCGCCTTTTGACCTGAGCTACACGCATTCTGCGACTTCGGTAAACGGCAGCAACTATACCAATTACTACCACCAGTTCAGCGGTGAGGTGTTGCACACAGACCCGGGCGTCGTGCCGGGCTCCGAGATGTACCTGACGCTGAAATGGGGTGGCTCCAACGTTGCCGTGTACAAGGTAATAGTGGGCAACGACTACACTTGGCATCTGGATACACTGACTGACATTCCGCTGTCTGGCGCAATGCCGGCACTAAATTTTCGGCAAATGCAGTACGTTCAGGTAGCACGAACAATCGAGTATCAGTTGCCGTATGTTTCGGATATGGCTGCGTCGGTAGACTATCAATTGTCGTTTACGGATCCGCTGGGGAATGTAAATCAATCGAGCGGAACATACAGCTTTGATTTGAATCAGCCTCAGTCTTCTCCCATCTTGAACAAGCTAATCACCAACGACACAACACCAATACTCACGGGTAGCGCAGCAAAATACAGTACTTTCTTGATTGAGGTTGGCGGTGCGACATTCTCAGTCACGGCCGACGCCAACGGCCGGTGGACACTGGACACCGGTGCGGCCGCGCGCACGGGCAATTTCTTGTTGACCGGGAATGTGAACGAGGTGGATGGCCACAGCGAGACGGTGACCTTCGTGTCGGGCGGCGTGAACACCACGGACACGTTCACACTCGACGTGTCGGCGCCAACGGCGGCCAATTTTGCGGTCACGCCGTACCTGAACAGCTTGCCGGATCCGAGAACCATCTTTTTTGATCCTATTCCAGGTGGCACCGTTACGTGGAAAGGTGTCAACAATGGTGGCACGGGCATTGTGGGCGGTACCGGCCATTACGGCGACAGCGTGAAGGTGCAGATTGGCGGATGGACCGGCACCACGGCGGTTCAGGCTGACGGTACATGGGCGATCAATGCCAGCGGTGCGTCGATGAACGCCGAAACGGCGGACGGTGTCGCCACCGTGCAGGTGACAGTCACGGACCACGCTGGAAACAGCTACAGCACCTCGGCGACGGCCTTCACGACGGCGTTACCGGCCTACCCGACCGATTATACTAACCAGACAATCGCAGGAAACGGGTGGGCGCCTGACGTGCCGGTGCTTACCAGCATAGCCTCCAATGTGGCCGATCTGCACCTGACGTGGATGCTGTCATCGGGGCCGAGCTCTGTTGATATGACCAATGTGACGACCCGGGTCAGTGTCAATGGCAATGCCTTCGTGTCAAATTCCAGCGACCTGGCCCCCGACTTCTCGGCGGACCAGCGCGCGCAGTTCCACACCGGCCTCAACGAGGTCGTGATTCAGCGCACCGAGTACACCTGGTCTTTCGACAGCATTACCCGTCAATACGTCCAAAGTTCGCCGTATACGATGGAGTACAGGTCGTCCGTGTACCTGGACCTGTCTGACCCGTCCTTGTCGACCAACATCTTTAGCGCGCTCGGCAGCGTCGCCACACCGCTTTTCTCGGGTTATACCGAGGCTAACACGACGGTGCGGCTCACGATTGGTTCAACTCAGATGTCGACTACTTCTAATGCATCTGGATATTGGAGTATCGATCCAGCTCTTCAAGATTCGGTTCTCTCCGAGATCAGCAGAATTCAGCTGTCTCCAGTGAATTCAGGGGTCAATGTCAACGGAGACGCCGCCGTTACCTTGGATATCGACACGCATAACTTGGTTTTGGGTGACATTCTGAACGTTTATGGCTGGGGCGTGGAAGAGGATGAAGCCAATCGGGTGCTTCTAGCTCAGCATGTGGTTAACCTGGGCGACCAAGGCCTCAATGAGTTGCACCTCCAGTTGAACACGAGCGGACTTTCTGCATTGGGCATGGTCTGGTTAGACACCGAAGTGGTGCACCAAGGGCCGACCGGTGAGTCGGCAGTGATCGACACTAGCCCACCTCTTCTTTACCAAATCTTGTGAGGATCCAGATGCTCCGACTGTTGATTTCCACTGAGAGTTGACCCGGGAGAGGCATAAATTTTCATTCAGAAGTGACCCATGTTTGATCTTCCCCTTGGCGTTGGCGTCGGGGGAGGCAGGAGTGATCGACATGGAGTTATCGAGTTTAATTCGCCGCTGGTATTTTCGTGATCATAAGCCGATCCGCGAGATTGCTCGTCAGTTGGATTTATCGCGCAACACGATCCGTAAATATCTGCGTGGCGGCGAGGTTGAGCCGAAGTTCAAGGCTCCCAATCGGCCTAGGCCGTGTTGACAAAAGGGATTCCCATCTGCCCCGACTTCTGATTCAAGGCTGCTTTTTGAGGAGCAGTCATGGGCCGTGGGGACTTGTCGGATGCGGAGTGGGAACTGATCGGCCCGCTGCTGCCATCTGAGCGAGGGCGCTGGTCGCGACCTGCTGGCGATAATCGGCGCTTTCTCAACGGCATGCTTCATGTGTTGCGGGTTGGCTGCCCCTGGCGCGACATGCACGAGCGCTACGGCAAGTGGAACTCCGTCTATGTGCGGTTCCGACGCTGGGCCGAACAAGGTGTCTGGGATGCCCTGCTGCAAACGCTGGTCGATCTCGGCCTGACCGACGACTGGCAGCAGATGATCGACAGTACCACGGTTCGCGGCCATGTCTCGGCAGTGGGCGGAAAAGGGGGGCTTGTGCGCAGGCTTTTGGTCGATCACGCGGCGGCTTTACGAGCAAAGTCCACGCCCGCTGCGACAATCAAGGACTGCCTATCGGGTTCATCCTGACCGGCGGCGAGGCTTCGGACTACGCTGCCGTCGATGACCTGATGGCCCTGCCGTTGCCCAAGCCAAAGGCGTTGCTGGCCGACAAGGGCTACGACGGCGACCGGTTCCGCGAAAACCTGCTCATGCGCGGCATTTTGCCGATCATCCCACCCCGGTCGAACCGGAAAGTGCCGGTCCATCCCGACTATCGGCGCTACAAGGATCGCAACCGGATTGAGCGCATGTTCGGCAAGTTGAAGCAACAACGCCGCATCGCCACCCGCTACGACAAAACCGCCCTGTCGTTTGAGAGCTTCCTCAACCTCGCCGCAGCACGCCTATGGCTGAAGTCTTTTGTCAACACGGCCTAGCAAGTTGGACCCGTTTGCAGAGAAGCTGGCGGTCTGGCTGCGGATCGAAGCGAGCAAGTCACGCAAGCAAAGGCGCACGGCCAAACAGATGCATGCGGACCTTGCGGCTTTGGGCTATGACGGATCGTACGGCCGCGTTGCTGCCTTTGTTCGCACATGGAAGGCTTATTGGCAGCGTGATGCCCAGACCCGTGTGTGGAGCAGCGTGCACCATCGTCGAGGCTTATGGGTATTTATGGGTCAATTTGCGGCTATGGTTGCATTTTATGGATATATACGGGTATAGATGTGGGTATGGCCATCCACATCTCCTCGTTGACTATCACGCCGCAAATGCTCTCGCTGATTGCTGAGATCGATGAGTTCAAAGGCGCTTGGCGGGCGCTGGGAACGCTTGCGCCTGATCGCCTGTCAGCGCTGCGGCGCGTCGCGACGATTGAAAGCATAGGCTCTTCAACCCGGATTGAGGGGAGTAAGCTGTCGGATGGCGATGTTGAGAGGCTACTGTCGAACATCGAAGTTCGCCACTTCGCCACTCGCGACGAACAGGAGGTGGCGGGCTACGCGGAAGTGATGGAAACCGTCTTCACGTCGTTCGACGCGATTGCACCTACCGAAAACCACATCAAGCAGTTGCACCGCGACCTGCTGGTTCACAGCAGAAAGGATGCGCGGCATCGCGGCAGCTACAAGACCAACACCAACCATGTCAGCGCTTTCGATGCCGAAGGCAAGGAAATCGGCGTGGTGTTCGAAACTTCGACGCCGTTCGACACCCCACGATTGATGACCGAGCTGGTCGAATGGCTGAATGAGGCGCTGGATCAAAAGCAGCTTCACCCGCTCTTGGTCATTGCAACCTTCATCGTCATCTTTCTCGAAATCCATCCGTTTCAGGATGGCAATGGCCGCGTGTCGCGGGTGCTGACCACCTTGCTATTGCTGCGCTGCGGCTATGCCTATGTGCCCTATTCGTCGCTCGAAAGCGTGATTGAAGCAAGCAAGGAAGGCTATTATCTGGGGCTGCGCCGGACGCAGGGGACAATCCGCAGCGATGCCCCCAAATGGGAGCCGTGGATCATCTATTTTCTCCAATCACTGCGGCAGCAAAAGGCGCGGCTCGAGGCGAAGATCGCCCGTGAGCGGCTGATGGTTGAGCGCCTGCCCGAACTTGCTGTGGAGATTCTCGAATTAGCAAAAGCGCATGGCCGGATCACCAATGGCCAGATTGTCGACGTAACGGGAGCAAACCGCAACACGGTGAAGAAGCATTTGCAGATGCTGGTATCAGCCAGTCACCTTATTCAGCACGGTAGCGGCAAGGCGACATGGTATAGTCGCGCCTGACGTCCCCGCTGGTGTTAAGGTCTCCAGCGCTCTCCTCGCGGATGGGTGATCGACATTTGTCATGAGACGGTGCAACGGTGGTGGAACGGCCTCAGCCCACTGCTTGCGGAACCTTCCTTGATGGCAACAGGGATTCGAACAAAAATGTGCCTCATATAAAACAATGGGTTAGGGTGCAGAGAAGGTTCGACGCCGGTCGACTGCCCACCGCCACATAACCCTATGAAAGTATTCTCTTTCTGGGATGGCACCCAAAAATCCTGTTGTATTCAAGGGTTATGGCGGTGGGCTATTCACCTCGCCTCTAGGGCTAGGGTCAAAAAGTGTTCTCCTAAGTCGCATTTTCTCCAAAGCTGTTACCTAAACGGGGTTTGGTGCAGAGCAGAGAATTGCCTGCATTTTCGTCATTTTTTGGGGTAGGCAGCTCCGGGTTGGAACACAGTCCGATTATGATCTGGAGAATCTGTCATCCAATCTTTGTGCGCCCCATTAGAGCAGGAACCTGTCGTTTGGGTCTGATTTTACGTCCTATATCGGCATGGTTAGGAATGGGCCGGTCACCCCACGTCGTTTAATCCAGGTGCTGGGTATGAAGCAGTCACGCTTTAACGTGGTGAAGGTGGATTGGGTTCTGGGGCCCGCCACGCCCTGACATTTGCGTTGCGGAAACAACGTGTCCCAGCATGGCAGGCAAAATCGACACCACCCGGCGGCAGCTCGACACCAATCTCCGGAAACCAGACCGGCCAGTTCCAATCCTTTTCCCAAACGGCGACATCGACGAATGCATGGGCCTCGATGCCAGGCGTGACCTTGAAGGTCAGGTTGTAGACCGGATTTCCAATCGCAATTTTGCTCATGCCGGCATCATCCACTGAGACGACGCGGGCGTGGCCAGAATGGCTAATGGTAAAGTCCCGGTCAGCACTGCGATCAACCAGTGTCACGTCGAGCTTGCTAGAGGTTAGATCAACGCGAATAGCTGGATAGACTGTCACACCCGCAAAGCCATAGTTACCTTGCCCGCCAAGCAGGTCGAACTCGGTGAAGGTACGTTTGAAGGCCTCGATCCCTGCCGTGCCAGGCGTTGGCGGTCTGAACTGACCGTTTGCAAACGGCGCAGGCAAACCGTCGGTGAAGTCCTTGGCAATGCCAATGCTAAAATCGCCCTGCTTGAACGGCACTTTGTAACGGAAACCGGCGGTTGCCTCGAATTCCGCCACAAGCTCCTTGCCTTCAAACAGCTTGTCCTGGTCCAGCCCGCTGTCCAGATATTGCTCGCGAGAACCGTTGATCGGTCGGTAGGTTAGCGAAACCCGAGCTTTGTCCGTTTGCCCTGGGTAAGCAGGGTAGTTGTAGTGACCGGTGACCTCGACCGGGAAGCGCAAGCCGAAGCCGTATCCGAGCTTGGCATAAGGTTCGATGTAGTAGGTCTTCTTACAGGGATCGACGAATGGGATGTAGCGGCACGGATCTACCTTGTACTGCACCCGTGTCTGCCATTCGTAGTGCTTGCCAAGCGTGAAGCCAGTCAGGAAGACGTATGGCCCCAGATCCTTTGTCATCGGCTGAGAGCGGGCGTTCTGGGCTTCCAGAGCCTGCTGAACGGCAGGATTGGCCAACGCATTCATGATTGCCTGCGTTCGTCCAACCCCGACCCGCTGCATGAAAGCCGGATCAAACGCCATTGGCGCAATTGCCGTTAGCCGAGGGAAACTTGCCGTGCTGTCAACCTTGGGCACGAATAGCACCTGCTCAACTTCGACCTCGCCGGCGTTGACCATCTCTTCAACAAGCTGGTCTTCGGTAAGGTTGGCTATCCGCTGGGCTTCTGATGCCCCCAGCTTCGTGACCAGCGCGGCTCGCTTGGCGGGGTCACTAATGCTTGCCCTTGCCTCCGCAGCGCGGGCCTGCAACTCCACTTGATCCGATGCAATCGCCGCCCGGTAATTGGCTATCATCGTTGCCCGAGCCAAAGGGTCTGCGATGAAGCTTGCACTTTGCGGATTTGAGAGTGCGTTCAGCCGCTGCAAGCCATTCGACTGACGGAAACACGAGTTGCCCGCCGCTTCCAATTGTGAACGACTTGCTGAATCCGAACAGGCACCGGGTTGCACTGAATATTTGAGCGCTGAACGGACAAGCAAACCTTCATCGATCTCCACAACGTCGGCTTCGTCACGTTCAACTTTGGCCAACTGAGGCAGATTGCGCAGGCGGTTGGCGACGTTGAAGAGAGCAGCCGGGTTTTGCAGAACGGGCGTGAAGTTCACGGTCGCAGCGCCCAAACTAACCTGCGGAACGGCGCGGAGTGCAGCAATCGGCAGTTGGCGCCGGATCGGCAAGGCTCGTGTCAGAACTGTCAGATCGCGAATGGGGATTATGACTGGGCGCTGCGGCAAGGGAGGCGCCTGGGTCCCGACCGATGACGGCGGCGAATTATTGGGCTGCCTTTCCGCCGCGTTCTCTGTTGCTGGTGCCACCGGCGGTATAATCAGTGGTTTGAATACTCCTGATGCCGTTTGAGCATAGGCTGATGTTGCTACCAGCAGTCCACAAATTGCAGCGGAACTAGCCAACGAAATCCGAATGCTCATGCAGTTTGCCCCCGAGGCCTTCCCACCCGGAGAATGAAGCACGAATTTTTGCGTTCAGGAATAGTCAAAAGCCCGACAGTGGCGAGGTACTGCAGCTTCGGGGATTGGCCGTATGCGACAACCAGCCAATGCCACGACAATCTACCGTAGCAGCCATGCATTCGGCGAACCGCCGCTGTTGACTGCAGGCTCCAACGCCGCCCTTAGGTCTCCATGCAAAAATGCCGGCGTTGCTCGTCCCAATCGATCGGAAACGGGTCCATCAACGTAGCCAGCGTGGTGTCCGGACCTAGCTGCCCATCCAGGATCGCATCGATGATGTCGGGTGCCAGCAGGGTCAGCCGCAGAACACGCGTGAGGTAGGACGGCGAGATCTTCTCCTGCGCGGCCAGGTCGCCAAGGGTAGGACAGGCGCCGGTATCGAGCATCCGTTTCCATCGGAAAGCCCGGGCGAGCCCCTTGATCAGCGTATTGTCGACATGCCGGTGCTTGGTGAGCGCCGCATCGGGCAGGATCATCTCCTTGCGCCCGCCGCGTTTGCGAATGTGGAAGGGCACATGGACGGTTACGATCTCGGTGGTGGTCATGCTGCCTCCCTCATCTCTTGTGCAAATGTGGCCATGCCATCGAGCCGCAGCTGGACGTCAAAACCCTCGGTGCCGATCTCGACCCGCTCGACCAGCATTTGCACGATGCGGGTCTGCTCGGCCGGGAACAGTTCATCCCACATGGGATCGAGCGTGGTCAGCGCCATTCGGGCTTCCTCCTCGGTAATGACTGGCAGATGGCCACGGGCTGCCTTGGTGGAACCGGCCAGGATTTCCGGCTGCCGGAATATGGCCCGTAACTGCTCGATGACCGCGCTCTCGATCTCAGCGGCTGGGACTCGGCCAATGGGGCAGACACCGGCGCCATGACGCAGCACCGACTGGCTGACATAGTAGCGGTAGAGCTTCCCGCCCTTCCGGGTGTGTGTGGGCGAGAACGCCGCGCCATCCGGGCCCCACAGCAGGCCTTTGAGCAATGCAGGGGTATTGCAGCGTGTGTGCGCCGCCCGCTTGCGGGGGCTCTCGGTGAGGATCGCGTGGACCTTGTCCCAGGCATCCTGCGTGATGATTGCCTTGTGCTCACCGGGGTAACTGGTGCCCTTGTGAACGGCTTCGCCCAGATAAACCCGGTTGTTCATGAGGCGGTGCAGGAACCCCTTGGTAATGATCCCGCCCTGCTTGGTGGTGATCCCGCGGTTCCTGAGATCGCGCAGCATGACCGTTGCTGAACCGCACTGGGCAAACTGGTCGAAGATGTAGCGGACATGGCTGGCCTCGACGTCATTGATCACCAGCTTGCGGGCGACAACGTCATAACCCAGCGGCGGGCAGCCGCCCATCCACATACCCTTGGCACGGGATGCGGCGATCTTGTCGCGGATGCGTTCCCCGGTCACTTCGCGCTCGAACTGCGCAAATGACAGCAGAACGTTAAGGGTCAGCCGCCCCATCGAGGTTGTCGTGTTGAATGACTGGGTGACCGACACAAAGGTCACCTCATTGCGGTCGAACACCTCCACCAGCTTGGCGAAGTCCATCAGCGAGCGCGACAGGCGGTCGATCTTGTAGACCACGACTACGTCGACCAGCCCGTCTTCGATATCGGACAGCAGCCGCTTCAGCCCCGGCCGTTCCAGCGTGCCGCCGGACACCCCACCATCGTCATACTGGTCGCGCACCAGCACCCAACCTTCGTTGCGCTGACTGGCGATAAAGGCCTCGCAAGCCTCCCGCTGGGCGTGCAGACTGTTGAACTCCTGCTCGAGCCCTTCTTCCGATGATTTGCGCGTATAGACCGCGCAGCGCAGCTTGCGCGTGATTGGCGTGTTCATGCCGCCCTCCTGTGATGCTTGAGACCGAAGAAGACCCAGCCATTCCAGCGCGTGCCGGTGATGGTCCGGGCAATGGCAGACAGCGATTTGTAGGGCCGGCCCTGCCATTCGAACCCGTCGCGCGTAACGGTGACGCAGTGTTCGGTGCCTTGCCATTCGCGGATCAACCGGGTGCCGATGATGGGCTTAAGATCCGTGCGGATCCGGCGGGTGGCAATGTTCCCGCCGTCGAGCTGCTCGCCCAGGTCCTGCAGGCGCCGGACGGTCTCCGGCTTCAGTCCGCCATGTGTCAGCTCCTGAATGCGGTAACCTAGCCTGGTCTCAATATAGCGCCGGTTGAACAGGGGCGGCTCGGTATCGAACAAGGCGCGCCATTGTTTCTTCAGTTCCGCGCCAGACATGGTCTTCAGCGCTGCTAGGCGCGCTGGGATCGGATTGGTATCGGTCATGCAGCTCTCCTTCGAGTTGGAGCCGCACTACCGCTCTGTTCGGACGCGAAGTGTAGCGGAAAGTCTCCGCTTTCAGGGGACAGCTGCCCGCGATTGCGCAGGTGCAGGCGAACGATGCCCAGACCCAGAATTGCGCATAGTTCAGTGCGCCGTTCAGCAGGCGTCATCAGGCTTGGATGGAGCGCATTGGGACGCTTCATGACCCCAAATCTGGGCATGTCGTCGTTGGCGCTGGCGATGGAAGTTGTGTCGGCTTTGGTCATGGCCGGAGCATCGCCGAATCAGGCCATTCCCCGCTACGTTCGAAGGGGTTCTCCTGTAGTTCACAGCCTTACCCCCAGAAGGGTTGAACGGTTCAACCCTTTGCGCTGTGGTTGCCTTGCGGGGCGCTATTGTTCTATTTATGTTCCAGTCTCGTCTGCCCATGATTCGGAACACAAATGCCCATCGACACACTCGACCGCACCCTCTGGTCCCTGGATCAAACCTACCGGTACATCTGCCGGATTTGCCGAGCGCGGCATGAGGCGGCGACCGGTGAAAAGGTCGTGCTCGATGTCGGCAAGATATTGTCATCGACGGCGACCGGATCATCTCGCTGGCAGAACATCAACCTCGATGCCTCACGCCAGCTTTGGCAGGCTTTGCGGCAGGGCAACGTGCATGCGCAGGGACGTTACTCCGACAGCCGCAATCCGGTCTTCCCGGACCGCGATGCTCGGGAATGGATCTTCCACTCCAGCCAGCTGGTCTGGATCCCGCCCGAGCACTGGATCAGCGGGGTGTTGCATGTGGACGATGGCAGCTTGCCCGAGCGGCTGGAATTGCAGGATGGCGAATATATCGACATCCAGATCCCGCGGTTCATGGTCGAGGCAATCTGGACGCTTCCGCCGCCCAAGCCGATTAAACCAACCGATTACACCACGCCCTACCTCGACCTGATCGATCGCGCGATTGCCGAGAACGGCATTGACGAATTGGACCAGTCCAAGAAGGAGGTGCTGGTCGACTGGTTCATGGACCAGGATATCGAGGGCGAACCGGTGTCTGGGAACCTTGCCAAAGCGATGGCAACCATCATCCGCCTGCCGTCATCCCAGCGCGGAGGTAGCAAGCGTAGCTGGGGTCGGTGATCGATATCCGGCCATTTATCGATCATGAAATGGCGTAACCGTGATCGATAAGTGGAAAGTTGTCTGTCCTCGGTCTGGGCCATCATCCTTGCAAATCCGGAGCACAACTCCAGAAATGCAAGGTTGGCCAAGAGCAGTGTAACAAGGGTTCAACCGTTCAACCCTCTGATCGCGGCGCAGGAAACCTCTCCGCCATTACGTCGACCATAGAACAGAAACCGGGACACCAGAGATCCGTTCGCTGACCGGTCTCAGGCCGTCGTAGTCGTGAAGCACCAAACCGCGCGCGAACTTGTCACCAGCGGCAGCTTCAAGTTTGCGCAATCCAGAAAAGTCGCCTCGGCGCAGTGTCGCTGACGCCTTCACTTCGATCCCGACAACCCGGCCCTGCTGGTCTTCCAGGACAAAATCGACCTCGTCACCTTCCTTGGTGCGGAAGTGCGAAAGGGTAACTCTATGATCACTCCAGCCGATCAGCTTGCGTAATTCCGCTCCGACAAAACTCTCCAGCAATGGGCCAAAGCGATCCGGGTCCGCTTGTGGCGGCGCTGGACTGAACTGACGCAGGGCAGAGAGCAATCCGCTGTCTAGAAAGTGGTGCTTGGGCGTCTTGATCAACCTGGAGATACGGTTGCTGAACCACGGCGGCAGGGTGTCGATCAGGAACAGACGCTCCAGGGTCTCGAGATAGCGCCCAACTGTTGCCCTGGAGATTTGCAGGGCCGATGCAATGTTCGTGTGATTGGAGAGCTGCCCGGATTGCTCGGCCAAGAGCCGAACCAATTGCGGCAGCTTTTCCAGTTGATCGATCGTAGAAATATCGCGGACATCCCTGTCCAGGATCAGGGCGACATAGTCGTTGAACCACTTCGCTCGCCGCCGATCATCCTTACGTGCCACGGCTTCAGGATATCCTCCGCGCGCGACCAGTTCGGCGAGTTCATGACCGACGACTGCATCGGTAATCTTTAGGGGCTCATTATTGAAAAACCGATCGATCGCATCGCCCTTGCGACCCAGCAGTTCGGCTTGAGCAAAGGGAAACAATTCGATGATCTCGATCCGGCCGGCAAGCGAGTCCCCAATTGTTGGAAGCGCCATGACATTGGCAGAGCCTGTCAGCAGAAACCTGCCCGGTGCGGTATTCGCGTCGACGGATTGCTTGATGACCAGCATCAATTCAGGCGCACGCTGGATTTCGTCAATGACTGCGCCATCCAGGTTTCGGATGAATCCGACCGGATCACTCTTGGCATTGGCTAGCGTTACCGGGTCGTCGAGCGACAGAAATGGCCGCTGATCGTTAGCAAATTTGCGGACCAGCGTAGTTTTTCCGGCCTGACGCGGCCCCACAACCAGCACCACGCGCGTATCGGTAAGCGCGGTTGCAACGGCTTGTTCGGCGCGGCGTGCGATGAGGTTGGGGGACGAGTTTAAAACCATGGCCAATTGCTACATCAAATGCCGACCAATCGTCAATATAATCCCGTCCAATTGTCAATCGCGGCTCGTCTAAATGCCAGAAGGGTTCAACCGTTCAACCCTGTGAGACTCCGAAACCGGTTCTGACCGGCGACCGCTTGGAACGTTTCGGCGGCCCCAAAATGATGACTTTTGTCGCGTCCCCTTTCCTTCAAGAGGACGCGACACGGCATGAATGCCGCCGAACAAGCACTACCAGGCACAGCGGCTGCGGACTTCCAAAACTGGTTGGCCCTGCACGATCTGGGATTCAGCCTGATCCCGCTCAAACCTGCCGATAAGCGCGCTGCAATTGGCTGGAAGGCCTATCAAACAAAGCGTGCATCGTGCAGCGACCTTGAAGCTTGGTATAAGGCCTCGCCGAACGCCAATATCGGGATTGTCACTGGCGCGGTCAGCGGGCTGGTCGTCCTTGACCTTGATAACGAGGAGGCCGTTGCCGAGGCGCAGCGGCGGGGTCTTCCAGACACGTTGATAGTCCGGACCGGCAAGGGCCAGCATGTCTACTTCCGACATCCCGGAAACAAGATCACCAACCGCGCAGGCTTTCTGCCCGGCATGGATATACGCGGTGACGGCGGTTATGTTGTTGGCCCTGGCAGCCTCCATCCCAGCGGCGCCGTATACACCTGGCAGAGCCCTCCTGGAGAGGCTCAGCTTGCCGATATGCCGCAATGGCTTGCCGAAGTCTTGCGTGCTCCCGCGCTACCTGCACAGACCACCCAGCTAGCGTCTCCGGTGCGGTTGCAGACCCGCAATGCAGACCACCAGCTGGTTAAGCCGGGCAGGGATGAGCCAGCGATCTTCTCCGACATGGAGAAAGGGCTACCGCGGCTTCTTATCGAGCTGCTGGGCCAACCATCAGCCAAGACAGACCGGGAATGGCGCTACCGGGGCAGAGGCAGTCTCTCGGTTCGGGTGGACGGTGCCAAGCCAGGCCAGTGGTACGACCACGAAGCCGGGCGAGGCGGCGGGCTTGTCGCGCTCGTCACATCTGTATTGGGTTGCAGCTATGCCCAAGCGTGCGACTGGATTGCCGACCGCACGGGCGTCAGGCCTTCGGCAAGAGGTACCAGCAGCGCTTCCGACCCGTCTCGCGAAGAGTTGACGGCAAAAGCCCGATACGAGGCGCAGCGGATCCTTGCTGATGCCAAGCCAGCGCCTGCCAATCATCCCTATCTCATCGCCAAAGGGATCAAGCCCCTTGGCATCCTGATCGATACTGCCGGGCGACTGGTCATTGGCCTGCGCGACATCGATGGGGTCATCCACACAGTCCAGCGCATCGATGCGCATGGCAACAAGCGGTTCCTGGCCGGCGGTGCCAAGGCCGACCATTTTGCGGTCATTGGCGAATGGACCGAGGACACACCCCATCTTCTGGTCTGCGAAGGCTGGGCAACCGGGGCCAGCATCCATGAGGCGACGGGCGAGCCGGTCGTGGTCGCCTTTGATGCCGGAAACCTGATCCGCGTCACCCGGGTGCTGCGCCGGCGCTATCCGAACATTGAACTGACCATTGTCGCAGACAATGACGCCAAGCCCGACCGGACCGATAACCCTGGTGTCGCAGCGGCAACCGAAGCGGCGCGCGACAATGATGCGCGGCTCGCCCTTTCCGACTTCGCGGGCGATGCGAATGATCTCGTGCGTGCCAGAGGGTTCGAGGCCTTACGAGCAGTCATTGCGGCAGCCCGTTGGGTAGGTGCGAAGGATCCGACCTATACGGAGCCCGAGCACGATGTTGCCGGTGCCCGCGCCGAACTTGCCAGCCGCATTGCCACTTTCATGGACGAGGTTGCTGCCTTCCACGAAGCGGCAGCGCAGAACCTCGGCGAGAGCGACGTAGCAAATGCACCTAAGCCGCCGTTGCTCGGATTACCCGTCGACGTTGGCCTCGGCAAAACCAGTCAGGTCCGCGACCAGATCATTGCGGCCTTGGCTGCCAAGAAGCTTGGTGGCGGCAAGGTGGTATTCGCAGTGCCGCGCCACGACCTCGGTGAAGAACAGGTCGATGCTTTTGCCCGGGCCGGCGTCGCAGCAGTTCTCTGGAAAGGCCGCACCGCGCCCGATCCCGTGCCGGAAAACCCGGACCAGCGCATGTGCCTTGATCCCGACGCACAGGCCGATGCGCTGGCAGCTGAACTTTCGGTTGAGCAAGCCGTGTGCAAGGTCAAGCGTGACAGCAAGACCTTCTACTGCCCGCATTACGAGGTCTGCGGATACCAGCGGCAGAAGCTCATCGCCAAGTCTGCGCAAGTCGTCATCTGCGCGCATGACAGCCTGTTCCATGCGATGCCCCAAGTCATCGGGCGGCCGGCACTTTTGGTGATCGACGAGGGGTTCTGGCAGTCGGGTCTGCGCGGCACGGACAGTCCGGTCCAGATCACCATCGATAGCCTCGATCCCTATGACGCGGACCTGCGCTGCTACGACCACAAGAATGCCTATGACTATCCCGAGACCCAGTTCCTGATCGAGCACCGGTTGAAGCTCTGGAAGGTGCTCGAGCTGCACCGGGAAGGCCCCCTTCGCCTTGCTGACTTACGGGCCGCCAGACTGACCCCGACCATCTGCCGGGACGCAGCAAAGCTCGAACGAGGCAGGCTTCGGGATCCGGGCATTTTGCCGGGCATGTCGGCTGAGGAACGCGCCAAACGGCTCGGTGCAGTAATGCCGCGGCGCAGGAACGCCTGGGCTCCGCCGGGTCGTGCCGCGGCCATGTGGTCGATCCTCGCCGAGGCGCTAGACGCAGGGCACGATGCCTGGGGTGTGCAGGTTGGCCGAATGCATACTCCGAATGGGACGGTCAGGTCGCTGGACCTCCTGTGGCGGTCATCGATCCGGACTGGGTGGATCGAGAATATACCGGTCCTGCATATTGACGCGACCATGCGGCAGGAACTGGTGACGCCCTTTCTGCCCGGCATTTCTGTGGCCCCGGCCGTAAGCGCCAAGACACCGCATGTGCGGATCCGGCAAGTGCTGGGGGCGCCGGTAAGCGGCAAGGCGCTGGTGCCGGGGCCACATGCGAAGGACAGGGAGCACACCACAGCAGCGAACAACCTGCGTGCCCTGCGGACCTATCTATTTGCCCGGACGCTGCAGATTGGTGGAGGAACAGCACCCGTGCTCGCCATCGCTCAGATGCGGGCGTTAGCGGCCCTTAGCAAGTCTAACCTGCCGGCCAATCTGGAGACCGCGCATTTCAATGCGCTTAGTGGGATGGACCGTTGGGGCAATGTTGCCGGGATGGTCATCATGGGCCGCACGCTGCCAGCACCTTCTGTAATCGCCAAGCTGCAGATCGCGCTGACAGGGCGTCCGCCTCAAGAGGACAATGAGAGCTGGTGGTATCCGCTGATCGAGCGGGTGATCCGCCGGCCCAATGGACGATCCCGCATGGCCATGGGCGAACATCATCCCGATCCAATCGCGGAAGCAATTCGCTGGAATATCTGCGAGGGCGAGTTGATTCAGGCAATGGGACGCGGCCGGGGCGTCAATCGTACGGCCGACAATCCCCTGCAGATTGATCTACTCACCGATATCGTGCTGCCTATCACCGCTGACGAGGTGATCGATTGGCCCAACCTCGTTCCCAGCCGCACCGACATGATGGCCTCGCGCGGTGTGGTGCTCGATAACGCCGCGGACCGGGCCAAATGCTTCCCCGACCTGTGGTCAAACTACGAGGCCGCACGGAAAGATGGGCAGAGGACCGGGACAAAATGCTATTATAGAATCTTCTATAATAGCGAAATGTCCCGCTCCTCGGCTGCGGTGACCTACCGGCCGGAGGGATCAGGTCAGAAGGTGAGGTCGGCCATGTTTAACCTGGAGCTGATCCCAGACCCTGCCGTGTGGCTCACCGAGCGGCTTGGGCCATTGGCCGACTGCGAAGTTGTCACGGGCGCGGATCTGGCCGCCTGATCAGCGCGAAAAAATGTGCGGGGGTGGGGGGGGATTGCATAGTCTACAGGTCTCGGATGGGACACCGCGTTCGATCCAAAATACACGCGCCCGCGAATTAACGACCGGGGGTCAGATTTGTATAAGAAATTAATATCATTAATTTATGAGATATGCGCTCTTTGATTTTGCGCAAAGTTAGGGTCAGGACCTATTAACCGCACCATCGAGATGTAAGCCATTACGCCGCTGATCTGCGATCGTGTCCCACGGGGTGGTGTAGCTGGGGGAGGCCCCCGCTCATTTCGGCGTCAGTTTGAGCCGATCATGCGCCAGGTACAGCCGACAGCATGACGATGGGATTGTCGCTGAGGGGCGCCATCGTTTCAAGTGTCATGTAGCGGGCGCGCTGGACAGCCCATTCGTCGGACTGTTCCATGAGGATAGCACCGACGAGGCGGGTGATGGCGGCCTCGTTCGGGAAGATACCGACGACCTCAGTCCTGCGTTTGATCTCGCCGTTGAGCCGCTCGATGGGATTCGTGCTGTGCAGCTTGGCACGGTGTTCCTTGGGGAACGTCATGTATGCCAGCACATCGGGTTCGGCGTCGTCCATCAGGGTCGCCAGCTTGGGCAGTTTGGGTCGCACCTGATCCGCCACGGAACGCCATTGTTGGCTCGCGGCTTCGGGTGTTTCCTGGGCGAACGCGGTGGCGATGAACGCGGAGACGACGCGCCTGCCGCTCTTGCCGGCATGAGCCAGGGCATTGCGCATGAAGTGGACGCGGCAGCGTTGCCAACTCGCGCACAGCAATTTGGATACGGCCGCCTTGATGCCTTCGTGAGCGTCCGAGATGACCAGCTTCACGCCGCGCAGGCCCCTGCGCGTCAGCTTGCGCAGGAAGGCCATCCAGAAGGGCTCTGCCTCCGAGGGGCCGATGTCCATGCCCAGCACTTCGCGGCGGCCGTCGCTGTTGACGCCGACGGCGACGATCACCGCGACCGAGACGATCCGCCCGTTCTGGCGCACCTTCACGTAGGTGGCGTCGATCCACAGGTATGGCCAGTCGCCTTCGATCGGGCGATCAAGGAAGGTGTGGACGCGCTCGTCCAACTCCTCGCACAGTCGGCTGACCTGGCTCTTCGAGATGCCATCCATGCCCAGCGCCTTGACCAGATCGTCGACCGAGCGGGTCGAGATACCCTGGATGTAGGCTTCCTGGATCACCGCCGTCAGCGCCCGCTCGGCCATCCGGCGTGGTTCGAGAAAGCCGGGGAAGTAGCTGCCCTTGCGCAGCTTGGGGATGCGCAGTTCGACCGTGCCGGCCCGCGTCTGCCAGTCACGCTCGCGGTGACCATTGCGCTGGACAAGCCGCGCTGACGACTTCTCCCCATAGCCCGCGCCGGTCAGGTTGCCGACTTCCATCTCCATCAGCCGCTCGGCAGCAAACGAGATCATGTCGCGTAAAATATCCGCGTCCGGGGCCTTCTCCACCAGCGAACGCAAGTGCATCATCGGATCGGTCATCGTGGTTCCTTCCGTCAGGTTCGAGTGTCGCAACCCAAACCTATCCGAAAATCACGGTGACCACCTCAGCACCCAGCTACACCACCCCGTGGGACACGATCCGAACACCCGGGCAAACCAGGCGCAGTGAACGGCCGAAAATTTCTTTTGCACCCGGGTGGTGCCCATTCTTCCGCACCAGCCGTGCCATGATTACAAATCGGCTGTGCGATATGTCAGCAGATCCTTACTTGACCCCGATGTAGGCGGCACTCAAAGTTATTACCCATGCTTGATCCCGTTCCATTTTCCGTGATGCTACTGGCCGCTGCCGCGCTTTATGCGGCGGTGGGCCATGGCGGCGCTTCCGCCTATTTGGCGCTGATGGCGCTGACCGGGTTTGCGCCGGAACAGATGCGCCCGCTGGCGCTGGTGCTGAACCTGTTCGTTTCGGCCATTGCCTTCATCCAGTCCCGCCACAACTCGGGCAGCGAGAATTCGTAGATCGGGACGTGCGAATCGACCCGGGCACCGGGATAACAGTTCCAGTACCAGATCCCGCCGGGTTCGGCGGCGGCGTCGATCAACCTTGTGCGAAACCCGGCCTGACGCAGCCGGTGGAGCAGATAGATTCCGCTGAATCCCGCCCCGATGATCAGTGCGTCGCAGTCTGGATCGGGTGCGCTCATTGGGCGGCGCTCAGCTTGGCGGCAAGGTCTGCCGCGCCCTTGTAGTCGGCCTTGCCGTTGGGCGCACGCAACGCCATCGCGGTAGCGAACACGGCCTTGGGGGTCTTGTAGCCCGCCAGTTTGCTGCGGACATGCTCCTTGACGGCCGGTTCATCGAGCGTCTCGCCCGCGGTAAGGTGAACCACTGCGGTCACCGCCTGGCCCCACTTCTCATCGGCGACCCCCACGACCAGCGCATCCTCGATAGCCGGATGAGTCTTGAGTACTTCCTCGACCTCTTCGGGATAGACCTTTTCGCCAGCGGTGTTGATGCATACGCTGCCCCGGCCGAGCAGGGTCAGGCTGCCATCGGCCTCGACCGTGCACCAGTCCCCGGGGATCGAGTAGCGGACTCCGTTGATGGTCTTGAAAGTCCGTGCCGATTTTTCGGGATCCTTGTAATAGGCCAGTGGGATCGGCCCCTTGAGGGCGATAAAACCCGGTGTGCCGGTGCCTGGGCGGACCAGTTGGTCGTTCTCGTCGAACACGTCACAGAAACCGCCGATGGTGAACTTCGCCGTCTCGGTGGTCCCGGCGGCAGTCGTAATCGAGCGCCCGAAACCAAGCCCTTCCGAAGCGCCGAAGCTGTCCATCAGGGCCACTTGCGGAATATGCCCAATCAAGCCCTGCTTGACCTCCTTGCTCCACATCACCCCCGACGAGACGATGGTGATCAGGCTTGAGGTATCGAAACCGCCAGGGTTATCATCGAGGGCTTTGAGCATCGGTTTGGCGAAGGCATCGCCGACGATCGCGATCGACTGCACCTTGTTGCGTTCGACCGCTTCCCACAACTCGACCGCGTCGAGCGAGGGATTGTCCAGCGTGACAAGGCAACCACCCGAGGCGAGCGTCCCGATCGCCGTGATGAAGCCCGTCCCGTGCATCATCGGGCAGGCTGGCAGAGTCATCCGACCCGGGCCTTCGGCGCGGATCATGGCGACGGCTTCGTCGAGGCTGTCCGGCACAGGCGCGAGCATGCGCTGCGCATCGAGCTGGGCTTCGCGCATATCGGTGTGGCGCCAGACCACACCCTTGGGCATGCCGGTCGTCCCGCCGGTGTAGATGAACAGTTCATCGTGCGGCGACCGCTCGATCCCCAGCGGCGAACCGTCGCCCGATGCCGCGAGATCTTCATAGGCAAGCGCAAGCGGGGCCTTTGCCGCCGCATCGCCGATTTCGACGAAAAGCTTGGCCTTGGTCAGCCGGTCCTTCAGTTCGACTATGCAATCGCGGAATTCGGCGCTGTAGAAAATGGCCTCGCTGTCGGAATCGTCGAAGATGTAGAACACCTCCTCGGGGCGGTAGCGATAGTTGATGTTCACATGGGTGAACCGGCCTTTGAAGCAAGCCGCCATCAGTTCGCCGTATTCAGGGCGGTTGCGCATGTAGAACGCGACCTTGGTTCCGGGCAAAATGCCGTTCGCCGTAAGGAAGCGCGCGATATTGTTCGACCGCGCGCCCATTTCCGCCCAGGTGACGACACGCGTGCCGTGGATCAGGGCCGGTGTATCTGCGGGAAGGGCAGGCTCGATCGCGTCCAGTATGTCGCCAAGATTCCACTTTGCCATTGGAACTGTCCTCTCGCTTAGTCAGACCCCTCTTGCGGTCCAGCCTTGCAGTATCGCCGCCTCTTCCCGGACCGTTTCGGGTCCGCCCAGTACCTGCCGGTCGAAACCGATCCGCTTGAACCAGTAATGCAGCCCTAACAGGTCGGTGAAGCCCATGCCGCCGTGCACCTCGGTTGCGGTCCGGGCGACAAACCGGCCTACTTCGCCGGTGTGCGACTTGGCATGGCAAGCGACCAGTTCCGCTTCGGCTGGGACCGCGTCAAACGCATGGGCCGCATACCACACCAGCGACCGGCACGGCTCGTTCTTCGCGGCCATTTCAGCGCACATGTGCTTGACCGCCTGGAAGCTGCCGATCACCCGCCCGAACTGCTCGCGCTGCCCGGCATAGGCAACCGCCTGGGCGATCATCGCATCCGCCGCACCTAGGCTGTCCGCCGCGAGCAGGATGCGGCCTGCGGCAATCAGTCGCCGCGCCGCCGCACCGCCGTCGTCGGCCAGGGCTTCCGCCGGGGTCGACGCAAGCCGCAGTTCGCCGACCGAGCGCGTCGCGTCGATCGTCTTGAGGGCAATCAGCTCCAACCCGTCTGCCTGCGCCGATACGATGTGCAGCCGACCGGCTTCGTCGGCGATCATGAAGTGATCGGCCTCCTCGCAATCGAGCACGAACAGCGCCGTGCCAGTCAGCGCGCCACCGGTGCAACGCACGCCCGAACCATCGCGGCGGGAGACCTGCTCATTCACCCCGACGCCGAAACGCACCTCGCCAGCTGCAATGCGCGGCAACCATTGGGCCTGCTGCGCCTCGGATCCGGCCGCGATCAGCGCGAGCGGCGCCATCACGTTGCGAGCGGCGAACGGCACCGGCGCCACCGCTTCCCCCAGCGCCGTAGCAACGACCGTTGCATCGAGCAGTCCCATGCCAAGGCCGCCATGGGCCTCCGGCACCACCAGCCCGGGTAGCCCCAATTCGGCCAGCGCGGCCTGGCTTTGCGCGCTAACCGCGCTGCCGGCTTCGGCCACTTGCCTGACATGATCGAGCGGAGAGAGTTCGCGCAGCAGCCGCGTAACGCTTTCTGCCAGCATCTGCTGTTCCTGCGAAAGTCCGAAATCCATCACTGCCCTCCTTGCGCGGACGGGCCTTTGGGCAGGTCCAGGCGCGGCTCGCGCGGCATGTTGAGGCCGCGCTCCGAAATGATGTTCTTCTGGATCTGGGCGGTTCCGCCGCCGATGATCAGGCCAAGCTGGAACATGTAGTTCCATTGCCAGCTGCCGTTTGCGCGCTCGTGGGCGCTGCCGTTGTAGAGGATTCCCAATTCGCCCAGCGCGTCGATCGCCAAAGCGGAAATCTGGTGGGCCAGCTCGCAGGCCTGGAGCTTGACGATCAGCTTGGCCATGCCGCCCGGCTCGCCCTTGATCTGGTTCGATAGGATCCGCATCCCGTTGTACTTCATCGCCGCGACTTCGGCCTGGAGCGCCACCAGCCGGTCGCGAAGGGCCGGAAGGTCGATCACCCGTGCACCGCCGACCTGTTCCACCTTCATCAGTTCGATCAGCGCGAGCAGCCGGTTTTCGAGTGCGTCGGGATCGCCCAGCATCCCGCGTTCGTGCCCGAGCGTGGCGTTGGCGACGAACCAGCCTTGCCCGCGCTGGCCGACGATCTGATCGACCGGCACGCGCACATCGGTGAAGAAGGTTTCGTTGAATTCGGCATGGCCGGTCATGGTCCTGAGCGGGCGGACTTCGATCCCCGGCGTGGTCATCGGGAAGATCAGATAGCTGATCCCCTGGTGCTTGGCTGCGTCCCCTTCGGTCCGCACCAGGCAGAAGATCATGTCCGCTTCCTTGGCGGTGCTGGTCCAGATCTTCTGGCCGTTGACGACGAAGTCGCCGCCTTCAACCCGGGCGCTGGTCTTGAGACTGGCGAGGTCCGATCCCGATCCGGGTTCGGAATAGCCCTGGCACCACACCACATCGCCGGCCAAAGTCGGTTCGATCCAGCGCCTCTTCTGCTCTTCGGTGCCAAGTTCGAGCAAGGTCGGCACCAGCATCGAAATGCCCTGGTTGGCGAGTCCGCCGGGCACACCGGCGCGCGCAAACTCCTCGGCGATGATCCGGGACTTGAGAATGTCGGGCTCGGCCCCGAACCCGCCGTATTCGCGCGGAATGGTGCGCGCGGTGTAGCCATGCTCGATCAGCAGCTTCTGCCAGGCCACGCCTTCATTCGACGGGCGGGCCGCACGACCGGCATTCTTTGGTGCGAGATGGCGATTGACGGCGATGAAGTCGCGCACCTCTTCGCGGAACGTCTCATACTCGGGGCCATAACTCAGGTCCATTGCACAGCGTCCTTTCAGGCCGGCCGGAAGACGGGCAAGCGAAAGTCTTCCCCGATGGTTTCGAACGCGAGTGCCACCGGCAGGTCGAGCCGGACAGCGTCGATCGGGCAATCGATCAGCCGCGTGGCCATGCGGACCCCCTCGTCGAGCTCGACCACTGCGGCGACATAGGGAATGTCCGCCGCGAAGGCGGGGTGCAGCGCCTGATGCACCACGGTCCACGAAAACACCGTGCCCTTGCCCGAGCTTTGTTCCCACGCAAAGTCAGGCGAGCCGCAACGCGCGCACATGTAGCGCGGCAAGTGCCGCCACGAACCGCAACCCCCGCATTTCTGGAAGTAGAGGTGCCCATCCTGGCACCGCTTCCAGAATTCCTGCTCGACCGGGTCTTGCGGGCGAGGCCGCGGCTTGGCCGGCGCAGCGGCGGCCGCGGCGCGCGCCTTGGGAGAAAGATCTTCGTCCATCAGCCAAACCTCCGCAAGATGGCAACACTGCCGTCACCCAGATCGCCCCAGCCGGTGACCAGCCCGGTCTGCGCCCCTTCGACCTGCCGCTCGCCGCAGTCGTGCCGCAGCTGGCGCACCGCTTCGACCACGTGGTTGAGCCCCCAGACGTGGGCTTCGCTGAGCAGGCCGCCGTGCGTGTTGAGCGGAAAGTTCCCGCCAAGCTCGATCTGGCCATCCTTGACGAAATCGAGCGCGCCGCCCGGCTCGCAATAGCCCATCGCCTCAAGCTGGAGCAGCACCACGTAGGTAAAGCAATCGTAGACCTGGAGGAAATCCATGTTGCTACGCGACACCCCGGCCATCTCGAAAGCCTTGGGCGCGGCATAGGACAGGCCGATCTTGAACGGATCGGGCCGGGACGGAATATCATCGGCGGGATAAGGATGGCCTTCGGCAGCGCCCGCGATCGTCACCGGAACGTGCCGCAGGTCGCGCGCGCGATCGAGCCGTGAGACCACCACCGCACAGGCCCCGTCGGTTTCGAGACAGCAATCGTAAAGCCGGAACGGTTCCGAAATCCACCGCGCCGCATGATAGGTCTCACGGTCCAGCGGCTTCCCGTAGGTGAACGCCTTGGGATTGAGCTGGGCGTGCTTGCGGCAAGCCAGGGCGATGGCGGCGGTTGCTTCCGGCCCCACCCCATAAAGCTGCGAATGCCGCATCGCCAGCCAGGCGTACATCTGCACCGGCAGGAATACGCCGTAAGGAATGTAGTACCCCTGGATGGTGTTTGTCAGGGTGTTCATGTTCATCGACCGGGTCGGCGGCGCGCCCGGTTTGGGCCGCAGCGCCGAAAAGCCGTTCCAACCCAGCGTGACCAGCACGTGATCGCACAGCCCGGCGGATATCGCCATCGCGGCGTTCTGCAGCGCGGTGGTCGGGCTGGCGCCGCCCATGTGCACCGTCGCCGCATAGCGCAGCACGTCGATCCCGAGATTGGCGGCCAGCTCCTCGCTGGTGGTATAGATCGGCGGCGGCACCATGCCGTCGATGTCCGAAGGCTTGAGCCCGGCATCGGCAATCGCCTTGCGCGCAGCCTCCAGCATCATGTCGACGGCGGTGCGTTCAGTGCCCTTGACGAAATCAGTCTCGCCAACCCCGGTGATAGCTGTCTTGTCGGAAAAGGTCATGCCGGTTCCAGGTCTCTTTGTCGTTGCATGGCGAGTTCGCGGCGGACCTGGAATTCGACCTCGATCCGTTTGGACTCGGGTTCGGCCCTTCTGTATCGCGGCGCGGGAGCCAAACTGAGCGACGCGCGAACCTCTTCGAGCGGACGATCCAGCAGTTCTTCCCACTGTATTTCGGGAAAGTTCTTGGCCGCACGCCCGCGCCGCCAAGCCTCGATCATCGGGCCCAGTACCGGTAATCCGGGATGCTCACGTCTTGATTTGAGCAGTCCGAGCAGCAGCAGAAAGCCGATGCCGTGGTTGTGGAACTGGGCGTTGCCAAAGGTCAGCACGCAAATTTCGCCCAGCCCATCTCGCCCGTAACCGGTGACAACGTGATAGAGATCGTGCGAATCCCTCATCCGGTTGCGGAACAGGGCGACATCGGGATCGACAAAGGTCCGGACACCACCCTCCTCGCTCGCCTCAACCAGCCCTTCAGCGCTCAGGCCTTCGCCATAGACAAAGGCCAGATATTGCTGTCCCAGGCTCCCCTTCGGGCAGCGCGCCAACCGTTCGCGGTCGCGCAGGCGATCGAGCAGATTGCTCCGGCTGGCCAGGATGCGCCTCCCGCCTTCGGATCCCGCAAACCGCCTGAAATGGCGATAATAGCTGTTTCCAGCCAAGGCCTCGACAATCCTGAATACCTGTGCGGTATCTTCCTTGTCGCGGAGTAGAACCTTTACCGCCGAGAGCGCTTCTCCTGGGCGGATGCGGCGCTTCAGTTCCTGTCCCTTCATCTTCGCCTCGCTTGCCATTTCGATGCGGCTTCCTCACCCAAATCGCTTGGCTCCGGCCAAGGCCTTTTCGGCGTCGGCCACCAGATCGCGCATCACCGCGGCGGCGGGGCGAACCGACTTGATCAAACCGATGCCCTGTCCCGCAAACCCGGGAAGCACATCCATCCGCTTGTCGCGGATCGCCGCCGCCATGACCGGGCCAGCAATCATCGACTGGTAAGGCATGGGCAGCGGCTCCTTGCCCGCTTCGATCCATGCACTGGCCCATTTGTTGGCGATCATCCGGGCTGGCTTGCCGGTGATCGAGCGACTGACCACCGTGTCGCCGTCACCGCCCTCGGCAATGGCTTGCTTCTGGAAATCCTCGATTCCGGCTTCTTCGGTCGCGAGGAAGGCCGTTCCCACCCAGGCACCCTCGGCACCGAGCATGAAGACCGCTGCCACTCCGCGCCCGTCGCTGATGCCGCCGGCACCCAGCACCGGGACCCGGTCCCCCACGGCGTCGACCACCTGGGGAATCAGCGAAATCGTCCCGATCGGCGAATTGTGGCCGCCGCCATCGTGACCCTGGGCGACGATCATATCGATCCCGGACTCTACCACCTGCAAGGCGTGTTTGACCTTGCCCACCACCGCCATCACGATCGTGCCGTTGGCGTGCAGGCGATCCATCCACGGTCCGGGATTGCCCAGTCCGGCCGCATAGACGGGCACCTTTTCCTCGATCACCACCTCCATCTGCGCTTCGAAGAACTCCTTCGAGAACAGCGGCGGACCACCTTCGCTTTCCGCCCCGGCGGCGGCGCGCATCGCCGCAGCGGAATCGACTTCGCCCAGTCCTTCACGTGCCATGAAATCGCGGGCGAATTGTTGATACTCGCCGAACACCGCCATCGGATCCGTAGGAGCCGCCCCGGTTTCAGGTGCCTTGCCCCGGCGGACAGAAGCGGGCAGTAAGGTATCGACCCCGAACGGCTTGTCGGTTAGCGCGCGGGTCTCGCGAATCCAGCTGCGCAAGCGTTCGGGCGAGCATGCCGCCGCGCCCAGCACACCTAGCCCACCGGCGTTGGAAACCGCAGCGGCCAGCCGGGGCACGCTCGCGCCGCCCATACCGGCCAGCAGGATCGGATGCTCGATCTTGAGCATCCCGCAAATTCGGCTGTTCAGTGCCATCGTCCTCTCCAGAAGTGCCGGCCTAGCCTGGGTCTCCCCATCTGACCTTTTGCGTAACGAGCTCGGGGCTGCGAGCCGCGAGATATTCGGACGATCCCTTGACCAGCCGCTCCATGTGTCGGCGTGCACCATCGGCATCGCGCAGGCGCACCGCGTTCAGTACCCGCGCGAGGCAGCGCAATTGGCCGGCCCGTTCCTGCGCGGAATAACCCAATTCCATGGCAAGATCGCGGGTCAGCAAATGCAGTGCCGATGTAAGCAATCCGAAGGTCGGGTTGCCGCTGGCCCAGCCCAGCAAATCGTGAAAGCGCCGGTTGGTTTCCTCGAACCCAGCGGTTTCGCGGTCGCGTTCGAGTTGGGCGTAGCAATCGCTCAATGCGGCGAGATCTGCGTTGGTCGCCCGCGCCGCAGCCTTGGCCGCCATATCGGGCGCGATCGCTTCGCGCAGTTCGAGCAGGGCCCGCAGATCGGTATCCATGAATTGCAGGATGAGCGACAGAGAGCTGGCAAAATCGCGCGTCTGCGGCCGCGACACAACCGGTCCGCCGCCGCGGCCCAGTTGCAACTGGATCACCCCCTGCAGCTCAAGAAACCTGAGCGCCTCGCGCAAGGTTGCGCGCGCGACTTCGTAACGCGCCAGCATATCCTCCTCTTGCGGGAGGCGGTCTCCGGCCTCACGGGCGTTGAGCTGGATATCGGACACGATGGCCTGCGCGACCTGCAAGGCGCGCTTTGCCTTGCCTGCGGGCACCGCGTTGTCGTCCGGAGATCGATGTGGAACAGAAGCCATAAAAACGTATAAGCATTAATCGATCACCGTGTCTAGCATCTCCTGCGGAAAAACGTTGGCGCCCTGAAACCTGTCGAAAACTCGGCATTTCGGTAATCGTAAGCGATCCCGACCTGGCACCTCCCCGAGTTGGCGGATTAAAGCTGATAATCTTTATTGACAGAATGGCCCTTTCGGCCCTAGGTGACGCCATTGAGAAAGGTCTGTTCCATGGCAACTTCGGCAACTCAGGAAAAAGTCCTCTACGCTTCCGTCGATTCGATCCCGCTGCACGAGATCAATGTCGCCAATCCCTACCTCTTCCAGAATGACACCGTGGGGGAATATTTCACCCGGCTTCGGCGCGAGGATCCGGTCCACTACTGTGCAGAAAGCCGGTTCGGGCCCTATTGGTCGGTGACCAAGTTCAACGACATCATAGCGGTCGACACCAACCACAAGGTCTTCTCGTCGGAAGCCAAGCTCGGTGGGATTTCGGTCCAGGACATGCACAGCGTCGAGGGCGCGCTCGAGCTCGAAATGTTCATCGCGATGGATCAGCCCAAGCACGACCAGCAGCGCAAGGCGGTAAGCCCGGTGGTTGCACCATCGAACCTGCTTCTGCTTGAGCCGATCATCCGCGAACGGGCGGGCGCGATCCTCGATTCGCTGCCGGTCGGCGAGGAGATCGACTGGGTAAAGCTGGTGTCGGTCGAACTTACCACCATGACGCTTGCGACGATCTTCGATTTCCCCTGGGACGAGCGCGCCAAGCTGACCCGCTGGTCGGACGTCACCACCGCGTCACCGGAAACCGGCATCGTCGAATCGTTCGAACAGCGCCGCGAGGAACTCATCCAGTGTGCGATGTATTTCAAGGGCCTGTGGGACGAACGGATCGACAAGCCCGGCGGCAATGACCTGATCTCGATGATGGCGCATTCGCCCGCAACCCGCGACATGCCGTTCCTCGAATTTCTCGGCAACCTGCTGCTGCTGATTGTCGGCGGCAACGACACCACCCGCAATTCGATCAGTGGCGGGGTCCTGGCGCTCAACCAGAACCCGGGCGAATATCAGAAATTGCGGGACAATCCGGCGCTCGTTTCCAGCATGATTCCCGAGATCATCCGCTGGCAGACCCCGCTGACGCACATGCGCCGTACCGCGCTGGAAGACGCCGAAATTGGCGGAAAGCAGATCAGGAAAGGCGACAAGGTGGTGATGTGGTATCTCTCGGGCAACCGCGACGAAACCGTGATCGACCGGGCCGACCAATTCATCATCGATCGCGAAAATCCGCGCCACCACCTCTCCTTCGGGTTCGGCATCCACCGCTGCATGGGCAACCGTCTGGCCGAATTGCAACTGCGGATCATCTGGGAAGAGATCCTCAAGCGCTTTCGCTTCGTCGAAGTTGTTGGCGAGCCGGAGCGGCTGCTGTCCAATCTGGTGCGCGGGATTACCCGGCTGCCGGTGAAACTTCACGCGCACTGAAGGCTTGGCTCGTTACAAATACGGAACTTCCATATGATCAACGTAACTTTTGTTTCCGCCGACGGCACACGTCGGTCGGTTGAAATAGACGAGGGCCTCAGCGCCCGTGAAGCCGCCCTGTTCAACAGTGTACCGGGGATCGATGGCGATTGCGGCGGGGTCTGTGCCTGCGCCACGTGCCATGTCCATGTCGATCAGGCCTGGATGGATCGGGTCGGGCCGCCGGAAGAAGGCGGCATGGAGAGCGATCTGATCCAGTTTGCCGAGGGAACGACAGAAACCAGCCGCCTCGCGTGCCAGATTCCGATGGTCCCCGAACTCGATGGGCTGGTGCTGCATCTGCCCGAGCTTCAGCACTGAGCAAGACGCCATGCACATGACGTTTGACGGAAGCGGCGGCATCTCCATCGCGGCAAGCCTTGTCGGCGATGGTCATGGTCGGCCGTCCGTATTACTGGCGCATGGCGGAGGGCAAACCCGGCGCACCTGGCGCAAGACGATGCAGCAATTGGCGGAGCACGGCTATCGCTCGGTGGCGATCGACATGCGCGGTCATGGCGAGAGTGGCTGGGCCACCCCCGGTAGATACCGCTTTGCCGATTTCGGCAAGGATATCCTCGCGGTCTGCGACAAGCTGAACCAGCGGCCGCATGTCATCGGCGCATCGCTTGGCGGATTGGCGGCGCTGGTGGCGGAAGGGGCGGTGCGACCGGGTAGCTTTGCGTCGCTGACGCTGGTCGATGTCACTCCGGATATGGACCCGGAGGGTGTTTCACGAATTGTCGGCTTCATGAACGCCCATGTGGAGCGCGGCTTCGCGTCATACGACGAAGCCGCAGAGGCGATCGCGGACTATATGCCGAACCGCGAGAAGCGCGGCGCCAGCGAGGGCCTGAAGAGCTATCTCCGTCTCGACCCGGACCAGCGTTATCGTTGGCATTGGGATCCCGGCTTTCTGAGCGGGATGACCGGGCGGCGCGAACAGGACTATGCCCAAGCCCAGGCGGCGGCAAGCGTCCTCTCGCTACCGGTCCACCTGGTGCGGGGCGGATCGAGCGACCTGATTTCCATGGAGGCTGCGAAGCGGTTCTGCGCGATGGTGCCTGGCGCGCGCTTCACCGACGTCTCGGGCGCTGGACATATGGTTGTCGGCGACGACAACGACGTGTTCAGCAGGGCCATCATCGAATTCCTCGAAAGCCAGTCCGAACCGGAGACGATTGCATGACGCTGGAAGAGCTCAACCGCGCCCTGCTGGTCGCGCCGTTTCACCGCTGGCTGAACTTGCGGATGGTCGAAGCTGACGCAGAGCACATCCTGATCGAAATGCCATGGCGGGACGAGATGATCTCCAACCCCACGCTCCCGTCGATGCACGGTGGAATTCTCGCCTCGTTGATCGATCTGACGGGATTCTATGCAGTCCTGGCCTCAGGAAACATGTGCAAATCCACAGCCGACCTGAGGGTCGATTACCATCGGGCAGCGAGCCGCCAGACGCTTCATGCCGAAGGGCGGCTGATCAAGGCCGGGAAATCGCTAAGCGTTGCCGACGTGCGCATTCACGACGAGGCCGGGACGCTGGTCGCCAGCGGTCGCGGGGCCTACAATATGTAACGGGCATTGTTGCCAGCCCAAACCGACTTCAGTCCGGGTCTAGACCACTGATATTGGCTACCATCCTGGAGAGCGTGGAGCGCATTTGGTCGATGTCCTCAAGGGGGACGTTGCGGAGCAATTCCAGATATAGTCGATCGGCGGCCTTACGCACCGAGGGGAGGATTTCGATTGCTTTCGGCAAGGGGTGCAAGGTCCAAACCCGCCGGTCTCCCCCGGCCGCGCGACGTTCAGCAAGGCCTGCCGCTTCGAGCTGATCGACGATATGGCCCACTGAAGCCCGTTCGAGATCCAGTTGTCGCGCGAGCATGGTCTGGTTCAAGCCGGGCGTGCGCATGATATACGACAGCGCCCGCCATTGCGGAGTGGTCATGTCGAACGCGGCCATCGAAACCGTAAACATGCGCCTGAGTCGGCGGGGAACCTCCTCGATCAGGAATATCAACTCATCCGCTTCGGTAACAAACCGTTCGTGCTGCGCCGCGTCAGACATGCGACATCTGATAGCGCATCTACGTGATCGTTTAAAGCATTATTGTTGCAAGACAGATTGTAAATATTTTTACTACCTGCTATCGACGCGCCGTGACCCTATCTACCGAGCAACCAAAACCCAAGTCGAAGACAAGCCATACCATGCGCGTGGCTGGCATCGCTCTGCCGTTGATGCTGGTCGCCTGCGTTGCGGTCCCCGATGCTGGGGTTCGGCCCGCGATGCACACCCCCGATACAATCGAGGTATCGCAGACACTCGCCGCGCGCGGCAACACCGCCTGGCCGCCAGATCAATGGTGGCGTCTGGCCGGCGATCCGCAGTTGACCGCGCTGATCGAGGAAGGTCTTGCCAACTCGCCCCAGGTCGCTGTGGCCGTAGCCCGGATCAAGCGGGCCGAATCCGAAGCGCAAAGGGCTGGAGCCGCACGACTGCCATCGCTTGGTGCCGAGGCGGAAGGGGGCTTGCGGCGTCAAAGCGGTAACAACGGCCTCCCCGCGCAATTCCTGCCCGATGGCTGGAAAGACTACGGTCAGGCCTCGCTGACATTCGGATTCGACCTAGACCTGTGGGGGCGCAACCGCGCCGCCCATGCAGCGGCGACCTCGGAGGCCCGCGCGGCGGTGGTCGATGCCGCGCAAGCCCGGCTCGTGCTGTCGGTCGCGATCACCGCCGCCTATGCCGAACTGGGCCGATTCTACCGCGAATACGACAATGCTGCGTCGATACTCGCCAATCGCCGGTCGACGCGAGACCTTGTCGCCCAGCGCCACGGCAGCGGGCTCGACAACCTGGCGAGCCTGCGCCGCGCCGATGCCGAAGTCGCCCTCGCCGAACAGGACCTCGCGGCGATCTCCGAGAACATCGGTTTCCGCCGCAACCAGCTTGCCGCGCTGGTCGGTGCCGGGCCGGACCGCGGTCAATCGATCACCCGCCCGCCGCTTGCACCCTCCACTCCTTCTGGAGTTCCGGCGGGCATCAATACCGATCTGCTGGGCCGCCGTCCCGACATCGTCGCGGCGCGCGAACGGGTCGAAGCGGCGGCAAGCAAGGTAAAGGTCGCGCGCGCCGGCTTCTTTCCTTCGATCAACCTCAGGGCGCTGGTCGGCTTGCAGGCGCTGGGGCTCGGCAATCTGGTCGATTCCGGGTCGCTGTTCGGCAACGTCGGCCCCGCAATCAGCCTGCCAATCTTTCAGGGCGGTGCCCTCAAGGCGCAATACGGCGGCGCCTGGGCGGCCTATGACGAGGCAGTCGCGAACTACAACCAGACGGTGGTCACCGCTTTTCAGCAGGTCGCTGATGCTGTCACCCAGCGCGACGCCGCGGACAAGAGGCTTGCAGCTGCCCGAACTGCGCTGACCGCCAGCGAGGACGCCCTGGCATTGGTCCGTCGTCGCTACGAGGCGGGCCTTTCCAGCTATCTCGACGTACTCGCCAACGAACGCAGCGTCCATGACCTGCGGCTCGTGGTGATTGGGCTTGAGACATACGAAAGGGGCGCGACGCTCGCGATGATCCGGGCGTTGGGTGGCGGCTTCGATACCGCCGCCGCCCGGCCAACAGGACAGACAGGCCAATGACCGAACCAGCAACCGAATTGCCAGCGATCGATCCCGAACTCTCCGCTGCGCGCAAGGGAACGCGCAGAAAGTGGCTAAAGCGGCTGGCGATCGCTCTTGGAGTGGTGGGTCTTGCCTGGGCTGCATGGTACCTGCTGGTTACGCGAAACCATGTCGGCACCGATAACGCCTATGTGAATGCACAGATCGCACAGGTCACGCCGCTGGTCGCGGGATCGGCGATCGAGGTTCTAGTAGAAGATACGCAGCAGGTGAAGGCAGGGGACGTGCTGGTCCGGCTCGACCAGGCCAATGCGAAGATTGCCGTAGCGCAGGCCCAGGCCGACCTCGCCGCTGCCCGCCGCCGTTTCGGTCAGGCGGTTGCGACCAACGGTGCCCTGTCGGCGCAGATCGACACGTCGAGCGCGGCTATTGTCCAAGCGCAGGCGCGATTGCGCAGCGCCCAGGCCGAGTTCGACAAGGCCAGGATCGATCTTCAGCGTCGCGAGACACTGGTTGCCAGCGGAGCCGTGTCTGGCGAAGAAGTCACCCAAGCACGTAGGACCTTTGCCACCGCCAGCGCTGCACTCGATGCCGCTCGCGGTGGGATATCGGAGGTCAGTTCGGCCCGCCGCGTTGCCCAGGGCCAGTTCGCGGCCAACGATGCACTGGTGCGCGGCTCAAACATCGACACCGATCCCGCTGTGCAAGCTGCCGCGGCGCGGCTCGACTCGGCGCGGCTCGATCTTGAACGCACCGAAATCCGGGCGCCCGTTTCGGGGGTGGTGAGCCGTCTGCAAATTCAGGTCGGGCAACGACTGAACCCAGGACAGATCATCATGACCATCGTCCCGGTCGACAAGCTCTATGTCGATGCGAACTTCAGGGAGAGCCAGCTGCGCCGCGTCCGCATCGGCATGCCCGTCACTCTGACCTCGGACCTTTACGGTGGCGACGTTGTTTATCATGGCAAGATCACCGGCTTTGCTGGCGGAACCGGATCGTCAATGGCGGTTATTCCGGCCCAGAACGCCACCGGCAACTGGATCAAGACTGTCCAGCGTCTCCCGGTGCGGATCGAACTCGATCCTGCCGAGCTACGGAAACATCCCTTGCGCGTCGGGCTGTCGATGGAAGTCGAGATCGATGTTTCTCGAAGGTAAGGCACGATGAGTAGCGCCAAACCCGAAAGCGCTGGCATTGCCCCGTCGCGGCAATTGGCCGCCGGGCTGGTGCTGGCGCTGGCCAATTTCATGGTCATTCTCGACCTGACCATCGCCAATGTCTCGATCCCGCATGTCGCTGGCAGCCTCGGGATCACGCTTGAGCAAGGGGCCTGGATCATCACCTCTTACGCGGTAGCTGAAGCGATCTGCGTTCCCTTGACCGGGTGGATCGCGGGACGCTTCGGTTCGGTGCGCACCTTCGTCGTCAGCATGGTCGGCTTCGGCATTCTTTCCTTCTTGTGCGGTATTTCAATCACAATGGGGATGCTGGTTGCATGCCGGATCGGCCAGGGGATCTTCGGCGCGTTCCTGATGCCCTTGTCGCAGACGCTGCTCCTGAAGGTCTTTCCGCCGGAAAAGCGCAACATGGCTTTGGGCATGTGGGCTGTCACACTGTTGATGGGGCCAGCTCTTGGCCCGATGATCGGAGGCTACCTTACCGAGAACTACAGCTGGCATTGGATATTCCTGATCAACGTGCCCGTTGCGATCCTTTGTATTGGCGTGGGTATCGTGTTGCTGAAGCCCGTCGAAACCGATCGGCAGACCCAGCCCATCGATTTCATCGGACTCGCCCTGCTGGTCCTTTGGGTGGGTTGCCTGCAACTCGTGCTGGACCTTGGCCGCAACCATGACTGGTTCGCCGATCCGATGATCGTCGCGCTATCGATCACCTCCTTTGTCTGTCTTCTGCTCTTCGTTATCTGGGAGCTAGGCGAAGATCACCCGATTGTCGATTTGCGGGTGTTCAGACACCGGGGGTTCAGCGTCAGCCTGACAGTGCTGTCGCTCGCATTTGCTGGCTATTTCGCGGGTTTTGTCATTGTCCCCCAGTGGCAACAGGCCTGGCTCGGATTCCCGGCGACTTCAGCGGGATTGTCGTCATCTTTCTCCGCCACCGGCGCACTGTTTACAGCGCCACTGGCGGCCTTCTTGATGAGTCGCCTCGACCCCCGCCTGTTGGTCTCGGGCGGTATCGCCTGGATTGCGGCGACGACGCTCGTCCGAACGACCTGGACGACGGACGCCGATTTCTGGACTCTCAGCATTCTGCAGTTGGTTCAGGGCTTGGGGGTGACCTTCATGATGCTTCCGCTCATGTCGCTCACCCTCAACACCGTCGATGACAATGAAGTGGCGTCGGCTGCCGGCCTTCAGAGCTTTATGCGGACCATCGCAACGGCGGTAGCGACCTCGATAACGCTCTCCTACTGGGCCGACACGCAGCGCCTGGCGCGGAGCGATGCCGTCGGAGCGATGCAACCGGAAGCCGTGCAGGATAGCTTGACCGGACTCGGGTTTCCGCCCGATCAGGTGCGGCAGATTCTCAGCAACATGGTCGATCTCGAAGCGACAACCCTGGCGCTCATCCATACCTTCTGGGCCACCAGCGCCATCCTGCTCTTCGCCGCCGCTCTCATCTGGCTCGCTCCACGCCCGACTAGATCGGGCGGGATGCCGCTGGGGCACTGATCCAGTGCGCGGCTGCAATGTCTTCCGTTCCAGGGTCGTCACCAGAGCCGACAGAAGACTCCCCCTTGGCAGAGCCGAAAGCGCTGCGTTCCAACTACGCCAATCGTGCAAGAGCGCGATGTCGATTGTATCAAGGCAAGCAACCGTCAATTTGGAGACTTTCGCAACCCTGTCCTGCTAACGTAGAGAGTCTGCATGCTTGGCCATTATGCGGCTTCTGATTGCAGTTCGCACACCCAACCGGTTACTGATGGGCCGTAGTCGTAGATTTCCATTGCGTAGTTAGTCGTCGGCTTGTCGGCTGGATTGACAGTAGTAAAGGGGCGCGCCTAAATTGGGTTTCGCGCAACCCCATCTGCACAGCACGCCATCGAAAGGCGTGACGTGAAGCGTTTCATAATTTTTGCAGCCACCGCTGTGCTCGGGCTTCAGTCCCATGCACGTGAAGTGGCCGTCGAGGACTTCTCCCAGCTTAGGCTGAAAGACGGCAATGCAGCTGATCCAAGCCCCTTAGAGCTTCCCCCCGAGCCAGTTGCAGACGTGGCCAGTGTCCCCCGTCAGCACCAATGGCACAGATTTGACGTTGTGATTTAAGGAGTGTTGGGGCTTCGTCGTAGTGACGAAGGAACGAAGATGAAGTCCCAACACTCCTTGAAAAAATCGCCGGTAAAGGCTCCTGCTGAGCGGGTCGTGAAGGACATTCGGCGGCAGACCCGTCGCCATTTCTCGGCCGAAGACAAGATCCGCATCGTGCTCGATGGGCTGCGCGGCGAGGACAGCATTGCTGAGCTGTGCCGCAAGGAAGGCATCGCGCAGAGCTTGTATTACACCTGTGACGTGACCCCCAACTTTCATCCAGTTGCGATTAAAGCCTCGGCATCGTTGTTGCGCGGTTGCGCGGGTGAAGCAAGGGGCTGCGTAGCGTAGCCTCCGGCTATGCGGAGCGCAGCAGCCCCTTGCTTTTTGAGGTCGGCGGCGAAGGCCGCCGGGGTGGCGTATCCGAGTGAGGAGTGCGGTCGGTCGGTGTTGTAATCGTCGGCCCATGCAGTGATCTTCTCGCGGGCATGGGCCAGCGAAGTGAACAGTGTCTCATTGAGCAGCTCGTCGCGCATCCGCCCGTTAAATCTCTCGACGAACGCGTTCTGGGTCGGCTTGCCCGGCGTCGTGTAATGCCATTCGACCTTGGCATCGCCGCACCATTCGAGCACCGCGTTCGAGGTCAGCTCGGTTCCGTAGCACATTGGGAACCGGTCCCTCGAAGGGCCGCATTGCCTTGATGAAGACAAGGGCGCGTAGCGTCCGCCGGCTTCATCAAGGCGGCCATGACCGGCCAGCAGGTCTCTAAAGTGAAGTTGTCGACTCAACCCTTTGGAGACTGACCGACCATGACCAAGCGTAGTTCTACTCCCGCCGATGCCGTGCTGGTAGCCATCGATATGTCCAAGCACCGCCAGGAAGTGCTGATCGAACGCCCGGAAGGCGGGCGTCGACGGCGCATGACGGTGATGGCGACCAAGGCGGACTACGATCGCCTCGCCACGGACCTCAGCGATGTCGGGCGTCCGATCGTCGTCGGATTCGAAGCCACCGGTAACTACCACCGTACACTGGCACACCGACTGCTTGCGGCGGGTTTCGAGCTGCGGCTTATCTCGTCCGTCGCCCTGGCCCGCACCCGCGAGGCGCTGCACAATGGCTGGGACAAGAACGATTCCAAGGATGCGCAGGTGATCCTGCACATGCTGCGGATCGGCGCCACCCAGCGCTACGTCGATCCTCTCGCCGCAGGCATCAACGATTTGCAGGAGATGTCGAAGACGCACGAGGCGATCTCCAAGGCCAAGACCCAGACCTGGCACCGTATTCTGACCCACTACCTGCCGCTTTATTTTCCGGAGATCGAGCGCTTCGCTGGCAACAGCCGCTCAGACTGGTTCCTTGCCTTGATCGAACGGTTCCCGACCCCGGCCAGCATGACCGCGCTCGGCCAGGAGGCCTTCACGCGCGAGGCCTGGTCACTCGTTGGCCGCAAGGTGTCCAAGGCCCGGCTGATCAACGACATTTACGAGACCGCCTGTGCATCCGTCGCGCTTCCGGTCGACGAAGATTCCATTGCCATCACGATGTTCCGCATGGTCATTGCGCAGGCGCGCAGCCTTATCCGACAGCGCGACGAGATCGAGCGAACCGCGCATGCCGTGCTGGCTGAGAACCGGGATTACCAGCTCCTGCGCAAGATCCCAGGGATCGGGCCGATCAACGCGTTGACCATCCTCGCCGAGGCCGGCGACCTTCGGCGGTTCGCCCACCACCGCCAGTTCCTCAAGTTCTGCGGGCTGGATCTCGCGACCTGCCAGTCGGGCACCTTCCGCGGGCGAACCAAGCTCTCGAAGTACGGCAATGCCCGGCTACGCCGCACCTTCTGGATGGCCACCCAGGTCGCCATACGTCAGCGCGACAACAGCTTCCGCGACAAGCTTGGTCGCTATGTGGCCGGCCACGGCAACGACCCTGATCGCCGCCGCAAGGCGATGACCGCACTCACCGCCAAGATGGCGCGCGTTGCTCACGCCGTCATCAAGACGGGAACCGAGTACCGTCCGTTCGTCGAACGGGCGGACACCAGATGGAAGGACCCCTCTCTGTCGTGCCGTGAGGGCGCTACGGCGACCCTGTAGATAATGTTCGGGCCTTCCATCTGGCATCCGCATCTCATTTTAAGGACGGTGAGGACCACGACCCGCGTGGCCGCTGGATCCTGTGTTTGCTATGGCCGAGAGCGCATTCCTTGACGATGGAAGCCATCTGGATCAGAACGACATCAGCGCTGATCGCAATCGGCGCAACGAGACCTGCTGGCCGTTTTCCGCCGCTGCTTCCCGACCTAGGACGTTGTCGCTGACGATCATACCGGGCTTGCCCCGCACCGCGATCAGCTCGGCCAGTTCGCGCACCACCCGCTTGCCCGAGATCGAGGTGTCGGGAACCGCCGCCAGGCACTCGCGCGTCACATCATCGACGACGTTGAGCACCCGGAACCGGCGACCGGTGATCATCTGATCATGCACGAAGTCCAGGCTCCAGCGCTGGTTGGGTAGCGCCGAAACGGGAGCTGGCACCCGTGCACCAACCGCGCGTTTGCGCCCTTTGCGTCGCCGCACGGTCAAGCCTTCCTCGCGGTACAGCCGCTGGGTCTTCTTGCGGTTGATCGTCAGCCCCTCGCGCCGCAGCAGGATGTGCAACCGCCGATACCCGAACCGGCGGCGTTGATGCGCCAGTTCCCGCAGCTTCTCGCGCAAAGCACCATCATCGCGCCGCGACTGGTAGCGAATGACTGTCCGGTCCGCATCGATGACCCTGCACGCCCGCCGCTCGCTGACATCAAGCAGGGCCTGAAGATGCGCGACCGCTTCCCGCTTGGCGGCAGGCGTTACCATTTTTTTGCCAGCAGATCCTTCAGACCCGCGTTGTCCAGCATCGCGTCGGCAAGCAGACGCTTGAGCCGCCCGTTCTCGTCCTCGAGCGCCCGCAGCCGCTTCGCCTCCGACACCTCAAGGCCGCCATACTTGGCCTTCCAGTTGTATAGCGTCGCTTCCGACACGCCATGCTTGCGGGCCAGGTCAGCCGTCTTCGCGCCTGCCTCTGCCTCACGCAGAACCCCGATAATCTGCTCTTCTGTAAATCGTAGTCGCTTCATCTGTCCGTTCCTTCTCTCAAGGGCCGGACTCTAATCAATCTTGGAGGGAAATCAGGGGGTCACGTCACCCTGGGTCCCCGACAGTGACATTTCTATTTAGCGGAGACCGTTCGGTATGATAATATTTCATATGATAAAATGGATTTCGGCTCAATTCGTCCGCAAAACCAATGTTGAGCGATCTAGATGTGTGGGTCTGAGTGTGGGTCCATTGCGCTTTTGAAACATTTTATCAGAGCAATATCAATACTATATGACAGATTCAGGGCGGACACCCTCTCCGCCAACTCCCTGAGTCACAAAACAAACTGTCTCCTTGACCTCGCGCCCATCGGGCGAAGGTCCAAAAATCGCTGAATTTCTGCCATTTTCTTGAAGGCTGGCTGTTTACCGACTTGCGCCGACCAGCCGCCCATAAGTTTCAGAAATCGACCGCCTACCGAGATCATCACAAACTCCAAACTGCATGTGATGAGCAAAAATCCCAGAAAACAGGCATTTTCATCGACCGAACCATTTGTACCGAGGTTCGGTCGGCATGACGATTTGACGGAGGGCAGGCAGCCTGCGTCATTGACGTAGTTCTGATCGAAAAATAGCAGGTGGCGATGAGCCGCCAACGAAAACCAAAGAAAGCCTTGCAGGTCACAGTCACCTGTCTAGGCGGCAACGTGCCGACCGCTCGCCGTTCCCGCGCCGTGGTTCCATCCGTGAACGTGTCCGCGATCAGGGCAAAGACTGGAATGTCCCAGAGTGCGTTTGCGGTCAGTATCGGCGTTCCTCAGGGCACTTTGATCAACTGGGAGCAAGGCCGTCGGAAGCCTTCAGGGGCGGCCAAGGTCTTGCTCGCATTGCTCGCAAGGAAGCCATCACTTGTAGCGGATCTTTACCCGGCACCCTGGCCAAAATCTCGATGGACAACAGATGGACCCGATCCGAGTACAATGACGACCGAGGAAAGGTTGGCAGAACTTGGGCAGATATTGGCTGCCGGCATTCTAAGGATGCGAGAGATATCGCTGCAGAATTCGAGTCCAACCATGCCGTAGGTTTTTCGGTCAACTGGAACAAAGGAATTCATGGATTTATGCCTTGTTTCTTATTACTAAACTAGGATAGATGACGATTAGGTATTGGTTAATTTTTCGATCATAATGCTTGGGAAATGCAGCGTTGAGATATTGGCGATATTCCGCATGCGTGCTCGCAGGGTATTCGCTGGCGCTGCCTGCATTTGCTCAAGAAGCAAGTGCACCTGACGAAGGTGGCAGCCGGCAGACAATCATCGTCATCGCGCCGGGCAACGGGTTCGACCTGGATGATGCGCTAACACTTGGTCGCGACGACATCGACCGCGCTGGAACACCAGATTTACTGGCTTCACTCACCCGCAGTTTTGCCGGTGTCTCGCTGCAGGATGCCCAAAACAACCCCTGGCAGCCAAATCTCGTATATCGAGGTTATGTCGCCTCCCCCTTGCAAGGGCAGGCGCAAGGGCTGGCGGTTTATGTCGATGGTGCGCGGTTCAACCAGCCGTTTGGCGATACGGTCAATTTCGACTTGATCCCTGATGCCGCGATTGAGGCGGTGACCCTGCGCGATGTCAGCCCGGTCTATGGTCTTAATGCGCTGGGCGGCGCGCTAGTGATCGAAACCGCCACGGGCCGCAGCATGCCGGGGATCGAAGGAGCGGCGGGCATCGGCTCTTATGGTGAGCGCGATCTCAGCCTCTCGGCGGGCGATGCCATCGGCGGGTTCAGCTATTTCAGTGCGGTCCAATACCGCGAGGAGAAAGGGTGGCGCGATTTCAGCCCGTCCAATTTGCTCAACGGCTATGTCGATCTTGGCCATGACGGCGAGCGAGCAGGTGCGCATATCAAGTTCATCGGTGCGAATACCGATCTTACCGGCAATGGCGTCGCACCGGTGGAACTACTGGCTGCACGACGGCAATCTGTCTTCACTTGGCCAGACAATACCCGCAACCATTACGGTCGACTTAGTCTCCATCCATGGTTCACGATCACCGATGGCCTGCGGTTTGAGGCAACGCTCTATCGCCAACGCCGCAAGGCCGCGACCCTGAACGGCGATGCTGCCGATATCGCCGAATGCGAGGACGAGGCCCTGAAAGGGCTGCTTTGTCTTGAAACGGTTGGCGCTGATGGTGACGAGGAAGAGCAAACGGTTTTGACTGATGCGGCGGGTAATCCCATCGCTGACGTTCTAAATGGTGGCAATTATGGCGTGTTCAATCGCGGCAATATCAGAACCAGATCCGAAGGCATTCTCGCGCAGATCGTCAGCGAGCAGGACCTGGGCATGCGCACCAATCAGCTCGCCTTTGGGTTCAGCTACGATTCCAGTGAAAGCGATTTTTCCACCTCGACAGAATTGGGCGAGCTAACCGCCCAGCGTAGCGTGGCAGGATTGGGCCTTTTAATCGACCAGTCCGATGGCGCGATCGCACCGGTGAAACTGGAAACCCGCACGCGCTTCTGGAGCGCTTTCCTGAGTGACACCCTGCCACTTGGAGAGGCTCTGTCTGCGGAAATCGGCTTGCGCTACAACCAAGCGCGCGTTCGATTGTTCGACCAGCTGGGCACCACGCTTAATGGCGATCACAGTTTCGGCCGTCTCAACCCCGGCATTGAGCTGGACTGGGCAATGACACCTTCTGTCACGGTACGCGCAGGTTATTCAGAATCCAACCGCGTGCCCACGGAGGCGGAATTGTCTTGCGCGGACGAAAATGCTCCGTGCAGCTTGACCAACTTCTTCATCGCCGATCCGCCGCTGGAGCAGGTGGTGGCCAAGAGTTTGGAGCTTGGTACATCTGGCAGCCATGAACGCGGTGCGTGGACCATCGACTGGTTGCTGTCCGGTTATCGCACGACCAATACCAATGACATTCAGTATGTTGCCTCGGGCATTCGCGGGCGCGCATTCTTCAGGAACATTGGACAGACACGCAGGCAGGGCATCGAAGCAACCCTGAAAGCGCGCAGTGACGGTTTCCAGCTTTCGGCGAGTTATGCCTTCATCGATGCTACCTATCGGTCTCCGGTCACGCTCAGCAGCCCCTCCAATCCGGAGGCTGACGAAGACGGATTGATCGAAGTGGTTCGCGGGAACCGCCTGCCTGGCATTCCTCGTCATAGCGTAACATTCAGCGGGGACTATTCCGGCAATTTGGGAGCGCGCGGCTTCACCATTGGTGGCGACATCGTCGGGCGTTCGAGCCAATTCCTTGTCGGGGATGAAGCCAATCGAAACAGCCCCATTGCCGGCTACGTTCTAGTTAATCTCCGTGGCAGTATCGAACTGGCCGAAGGCGTTTCGCTATTTGGCGAACTGCGCAATGTGTTCGACCGCCAGTATGCCACCTTCGGCACATTCAGCGAAGTTGACGAAATCGAGCTTAAAGAAGCGCCCGGGGCAGTCATTCCTCGCGCCTATGGCCCCGGTTCGCCGCGGCGATGGACCATGGGGTTGAGGGCACGGTTTTAGCGCGCATTGGCATACCGATCTTCATTAGGAAGTATCCTGCCTCTGAATTTTATCAATTCTAAAACAGTGTATTAGATAAAAAGAGAGTTGGTTGGGGGGCTCTCTCGCACCGCCATTATACACTCGAAAATAAATGATAATTCCGAATAAGGACTTCGCAATGGCGCAGTTCTGCGCCGTTTTCGCGTAGGCGACCGAACCTTTGAGACCGCGAATTCCTGTTAAATCTGTCTCAGAAGCCCGCCTGTCTCTTTTCGACCGAACCGTGCGCGAAAAGGTACGGGCAGAAATTACTGATCCTTTTCATATAATTGAACTTTGCTGGAGGCCGTACCGTTGGGGGCCGTCTCTGGGTGTGCAAGGTTTCAAAAACTGAAGGTACGGTCTCCGATTATCCCTGGCGCAGCGGATCTAATGCCGAACGGGGCTCACGCTTGTTCATCGCCTGCAGAGCGGCAATGCGCTTTTCAGTGGCCGGGTGGGTAGAGAACAGATCCGAAATCCCGGTGGGCACGATGTAGAGCTGGGCGGCAGCAGGATTGCTGTTGGCGGTGCTTGGTAGCTGCTGGGCCGGACCGGCGATCTTGGCGAGGGCAGAGGCAAGCGCCGCCGGGTTGCCGCAAATTTCTGCACCAGCCTTGTCCGCACCATATTCGCGTGTGCGGCTGATCGCCATTTGCACGATCATCGCGGCAAAGGGCGCAACGATCATGGCCAGGATTGCAGCGGCAGGGTTGGGGCGGCCCTCTTCATCATGTCCAAAGAACATGCCGAAGTTGGCAATCATGGAGATCGCGCCGGCAATGGTCGCAACCATGGTCATCACAAGGGTGTCGCGATTGCGGACATGGGCGAGTTCATGCGCCATGACTGCCGCGACTTCATCACGGTCCAGCATGCGCAGCAGGCCAGTGGTCGCCGCAACAGCAGCGTTTTCGGGATTGCGACCGGTCGCGAAGGCGTTTGGGTTGGGGCTGTCAACAATGTAAACGCGGGGCATCGGGAGGTTCGCCCGGCGAGCGAGTTGTGCCACCAAGGTGTAGAACTCTGGTGCACTGGTTTGATCAACTTCCCGAGCGCCATGCATCGACAGCACGAGCTTGTCAGCGTTCCAGTAGGTAAGCAGGTTCATGCCTGCTGCGATGATCAGGGCAATCAGCGCACCATTCACGCCGCCAAACATATAGCCAAGGCCCATGAACAGCGCAGTAAGCGCTGATAGCAGCAACATGGTCTTGAAACCGTTCACAGCATCGGGCCTTTCAGAAATTAGACTGAATCAATCTAGTTTGAGGAAGCTGTCGCTTCAATCCCCCAAAGGGGAATAGAGGCCGCCAGGATTGAGCCGCTTAACGTTCGGTGATGCTTAGTCGTCAAACTTGGTGTGCCGAGCCTCGTTAAACCGTGCCAACCTCGGCTTTCAGTGTCACAGGGAAAGCTTTGTTTTCCGTTTTGGCGTGCAACCTATGAGCGGTCTTCCAACAGGGGTGCCCGGCAACAGGCCGGACATAGATGAGGAAGATTTCAATGCTTGACCGTACCCGTGCGCTTGCCGCGTTCGCCGCCACTGCCGCCGTTCTGGCCGTTCCGCAGGTCGCTCACGCGACGGACGGATACTTTGTGAACGGCATGGGCGCCAAAGCCAAGGGTGCGGGCGGCGTGGCAATTGCCATGCCCGACGATGCCGTGGCTATTGCCGCTAATCCGGCGGCGGCTGTGGAAGTCGGCAACCGGCTGGACGTAGGCTTCGAGGTCTTCGTCCCGAACCGTGGTGCCGAGATCACTGGCAATCAGGCCGGACTGAATGGCACCTGGTCCGGCAACGGGGCCAACCCGTTCATTCTTCCCGAAGTGGGCTATACCCGACAGCTTAACGACACGCTGGCCTTTGGCCTGGTCATCAACGGCAATGGCGGGATGAACACCAAGTACGAGCAGAACCCGTTTGCCAGCTTTGGCGCACAGGGGCCGGCTGGGGTGAACCTGCGCCAGATCTTTGTCACGCCGACCATGGCGGCGAAACTGGGCGAAGGGCACAGCATTGGCGTTTCCCCGATCCTGATGCTGCAAAGCTTCTCGATGACCGGCATCCAGCCGTTCACCCAGGCCAGCATTGCTCCGACCAAGATGACTAACAACGGCGATGACTGGTCGACCGGCGCAGGTCTGCGCGTCGGTTACCTGGGCGAGTTAGGCCCGGCGGTGAAGTTCGGCGCGTTCTACCAGACCAAGGTCTGGGCCAAGCCGTTCGAAAGCTATGCCGGTCTGTTTGCCAATGGCGGGGATTTTGACGTTCCCGCTTCATGGGGCGCTGGCGTCTCGATCAAGGCGACGGAAAAGCTGACGCTGGGCGCGGATTACAAGCGGATCGAATATTCCGGCGTTGCTGCGGTCGGCAATCCGCTGGCGGTAAACCTCCCGTTCGGCGCGGAGAACGGCCCCGGTTTCGGCTGGAAGGATGTGGACGTGATCAAGTTTGGCGCGGTGTATCAGGCCAGCGACAAACTGACCCTGCGCGCTGGCTATGGCCGTTCGGACAATCCGGTGCCGCAGTCGCAGACGTTCCTCAACCTGCTGGCTCCCGGCGTGGTCACCGATCACTTTACCGCCGGTGCCACCGTCAAGCTGAAGAACAAGCTGGAACTGACCGGCTATGTGATGCATGCGCCGCGCAATGATGTACGCGGTGCGGGCTCGATCCCGCTCGGCTATGGCGGCGGCGAAGCGAACGTCCACCTGGCGGAAACCGCCGTGGGCGCATCGCTGGGCTTCTTGTTCTAGGGAGGAATTGGGCAATGCCCGAAACGTGGTTGCTGGCCCTGATGGGCGGCGTTCTGATCGGGCTTGCCTCTGGCGGGTTTTACCTGCTCGCTGGAGAAATCGCGGGGATTACCGGCGTGGTCCGCCGCGCCCTGTCCGGACCTGAGCGCGGTTGGCGGGTTGCCTTCCTGAGCGGGATGATAGTGGCGGCGCTGATCTGGCTGGCCACGGCGGACGTCGCAGCGGCAACGGCGGGGCTTGAGAAACTCTCGCTTCCAGTCCTGATCACTGCGGGTCTGCTCGTCGGGATCGGCACCGATCTGGGCAATGGCTGCACCAGCGGTCATGGGGTTTGCGGCCTGTCCCGCTTTTCCTTGCGCTCGCTGGTGGCCGTAGCCGTGTTCATGGCTGTTGCGGTTCTGACCGTCTGGCTGGTTCGCCATGGAGGCTTGGCATGAAGATCGCGATCGCTTTCCTGGCAGGACTAACCTTTGGCTTCGGCCTGCTGGTGTCCGGCATGAGCAGCCCAGACAAGGTGCTGTCCTTCCTCGACCTTGCCGGCGCTTGGGATCCTAGCCTGGCCTTCGTCATGGGCGGCGCGGTGCTGACCGCTACGCCGTTGTTCCTGCTCGCCAAGCGGCGGGCACAGCCGCTGGTGGGTGCGGTTTATGATGATCCGGAACGCCTGACGATTGATCGCAAGCTCTTGATTGGTGCGGTTCTGTTCGGACTGGGCTGGGGCCTCGCCGGTATTTGCCCAGGGCCGGCAGTCGTCGATCTGATCCTCGCGCCAGGCAAGGCGGCAGCCTTTATGATCGCGATGGTTGCCGGGATCACGTTTTCTGCGCGGCTTCGCAAAGCTGAAGCCTAACTTCAGCTTCTACAGATGGGCGCTGTAAATCATTGATAACGAAGGTAAGAAGCGTGTTGCACTGGCAATTTGTGGCAACTTCGCGATCAGGATTTGGCGGCAGCGCAAAGAACGCAAAGGCTGATCACGTCCTTTCTTAGCCACGCAAGGGGTAAAAAGGGTAAGCATCAAGCAGGCCATTTAAGAGAATAGAATTCTGCATTTTTTACTCGGCTAATCAGAGGTCAGATTTGCAACCTGCGCCGTCCAATCCATATCAGCCAAGACTGTCAATTCCTTGACCGGTACGCTCGGCGGCACGCGCTCAAACAGCAGCTTTTCGAGCAACGCCGGAGCAAGGTAAGTCAGCTTCAACATTCTGCCGACCATGCGGTGGGTGACACCTCCTGAGCGCGCTAAATCCTCAATGGTGTTGGCCTCGCCGCTTTCGAGCTTGCGCCGCCACGACCAGGCCTGGGCAAAGTTGCGCAGCACGTGCGGATCGGTTCCGCCATCGGTTTCCGGCGTATAGTCGGCCGGCGGCTGGATGCGCGGTCGCCCATTACGGGACCGTTGGGCGAGTGGGATCCTGACCCGCAGGGTGTCTTGCGCAGTGCTCATGAAGCCTTCTGGGACGCCAGCATGTCATGAATGATAGGGCCTAGTCCCTTGGTGCAGAGGTCCACGTCGAGGCTGTTGTCATGCACGGTCACGCGCTGGATCAGCAGCCGGGCGATGCGTGCCTGCTCGGCCGGAAATAGGGTCTGCCAGAGCTCACCAAAACCGGAGAGGGCGGCAATTACCTCATTTTCGTTGATGTCGGGCCTTAGCTCTCGCGCGGCTTCAATGGCGCGGGCAACGATTACGGGTGTGGTCAGCATCCGGCGCAGTTCCTGGATTACCACGCCCTCGACCATTCCGGCGTTGAGCCGCCGCGGCAGGGCATCATTTTCACCGATGCGATTGTGGACCGCATGCGACAGAATTGGGACGAACTCGATGCCGGGAAGTTCGCGGCGGAAGCGGAGGTAATATCTGCCTTGCTCGCCAGTGAGCCGCTGGTCAGCGATGCTCGGCCATCTGTCGTCAGCCGTGCGGCCGAGTTGGTGGAAGGCGCCCGTGCCTCAGCCCGCAAGCAAGGCGTGGTTGAAAGCTTCCTGAAGGAGTTTTCGCTGGGGACGCGTGAGGGTCTGGCGTTGATGTGTCTGGCCGAAGCACTGTTGCGGACACCCGATGCAGAAACCCGCGATCGCCTTATCGCCGAAAAGATCTCCATGGCTGATTGGGCAAGCCACCTCGGGAAGTCCGAGAGTCTGTTCGTCAATGCCTCGACATGGGGGTTGATGCTAACGGGCAAACTTGTCGATGTCGACGAAGAAGCAAAGCGAGACGTTGGGGCCTACCTCAAGCGCCTGACGGCAAAAGCTGGAGAGCCGGTCATTCGCCAGGCTGTTGGCGCTGCCGTACGGATCATGGGTGAACAGTTCGTGCTTGGTCGCACCATCGGCGAAGCGTTGAAACGCGCTAAGCGCGAGAAGATGCTGTGTTCGTTCGACATGCTGGGCGAAGGCGCCCGCACCGATGCCGATGCCGAGCGCTACGCCCGCATATATGCCGAAGCCATCGAGACCGTCGGGCAGGCCGCAAATGGTGCCGGACCCGAACAGGGGCATGGCGTTTCCGTCAAATTGTCGGCGTTATTTCCGCGCTATGAGGCCGCACAGGAGGAACGCGTTTGGGCCGGCCTTTATCCACGCCTTAAGGCGCTGGCTTTAATTGCCGCACGACACGATCTTAACTTCGCCATCGATGCCGAAGAAGCCGACCGCTTGGCACTTTCGATGAAGCTGGTTGAGCGGCTTGCACACGAGCCGGAACTTGGTGCCTGGCGTGGGTTGGGGGTTGTGGTCCAAGCATACCAAAAGCGCGGCATGGCCGTGATCGCCGGGCTCAGGGATCTGGCGCGCCGCTCAGGGCGCCGGATCATGATCCGTCTGGTGAAGGGAGCCTATTGGGATAGCGAGATCAAGCGCGCCCAGGTTTCAGGAATGCCGGACTATCCTGTGTTCACAACCAAGGCGGCGACCGACCTCTCCTACCTTGCGTGCGCCAAGGAGCTTATCGCGGCGGCCCCCGATCTCTATCCGCAGTTTGCAACGCACAATGCGCATACACTGGCTGCGGTCCGTCACATGGCGGAGCAGGCAAACGTTCCCATCGAGCACCAACGGCTGCACGGCATGGGTGAGGCTCTGTATGAGGCAGCCGAGAAAACTTATGGCCATCTCACGTTGCGCGCCTATGCGCCGGTCGGTGGGCATGAGGACCTCTTGCCCTATTTGGTTCGCCGCTTGCTCGAGAACGGGGCGAATAGCTCCTTTGTCCACGTCTTGTTGGATGAGTCTGTTCCGGCAATCGATGTAGTGCGTGATCCAATCGCGTTGGTCGAAGCCTGTCCGGACCGCCACCCGCGTCTTCCTGTACCGCGTGACATCTACGGGCCGAACCGGATCAATCCTCTTGGGCGCGACCTGAGCCAGGCAACGGTGCGCGAAGCCAATACCCGGAATATCGCGACGCAAACCAAAGAACGTCCAAAGGCAGGCCCGATCATCGCAGGAGAGCTTAGAAGCAACGGGGCTGTCGACGTTTTTGCGCCTGGGCGGCCCGCACTGGTTATCGGTCAAGTCGCGTCAGCAGATTACAAAGATGTCGAGGCAGCGATAGAGCTTGCTCGGGCTGCTCAGCCAGCCTGGGATCGTGCGGGTGGCGCCGCGCGAGCCGAGGTGCTTCGGGCCATGGGCGACGCGCTTGAAAGCGAGATGGACCGCCTGATGTCCCTGCTGGCGCTCGAAGCAGGCAAGACCTTCAACGACGCCGTCGCCGAAGTTCGCGAGGCGGTCGATTTCTGCCGCTACTACGCGGTGCTGGCTGAAGACGAATTTGGGCCTCCGCGGAACCTCACTGGTCCGGTTGGCGAAACCAATCAGTGGCAGCTCTTTGGTCGCGGCGTGTTCGCCTGCATCAGCCCTTGGAACTTCCCACTGGCGATCTTCACCGGGCAGATCGCGGCCGCGCTGGCGGCCGGCAACGCCGTAGTGGCCAAGCCTGCGGAACAGACCCCGCTGATCGCCACAGCGGCCGTTCGTCTGTTTCACGATGCCGGGCTTGATCCACGCCTGCTTGCACTTCTCCCCGGCGAAGGGGCGGCCATTGGCGCAGCCCTCGTGGCCAGCCCTGGCATAGACGGCGTGGCCTTTACCGGCGGCACTGAGACGGCCTGGGCAATCAATCGCAGTTTGGCGGCGGCAGCCGAAGATAATCGCCGTCCGATAATCCCGTTCATTGCTGAAACCGGCGGATTGAACGCAATGTTCGTAGATACCACCGCCCTGCGGGAGCAAGTGGTCGACGACGTGATCGTCTCCGCCTTCGGTTCAGCTGGCCAGCGCTGCTCCGCTCTGCGAATGCTGTTCGTTCCGCACGACAGCGCCGACAGCATTATCGAATGCTTAACTGGAGCCCTTGATGCTTTAACCGTCGGCGATCCCGCCGATCCTGCTACGGATGTCGGACCTGTTATTGATGCCGAAGCTCTGAATGTGCTGGACGCGCATGTCCAAAGGCTTGCGCATGAAGCAAAGATAATTGCCCGGCACAAAGGCGCGGGCATTCCTGGGTACTATTTCGCTCCGACAATTGCCGAGGTGTCTGCCCCAGACTTCCTGGAGCGCGAGGTGTTTGGTCCAATCCTGCATATCTGCCGGTATCATCCTAACGATTTACCTGATTTTTCAGCGCGCCTAGCGGCACGTGGTTATGGACTGACGCTTGGCGTTCATAGTCGGATCGAACGCTTCGCGCGCGAAATCCAAGCACTCGTTCCCGCCGGCAATCTTTATATCAACCGTTCTATAACAGGTGCTGTCGTCGGTGTTCAGCCTTTTGGTGGGGTCGGCCTCTCCGGCACTGGGCCGAAAGCGGGTGGCCCACATGCGCTGCATCGCTTCGCAAACGAGCGGGCTATTTCAAACAATATCATGGCTCAGGGCGGTGACCCCGCTTTGCTCAATTTATAACAAGGCGCGGCGAAATGTGACCGGCCCCCACTGAGTGGTCCGCGTTAATTGTTAGTGCAAGATTGCCTCCGGCGCCATGGGTGACCGCAGGTGGAGCGAAGCGGAACCGGAGGGCTGCCATGGCGGTGTCGCCGTTTCCGGGGCTGGTGGGCGATACCCCAAGGAGCTATGTGGCCTGACAGTGTTGTAGTGGCGGCGCCAGGCTTCGATCAGGATCTTTGCCTCAGCCAGAGTGTAAAAGATCTCCCCATTCAAGAGCTCATCACGCATCGAGCCATTGAAAGACTCACAGTAGCCATTCTCCCATGGGCTGCCGGGTGTGATGTAGAGCGTCTTCACGCCGATCTTCGCCAGCCACTGTTGGACGGCATTGGCGATGAACTCGGGGCCGTTGTCTGACCGTATGTGTGCTGGCGGCCCTCGCGTAACGAACAGTTCAGCCAGGGCTGCCAGAACGTCCTCGCTACGCAACCGTCGCGCTACCGGCAGGGCCAGGCACTCCCGGCTGGCCTCGTCGATGATCGACAGGATGCGGAACTTGCGGCCATCGTGCGTGCGCCCCTCGACAAAGTCGTAAGACCACACGTGCCCCGGATACTCTGGCCGCAGGCGGATACATGATCCGTCGTTGAGCCAGAGCCTTCCCCGCTTCGGTTGGCAGTGTCAAAAGGATTGCACCGCTAACGATGGACCGGCGCTGCGAGTAAAGCGTGGGTATGCCTCGTCCTCGTAAGCCCTGTAATACTCTCCGCTATTTCCATTCCTCGCCCGAGGTGAGCGCCTCGTAGTGATGATGTATATTCGCTTCCCGCTTTCGCTGCGTAACGTCGAGGACCTCATGTTCGAGCGCGGGATCGACATTTGCCACGAGACTGTTCGTTTTTGGTGGAACCGGTTCGGGCCGATGTTCGCTGCTGACATCCAGCGGCTGGTCAGCTGCATGCGGGGATTCCGCCACTGGCGGTGGCACCTCGATGAGGTCAACGTAAAGATCAACGGCGAGACGCACTACCTGTGGCGCGCAGTGGATCACGAGGGTGAGGTGCTGGAAAGCTACGTCACCAAAACCCGCGATAAAGCGGCAGCTTTGCGGTTCATGCGCAAAGCGCTGAAGCGCTACGGCCAAGCCGAGGCGGTCGTCACCGACGGCCCGAAATCCTATCCTGCCGCGATGCGCGAACTGGGTAACGAGGCACGCCGCGAAGTCGCTCGGCCGCACTGGCCGAGTGGCAAAACCTCACGCCCTTGGCCTGCAGTAAGCCTAATGCGCTTCGCCCGGGCTCAGCGCTTTGGCGGGGCGGGGGGCCAGCCACACTGCCAGGACCGAAATCAGGAAGATAGCGAAGCTGAGCATGAAAACGTAATGCGCGGCGCCCGTCAGGGCCTGGATTTCGACAATCCCTTCCAGTGCGGAGTAGCTTTGCCCCGGCGTCAGTCCAGCGTCCTGCATCGCCGCCGCCGCGCCGTTTGCGTCGTTCATGCCCTGCACGAATTCTGTCCGCTGCACCCGCGCATTGTTGACCCACAGGGTGGAGGCGATGGCGGTTGCGACTGCGCCTGCCACGGTACGGCTGAACGTGACGATCCCGGCGGCGGAAGCGACCTGATCGGTCCGTACCGCCGCGATCGACAGGGCCGACAGCCCGACAAAGAAGAACGGCATCCCCAGCCCCTGCAAGAGCTGCGGCATGGCCAGGGCCCAGAAGGTCGATTCCGTGTTCCAGGCCAGCCGCAACAGCGTGGTCAGGCCAAGCCACAGCATCCCCAGGCTGACAGTCAGGCGCACATCCACCCGGTTCAGCAGTCCCGCAGCCAAAGGCGCGGCAAGGATTGCCAGAACCCCCTGAAACCCGGTGACCAGCCCCGCATTGGTTGCGTTATAGCCAAGCGCTTGCTGCATCCACAGCGGCACCAGCACGACAGTCGCGAAGAACGCGCCATAGCCCAGCGACATGGCCAGAGTGGCAGCGGCGAGGGTTCGGTCGCGCAGCAGCCGGATGTTGACTACCGGGTGCGGTTCATACCACTCCCAGATAACGAAGGCGGCAAAACCGATTGCAGCAATGATCGCCATGACCACGACGATGTCGGAATTGAACCAGTCATGCTCGCGCCCCGTTTCCAGCATGATCTGGAAAGCGCTGACCCAGACAATCAGCAGGAACAGGCCGGTCTTGTCGAGCGGCGGGCGGGCGATGGCGGTTTCATAACGGCCCAGGCTGCGCATGAATGTCAGCAGGCAGAAGGCGATGACCGGCAGGTTGATGAAGAATATCCAGTGCCAGCTCCAGTTGTCGCTGATCCACCCGCCCAGGATCGGGCCAAAGATCGGCGCGGCAATCGTGGTCGTGGCCCACAGGCCCATGGCCATCGGCACCTTTTCCGGGGGAAAGATGCGGGTCAGCATCGCCTGGGTCAAAGGCATGATCGGCCCGCCCGAAAGACCCTGCAACACGCGGCTCAGCACCAGCAATTCGATGCTGGGCGAAATCCCGCACAGGAACGACGACAAGCCGAAGCCCGCGACGCACAGGATCAAGGTGCGAACCGTTCCGAAACGCGCGGCCAGCCAGCCGGTCAGCGGCACGGTGATCGCTTCGGCAACGGCGTAGGACGTCAGCACCCACAGCCCCTGGCTGGGTGACACCGCCAGTCCGCCGGAAATATGCGGCACCGAAACGTTGGCAATCGTGATGTCCAGAACCACGATGAAATTGCACAGCGCCAGTGCAAAGGCGGCCAGAAACAGGGCAAGCCCGGTCAGCGGCACCGGCGAGGATGCTGCGCTGCCGTCAACGGTCTGGCCGGGGTTTGCCATGGCTTCAGTCCCGAGTGTCGATCTCGGCCTCCATCGAGGCTCCGATCGGTAGCGGGTGCTGCTTCAGCTGGGCGGGATCGAGGGCAATCCGAACGGGCACGCGCTGCACCACTTTCACCCAGTTGCCAGTGGCGTTCTGGGCCGGGATCAGCGCCGTGGCAGCGCCCGATGCTGCGCCAACCCCGATGACCTTGCCGCGATAGGTCACGCCGGACCCGTACAGGTCCGAGGTAAGCTCGGCGCTCTGTCCGATCCGGACACCGCGCAACTGGGTTTCGCGGAAATTGGCATCGACATAGACTTGGGCCAGCGGAACAATCCGCATCAGCGGCGTGCCCGGCGCAACCTGCTGTCCGGTCTGGACCTGCCGCTGGGAAACCACTCCGGCAATCGGCGCGCGGATCACGGTGCGGTCCACAGCCAGTCTGGCCGCATCAAGCCGGGCCTTGGCCGCCACGACGTCCGGATCGGCCTCGATATTGCCGGTTCCGGTAATCACGGCATTGGCCTCTGCGCTGCCGCCTGCCGCGGCGCGGCCTGCTTCGGCAGCATTGACGGCGCTGCGGGCGGATTCGAAATTGGCCCGGGCGCTGGCCGCTGCGGCGCGGGCCTGGGCCAGTTCCTCGCCCGCCACTGCGCCGGACCCGACCAGACCCTGACGTCGCGCCAGCGCATCCTCGGCGCGGCGCAATTCGGCTTCGCTTGCGGCAAGGCGGGCGCGGGCCTGGCCGATATCGGCCATGGCCCCGGCCACCTGCGCGTTCAGGCTGCGGCCATTGGCCTGGGCCTGAAGAAAGCGTTGCCGCGCCTGACGCAGCGCCGCTTCTGCCGCGACCAGCTCGATCCGGGCATCGGCATCGTCCAGCCGGACCAGCACGTCTCCGGCCTTGACCGTCTGGGTGTCGGTCACCCGGACTTCCGCGACAGCGGCGGCAATTCGCGGCGTGATGACCGCGGAATCCGCCGCGACATAAGCATTGTCGGTGCTGGCCATGCCGCGTTCGAACAGCAGGTACCACAGGCTCCATGCCGCAGCCGCCAGACCGACCACCAAAGCAAGGCGCATCAGCATTGTCTTGCGGCGGTGGGCCGGCGGAGCATCGCTGTCATTGGCCAGATTGCCTGCGCTGTCGGGATTGTTCATCGGTTCGCTTCCGGCTTGTATTCAGGGGTTTCTGCAAAACCGCCACCCAAGGCGACGGACAGGGCAATATCGGCCTGTTGATTGCGGGTATTCAGCGCGGAGAGCGCCGCCCTTGCGCCGATCAGCGCACGCTCGGCGGCCAGGGTCCTGCGCAAATCGTCCAGTCCGGCGGCGTGGCGTTGCCGCGTTGCGGCCAGCTGGCGCTGCGCCGCGTTCACCGCATTCTGCGCTGCGGCGATCTGGTCCGTCAGGCTGGCCTTGCTTGCCGCAGCGTCGGCAACCTGACGGATCGCCGTGATCAGGGCCGCATTGTACAGCGAGACTGCCTCGTCATAATCGGCCCGCGCCGCGCGGTACCCGGCGCGCGCCGCGCCGCCATCGAAAATCGGCAGGCGCAGGGCCGGCCCCGCATTTGCGATCAGTGACGAATCCTGGAACAGGTTGGCCAGCCCGATAGCCTGAAAGCCGACCAGCGCGGCAAGATTGATGTCCGGATAGAATGCCGCCCGCGCGATCCCGATCCGCGCCGAGGCACTTTCCGCACGCAGCCGCGCCGAAACCAGATCAGGACGGCGACCGACCAGATTGAGCGGAAGATCGCCGGGCAGGGCAAGGTCTTGCCGCACAGCAAGCTGCGGCCGCTGGATCATCTGCCCTCGTTCAGGTCCCGCTCCAGCCAGTGCGGCCAGTGCGTTCCGGGTCAGGGCAATGGCCTCATCCAGCGCTTTCAATTCGGCCACGGTGCGGGCCAGCTGGCCTTCCGCTTCGCTGACCACCGCGCTGTTTTCCAGCCCGCGGGCCTGCCGCGCCTGGAGCAGCGCCAGTTCGTCCCCGGCATTTTTCAAGCGCGCTTCGGCCAGATCCCGGCTGGCGAACAGGCCGGCAAGATCGGCATAGGCCGATGCGATTGCCGCCTGCAGCAAAAGGCGGGTCTGGGCCACGTCAACCTGCGCGCTCATGGCGGCGGAAGTGGCTGCGGCAAGGGCCGAGCGCTTTCGTCCCCACAGATCAAGATCGAATTCCAGCAGCGCGCCGATCCGCCCTTGATCGCGCACGTCTCCCGGGATCAGGCCCGGCGGGAACCCCTGGTTCTGGCTTTGCCGGATCGCACCGGCACTGCCTTCAACGCCCAAGGCAGGCAGCGTCGCCGCTTTCGCCTGAGCCTGAAACGCCAGAGCGCGGCGCGCTCTGGCCTGGGCGGCGGCAAGATCGGGGGAAGCGCTAAGCGCCTCTTCCATCAGGCGGTCCAGCGCCGGGTCGCCCATGGCCGTCCACCACCGATCGTCAGGAAACGAGCCCGGCGCGGCGGCTGGCCTGACGCCAAGGGACAAGGTTGCCGGATCGCGCAGGGCAGGCGGCGCATCCAGTTGCGGGATAGACGCACAGCCGGTCAATGCCAGCATTGCCAGCAACGCTTGAGAGTGCCTGATCATAAAACCGTACTACGCAGTATCATTGTGCTGCCTCTCACGGATATGCGGGCGGTTGTCAATTCAAATGATACTGCGTAGTATCATTGCATGGTCGAAAGAGAGCATGGAGCAGGAGGCGCGCGCCGCAAGGCAATCCTTGCGACGGCGCGCGAGATGTTTCTCGATCAGGGCTACAAGCCGGTTTCCATGTCGGCCATTGCGGCGCGGCTGGGGGGATCCAAGACCACGCTGTGGTCCTACTTTCCCAGCAAGCCGGTTCTGTTCATGGCAGTAGCCGAGGATCTGGTTGATGAATATGCCGAGTTCATTTCCGCATCACTGGTCCTGAACCAGCCGCTGGACCGCTCGCTGACCGTGTTTGGCGAGCGCCTGCTGGCCGCGCTCACATCGCCGCCGATTACCGCATTGATGCGCATTGTCACGGGCGAGGCGCGGGACATTCCGGGGCTGGGGCAGATGTTCCACGAACAGGGCCTGGCCCGGGGCTGGCGGATCACGACCGAATATTTTGCCGAACTCCAGCGGCGCGGGTTGCTGCGCAGCAGTGCCGACCCATTCCGCGCCGCCCAGCACTTCATCGCCCTTTGTCAGTCCGGTTGTTACCAGATCCACATGATCGGCGACCAGAAACCGCCCAACGCCGCAACGATCGCGGCGGATGTCAACGAGGCGGTCAAGGTCTTCTGCGCAGCCTATGGTCCGCAGGATTGATCGCCTGCCAGCATCCGCAGTTGCACACGTGAGATGAAGGAGCTTTACATTCGGCGCGGCATGCCCCGCCCCGGACGCAAGGCTCCACGCGGCAAGGGCTGCCGCGCGAAAGGTTCGCATGGTTTTGCGGGAGACGAGGTTACGCTGGCTGGCGAAGGTATGTAGATGGCGGAGTGGGTGTCGACGAAGCGCTGCGCCTGCCACTAGGACTTGAAACGCTGCATCTTGCGCTCGCGTCGTCGGACCAGAAGATGCGGGAGATTACCCACGAGCATGGATGCATTGTTTGCCAGCGGGACATCCGATCTGCCGTGCGCTATTTTGACGTTACTATCATGGCGAACAACCGATCTAGGTTCAGTTGAAGATCCTGGACAGCAGAATTCTCTGCATACTTTGGCAGCCCTAGCGGCAGGCTCATGCTTTCGTACATCGCAGAAGCCTCTGCATCGCTGAGCAAGCCACGTTTCAGCAGGATGTTCGCAAGACTGGCGATACCATTGATCGCGGAAACGTCAGCCGCCTCAAGAGCTTCAACAAGATCTTTTCTGCCGGGAGCCGGATTATCCGTCATTGCGACGCATTGGATATCTGGCTCGCGGCAAGCTTCTCTTGCTGTGCAAGTTCGCGCCCTCGTGTAACTTCGAGGACCTGGCTGGCCATGGTGCGCCAAGCCTTTTCCGAGCGCAACGCACGTTCCTTGACATTCTCCAGCAAGGAGCCAGCCGCTTCCTGAGCGGCTTGCTCGGCACGTTGGATGAGAAATTCGTAGGAAAGGGCCATGGGCGTTCGCTCCGGATCCGGGGTTAAGGCAGCAGGTGCTCCCGGCAGTCCCCCAACGGGCTGCCGGGAGCAGTCTGCCGGTCAGTTGGCGCTGCTGAGATTGATCGCCGATTCCTTGCCATTGCGGCCGGTTTCGACGTCATAGGACACACGCTGGTCCTTGCTCAGAGTATCCATGCCTGCCGCCTGAACGGCAGAAATGTGGACGAAGCTATCCTGGCTGCCATCATCAGGCTGAATGAAGCCATAGCCCTTGTCTTCGTTGAAGAATTTTACGGTTCCGATAGTCATGATCGTTTCCTTTCAAGAAACGTTAGTGGCCGTCAGCGATTGCGGACGGGGTCGTGCGTCAAGTCGTTACTTGAAAGGAGGTCGTCGTTTTGCAGGATTGGAAACGAAGTTCCCAGTTCTGTAATCAATGCGTCGATACCCGTCGAACTTCAACGAGAGCAGGATTAAGGCACCAGCATGGGCTGGTCAGGTGATGTCAGGCGCGTTCAGGTGCCGACAGGTGTGTCATGCTCCAGGCGCAGGCTGCGGCGGCACCGAGTTCGCGCTGGAAGGCGCTGATCCGGCCTGCAATCGACGAGGCCGTGGCGAGGTGTGCCTTGCGCGTATCGTTGCAGACGGAATTTTCGGCATGCATCAGGGCGTGCTGGTGGGCGGCGTATTCCTTGTTGATATCCATCGTTTATCTCCTGCTTGTGCGGGCCTGCCTGGGCCCAATCACGGACGCTTTCCTGATCAGTCGACCATCGCAGCAACGAGGCGTCGCAGTTCGAGGGTAGAAAGCATGGCGGAGAAAGTCGGGTGCCGTTCCATGGATTGGTTACCCGCCGAGTTTTTGCGCGGCGAGATCGTGTGGCGCTTGGCAGCGCCGCTATTCATATAATTCATCTTATCCTTGCGGGCAGCGATGTGCTGCTGCCTTCTTTGAAATCGGGTTAACGCCTGATCATACGCTGCCGGACAACGCCTGGCCCTTGGCCGGGTGTCCGTTCGCGATAGATAATCCGACCTTTGGGTAGATCGTAAGGCGTCACTTCCACGTGTACGCGGTCTTCAACAACCGAGCGAATCCGGTGACGGCGCATTTTACCTGCCGTGTAAGCGATGATCCGATGCTCATTGTCGAGTGTCACGCCGAAGCGTCCGTCAGGCAGGATCTCGTCGATCTTGCCTTCCACCGACAGGAGCTCTTCCTTCGCCAAACCGGTTCCTTGCGTACAAATAATCGTCCGCGAACGGGCGTGTCCCGGCGCAGAGCCATGCAGCATGAAAGGGAAAAAGGGGCCGCCAAAGCGGCTAACAAATTCCGTCGCAAACGACGCGAGGCAATCTTTATATAGCGCAAGGTAAAAAAATTACAAGCTCAAACCATGAGCGGGCATAGTCGGCAAGGCTTTGCTCACATGGGAGGAACGTGGGCACCCTATGATCGATAGCAGTATTAAAAATTTTACTTAAACATCTAAAAATCAATAGCTCCAACCCCGGAGCAGGTTGGATCAGGGTCGACTACCCTCCGCCATTTAACTGAAATATGCCGCCAACATTCGCTTTAGCGAAATGGCGCCTCAATCATTGCGGCGATAACCTTGGCCGCATGATTCAGTGTCGCGCCCGATTGCCACATGCGGTGCGGACGCGACTTATCCGACAGTTCGCTTTCGCGCGAAGCCAGAACGGCACCCAAAGTTGATCCTAGAAAAACGAAACGCTCATTCTTTTTTGCTGCGGGCATTTCAGGCATCAGCCGGCGCAAATGCTCCAGGCAGCGCTGATATCCGGTATTCCAGCGCCCTTCCAATGCTTCCATGAAAAAGGCGCGGTGCGAAAGGCCGAGCAGTGTGAAGAAGCGGTTGAAGCTTTCGTCTCCTGGGCTTGCGTCGGGATCGAGCGAAGTTTCGATCATCCCTTCGATCACCTCGGCAACGGTGTGTGGCCCGCCTTTGGCTTCGCATGAATCGAGCCAGGCATTGCGGCGTATGTCGATCGCGCGAGCGCCATCGACGATGAGTTCGCGCACCAAGGCCTCTTTCGAGCCAAAATAATAACCCACAACAGCGTGATTTTTCTGGCCCGCCGCTTCGGCAATCTGGCGCACGGTTACGCCATCAATCCCGCGCTCGGCAAACAGACGCAAGGCCACCGCTTTTAGATGCTCCGCGGCATCAGATCGCACTTTCGGGGCGGGATTTGCCATCGCCAGAACCTAGGCTTGACTCATATTTACGTCAACTGCATTATCCAATTGGATAATAATGGAGAGGATTCGCTGGAACTATGATCGACGGGGTCGATCTTGCAGCGCTTGAACAGTGGATGGACCGGCAGGGGCTTGGAGAGGGGCCCATTGCTGATGCCATCACATTGGCGGGCGGCACACAGAACATTTTGTTGCGGTTCAGCCGGTCTGGCTGCAGCTATGTCTTGCGCCGCCCGCCACCCGTTTTGCGGGCAAATTCGAACGAGACGATGCGCCGCGAAGCGCGCGCGCTTGCCGCACTCAAGGGTAGCGCGGTTCCGCATCCCGAACTGATTGCCGCTTGCCCTGAAGAAGATGTTATCGGGGCGTCCTTTTATTTGATGGAGCCGATTGAAGGGTTCAACGCGACCCAGGGCTTGCCCGCTTTGCATGCCGGCAACGCATCCATCCGGCATCGCATGGGCCTTGCCATGGTCGAGGCGATCGCTGCGCTAAGCAAGGTCGATTACCGCGCGGTCGGACTCGAGAGGTTCGGCAAGCTCGACAACTGGATCGAACGCCAGGTCGGGCGTTGGGCGTCGCAGTTGGCAAGCTATTCCGAAATGCCGGGCTGGACCGGGCCCGACGCGATCCCGGGCGTTGAAAAGGTCGGCAAATGGCTCGATGCACATCGCCCTGCCAATTTTCAGCCTGGCATCATCCATGGTGATTTCCACTTCGCCAATGTGCTGTTCCGCAACGACAGCGGCGAACTGGCGGCGGTGGTCGATTGGGAATTGTGCACTTTGGGTGATCCTCTGCTCGACCTTGGCTGGCTGGTCGCGACATGGCCCGAAAATGACAATCCGCACGCAACCGATGTAGCGATCAGGCCTTGGGAGGGTTTTGCATCGCCCGACGAACTGGTCACCCATTATGCCGAACTGACTGGTCGCGATTTGGCGGACTTTGATTGGTATGCGGTGCTCGCTTGCTACAAGCTGGGCATCATCCTCGAAGGTACGCACGCACGCGCCTGTGCAGGCAAGGCCCCGCGCGAGACCGGCGACCGGCTGCACGCCCACACCATCCACTTGTTTGAACGTGCGCTGCGGCGCATCAGCTGAAAGGAAATTCCATGACCAATGACACCGATTTTACCGGCAAGCATGTGCTGGTCGTCGGCGGTTCGAGCGGAATTGGCAATGGCATTGCACACGGTTTTCGCGAACGCGGTGCGACAGTCCATGTCTGGGGAACGCGCGCGAACCCTGCCGACTATGACCCTGCCGATGGTTCGGACCTGAGCGGGCTTGGCTATACATGTGTCGATGTCGGCGATCCCGATGCAATCGAAGCGGCGCCATTGCCTTTCGATACGCTCGACGTGCTAGTGCTTTGCCAAGGCACCGTTGTTTACAAACGCGGCGAGTTTGAGCGGCCGGGCTGGGATCGTGTTATGTCGGTCAATCTCGACAGCCTGATGCATATCTCACGCAAGTTCAAACCGCAGCTTCTGCAAAGCCAGGGCAGTGTCATCATTGTCAGCTCGATTTCGGGGCTGAAGGCCAATATCGGCAATCCGGCCTATGCAGCTTCCAAGGCGGGCGCGATCAGCCTCACCAAGACACTGGGGCAGGCTTGGGGGCCGGAAGGTATTCGCGTCAATGGTCTCGCCCCGGGCCTTGTCGATACGAAGCTGACCAAGGTGACCACGCAAAGCCCCGAACGACTTGCTGGCGCGCTCGCCAATATCCCGCAACGCCGCATGGGCCTGCCCGCCGACATGGCGGGCGCCGCCATCTTCCTCGCATCCCCGCTCGCATCCTACGTCACCGGTCACACGCTGATCGTCGATGGCGGGCTTTCCCTCTGAAAGGACTTTTCCGATGAATTTCGAACATAGCGACAAGGTCAAGGCGTTGCTCGCCCAGATCCAGGCTTTCATGGATGAACATATCTATCCGAATGAGGAAGACTATCACCGCTTCGTCACCGATCCGGCCAATCTGTGGACGGAATGGCCAAAGATGGAGGAACTTAAGGCCAAGGCGAAAGCACTGGATCTCTGGAACCTGTTCTTGCCCCATGAATATGGCGAATTCTCACCCGGCCTGACCAACCTTGAATATGCGCCGATTGCGGAGTTGCTCGGCCGCGTGCCTTGGTCGAGCCAGGTGTTCAACTGCTCGGCACCCGATACAGGCAATATGGAAGTGCTCGCCAAATATGGTTCGCCTGAACAGCAGGAAAAATGGCTCAAACCTCTGCTCAACGGCGAAATCCGTTCGGCCTATGTGATGACCGAGCCGCAAGTGGCTTCGTCGGATGCGACTAACCTTGAGCTGTCGATCACGCCGGATGGCGACGAATATGTCATCAACGGCCGCAAATGGTGGATTTCGAACGCGATGCACCCGCGCTGCGACATCTGGATCGTGATGGGCAAGACCGATTTCAACGCCCCACGCCACGCGCAGCATTCGCAGATTCTGGTCGAACCGAACACGCCGGGCATCACCATCGTGCGCCACCAGACCGTATTTGGTTCACACAATTCGCCGGGCGGCGAATCCGAACTGCGTTTTGAAAATGTCCGCGTGCCAAAGGAAAACCTGATCCTTGGCGAGGGCCGCGGGTTTGAGATCGCGCAAGGCCGCCTAGGGCCGGGCCGCATCCACCACTGCATGCGCTCGATCGGGCAGGCGCAGCGCGCGCTCGAAATCATGGCGCGCCGCGTCGACAGCCGCGTTGCCTTTGGCAAAAAACTCGCAGACCAATCGTCGATCCGGCAGGATGTGGCGAAAAGTTTCTGCGAGATCGAAATGTCACGCCTGCTGACGCTGAAGGCGGCCGACGCAATGGACCGTTATGGCAACAAGGTCGCGAAAGACCTGATCGCCGCCATCAAGGTTGTCGCCCCGCAAATGGCGCAGACCGTTTGCGACCGCGCCATTCAGGCGCATGGCGGCATGGGTGTTTCAGACGATACGCCGATTGCCCGCTTCTTCACACTGAACCGCTTTGTGCGCATCGCCGATGGCCCGGACGAAGTGCATATGAGCCAGCTCGGCAAGCAGAAGATCAAGGAATATGTCTCGATGAACGAGCGTTGAGGAGGCGGGAATGGCATCGCTTTTTGACCTGACCGGTAAGGTCGCGCTGGTCACCGGTGGCAATAACGGCATCGGGCTTGGCATGGCCGATGGCCTTGCCGCGCATGGCGCGACCGTCGTCATCTGGGGCACAAATGCCGCACGCAATGAGGAAGCTGCGGAAAAGCTGCGTGCGCATGGCGGAGAGGTGCGCGCGGCGCAAATCGACGTTTCGGACGAGGCCGCTGTGGCGAAAGGTGTCGATAATATTGTCGCCGAATTCGGCCGGCTCGACCAAGCGATTGCCAATGCCGGCATCTCGATTTCGCGTAAAAGCCTGTTCGACATCAGCGTCGAGGATTTCCGCAAGATCGAGGAAGTGAACATTCATGGCGTGCTCTTCACCTTGCGTGAAGCGGCACGGCACATGATCGATCGGCACAAGGCCGGCGATAGCGGCGGATCGCTCGTCGCTATCTCGTCGACTTCCGCGATTCACGGCGCCGCCCGCAATGAGCATTATGGCGCAACCAAGGGCGCAGTTGTCGCCATGGCGCGCGCCATGGCAGTCGAGCTTGCCCGTTATGGCATAAGCGTAAACAGCGTGCTGCCGGGTTGGACGCGTTCGGGCATGACCGCTGGTCTGCAGGAGTGGGACAAGTTCAACGAGGCAGTGATCAGCCGTGTACCCACTGGCGACTGGCTCGATGGTTCCGATTTTGCGGCGATTGCCGTCTATCTCGCCAGCCGTGGTTCGCGCAATCACACCGGCGACACCATCGTCATCGACGGGGGCTACACCATCTACTGAATATCGCGAGGGAGAGAGCGATGGGCTGGATCAAGAGCGGCGAGCGCACATTAACGACGGCGGAGTTTGACGAACGTGCGCGGCGTGCCGCAACGGTCATCCAGGGGTTGGGGGTGGAGAGCGGCGACGGCATCGCGCTCTACCTGCGCAATGATATCGCCTATTTCGAAGCCGCCTTTGGCGCAGGAATGCTGGGCATTTATCCGGTGCCGGTCAACTGGCACTATACGCCCGATGAAGCCAATTACCTGCTGACCGACAGCGGTGTGAAACTGCTCCTCATTCACGCCGATCTTTATGAGCCAATCAAGCAGGCGATCCCTGCTGGGCTGCAGGTGATCATCGTCGAAACACCCCCTGAAATTCAAGAGACTTACCGCATTTCAAAGACCCCTCTGCCTGAAGGGCTGCCGCGCTGGCACGATTTGCTCGACGCGGCAGCCCCCTTTTCGGGTGAAGCGGAGATGGCCCCGAGCACGATCATTTATACATCGGGTACCACCGGTCGTCCCAAAGGCGTCCGCCGCGCAGCCTTCACGCCAGAGCAGGCGGAAGCGGTCAACACCATGCTCGGCTGGTCTTACGGCTATACCGATGTGCTGGAGGGCAGGCGTGATCCGGCGAGCATAACGACAGCGGTGATTGGCCCGGTCTATCACAGCGCGCCCAACGCCCATTCGTCCTTTTCAATCCGCATCGGGGCTAACGTTGTAATCTGCCCGCGCTTCGACGCCGAGGCGCTGCTTGCACTCATCGAAAAGGAACGCATCACGCACCTCAACATGGTGCCGATCATGTTCAACCGGCTGTTGCGCCTACCCGAAGAGGTGAAGCGCAAATATGACCTGTCGAGCCTCGAATATGTCACCCATGCCGCCGCACCCTGCCCGCCGCCGGTCAAGCGCGCGATGATCGAATGGTGGGGGCCGGTGATCTGGGAATATTATGGTTCAACCGAGATGGGCAATGTCACCTGCCTGTCGTCCGAAGAATGGCTGGCGCATCCCGGATCGGTCGGGCGCGTGCAGCCCGGAGTGACACTGCGCGTGGTTGACCCGGAGGGGAATGACGTTCCGCCCGGCACCATTGGCGAGGTTATCGGCAAAGGCCGGCATGGCACCAATTTCACCTATCAAAACTCGCCCGAAAAGCGCGCCTCGATGGAGAAATATGGACTGATCACGCCGGGTGACATGGGCTATTTCGACAATGACGGCTTTCTCTATCTGTGCGACCGTATCAACGACATGATCATTTCGGGCGGTGCAAACATCTACCCTGCCGAAATCGAAGCCGAACTGCACAAGCTGCCCGGCGTTGCCGATTGCGCGGTGTTCGGCATCCCCGATGAGGAATTTGGCGAAAGCGTGATGGCGGTGGTGCAACCGATGCCCGGCGCATCTCTAACTGCAGAAGGACTGCAGGCCGAGCTGAAGAAAGTGCTCACCGGATATAAGGTGCCGCGCCGGATCGATTTTGCCGACAGCCTGCCACGCGAGGATTCGGGCAAGATTTTCAAGCGCAAGTTGCGTGAGCCCTTTTGGGAAGGACGGGAGCGGAGAATATGACCGAAGCGATACTCGAACCGGATCTGCCAATCATCGATCCGCACCACCATTTGTGGGATTGGCGATCGCGCCTGCCCTTCCTGCCCGCCGAAATGACCCATCCGTTCGAGGCGATCCTGCGGCAGTCGCCACGCTACCTGCTCGACGAATTGCTGGCGGATACGGGCAGCGGCCACAATGTGATCGGCACCGTCTATGTCCAGTGCGGCGCCTTTTACCGCGCCGACGGCCCCGAAGCGATGCAGCCGGTGGGCGAGACCGAGTTTGTCAACGGCGTTGCCGCCATGGCCGCAAGCGGCGTCTATGGACCAACACGCGCCTGCGCAGGCATAGTTGGCCATGCCGATCTGGGGCTGGGCGATGCGGTGGCCGAAGTGCTTGATGCGCATATCGCCGCCGGAGGCGGGCGTTTCCGCGGCATCCGCCACATGATGGCCCATGACGACGATACCGCCGTGCTGGGGCCATTGGCCCATGCAGCCCCGAACCTCTGTTCGTCGCCGCAAGTGCACGCAGCACTGAAGCATTTTGCCAAGCGCCAGCTCTCGCTCGATATCTGGGTGGTCGAACCGCAATTGCCCGAAGTTGTGGGCCTTGCCCGAGCTTTCCCCGATGTGTCGATGGTGATCGACCATGTTGGCACTCCGGTCGGGCTGGGTCGCTACGCCGGCAAGCGCGATGATCGTTTTGCAGGCTGGAAAGCAAGCATGGCCAGCCTCGCCGAACTGCCCAACATCCATATGAAGCTTGGTGGCCTCGGCATGCCCTTCCCCGGCTTCGATGGCATGGGGCCGGACGTGCGGCCATCATCCGAAATGCTAGCGACTGCTTGGAAGCCCTATATCGAGACCTGCATCGAACTGTTTGGCGCAGATCGCTGCATGTTCGAAAGCAACTTCCCTGTTGATCGCTGGGGTGCCGATTATCCGACGCTGTGGAATGCCTTCAAGCGCATCGCATCCGGTGCATCGACGAATGAGAAGGCGGACCTGTTCGCGGGCACCGCCGCCCGTTTCTATCGTCTGGAAGGACTGGCATGAAGGCACTGCGCTATTTCGGTGAACGCGATATCCGCCATGACAGCATGGAGGATCCGAAGCTCGAGTCCGACCGCGATGCCATTGTGCAGATGACCGCCTGCTCGATCTGCGGCAGCGACCTTCACATCTATCACGGCCATGGGTTTTCCGAGGACACAGGCTTTTGCGTCGGTCACGAAGCAGTCGGCGAAGTGGTCGAAGTAGGCCGCGCTGTCACACGGGTGAAAGTGGGTGACAAGGTGATGATGCCTGCGGCCGTCGGCTGCGGGGCCTGCCGATCATGCCTGTCGGGCGTAGTGAACAATTGCGAGAACGGAGCGAGCGGCTGCTACGGTCTTTCGACGAAGTTGCAGGGGGTACAGGCGGAGGCCTTCCGAGTGCCCGCCGCCGACATGAACGCGGTCAAAATTCCCGAAGGCATCAGCGAAGACCAGGCGCTGATGATGACCGACGCGATGGCCACCGCTTGGTTCGGTGCGCGCAACGCCGATATCCGTCCGGGAAGCAGCGTGGGTGTCATCGGGCTCGGCCCTATCGGGTTGATGACCGTAGAGGCAGCCTTTGTGATGGGCGCGCACGTCGTCTACGCCATCGATCCCATCCCCGAGCGGCGCGCACTGGCCGAAGCTGTGGGTGCAATCGCGCTCCACCCGGATGAAGCCATGGAGCACATCAAAGAAGACACAAAGGGTCGCAAGCTAGACTGTGTGGTCGAAGTCGTGGGTAGCGATGCGACCGTCGATTTCGCGCTGCGCTGTGTGCGGGTGCGCGGCACGGTTTCGGTGATCGGTGTGCAGCAATCACGCCGCTTCCCCTTCCCGCTAGAGCGTGCCTTTGCCGGTGGCCTGACCTTCCGTGTCGGGACATGTTCTGTACCCGAAGAGCTGCCAGCGTTGTTCCCGTTGGTACAATCCGGTCGGCTCAAACCCGAGCGCTATATCAGCCACCGCCTGCCGTTGAGCCAAGGCGCCGATGCCTATGACCTGTTCGACCGCCGCGAAGCCGGGGCATTGAAGATGGTGTTGGTGCCTTAGCGCCTTTCCCCTTGTCGCTTGATGATCGGTCAGGCTAACAGCCAGGAATGAACAGTCTTCAATTCGTCCAGCGCTCAATCCTTGGCCAGACATGGCAGTGGCGCGGCAACCGGGCGGATGCGGGCGATCCCGATCTCACGCCAGACGACCTCGTCACGCAGTTGCTTCTGGCGCGCGGCGTGGCACGCGACGATCTGGAACGGCACCGGACGCCGACACTGCGCGGATTCATGCCCGACCCATCCATATTTCGCGACATGGATGTCGCGGCTGAACGCTTGGCCGATGCAGTGCAAAGCGGCGAAAAACTGACCGTATATGGCGACTATGACGTGGATGGCGCAACCAGCGCCGCCCTCCTCATCCGCCTGTTTCGTGATCTGGGGCTGGAGGCTGGCTATTACATTCCGGACCGGCTGCTCGAAGGCTATGGCCCCTCGGGCGAAGCGTTGGTGCGCTTGGGCGACGCTGGCTACAAGCTGGTTGTTACAGTCGATTGCGGCGCGATGGCGTTCGACGCCCTATCGCAGGCAAAAGCTGCGGGCATGGAGGTCATCGTCGTTGACCATCACAAATGTGCTGCCGAATTGCCCTCAGCCTTCGCCCTCGTAAACCCGAACCGCCTCGACGAAATCGACGAAGCCGCCGCCCATGGCCATCTGGCTGCGGTCGGCGTAGCCTTCCTCCTCGCCGCGGCGATCGTGCGGATACTGCGCAATCGCGGTTTTTTCACGGACCGCGCGGAACCCCGGTTGGTCGAACTGCTCGATATCGTCGCGCTGGGCACGGTTGCCGATGTGGCGCAACTGAAAGGGCTTAACCGTGCTTTTGTCGCGCAGGGGCTGAAGGTCATGGCCGCACGCCGCAATATCGGGCTGAATGCCCTGGCCGCAGCGGCGCGGCTGAACCGCGCGCCAAGCTGTTCAGACCTTGGCTTTGCGCTCGGCCCGCGCATCAATGCCGGCGGGCGCGTGGGCAAATCCGATCTTGGCGTAAGCCTGCTAACCACCACCGATCCGGAAGAGGCGCGCCTGATCGCGCAAGAGCTCGACCGGCTGAACGAAGAACGCCGCGCGATCGAAGCGCATGTACAGGAAGCTGCTGAGGCAGCGATGGCGAGCCAGCATAATCGCGCTGTAGCACTGGTTTCGGGCGAGGGCTGGCATCCCGGCGTGATCGGCATCGTTGCCGGACGCATCAAGGAGAAGTTCGGCAAACCTGCGATTGTCGTCGCGGTCGATGCGGATGGCACCGGCAAGGGTTCGGGACGCTCGATTAGCGGGGTCGATCTGGGCGCTGCGATCATTTCAGCCCGTGAAGCCGGTTTGCTGGTTGCGGGCGGCGGGCATGCCATGGCTGCAGGGCTGACGGTGGAAACCGGAAAGATCGATGCGCTATCCGATTGGCTCGACGAACGCCTTGCAGGCGACGTTTCGCGCGCCAGTTCCGAAAAGGTGCTGTCGGTCGATGCCATGGTCAATCCGCGCGGATTGAGCCCGATACTGATCGAAACGCTTGAGGCTGCCGGCCCATATGGCACGGGCTGGCCGGGTCCGCGGGTCGTGACGGGGCCGGTGCGCGTGGTAAAATGCGATATCGTCGGCAAGGACCATGTCCGTGCGATCGTTTCGGGAGACGACGGCGCCTCATTCAAGGTAATGGCATTTCGCCAAGGCGAGAGCATCTTGGGCCAGCAATTGTTGCACGGCGATCGCGGCCAGAAATACTGGCTCGCGGGGCGGGCAAAGCTGGATGATTGGGGTTCAACCCCCAAAGCCGAATTGCACATTGATGACGTCGCACTTGCCTGAATTTCGCTCGCTGACGAAATCTTTGAAATCAGGCAAACTCGGTTCTTGACGAGTGCAAAGCGAATCCGTAAAGGCGCGCTTCCATCTTCGATGGCCCCTTCGTCTAGCGGTCAGGACGCGGCCCTTTCACGGCTGAAACACGGGTTCGATTCCCGTAGGGGTCACCATCACTTCTTACTGATGGTGGAAGCTTTTGGATCGCTCCGATCCACCCAAAGATGGAATTCAGCAAAAGCTAATGTTCAGTGTCGGCAACGACGGCTTGGGCGTGTGCCGCTTTCATCCCGCCTTGCTGGACGATCAGTTCGGAACGCGAAGTGACGCCCAACTTGCGGAATATGCTGTTCAGGTGAATTTTCACGGTGCCTTCGGCAAGGTCGCATCGCGAGGCAATATCCCGATTTCGCAGGCCTTGGCAGACAAGCTCGACAATCTCCGCCTCTCTTTTGGTCAGCAGGTCGTTTGACCGCAAGGTGCGGCTTGGTTTGTCGATCGAAAAGCGCAAGGCAGGTTCGGTCACATTGGTATCGAACCATTTGCCACCAGACAGCACGGTTTCCATTGCACCGATGATGATTTCCGGATCGGCATCTTTAAGAGCGATACCCGAAATGCCCAGCCGCATCGCCTCGATCGTCTGCTCCGGGTCGACATGCACCGTCAGGAACATCGACGGCACGGTGGGATAAAATCGGCGGATGTGGCGCAATATTCGCAGCCCACCGCCGCCGTTCATGGTGACGTCGAGCATCGCCAGATCCGGTCGATTATCGTCAATTTTCTGGATTGCTTCCTCGACCGAAAGCGCTGTGGTGATGGCGAAATTGCCACTGCCCTGAACATATTGGCTGAAGCCGTGCAGGAAGAATGGATGGTCGTCGACTATCAGGACATTATGCATGCTCGGTCCTCTGCATGGGGATGGTGATCGCCAAAATTGCGCTCTTTTCCAAGCCTTCCGCATAGGCGGAACCATTGACGAGTCGCAGCCTCTGCAACAGCGATGCTGATTTCAAAGGCATTGATTTCCCCCCTTTTTTCCCCACACCCGATGTCGCAAATTCGGCCCTGTCGATAATTGCGATACGCAAAGCATTGTGATGGAACGATAGATGGACTGTCAACTGCGTGCTGTTTGCATGGCGCACAGCATTGGCGACCGCCTCGCGGACAAGATGCTCGATGTTGATCGCGGACTCCTTGTCGATTGGCACCGCGCGCTCATCCGATTCGAGTTTCGCATCGATTTCCCACTGCATGGAAATGGCACGGAGGGCGACATCGAGCGCGGTGACAAGATTGATGCCGTGGTCCTCGCTTTCGCTGGTTTCTAGCATCCCACGAAGTCGCGCTTGTTCAAGCGTCAGGATGTCGGCGACCTTTTGGAGTTCATCATGTACGGGTTGCTCACGCACATCGTCTCTTCGCGCCAGCGAAAGCAAACGCATGCGTACAGCCGCCAACGTCTGGAGCACCCCATCGTGCAGATCGCGGCGGGCAACATCATGCGCATCGGCGATGAAGTTGCGCTCGGCTTCTGAAATGCTGTCGAGCAAGGGAAAGAGCTCGTTCAGCGCCTGGCAAATCTGCTTCGCTTCGTGCAACGCCAACGCATCCACCGTACCAATAGCGCAGACTACCACGCCGTCGGCGCGACCGATGCGGACCCATTTGATGATGCACTGGGACATAGCTTCCCGGCCCAAAATCGTCGCGACCGATTTCACCTTGTCGGGCATCGACTTGGCACCTTGGCCGTCAAAAATGTGCATTTGCTGGTTCGCCGTATCTAGAACCAGTTCGGGAGCGCCATAGTCCCTTCCCAGGTCTACCAACTTCCGGACTTCATGTTCGGTAAGTTGCAGAGCAGCGCCAGCCTCGAAGCGGCGCTGCACGGCATATTGGGTGGCTTCTCCGATGAGGCACAAAGCTCGTTTGGGCCCGAAGAGCGCGGCGAGTTCATCCACGAGCTTCTGCAGGTCAAACTCCAATGACCGCTCCAGTCTCAGCATGCGGATTGAGACGGTTTGGTCTCTGAAATACCGCATCTGCTCACCGCGGATCGCCGACAGGGCAATCGCCGCGCCCGCATTAAGGATCGCGAGAGCAAAGATGATCTGGTTCCCCAACGAAGTTGTAAAACTGGAGAGGTCGGGCGAGGCTGCACCGCTTAAACTGGCTGAGACTACCGCCAATCCAACCGGAACGACAAGCGTCGAGAGATAATAGGCCGAATAGCCCGACCTGATCAGCAATTGGCTGGTGCAGGCAAGCAGGGCCAGCGCTTCTACCATTGTCGTGGGCGCGACCCAGGTGGCCGCAGCAGCGGCGGCGACGTCGATCCAGACGTACCAGACCAAGGTTGCCCTACTTTTCAGTTGGGTGATGAGGACCAAACCGATTGAGCTGGCTGCCCAGGCGAGCATCAGCAGTGCCGTAGGATGGATAATCGCACCATCTTGGCTGAACTGCGAACCGAGTACCGCAAGCGCAAGAAACATTCGTGCGAGCGAAGGTGCCCACGAAACGAAGCGGTACAACTGATGCATATTTCCAAAACCCCTCAGATCTTGGTTGCCAGTTGCCATAGCGGGAACATGTTACGCAATGATATATATTAAAAGTTATATATCCTACGTTATATTATTGATTTTAAATGGTAAACAATGGCGATATTTCTTGCCGAAATCTGCGTAATCGTGCTTACCCCAATGTTAACGAATCGTAAAAACGTGATTCATGGGGTCGCCAAACAGATCAGTTCCATGTCCGCACCCAAGGGGGGTCGGTGCTTTCGGAACTGTAACGGGAGGCAAGTTTAATGCGAGACCAGGAGGTCTTCACTGATGTTGCGAAGCTCCGGAACGGGGCCGCAACCCTTGCCTACACCATGAATCCGACTCTCACATCCAATCCATCACTCGACGCCGCCGGAGCCACTGCTTCGGGCGCGCCCTGCTTGGCAAACTAGGAACAAGACCATGGACGCCAATAACACCATCAACACCACCATTACTCCGGACGCCATCGACGGCACAGCAGCGGCATCCATCGCTTCCGCAGCGGGCGCTTACGCGCAGTTCGCCATGCAAGCGGCTTCGCTGGTTGCAGGTCAGGACGGTCAACTGGTGTTGCCTGAAGGCGTATCGTTGAGCGATATTCGCGTCTCCGGACGTAACTTGATCGTGCGCATGCCCGATGGCAGCGAAGTTGTGATCGAGGATGGCGCGATTGTAATCCCGCAGTTCGTGGTCGATGGTGTCGCTATCCCCGCAATCAACCTCGCCGCGTTGCTTGTCGGTCAGGAACCGGCGCCGGCTGCCGGCCCGACCCAAAGCTCTGGCGGTAATTTTGAACAGGATCCCGGTACGATTGGTGACCCGTTCGGCTTGGGCGATCTTCTTCCGCCGACCCAACTCGCATTCAGCGATCCGCAGCCCGAAGAACAGCTTCCCGGACTGATCGACCGCGATCCGGACGTGAACATTCAGGACGGTGGCCCGGCTGGCAAGGACGTTACCGATAATGTTAGCGAAGTCGGCCTGCCCGGCACGCGCACGAACGGCAATGTTGAATCGCCCGGTTCGTCAGCTGGCAACGGTTCGGATTCGACGACAGGCTTCATCATCGTCAACTCGCCGGACGGCATTGCTTCAATCACGATCAACGGAACCACCTACACCGGCGTTGCTGGCCAGCAGATTGTGACTGCCAATGGCGTGTTGACGCTCGGCGTTCTCAGCGGTGACCAGATCCCGTACACCTATCGACTGACCGACAACACGTCGGGCGACAGCAGCACAGACGTCTTCACCGTAGTTTTGACTGACCCCGATGGCGACACTTCCACTGCGCGCCTGACTATCGTCATCGCCGATGACGTTCCGACTGCGCGAGCCGATACCGATAGCGTTGCCGGTGGCACCTTCGGGCCGGAAAGCGGCAACGTCCTGTCAGGCACCGGCACCACCAGCGGTGCAGCAGGCGCCGATACGCTGGGTGCAGACGGTGCTGCCGTTAGCGGATTCCGTGCAGGCGCGTCGGGCAGCTTCGCAGCTGTCGGCACCACCATTGCTGGCCAATATGGCACGCTGACGCTGGGTGCGAATGGCAGCTATACCTACGTCCGTAATCCCAACACGCCGGGCGGCGTTTCGGACGTTTTCACCTACCAGATCACCGATGGTGACGGCGATGCATCGACTGCAACGCTGACCATCAATATTGGCGATGCACCTAACCGCATCACCTTTATACCTGAAATCGGCGAAGGCACCGAAGTACGCGAATCGCACCTGCCCGCGCGTGACGGCGAGCCCTCAGGCTCGCAATTCGACGGCAACAGCGAAAGCACATCGGGCACGATCACATTCACATCGCCTGACGGCGTGGGAAGCGTAACCGTTTCAGGCGTCACCTTGACCCCGGGCTCGCTCCCGCAAACCGTTGTTTCGAATGCAACCGGCACCTTGGTTGTCACCGGATATACCTATAATCCGACGACCGGCGTCGGCAGCATTACCTAATACCTACACTCTCAACGACAACACGCTGAATACTTCCGGCAGCACAGTCAGCTTCCCCGTTGTGGTGACCGATCTCGATGGAGATGCGGCGAGCGATCAGCTCGACATTCGCATCGTCGACGACGTGCCGACCGCTGCCAATGATGCGGATAGCATTGCAGCTGGCCAATATGGCCCGGCGACCGGCAATGTCATCACCGACGCCGAAGGCGATGGCGGTGCAGACGTCAAGGGCGCGGACGACGCGACCGTTACGGCCGTTTCGGGCGCCGCTGCCGGCACCGTCGGCGGTTCGACCGCTGGCCAATATGGCGTTCTCACGCTCAATGCCGATGGTTCGTACAGCTATGTGCGCAACGCAGGCACCCCCGGCGGCGTCACCGACGTGTTCACCTACACCATCACCGATGGTGACGGCGATCCCTCGACCGCGACGCTGACCATCAGCATCGCCGACAGCCCGACCACGCTCGACCTTCCCACCGAAGGCGAAGCTGGCACCCAGGTCAACGAGAACGGCCTGCCCGCAGGTTCGGCTGCTGCCACCAACAATGAACTCACCAGCGGCACGATCGCCTACACCGCACCTGACGGTCCGGCGAGCGTCACCATCGATGGCGTTGCCATCACCGCCGTTGGCCAGACCTTCACCGGCAGCTTTGGCACGCTCACCATCACCAGCATCGCCAATGGCGTGATCGGTTACGACTATCTGCTGACCACCAACACCTCGGGCAATGCGACGTTCGACGACTTCGCCGTTGTCGTGACCGACAAGGATGGCGACAGCACCCCTGGCACCCTCACCATCAACATCGTCGACGACGTGCCGACGGCGCGCGCCGACGTAGATAGCGTTACAGAAGATGGCCCGATTGTTGCCGACGGCAATGTAATCACCGGCGCAAATGTTGCTGACGCCAACGCAACCGATGGCGTTGCCGATACACAGGGTGCGGACGGAGCGACCGTCACTGCAGTTGCATTTGGCGCGACTAGCGGCACTGTTGGCTCGGCACTCGCTGGCAACTATGGCTCGCTGACCCTCAACGCCGACGGCAGCTACAGCTACACGCTGAACAATGCAGATCCCGCTATCCAGGGCCTCGACAAGGACGACAGCCTGACCGAAGTGTTCAGCTACACCATCACCGATGGTGACGGCGACCCTTCAACCACGACGCTGACGATCACCATCAACGGCAACGATGACCCGATCACGATCAACGGCCTCAGCCTCGAAGGACCGGATCTGATCGTCGATGAAGATGATCTGGCCGATGGTTCGTCTCCCAACGCGCCTGCACTCCTCAAGACCGGCACCTTCACGGTGAATGGCCTGGATGGCATCGCTTCGGTGAAGATCGAAGGTACTGAGACCTTTGTCGGCCAGCAGTTCACAACGGCCTATGGCACGTTCACGATCACCTCGATCTCAGCTCCCGCCGATGGAAATTCCACTGCGATCACAATCGGTTACAGCTATGAACTGACCGACAACGCTGCGCACAGCAATGCTGGCGGCCAGAACTTCCTGACCGAATTGTTCGATGTTGAAGTCACCGATACCGATGGCTCGACCGATACCGACCAGGTCGAAGTCCGAATCATCGACGATGTACCGAGCGCGGCGGATGACACTGACACCATGTCTGGTGGCAATTATGGCCCGGTAACCGGCAATGTCATTACTGATGCATCGGCAGGCGATGCCGCCGACGGCGACAATGGGGCAGACACCCCCGGCGCAGACGGCGTAACGGTGATCTCGGTTTCCAGCGTCAATGTGCCGGCAAACAGCGACAGCACGGTTGATGGCTCGGGCAATTATGAGGTGAATGGCCAATATGGTGTTCTCACCATCGCGCCCGACGGCAGCTACAGCTACATCCGCAATCCCGGCACGCCGGGCGATGTCACCGACACATTCAACTATGTGATCCGCGACGCGGATGGCGACTTGGCAAATGCCAATCTGACCATTTCGGTCCGCGACAGCGGCACCACTCTCGACGTTCCGACCACTGGCGAAGACGGCACCTCGGTCTCCGAAGTGGGATTGCCGGCACGCGGCGCTGAACCCGAAGGTTCGGGCGAAGAAGCCGCAGCTGGCGCCAATGGCGACACCAGCGAAGCGACCAGCGGCACAATCACCTTCACTGCACCCGACGGCCCCGCCGTTGTGACGATCGAAGGCAAGGACGGCCCCATCACGATTTCGGCCGCTGGCCAGACGGTAAACGGCCTTAGCGGCGTGTTGACCGTCAACAGCTACAACGCAGTTAGCGGCACGATTACATATACTTATGTCCTTACGGACAATACTTCCGGTGACGCCACCACGGAAACATTCGTGGTCAAAGTGCAGGATGCCGACGACGATTCGACCACCCTTAATCTGGTAATCGACATTACGGACGATGTGCCGACGGCTGCCAATGATGCGGACAGCATTGCAGCTGGCCAATATGGCCCGGCGACCGGCAATGTCATCACCGACGCCGAAGGCGATGGCGGTGCAGACGTCAAGGGCGCGGACAACGCGACCGTTACGGCCGTTTCGGGTACCGCTGCCGGCACCGTCGGCGGTTCGACCGCTGGCCAATATGGCGTTCTCACGCTCAATGCCGATGGTTCGTACAGCTATGTGCGCAACGCAGGCACCCCCGGCGGCGTCACCGACGTGTTCACCTACACCATCACCGATGGTGACGGCGATCCCTCGACCGCGACGCTGACCATCAGCATCGCCGACAGCCCGACCACGCTCGACCTTCCCACCGAAGGCGAAGCTGGCACCCAGGTCAACGAGAACGGCCTGCCCGCAGGTTCGGCTGCTGCCACCAACAATGAACTCACCAGCGGCACGATCGCCTACACCGCACCTGACGGTCCGGCGAGCGTCACCATCGATGGCGTTGCCATCACCGCCGTTGGCCAGACCTTCACCGGCAGCTTTGGCACGCTCACCATCACCAGCATCGCCAATGGCGTGATCGGTTACGACTATCTGCTGACCACCAACACCTCGGGCAATGCGACGTTCGACGACTTCGCCGTTGTCGTGACCGACAAGGATGGCGACAGCACCCCCGGCACCCTCACCATCAACATCGTCGACGACGTGCCGACGGCTGCCAATGATGCGGATAGCATTGCAGCTGGCCAATATGGCCCGGCGACCGGCAATGTCATCACCGACGCCGAAGGCGATGGCGGTGCAGACGTCAAGGGCGCGGACGACGCGACCGTTACGGCCGTTTCGGGCGCCGCTGCCGGCACCGTCGGCGGTTCGACCGCTGGCCAATATGGCGTTCTCACGCTCAATGCCGATGGTTCGTACAGCTATGTGCGCAACGCAGGCACCCCCGGCGGCGTCACCGACGTGTTCACCTA
>Ga0222712_10000205_pt1 | contig 86163 bp, 111 predicted proteins | sample C33_657DmetaG_FD_165043 | JGI IMG/M metagenome (GOLD analysis project Ga0222712, IMG submission 165043) | Estuarine water microbial communities from San Francisco Bay, California, United States - C33_657D | ecosystem: Environmental > Aquatic > Marine > Unclassified | place: USA: California... | reverse complement strand
TTGGATCTTTACCAATTACATCTTTAGTGCATGTGCCTGTCGCTTCACAAATTGGAGGATTGCATTCAGCCTTCTCCCAATTAGCAGGGTCTTGGCATGGGTATCTGTAAAAACCTTGATAGCCGCAGCCAGTTAATGATAGCATCAATAGACCTGACAAAGCAATAGCAGTTATTCTTTTCATACCTCTATTATACCTTATTCCTCGTCTTTTCTAAGTGGTATAGTTATTAGCCAAATTACAGTAGTTATTAATACTGCAATTCCAACAATATCTCTAGCTGAGCCCGTCAAAGTTAGCCATGCGATAAAGAAACCTAGGAGGGTGAATGCCTGGGCAATTAGCTCCATTCCCGCGTCTTTAAACCATTTAGCCAAGCCCTTAATTGCCTTGCCTATAAGATTAAACATCTTTTTGATTATTTTCATTTATTCCTCCTTATCATTGCCCCTGCAATTTGTGATGCAATGACCACTGGGACAATTACTTCCTGCGCTTTTTCTCTCTGATCATCTGTCATATCCATACCTAATTCAGAGAAATTAGATAGAAGTTCTACTGGGTCCACCGCAAATACTGCTCCTAGTGGGTCTGCTAGAAATGCTTCTGTTTGCACTTCTGTTACTGCATCTGCTAATGTAAATGGCATTGGAGTTTCTCCTGCATCCCCTGCTCTTTCTGAAAACTCAACAAATGCTGAAGCAAGTGCTGGGTTAGACTTCATCTGCTCAGCAATCTGTGCAACTTCTGAAGTCTTGATACCAAGATCGCTTGCTACCTCTGCCTTTGCCTCTTGTGTCAATGCTCTAAGGGTTTGGCTAACTGCTGTAATTTGCTCAGCAGAAAGTTTAACTAACTTATTATCTTTACTTGTAAGGTTTGCAATAACTCCAGATAAATCTTCTGAAGTTCCAGTTCCTTTTTCAGGAATTAGTGCTGCTAAGACCTTATCTTTAATTACTACATCTGGTGTAGTCCAAGGGTTCTCTTCTGGCTTTGGTTCTGGGCCAGGCTCTGGTGAAGGTTCTGGAGCAGGCTCCTCAGTTGGTTCTGGAGTTGGTTCTGGCTCTGGGCTGGCTTCTGGTGTAGGTTCAGGTGTAGGCTCGTCTGTAGGGTCTATTGTAGGCTCTGGAGAAGGCTCTGGGGTTGGAGGCTCTTCTGCTGTAGGTTCAGGGCTTGGTTCTGGTGTAGGTGGTTCCTCAGCAGTTGGTTCTGGAGAAGGCTCTGGTGTAGGTGCAACCGTTGGTTCTGGATCTGGGCTTGCCTCTGGGGTAGGTTGATTGTTTGCAGCGTTGGCTGCTGCTTGTGCAATAGCAGCATTAAGTTCTCTTTGTGATTGCTCATCATAGTAACGCCATGCGTCATCAATTGCGCTATTGAGATTATTAATTGCTTGCTCATATGCATCAATAGCATTATTTTTATTCTGCAATGTTGTTGCAACATTTAAAACTGAGTTATTATATTCATCTGTTTTATTATTTAGTGTTTGATTGTAGCCATTAAGTGTTAAGACTGCTTGGTTATAAACATTTAATTTATCATTGTATACATCTTGGGATGAGTTCTTTGCAGCAAGTGCATTGTTATATGCATTAGTTTGTTCTTGAGTTGCTCCAGATCCAGATGAGAATGTATTTAAATTACAACTAAAGTTTTGTCCCCATACTCGTGGATCTCCAGCATAGTCACAACCTGCTCCAGTCCATCCTCCAGGAATTGCCCATCCAAGATGATAAGATCCTGGCCCTCCACCGTTGTACCACCAAATCTCTACATCAAAAACCTTATCGCTTGTTACATCATATACAGGAGAGTAAGCACTCCAAGTTGTTCCCTGCTCCCGCCAATTATTAATGGCAAGTTCTCCATCAATGTACATTCTAAAACCATCATCTGTATATCCTGCAAAATATGTTTGTGTGAACCATGAAGGAACTGTTATCCGTCCAGTAAATTTAACAATGAAGTTTTCATACCGATTTCCGCATACTGGCCGATTCATATAATTTGAATTCCATGTTCCACTACATAGGAGTTGATCTGTGGCTGCTTGTCCATTAACTCTAATTAGACTATAGACATCGTATTGTAGTCCTGCTCCACCAGCACTGTTTAGGGCTTGCTGGGCTGTTTGTAGATTAATATTGGCTACACCAAGGGCATCATAGGCATTATTTTTATTAGTTAAAGCAGTGGCTACTTCATCTGTTTGTTCATCTACTGCTGATTGAGCTAAGTCTTTTTGTTCAAGTGCCGTGGCTTTTGCGTCAAGGGAGTCATCATATAGATCTGAGGTTTGAGTCTGGGTTTCTTTTGCAGATACTGCAATGGCATACTTATCTTCTGCCTCTTGAATTAAAGATATGAATTCATCTTGGTAGCCGAGGTCTTCTATACTATTATTAAGCTCTTCAATTTCCTGAGCTGCTAAACTTAGTGGATCATCGCTATAGGCGGGGGACATAAAAAGCCATCCAAATGCAAGCATTATGGACGCTGTTATTCTAAATAACTTTTCCCTTTTCAACTATAGCTCCTACGCAAACAAGATGTCTGCTTAGTTAATTATACCACTTTAGTTATTTAGGATTATCTGTTTTATAAAAGCCATTACCTTTAAACTGTATGCCAAATGAGGTGAAGTGTCTTACCATACTTGATTCACATTCAACGCATGTGTATCCTGGATCATTGTCTGTTATTGATCTATGTACTGACATTAATGGGTGTGCTTCATCGTATGAGCATCTATATTCGTATACTGGCATTACTTTCCGCTTTTCTTCCTTGCTTTTGCTAACGCATCAAAGTCTTTAATCTTTGTTTCTCCCATATAGCCCCAAGCATGTCCATCTTCGATCATCTTTTGATTAATAGATTTATCTGATCCGTCCAAGAAAACCCAGCCTAAAATGCGACCATACTTTTCAGATGAGTCCATCTTTTCTGTTTTAATTACAACAGTTTTAGCTGAGTCAATTGCATTCTTTAAGTATGCTTTGGCTTCAAGGCCCAATGCTTTTTCCATCTTATCTGCTGTACGACTTTCTGGAGTATCTATTCCAGCTAACCTAACTCTTGAAGTAAATGATATATCAAACCCAAGATCAATATCAACATCAATTGTGTCTCCGTCTACTACCTTACTTACTTTCTTTACATAATATTCAAACATTATTTTCTCCCCCATTTAATTTTATTCCAACCACGCTCATGGAAGTAATAAAGAATTGTTTTTGTTAGTACCTCAAAACTTGCGATTGCTCCAGCCGTAACTGGCTCTTTGGTTATTGCCCAAGATATTACAAAAGTATCTGCTGTTCCAATTATACGCCATGTAATGGCCTTTAATGCAGATCTTTGTTTAGATACATTCATGATGGCCACTCCATATTATTTGGCTTGATAATCCAGCCCCAAACCTTAGATGCCCATCTCTTTACGTTTTTGCGTAGCCGATATAGCATGAATGTCTGCCCCCAAATCTACTTGCTCAATTTTATATCCTACATCACGACCATATACTATATTGGTAATGTTAGGTAGTCTTAATACTAATGCCCCATCCATAAAGTCGTCCTTGGCAATATACTCTTTCACCTGATCAAACTTAAGTGGATCTTTCTCACTTGTATTGTATGTATTACGGACTCCAAGAAGTACCTGATCTGTTCTTTTACCCGCCTCTTTGTATAGAGCGTGGTGGCCTTCATGCCAAGGCTGGTACCTGCCAAGCATCAATGTTGTAGGTGCAGACCAGTCATGAAGATTAAAATATTTAATTATTACAGTTGCTTTTTGTTCAGCAGACAGCCTATGGTCTTCAAATGTTGCATCAAATTCTGTTGGTCTCTCAAACATCTTATTTGTATCTTCAAAACGTCCTTCAGCAATTGTGTCCATAAATATCATAATGTCTGGCTTGCCAAAAGCTGCACGAGTTAAATCAGTTGGGCAAACAAAGTCTACAATTACTGGGGCCACACCTTGCTTTGCGATAAGTCTTGCAGTCTCACCCATACGACGAGCATGCTCAATTCTATCTTCTGCGGTAAAACTAAGATCTGAATTAATAGTTGCACGAACTTCATCTGCATTTAAATGAATTGCATTTATTCTTTCTTTAAGTGCTTTAGCTAATTCTGTTTTTCCAGATCCTGGTAGTCCAATAATTTGTATAATCATTTTAATCTTTCTGTTAAGTGGGTAGTTTTAGGACATACCCAGGTCTCACGGTTATTTAATTTTTAGAATTTTTGGTTGTTTTTCCTTTGGTAGATTTCTAACCACACGGATATGCAGCATTCCGTCCTTTAGTTCTACACTTGAAACTTCCATGTATTCACTTAATTCAAAGATTCTTGTGAACTTACGTGCAGCAATTCCCTTGTGGACAACTTCTGCATCTATTACTTCTGTAATCTCACCTGTAATCCATAGACTTCCGTCTTCAATTGATACAGTTAGATCTTCTCTTGTGAATCCAGCAACTGCCAGCGTTAGCTGATAGTTGTCTTCGTCTAGCTTTAGCAAATCGTATGGCGGGAATGCCGTATTGTTTACCTTACTAAGACTATTGAAACGCTCCAACTCTCTGTTGAAGCCAATAAAAAATGGATCCTTGAATAGATCCATAGCAAATTGTGTTACCATTTTATTCCCCTTTCAAGCGAATAAGTTAATTTAGGCCCCATTTGGCAGCCTCTATAATTATATCATATTGAGTAATGCTTTGCCTATGAGTACTTTTTGCAGAACAAGGGTGACATTTCTATAAGGTCTATGTTGCAGTTTTTTGGTACCTCTGACACCCACATTATTGCGTCAACCACATTTCTAGTATCCATATGATTTATGTTTGGGTTATCTGGCCTAGTATTTATACTTGCTGGCCTTATCTCTGTGACCTTTACATTTGAATGCATAAACTCGATTCTTAGAACTTCAGCCATTGCTGATACAGCCGACTTTGATACACAGTAGGTTATGTCACCAGCATAAAAATATTTTCCTGCAAACGAAGATATCATTACTACGGTAGGGTTTTCAGATCTTTTTAAGTTGTTTAAGAATAGCTTTGTTAAGTGTGCTGGGCCCGCTATATTTAGCAAGGAAGCATACTCAAATGTTTTAAACAGTCCTTCTGGATTAGACTCATAGTAACTACCACCAGCTGCGTTATTAATTAGTAGATCTAAATCTATATCCTTGTACTTGCTATGTAATCTTTCTATTGAATCTATATCTGATAAATCAAGTTGCTCTATTAATACTTCGTCTCCCCAGCCATTTTTTTCTTTATTTTGTATCAAATAATTTGGGTCTCTTGACGTAGCAATAACCCTATAGCCCCGCCTAGAAAGTTCTGTAACTAAAGCGTTACCTACGCCAAGCTTTGTGCCAGTAACTAAAGCTGTCTTCATTAGTTTTTATTAGTAACACTTTTGTTCTTTGAATTTAAAGTATCTAATTCAAATGCGTCTGGGCATATATCTGATTCATAAAAATCATTGCTGTAAACAAAAGCACTATGAACTATTCTATCACCATCATGCGATGCCGTAACAGCGTGAGTATATTCTTCTGAAGCAGGGAATACCAAAATTGTACCTGGCTTAACCGCAAAGCTTATGTCTTTATATTTAAAATGTACTTCTCCGCCAGAGAATCCTTTATTGAGTCCTAGTGTAAATCCTTTAGTAGTGTACTTACCAATTGGACCACAATCTGGATGATTTTCGTAATGATAGTATAAACCCCAGCCACCTTCTGGAAGATATTTAGTTATGTATGGGACTGCATTATATTTTTCATTTTCATTATCTAGCAATTGTCTTAGCTTTTTTACAACAACTTCCCACCAAAACTTCTCTTCAGATTTAATTACTCCAGTAAACCTTCTAGCAACTCCATCTGTTTTTAGTGTATCTAATTCTTTTTCATCAAACGGGTAGGCCCCATTGCCATCTTCATTAGTCTTAATCCATTCAAACGTAGATCCTAAAATTATGTCTATCTCCTCCTGAGATATAAAATTTTCAACATAATATATTTCTGGGTCAATATAAACTTTATTAAAATTCAACATATTTAGCTCTCCTCTGGGTCTTTCCTATTATACTACATGTTAGTACTATTCTCAATAGTCACAACATTCAGCATTTATATGGCATTTAAGCCTAAAAGATTTGCAATTTTATCTGAATAATGTAAATGCTCGTGGAAGCTAAAATGCCCACCAAAGCTGGTGGTGGCATCAGAAGCATAATAAAAATTTTTAAAATCTTTAAAATATTTATGACAAGTTATTGTCGGAACCTTCGGGTATTTCATTTCTATTTGAAGACTAACTGGGTCAAAATAAGATTTTGAATTTGATTTTAGATATCTGCAGAAATCTACATTCTTTTTCCAGACTGGCATCTGAACCTCCTGATCATTATTTTCAACAAAATCTACTTCTAGGCCTTTTGTTCTGTGCATGTCCCAAAATGTATAAAAAAAATCTATACTGTTTGATCGGCAATACTGCTCTAGCATGCTTATAAACATATAATTTTGAATTTGACACACCTCTACATTAAAAACCTTATCTGGTGTATGAGGTATTTCAGAAAATCTATCTGGAGTCTTGTTCCCATGCAAATCCCAAGTTATAATGTCATGTGGGTTATCAAAGGAAGATGGGAAAAGTATTCTATTCATTGGGAAAACTCCTACAATTTTTTTAGGGTTTCCATAAATTTTAAAATATTCAAAGGCTTTAAGAATTTGCCCCATTACACTATCTCCTGGAAGTGATAGATTGGTTACTGAAATATTAAATTTGTTTGAAACTATTTCTGGCCAAGACTGCTCTTTGTCTACCCCCCAACCAAACGTTTGGGAACAACCTAATGCTAATAGGTCTTCATTTATAATAAATTCTTTTGTCCTATAGCCTTCTGAGTTTAAATCAAATAGATCTCTTTGAGGATTATTTGGGTGGTAGCTTAGGTCAATTGGACAAAAACCCATTTTATTTTTCACAACATCTCCTTTATATTTTTTAAAATAATTAGTGTCCCCAGATGGTATCGAACCATCGACCCGCAGATTAAAAGTCTGCTGCTCTACCAGCTGAGCTATAGGAACGTACCCCTGGCTGGGATCGAACCAGCGACCTACAGATTAGAAGTCTGTTGCTCTTCCGCTGAGCTACAAAGGTGTGCGGCAGGTAGGACTCGAACCTACGATTACCGAATTATGAGTTCGGGGCTTTAACCAACTAAGCTACTGCCGCTTGTTAGTATATTATAACCGTAATGTGCCTGCCAGTCAAGGACATCCTTCATATCATTTATGAGGGGCTGTCCTTTAATATTTAAACTAGTATTTAATAATACTGGAACACCAGTTTGTAAATAAAACTTATTCAATACTCTATATAAACCAGGGTGTTGATCTTTTGTAACAGTCTGTACTCTTGATGTACCGTCAACATGTACTACAGAAGGAATTTTTTCTGGCTGCAGGCACTTAACTGTATACTGCATGTAAGGGCTTTCAAAATCCATATCAAACCATTTAGAGGCATGCTCAGATAGTACTACTGGTGCAAATGGTCTAAACATCTCTCTTTGCTTTATTACATTAACTTTATCTTTAATTGATGGATCTCTTGGATCTGCCAAGATGCTTCTATTTCCTAAAGCTCTTGGACCATACTCAGCTCTACCTGATGCTACTGCTACAATTCCATCTTTTAATATGCCGTCAACAATTTGTTGAACAGGATATTCTCCTTCCAAGTCGTGGCCCAGGTAAGGACCTTTCCAATTAAGATGCTTTCCATATAGTGCTGCTGCTGCACCCAAAGAACTTCCAGCGTCTCCTGGGTTTGGCATTATCCATATCATATCGAATATATTCCACAGTAGAGAGTTTGCAGAAGAGTTTAAGGCACAACCTCCCATAAATACTAAATTATTTTTACCAGTAATTCTTTTTGCCATACGCATAAATTCATTTAGTCTTTGTTCATATACAATTTGAACTGCTGCTGCAATATCAAACCTATCTTGATCAGTAATTACCATTCCCCAGTCATTAATACCTTTATGAAAGTTATACTTCTGTTCATCATATTTTGGAAAATACTCATTTACTTCTTTATAATACCTTTTCCAATCACCGTATCCAGCCATGCCCATCATAATGTATTCTTCTTGGTTTGGCATAAGACCAAGCAGTTGTGTGAATGCGGAGTAGAATAGACCAAAACTTACTGGGTAGTTTTGTTTGTACTTAAGCTTAATCTTTTCTCCTTGGCCCACCCACACTGTTGAAGTGTTGTACTCTCCAATTGAATCTAAAACAACTATGCATGCATCATTAAATGAGCTTGTGTAATATCCAGATGCTGCATGAGAGTAATGGTGCTTAAAGTAATGTACTGGTATATTCATTGGGAAGTTTGGCTTCCAGTCTCCTGCTCCTCCATGAATAAGAATTCTGGACCTTTTTAGTAATGGCTTTTCGTAGTATGCAATTGCATCTGGTGTTCCATAATTCAATGCATCTAAAATTATCTCACTATTATTATACCAATCATTTTTCTTTTTACTATATCTTTCTGCATGTCCAGCAAACAGTACCTCTCCATCTTTAATTAAAGATACAGATGCGTCGTGAGATGTTTCATTTATTCCTAATATAATCATTAGTATATAAACTTATCTTTATTATTCTTTTTTATAAAGATTGATTTAATTTTTTTAAAAAAAATATATATAAAATACTGTATCTTAATCTTCATCAAAGTCTAGGTATCCAAATTCTTCTAAATCTTGTAGTGGAATTATTCCTTTTTCTTTAGCCTGCTCAAAACCTTCTGGAGTAAAATTTAAAGTAGCCTTAAGGTTTTCATCATATTCGACCTGCATTAAATCTGAATCCATTAATCTTAAAAGCTCTTCGTCTACATACTCTTCGTGCCGTTTCCATAACTCTGGAGCCAATTCTTTAGTTGTAGATTCATTTAACTCAAAGATAGCTTCTCCATCATCCGTAAAACCAGCAATTCGTATGGCGCCTATCTCAATGTAGTGTTGAATCTTTGATAATACAAACTCTTCATCTTCTTCAAAATCATTCACTGGTATCCACCTTTTTATTAAAATTTTGTTCGACTATGCCCTGAACATATTCGGAAAAATGTTTTCTTATGCTGCCAGGTGGTCTCTTGCCAATATCAGACCAAACTCTTTTATACTCATGAATGTTGTCAAATGTCGTTGGGCATACAAGGGTGCCCTCGTAATCCTTTAATCTTGTTGGTAAAGGAACGTGCTTGCTGCAGCACTTACATTCTTTAGCTTTTTCTTGATATATACTCATACTATTTCCATTCCACTTAGTGCATCAGAAAGATCTCTTGGCATTTGAGAAGGTGCTCTAATTAAATTAGGGGCATCTGCTGCAATAGATTCTCTATACTGTTTCTTGACAGATGAATAATCATGAACTTCTATATCTCCAAATGCCGACCTGGTTAAACTAATTGCATTATATATAGACCCGCAAACTGCGTCAGCTAAGTCCTTAGAACCTTTTCTGGGGTGATCAACCTTATCACGCATAATTCTTAACTCTAACAATTCATCTACGAGTAATGGTATGTGTGGTCCTTTTAGTCTTTCTTCTAAAACAACCATCGCCATATCATCGTAGTGTTTTTTAGCTACAGATAATGTTTCGGTATTTATTCCATACTGCTTAAGCTGCTGCATCATATCATGAGAGTTCCATCTGTCAAATGTGCATATTCTAATGTTAAACCCTCTGGATCTTAGAGATAAAATATAGTCTCTAACCTCGGCAAAGTCTACTGACTTATCCGATGTGGGTGTCCAGTACATTACAGCATCCACCTTAACAATTGGGGCTGGTTGAGAGTAAGTGTCTGTAACTTTTACGCTAACAAATTTTTCAATATGGGCCATAGATACAGCACAATGGTCATGCTTTTGAGCTAAGTCAACATGTATGTAGTAATCTTTGTCTTCTTCTGGAAGGAACCATTCTTCAAATCTTCCGAACCCATCTACAGCTATTGATAGATCGTTAAACGCCATCTCAATTTTTTCACGAGACTTAAAAAATGCATCAATTGCTTCTGGTGGCATGCAAGCAAATCTTCCTAGGGCATCTGTTACGTCTCTATAAAATGCAATTTTAAAATCTTCTATGCTTCTTGTTGGATTAACTTCCCATGTTGGCCTACGTATTGCATAAACTCTTGGATACTTATAAGATACAATGTGATCTTCATCCCAAAATATATCAAACTCGTTTCCGACTGTATTCTCTGGAAGGTCTTGATCTAATTTAAATCTATGCGATCTCGATATAACTTCTTTTTCTGAAATAATTTCATCATATCTTTGCTGAATGTAATCATTCTTAAAGCGTGGGAACGAAAGAAGAATTACCTTTCCGTAATCTGGAAAGCGAGAATCTACAGAGGCCCTGTACATGTCATATATACCACTTGCAGTCTTTGCTTGATCGTGACCGCTTGTACTGTCTAGAGCAAAGCCTGAAATCTCATCAAGTACCGCTACAAGAACGTTATAACCTTCAAACGCTTCTCTTTCTGAGTGTCCAGAATAAACAGTAACATTCTTATCAAATTTTATTTCTGAAGCTTTTTCAAAGTACTTTCCTATGAACCACGGTGAATGTGTTACTCTATTTTTAAATCCTTTAAAAAATACATTGTTTGCTTGCTGAGCGTTAATAGCTATGTTAATAATATCAATTGAGTCACCTGGAGGCTTGCCATAATAAGATGCTGGGTCTTTAAGGCACAATAGTAAATATACTATATAAGCTACAGATATAGTTGAGCAATAATCTTTTCCGCTACCCTTACCCAATTGAGCAACAACCTCATTGCATGTTTGCTTATATCTTAATGATCCTTCTTTTTCTCCGAATAGCTTAATCAAAGTTGACTCTTTATATATCTGAGAGGATTTTTCTATAAGAGTATATTGATTATCAGATAACTCAGGAAGACCTAGATAGTTTTTATCTGTTACGAACGTTCTTAAATCGACAGGTCTTTCTTCAAACTCTTCTCCGTCAAGTATATCAATGAGGTCATCAAAATTAAATTCCACTGACTTCCTCAATAATCTCTATATGCTCAACAATTCCAGTAATTTGTGATAGACGCTTGGCCACTTCCATTTTACACTTAGGGCAAGTTGCAGTTACTTCTTTTAGAATCTTAACTAAGACTTCTTGCTTTCTTTCCGCCTCTGCTATTTGTCCTGCCATTTCAGCGTTATCTAATAGACCGACTTCCTGCAGCATGCCAATTCTTTTTCCTTCAATATCAGCAATTAGTTTTAGCGCTCCAGATTTAACACTAAGCTGGCCAGCCTGATCTGCATCTTCAACTGTCTTCCAAGCTTCTTTGATAAGCATTGCATAGTGCTGGTCTGCTCCAGAGATAGCCTCCTTAGCACGTTCACGGGCTGATGTGTCGTTGTGTACGACGCTCTTCCACTCATCTATCAAACCAATAACATCTGCCCTCTTAAGGCCTGTCAGGGTGGCAATTTGGGTAGGGTTGTTTCCTCTAAGTAGTTCTTCAACTACTTTGTTCATGCGATCAAAATGATCAGCTAATTCAATTTCCATATAGGTATATTATACTTCTAGTCGACTGAAATAGCAAATTCTTTGGCAACTTTTAGCAATATTAGATATCCAATTAGATCATCAATATCATTATCTCCTGGGTATTCTTCACCCTTAATAAGTCTATTTAGTTTATCATCAATTCTAACGTATAGTTGCTCTCTTGGTCCCGCCTTTGAAAATATACGAACTGGATCTAGGGCTGAGTTTCCATATGATATATTCTTTTTAATTAGCATGTGAGCAATATCAAGGCAGGTTGTTAAAATTTCATGCCCTGCTTCAGTTCCAACTGTAAGCAAATAAAGGTCGTCATATTTAAATACTTTTGAATCTTCAAAAACTGGTTTCGCTTTCATTTTATTAAACCCTTTTCTTTTAAAGCTCTATATATGGTCATAACAGTTACGCCACATTCTTGTGCTATATTTTCCATAGTCTTTTTTTGAACTACATACCTTCTATAAAGCCATTCTTTATTCTTGTACAATTTCACAGATGGTCCCACCTAAAATGCTTTCTATATTCTTCTAATCCAATTACCTTTGGGTCTACCCACCAATCTTCTGATTCAGTTCTAACAACTAATGAGTAGCCTAGGGAGTCAAGTATTTCTCTCTGAACGTCTCTCATTACATAATTTCTCCAATACATGTTTGCATCGTGCTCAAAGGTAATGGCTGTAAACCTATATGAATTTAATGGCACTGCCAATAGTCCATGCAGGCTTGTATAAGCACTTCCATCTGGCCTTCCACTTTTTCTATATCCAGAATCTATATCAATCTGCAAATAATCTATTTGTTTTGGAAAATCATTTTCTTCAAAATAAGAAATATAATTAAAGTCTAGTGCATCTCCCATGCATGGATTGGATCTATTTTCATTAAACTCTTTTCTAAGGTCTTCCTTTATTTCAAAAGAAACTCCCTTCCAATCAAATTTATTTTCTAACTTATTGGTATTGCTTCCATTTTTTGAATGAAAGGCCCCAAGCTCAACATAGTATCCTCCCTTTTTGTTTCCAAGCAGGTCTAGAACAAAATTCTCTTGCTCGCTTCCATTATTCCATGTATCTGTCATTTATTTGTCAAAACCTCTCTAGCATAATATGCGATGCCAAATGCATCAGCTACATCAAAATCTTCTACAGATAGACCATACTTTTTATTAAAATAATCTGCTGTTCTTTGCTTACGCATGTTTCGTAACTGGTTTTTATACCATGAGTCTGCGTATCCTGGATTTGCTAGGCGTATTGACGCCTTCTCTTCCTTAGTGGGATTCTTGTTCCCAATATACGCTTGCCAAGAGCTGGGAGATATAGTAATAACTGAAGCGCCCGTAGACATAAGCTCAGCAATAACAACACCATAAACATATGACAATTTTATCACAGCATCAGGTGATCTGACAAGTATGGCACCCTCTATTGCAATATAATCACTCTTTAATTCATCTAGCATCATAGCAACTCTAGTTTTAGCATTATAAATTTTTTCATATATATCGTTACCAACTAGATTAATCTTTCCCCATTTAACTGGCTTGTCTCCCTCAATAAGACAAAATGCAACAGAAGAAGTTGAAGCATCTATACCTAAAACCCTGCTTGCTCTAGTTCTAGATAGCTTCGCCAGCGTCATTTATCATCCTCAATATTTTATTTCTATCAGACTTAGAGTTATCTTTTTCACATTTAGAGCATATGTCTAGGGTGTTATACCTACTTAAAGATGCCTTGCATGACTTGCAGTATCTTTTTTGTCCCGACCTAATTGCTTTTTTCTCATAATACTTTTCCATAATCTTTTTATTGGTTGCAATCCTGCAACAATCATCTCCACAATATTTCTGATTATGAGTTTTTGGAGTAAACTCTTTGCCATTTTTACAATCTAAATTAGCGCATATCATTATAAAGGAACCTTAAATCTTTCTATTTGAACAGTTCCAGTAGGAGTATCTTTTGAGTAGCATTCCTTTTTAATTGGGCAGTAGGTGCACGGCATCTTAGTTTTTGTTGCACCTTCTGGCTTCATTGGAAGGTCACCATCTTTAAAATTATCCCACACTTCTCTCATCCAAAGAAATGTGTCTTCGATAATCTTTGTGTTTCTCTCATTCATTGATACTGGAATTATTAATATTTCTTGAGTATTTTTATTCTCATAAAGAAAAAACCCCTCTTTGGCATTTTTAAGCTTCATGTATGTTAATAGCTGAAGCAAGTGGTTCGGTGAAGGGCTCATCTCAGCCTGCCTTGTATCCCAAACCTCTTGCTTTGCTGTCTTGATTTCACCAATTACGGTTTCATTGTCATATTCCATAATTAAATCAATGAACCCACGTATTGGTGGATATTCGTTTATAATTTCTTCTTCTTCTGCAACCCACTGTGGCATAGTTTTAATTAAGTTCTGAAGTCTCTCATGGGCCTGGGTACCCTGAGCCATGTTAGCGACTGCAACAGCATCATTATTGTCAATAAAGACTGCGCCAGAAAAAGCCATATACCAATACCTTGGGCATGTTCCATGACCATATCCTAAAGAGCTTGGGCTAAAAGACTTTTTAGTCATTTCTCCATCTGCTCTTTTAGTATTTTTATATGACTCATCAAGCATTGATGCAAAAAGCTCTGGGTCAAAGAATTTGCCAGTATGCTTTTTAAACTTTAAATTTTTAACTATGTTTCTACCCATTACAAATTATACCTAACGACATACTTAAGTGCATCTACAAGTTTGTCTATGGACTCCTTTGCTGAATAATATATATTCTTTTTATTATTATTCGTGGTCCCAGCTTTATCTTTTGCTATTGTTGAATAATAAGAAGCCATCATGGCAAACTTAGTTGACATTGCCTGCAACTCAATAATAAGCTGTGGTGCCTTAGCAGCAGGCACATCTGGGTTCAACAAAAGCTTTACAATGACAGCCAATGCTCTATCTAACTGAGCATCATTCATATACTCATGAAGATCATTGAACTCTGTTATAGAGTTAATTAACTCTAATGTATTTTTATCCTCTGTCATTTTTAATATTTTTATCCCATTTGTCCATTAATAGTCCTACTCCATACCCAACAACAAAGCCAAGCATGGTCCCATAAAGAAAGTATAACATTAGAATGGAACCTCAGCGTATGTCTTATATGAAGGGAAGTCGCTATTGCTTGGAGACTTATCCTTAGACAATGTGTATGCTGTTACAGAGATTGAATCAGCATTAATTTCATATGAAGTTCTCTTTGTGCCTTCCTTATCCGTCCAGCTTTCTTCATAAATCTTTCCTACAATAATAACTTCCATGCCCTTTTTAATTACAGACTTTGATTGTTCTGCAAGTGTGCGCCAAGCCTTGACTGTCCACCAAGAAGTGTTCTTGTCTTCCCACTCTCCAGTAGTATCATTCTTAACGCGATCATTGGTTGCAACTCTAAAACGAAGACCATTTGATCCTACAGTTTCTGGTTCACTACCAACTCTTCCTACGATTGTAATCATTGGATTAGCCATTTTTATTTTCCTCCCAAAATGTAATCAGTTCTTCTAGTACTGACCACTCTATGATTCCAAGACGGACCTTGGAATCCCCTCCGATAATAATTTTAAGAGCAGGGTGCATATCCCTGCTTACCTTAAAAGTATCTGTACAGATTTTAGCCCATACGTCTTTATTTAAATTAAATGAAGCTTTAGATTCTTTGTAATCTACTACAAAGTTTTTCCACTTAGCATCACCCTTTTGGTATTCACCACGACCACTATTTTTTTGTGCCTTGGCGCCATCTCGTTTTACTTCTGCTCTCTCCGACATTAATTAAGCTTATGCTTTGTTTCATGTCCATTAGAGCATGTCCAATACATTTCTAATGTAGCTTGATTAAAATTATAAAATGTAGCTGACAACTCGCATTTACTACATGGTCTCTCTTGCTCTATTTTCTCAATCCTTTGATCTTGAACATCTTTAGGTTGAGAAGAAAAAAATTCATTAAGATTTGGCATTTATTTCTCCTATTAATTTGTCTACAACATCTGGATTTTCCTTTAAATATGCTACAGCCTTTGCACGTCCTTGAAAACGTTCTCCATTTACTGTATACCATGCTCCACCTTTTTCTATTATCCCGCACATTTCTGCAACGTCAAGGGTTTCTCCAACAAGATCTATGCCAAGTGACTCTCCTTGATAGTAGAAGTCGTATTGGCCAGAGAGGTTAGGGGGACCGAGTTTGTTATAATCAACAATCCAGTTAACGGGCCTTCCAACTCTTTGTTCAATAATCTTGTCGCCAACCTTAACACCTGCTTTAATAGCATTAGCCTCAGCCTCTGAAGACCAGAGCTTGATAACGGTAGAGGAGAAGAACTTAACAGCCATTCCTCCTGTTGGGATGTGGCTGGCATGCATAGATCCAAACTGATTTCTTTGCTGCGATATAAGAACGAGTAGCGTATTTTTGTTTGCATAATTTAACATTTTGACTGCGTGGGTCATGTCCTTAGCTTCTGCGCCAATTTGCTTTGTGTCTTGCAAATCCTTCATTTCATTTCCGTCTTTTTCAAAGTATATAGCTGGAAGAAGTGCTGAGATTGAATCAACTACAATTAAATCTACACCAGCCTCCATAAGCTTTGTTGCAACATCCACCATATCATTAACAGTTTTAGCTGGAGAGTATATTAATTCTTTTGAGTTAACTCCCAGTTTTTCTGCCCACTCTGGATCATAAGAATGCTCTGCATCAATCCAAGCACAAGTCTTTCCTTCTTTTTGTGCAAGTGCAATCATTTGTAGACAGAACGAAGATTTTCCTGCTGATTTATTTCCCCAAACTAATATCTGTCGACCATAAGCAAAGCCGCCATTTAAAGCAAAGGTAAGTCCGATGCTTGGTGTTGGCTGCTTGTCTACTTGGATATCAACTGCAGACTGTACCCTTGCTCTAGTCTTAGGGTCAAGCTTTGCTAAAATATCATTCAGGTTCATTTCCATTTATTTACTCGTTAGCCAATTCGTAGTCAGATTTAAATCCTAGTGGCTCTAGCTTAAATTCAAATGATAGTCCTTCATCATTATATGTAACTGAGAGTTGCATATCATCACTGGTTGTCTTCATAAAGTCTTCAGTTGATATTTCAACAGAACCTATTTTACTTAATATGGCCACTAGAACTCTAGAGGCATTCATTGTCTTAAATACATCTTCTGCGTTATATGTCATTTTACTTCCTTAACCATAAGTGTTCCATCTTCTAAAGTTTTTAGAACTGGCTCGCATATCATTCCTTCTCGCATCTTTGCCAACGAAAGTGGATACATGCTTGAAAATACAATTGCTCTATTTAAATTCTTATCTTTATCTGACATAACAAGGTGAGCCATAGTCTTGCCAGCTTTTGTTTTATATGGTGTATAGCTTATCACAAACCTCTGATTTTCGTCAATAGGATAGGATTTTGCATATAAATACTTAACAAAAGCATCATCAGAATCTTTATTAATTGAATCAACCTCTACGTACCTAGATATTCTGTTATCGCCAACAAGAACAAAGTACATTTTGTTTGTTTCTATTTTTGTTTGCTCGACATCAAATAGACCTACAGATCCGCTCTCATCAACAATCTCAATTCTTGACCAGCCATTTCCACGCTTTATACTCTTTGCCATTCCAAACATCACAAAAGATCCAAGCTCTTCAAACTCATCAATAGGTCTAGCTTGTGCTTTAATCTTTGGGTCTAAATTAGAAAGGTTAAAGGAAGGTATTCCTAAAAATTCGTAATAAGACTCGGCTTCTTTGCCGCTTCTAGGGTTATCATCAAAAGCAGCACCCCCAATAGCGTTAAGAGAAGCAACGGCCCTAGAATTAATGCCGCTACCTTTCTTGGATGCCTTGTCAACAAAGTCTTTGTAGTTTTCATACGGTCTCTTTTCTATAATTTTATTTGCAATGCTGTCTGAAATAAATTTAATCTCTGCCAATCCAAATCTAATTGAATCTTTTTGTAATGAAAAGTTTACATCGGATTCATTCACATGTGGAAGTTTTACTTTTATACCAAGTCTTTTTGCTTCAATCAAATAACCTGTTCTGGCGTCTTTGTCTCCTTCGTTTTTGAGGATCGAGAATAAAAATTCCAAAGGATAATAGCACTTAAGCCAAGCGGTATAATAAGAAAGCATAGAATAAGCAACAGCGTGACTACGATTGAATGAGTATCCAGCGTGAGCTTCGAATGTTTTCCAGAGATTGTCTGCTTCTTCTGCGCTGATATGCTTTTTAGCGCCCTGAATAAATTTATCTTTGAATGGACTGAGTTCTTTTGCATCTTGCTTTTTACCAATAACCTTTCTAACCTTGTCAGCCTCTGACCAAGTCATTCCTCCTAGGTGTACGCATGCTTGCATAACCTGCTCTTGATATATAATCACCCCGTATGTATTTTCTGTAAAAGGTTTCATAATTGGATGGATATAATTAACTGCTTCATTACCGTGCTTACGCTTGATGTAAGAGGCTCCAACTGTATTCATAGCTCCTGGTCTAACCAAAGCATTTGATGCAGCTAAGTCTTCAAATTTATCGACACGCATTTTTATAAGTAAGTTTGTATATGGTGTTGCTTCTGCCTGGAATATTCCCTTTGTGTATCCATCGTTAAAAATCTTATAAACATTCTCATCATCTAAAGCAATGTCATAAAGATTAATATCTTTGTCATATCTACTCTTAATTGATTTTAAAGTATCAGAGATCACAGATAAAGTCTTAAGACCTAGGGCATCTAGCTTAATAAGACCTATATCTGCAACCGTATCCATATCGTATGCCACGACTGGAATTCTTCCAGAGACTTCATCATTTGCATCAGCTCTGGACTCTATTGGTGCGTACTTTCTTAAATCATCTTTTGCAACTACAACACCTGCAGCATGCACCCCAACACTTCGAATCTTTCCACGAAGTCTTTCTGCGAGCCAAGTTACCTCTGGGTACTTTGCTCTAAACTCTTTTGTATTAGGAGAATCCATAAAGTCGTCGAAGGTATCAATTGATTTCATTGCACGGTTAACATCTGAAAGTGGCACCATGAATACTCTAGCAGCATCTCTAATAACACCCTTATCTTTAAAGTAAGTAAATGTAGAAATTGATGCAACGTGCTTAAACTTTTTCTTTAAGTAATCCTTTACCTCTTTGCGACGGCGGTCTTCAAAGTCGGTATCAATATCTGGGAAGTCATTACGTTCTGGATTAATAAATCGGAAGAACAAAAGATCATATTTGATCGGATCCACATCTGTAATTCCAAGGGCATAGCAAACCAATGAGCCAGCTGCAGAACCACGTCCTGGACCAACCATAATATTATTTGACTTAGCCCATGTAATCATATCTGCTACAACTAGGAAATATGAAGCAAATGCCTTATCTTTAATTATAGATAATTCTTCTGCAATTCTATCCAAGTAGACCTGATCTTTGTCTAGGGATAGTCTTTTAAGGCCTTCTAAGGCCATATCAGACAGTTTCTTGTCAGCATTGGTCTTTGGGATAGGTAGCAGATCTAGCCCCTCATGGAAGTCATACTCGCCAATCTTATCAGCAATCTCCATTGTATTATCGTATATATCTGTACGAATAATGCCTGCCTTATTAAAGTCCGCCTCAATTTCAGACCTACTTTGAATAAATAGATTATAGTCTTGGAATGATATTCTGCGGTCTGGGTACAAGTAATTAAATCTATCCAGCATATCTGGCATTTGTCTAGACATTTCAAAGTCTGCATCTTTATCTGACTTAGGAGATGTTGATAGAATAAGCATTGCTTCTTCCAATATTCTATCTTCTTCTTTAGCAAAGTGGGCATCCCCTGTTGCCACCGCTTTAATCTTAAGTTTGTCCGCTAATTCTAAAAGGGCGGAGTTGATCTCCACAGGGTTATGTGATTGCACTTCCACGTAAAAATCTTGTCCGAAAGTTTGTTTAAAGCTTTTGAGAAGAAGTTCTGCTTCCTCCATGTTACCTTTATCGATAGCCTTACTAATGAGTCCATTAAGACATCCGCTGAGAACGATAATACCTTCGCTATAATCATCTAAAACCTCTCTGTCAATTCTTGGCTTATGATAAAAGCCTTCTGTCCAAGCAAGTTCTTGTAGCGTGTTTATGTTTTCTAAACCTTTTTTATTTTTAGCTAAAAGAATAATATGATTATAAGCCTGAATAGACTTATCAGTCTTTGAGGATCTATCAAATCTATCTGTTGGTGAAATGTATGCTTCTACTCCAAGGATCGGCTTAATACCTTGCTCCTTACATGCAATTTGCATGTCACGGTGTGAAGATAATGTTCCGTGGTCAGTAATTGCCAAGGAAGTTTGTCCAGCTTCTTTTGCAGCCTTTACGAGTTCGGCAGGAGAATTAAGCCCATCCATTAATGAATAGAAAGAATGCACATGCAAATGTGTGAAGTTCAACTTAATTCTCCGCCTATACTCTCTCTTACCAGTCGACGCTGCTACTGGTTGAAGCCGATTCTCTTTCTTCTGGAGATGACTCTCCATTATAAAAAGCTTCTTGCTCTGCGTATGGAACGCTACGCACTGCTGTCTTCTCTAAATCAAACAGCTCCACAGAAGAGAAATCAAATGGCTTTTCATCTTTAGCCAAAGGAATGATTGTGTAGCTTGTATCTGTTTTAAGACCGCTACGCTTTACTCTCCACATTAGATTTGAGATGCTTCCCATTTCATTTGCGTATTCAATTAGTGTTGGTGTAATTGTTTTTCCACTTACACCCTGAGAAAGAATGGCAACATACGGCTCAGTCTTTCCATCATCAACTAATACGTTAATATAAAGACGCTTTCTTGCACCCCATCCAGCTTTTGGATCCTTGCGATGCTGTTCTTGAGCCCAGTCACGACCTTCGTCTTCCATTGTATCTAATGCCTTACGGCGATAATCTTTAGGGTTTGTGTGTTCAATTGCGAAAAATCCGCAACCCATTTTTTCATTATAGTTTGGTGAATCTGGATCAAGCTCCTGCAAGAAGCGAATCTTTACTGCTTCTCCATCCTCAATCTTTAGCCATTTAGCCTTGCTGTCTTCTGAACTGGTGTATGTAACCTTGTCCATTGCCTTTGTCATTCCTGACAAACCTTTTACTATTCCCATTTTATTCTCCTTATGTATGTAACGGTATATATCCGTTTGTAATCACTTATATTATTGTTTAATTTTTATATTCGAAATTAGATATGGCATTTGTTATACAGGCTTTAATGTCTTCATCAGACATGTCACCTGCATCTTTTACACCCTCTGGATATATTCTACCATAAGAATGCGATGCCCACAAGATGTTTTTATTACTTAGTTTATATGCAATTGTTGAGCCTAAATCTCTTCCCGCCTTATCTGCATCAGTCATAATAATAACTGTATTGAAGTATCTATTTAACAGGTTAAGGTTTTGTCCAGATATGTGACCCCCCAGGGTGGCAACAACATTCGGGAAGCCAGCCTGATGAACACGAATCGCATCAAAGCTAGACTCTACAACAATAACCCTATCTCCAATTTTTTTAGCACGGTGTATATTAAACATAGTTTTGCTTCTTGGCAAATCTTTGCTATTCTTAAATCTTTTATCTGAGATTGATCTACCAACAACTCCAACTGGTATTCCATCTGGACTATGTACTGGAACAGTTATCATGTCCATATTTTCAGAATACCCTAGTGAGAAATGGTCAATTGATTGCAAATCAATACCACGTGATTTTAAGTACTCCTTTGCTTTATCATTTACAATTAATCCATTATATAAACTCTTTAATGTTTCTTCTGGGAATTCAACAAAGTCTGGCTTGTCTTCTAGGATGTCTTTAAGGGATTCATCAAAATTTTCTAGGGCCTCAGACTGTTTTGATTCAATATACCTCAAGGATTGAAACTCATTTTTATTTAAAATCTTTTTTACTAAGTCGCTTAGCGTACCTGCTTCTCCGCAAGAAGGATTGAAGCACAGGTAAGCCCCTTTTGTTTTGCTTACACTAAAGCTTGAGGTATGTCTGTTAGAATGAAATGGGCAGTATGCTAGGTAATCATTAGATGTCTCACCCACCATATCTATTCCAAGGCTTTGAATTATTGATTTGATATGGACGGGGCTATACTCCGAGCTATCAACTTGCCTTGAGTTATACCCTCTAATTGCCATGCCTTCTTCTTTCCTACGTATACCCCATGAAGAGTCATTAAGAATCTCCATGTTTCTCCAGTAAACTCTATTGAGAAAGCTGGATCAATATCTAATACCCTAACATATCCCTTGCCACGCATATCTTGAGATAACAAGTTTTCGTATTGTGGTCTTAAACTTATTAATTGTGCGTTGTCATAAAAGTTAACTTCTATTTGAAACCTTTTAATATTTTTATGAGTCACTTGCTCAACTCGGGTAAGTCTTCATAGATTGGAGTAATAACTCCTCTATTGATATCCCAATCAAGGAAGAATCTGAAGTCGTGCCCATGCCTATTTTTTCTAGATACAATTTCAATAAGGTCTGTGTTTGCATGCTTATGAACTGCAATAGCCATATCAGCATCGTACTCAATAGCCTTTGACCATGCTACCTGGCTCATCATTGGCGGTTCTTTTTGATCTGAAATATCATCTGCTGTAGCAGCTGTGATATCAATAATTGGAATTCCGTTAGTTACTGCTAGTAACTTAAAGTCTCTTGAAATATTTCTATTTCTTTCTACTTCAGAATTGCTTCGCTTGTTATCATTAAACAGCTGGTGGTAATCTAGAATAACTAGGTCTGGCTTATGCTGGTCAATCTTTCCCTGAATAGTTGCAGGTGTTACTTCTCCAGCCCCCTCATTTGAAACTAGAATAAAACTGTTCTTGCCCTCAGTCTTTTTCTTTCCCCATGTTTTAAAATCGTCAATGTTAATGTCACCCTTAGACAAGTCGCTTGCTCTAAATAAACCAGAGCCAAGCATCGTATAAATTCTATCTCGCATATTCTCTGGGGCCATCTCAAGAGAAACAATCATAGGCTTAAAGCCTTGCTCCCAAGCTTTACATGCAAGATACGATGTAAACCAAGTCTTACCACGTCCTGGCCAGCCAATTGCCACAATGAGGTGTCCTGGAGCCATTCCAGTTGGGTATGCTTTATCAATTGCATCAAACCCTGTTAGGATACCTGGACTTCCGCCCATTGCTAAAGATCTAGTTCTTACTGACTCATAGTGTCTTTCTGCTGAATCTAAATCTGTTATGTCTAGGTCTTTAACATTGTTTGTGTACCTACTCAAGTTTGCAAGTTGAGATTGCATTGTTCCAAGTACTCTAGATGGAGCATCTTCTTTTAAAGATGAACCAGCCTGCATAAGAATTGTCTTTAATTTATTTCCTACAAATTCATTCTTTAGTTTATCTAGATAATATCCCGTCTCACCTTTTGTTTCAACTGGCTCAAAGTCTTTAAATTTATCTTGTAGGATTCCAACCTCTGGTACTGCTCTAAACTTATAGTAGTATGACTTAAGGCCTTCCCAAATATCTTTGTGGGATATAAAAAGGTCGTCTGAATTGTCTGCAAGTATGGTGCTGATATCTTTATTTTTACAAACTGCTGAAATAAGTTCGGCTTCCGTATTCATTAGTTACCCTCAACCATTCTTCTTTTAGTCTCCTGTATAGTTCGGCTTCTGTTAACTTTATCTTCTTTAGCCTGAATCATCATGTTCTCCATTCGATCAAAGTTGTTGTAAAAGAAATTTAGCGGATGCCTATTCTTTCCAGTTTTAAAGTAATACTCTAAAACTTCTTTAGATCTATCAAACCCTATGCTGTCTATGACATCTTGCATAGCCCACTTCTCTCTATACTTATTAATAGTTGGCTTTGTTTTATAAGCCTCCTCATATAAATTAGAATACAGAGAAAGTAGGATGTAGGGTTCTTTATTTACTGCCACGCAATTCCTCTTCTACTTCTTGTGTCTTTTGAATTAGCTTATCTTCTACAAACTTATAGACTCGATCTGCTGCGGCATCTACTGTTTCGCCTTCTCTAACAAAGTCGTCAACTCCGATACCAATCTTAATGCTTTCAAAGTTTCCAAGGTTGCGTGTAAAAGATAGATCTACTCTAACTTGAGTTCCTTTTTCCATTAGTGCTCCGCCTTTCTATGTCTGCTTAAAGTGTCATGGGCAAAAATGCCCCAACGCACTACTAATTCTTTTTTACATATTTCACATACTACAACTCTTGCTGGTGCTACTCTGCTTTCCATACTGGCACAAAGTTCCCTTCTGTTGTCTTAGTATACAATATAGTGTTGTGTTTGAGAAGAGCCTTCATCTCATTTTTTGAAGGCATGTTATTAGAATACCCTGATTCTAATATAAACTCATGTATGTCCATAATGTCCGATTCGCTATACATAAACTTATACCAAGTACTATCTGGATTACCTATTGGATATACTTTCTGAGGATATCTTATCTTCCCGTCCAAAATATAATCTTCTATGGTGACCTTATGCTTACCAAGCATTTGAGCTACTTGGCTAGTTGAATATGCATTCTCCATAGTTTTTAAAACTTGTGAATAGGAATAAAGCAATCTCTTTTTATCTGGATAGCACCAAGCAACCATTTGGTCTTTAGATCTTGAATGACTTAATACTTTATGTATCTTGTTATTTAAGAAGAAATACCGAATGCTTTTAACTGAATTTTTTCTCTTTTTTCTAACCATTTACCTAGTGCACTCGTATCCTTATTAATCATCCATCTTTTACCGCACAACAAGCAGAAAAGCTCTACGTGTAGTTTTTGCGAAAATACTCTGTCAACAAAAACTCTTCCTTGGCATCTATTGCATTTCATCATAGCGTAATTAGCTTCCCATCAACAACACATGAATAGTCTGGTGCCACATGAATCATATTAATATGTGGGTAATCATTTACAATGTGTGCAACAGCAAACCCCTTTTGCCAATCATGATGTTGCATATATTTCATTCCTGGGCCCTTTTCATCACACATGTGACCAAGCTCATAGCCACGAAGAGTTTCTCCTTCGCCATTGTTTCTTAATTCGTATGTAACTAAATGAGAAGCAATTCTATGAGAGTGGCCTCTTATTAATGATATCTGAAGGTCTTCCATATCTTTACGAACAGATCCAGTTGATGCAATTGAAAGTCCATGGTGAACGTGGATATCCCCAAATCTTCGCTTTGGCAATTCGTTATAGTGGATATATTCATATCCTAAAGAGTCTAACCCCCATAGTGCTTCTGGAGTAACTTCATTAATATAGTCAGGAAGCTTTGCATCAACATAGTTAAAAATTCTAACATCGTGGTTTCCTAGTGCTGAAAAAAGCTGAGCCTCTGGAAGCATCTCTCTTGTCTTTGTGTAAAAATCTCTTGCACCTTTTGCTTCGTGGCGCATCATTGGAACAATAAGATCTCGGCTATCAGTCTTATGCAGATTTAAAAATTCTGCTGATCTTCCCTCTGTATATTTGCTATAGCATGCTTGGTCATCTGTATCTCCAAGGTAGTCAACAACATCTGGCTTAAACCACTTCATGACCTTAAACCAAAGTGCGATCATCTTGTCATCCTGATATGGGAATTGCTGGTCGGATGAAATCATCCACTTTAAATCGTTACTCATGAAAACCCTTAATATATATAAAAGCCACGATATCGTGGCTTAATGTTATAGCAATTGTAACATATTACTCTGGGTTGTCAACCCTAATTCACTTGCTTAAAGAATTTTTCTGCCTGCACTAATCCAGTGAAAATTAATTGGAGTTGTAGTTGATGTAGCTTTTTCGCTCCAAACATTTAAAAATGTAGCGTCCTTATTGCCAGAGATGCCCCATCTTATATTAGTTTTGCCTGGATCTTTTAATCTTGGCTGTGCTACGACATATGCTACTTCATAGTCTGCTCCCCATCCAAGTTCGATTTGAATATTATTATCACTTCCAGCCTTTAGTCCAGTTTCAAATGTGACTACTCCAGCCTTTAAATGCATAACTGAAAGCTGGGTTACGCTGTTTGCAGTAGTTGTACTCAAGTTATATGACTTATCAGATTGAAGCTTAATATCATCAATTTGTTTTTGTAGATCCTCAAGTTTCTTAGGATCTACTGGTTCTCCATCTTGAAATACAACTGTCATTTTAAACCTCTTCTAACTTAGCATCTAAGGATTTTGAGTACTCTTCTTGTGCTGTTTGCTTATTCATTAACTCTGTTATTTCCGCCCTCAATATTGCAATCTGAGTTTCATATCCAGAAACTAATTGTCCTATTCTTTCTTGCAGGGCATTAATAATTAATTCTAATTTTTCCATTTTTACCTATTCAGTTAGTGCATTTACTTCTGCAAGTTCTGCATTTAGAACAGACAGTTGGCTAGAAACTTCTTCAATAGCATCTCCAATATTTGAAACCGATTCAGAATCTGGAGCAGTTTTAGCATTTTCTACTAATAGATCTATTTCTAATCCAAACTTCTTGTATTCAAGACCTCTTAGTCTAGATTCAATTATTTGAACTTTGTCGTTTTTTGATAATGTTGTCATTTTATTCCTCCTTTTATATTATAGCATTTAACCTTGATTAGTCAAGGCTTGCTTTTCTGTTTCTAGTGCCTGTTTTACAGACACCAAATCTTGTAGGTACAGCACTAGGTCTACACCTATTTTACCATCTGGGATAAACTGCATATCTGGATTAGCCATTGCTTGATTAACGTGATCAATATGGAATTGAATATTATTTAAATACTCTTCTATAATCTCTAGTTTATTTATCATTTGTATAGACTTATTCCTGAGTAGGATGCAGATGACAACCCAGCGGAGTTGGTTGCTGAAACTGAGGCAGCATAATACAGCCCATCTGGGGCTGTAAACGTATAAGATGTTCCACTTCCTGAAGAAGTATATGTATTGTATAAAGTAGATCCAGTTCCAGATGAGTCTGTAGCTCTATATATTCTTATTTGATAAGATGAAATAGTTGCTGCTCCTCCTCCACTTACCGTTCCAGGAGTAGCTGCTGTCCATGAAAATGGATAAGATAGTCCGCCAGTCCAGCCGTTTGTGGGAGTTCCAGGGGTTCCTGGTGCGGTAGCTGGAGTTGAAGCGGTAGCCCTTGTTCCATTATTTGGTCCACCCCAATCAGACTTTGTTCCAGTTGCATTTCCAGAAGCAAAGGCTTGAACATAGTAATCTCTGCTAGAACCAGCACTAATAGATGTATCCAAAAATGAGGTGCCAATGCCATTCCATCCACCAGCACTACTTGGTCCACCAAAGTCTGGAGGACTGTCATAACCAGGAGCACCTCCCCACCAAATTCCATAATAAGCAGCACCAGAGACAGCATTCCAAGTTACGTTAACTCCGTCAGTTCTAGTGTCTGTTGCATTTACTCCCGTAGGTGTTGCAAGTTTAGTCACAACAGTAGTAGCGGTCCATTTAGCATACAAAGTAACTGCGGCATTTACAGTATAGGATCCTCCAGCAGAATAGTTAGTTCCAGTTCCATCGGATGCAGTGTTCCATCCGTTAAAAGTATAAGAAGTGTTTCCAACTGTTGCACGAGTTGGAGTTGTAGAGCTTAATGTTAATGTAACTCCGTGAGTTTTAGTTTGGCTTGCTGGAGCCCCAGTTCCCCCATTTGCATTGTAAGAAACCGAATATGTTTTTGTTGCCCATATGGCTCCAAATGTGACGCTTGATGTTGGAGTATAGCTTCCTCCTGATCCAACAAATACTGGATCTGTTCCACCGCTTGCAGGGTACCTGTAGTATACAAAATCAAAACCGTCTCTAGTTCCTGGAGAAGGAGCTGTATGGGAAAGGCCTCTAGTTTGTGTTGTAGTTCCTCCGCCAGTTCCTCCAGCTGCATCCCAAGTCACGGTCCATGTTAAAACTGGAGCAGAAGCGACAAGTGGTGTCCTGTCATCATCGTATCCATCTTTATCAAAAACCCTATTCATAGTTGCAGTTGATAATAATGTAGAAGCCTGTGATGTTGTAGCCGACCAATTTTGGTATTGACTTGCACCATTTTGTACTGCAGTTGTACTTGGTGTGATTGATGTTAAACTATTATTGACAATATATATGTCAGCAACGTTGCTTCCCCAATAAAATTTAACTTGATATCTGGCAACCTGTGCTGCATCTTGGTAGTAATTTCCCCACCAAGTTACATAATAATTACTAGAATCCGAAAAGAACCACAGACCGCCAGTTGATGTATTTGTAGTAGCTGAAACTGCACCTTGCCTTAAATCTCCAGCTAATGGTGCTATTGTTGTTCCAGATGTTGGTATGGATATCGATCCAGCTGGGTCGCTGCCCCCAAAGTTAATGTATCCGTTGGTTGAAACATATATGGTGGTTCCAGAATTAAATGCTGCGGGTAAAGTTACTCTTCTTTGAGATCCTGTAGTTTGAAAGTTTGTATAAAAGGTATAGTTTGATGTAGATGTAGTAGAAAATGCGGTAGGTTTTAGTATAGAAGATAAAGAAGTTGGAGAGCCCGCAGTTCCTATTTTAGTACTGCCTGTCTGATCTAATTCAGAATATGCAGTTACACTATTTATTGTTACAGTTGGATTAGATACACCAGCTATAATAGTTTGTCTTGGCATTGAATTTGTATCTAGATCATATGTACCATTGCCACCAGATGCACTAGATATTGTATAATTTATTTTCCAGCTTTTAGCTCCAGTTGTTGTACTTACATTAAATTGCAATGTTCTAGATTTTCCATTGGCTACAACATAAGAACTAACATTAGAATTATTTGCATTCGAGGTTAAAGTGGTTTGATAATCTGAATTGTTGCTAAAAAGATTAAGTATGGTTATTGTCTGATTTCCAGCATTTGTTACTGGTCCAGATAAATTTAATGTGTAGTCCAATGTGTCTTCTGGTATTAAACTAGCAAATTCAAATAAAATGTCATTTGATGTTGAGGAAACTCTAGTTTGTGTAGGTGTAGACGGAGTAGTAACTGAACTTACATTTGTCAGAGAGTATGTAAATGCATTCGGTGCTGCTGCACCAACTGGTGAAGTTGTAACTCTTGAAACAACTATCCCAGTAGCTATACCTAAATCATAATCTGTTCCAGAATTTTGTCTTTCTTCTACAACATATAAATATTTTCCAGAATCATTATCATTTGGTGTATAGGTTGCTGTATTTGCTCCAGTACCAGTAGCTGGGCTTCCACCAGATGTAGAGCTAGAAGTATTGTTGTACCAATTAATATATATTCGGTTTGGGTCTGCCTTATAAGCCTCTCCAGATTGCCAAGTTGATGAATATGTTATTGCTGTTCCAACTGCTGGAGTATTTGTACTTAAGGTAGCTGTTAAATTTACAGGCTGCTCTCTAATAACCTGTATTTTTGTAGAAGTAGATAATCCATTATACTGAATATTAGATGAATTATTTGCCGTAACTTCAAACCCTAAAAATTGTCTATCTGCATTTGTTGAGTTTGTTGATGTCCATATTGAAGTTGGTAATTCATCTTGTCCAGTTGTAGATGTCCATCCTGATCCTGTTCCGCTTTTTAAAGTTGTGGCTAGATCAGAACCAAACTGATCATAAAGCTTCCACTTGAAAGTATATGAAGATGCAGCCCATCCATTTAAATCCCATTGAGCGTTATTTCCAAAGTATGAATCACCTATTCTAATTACTGGATAGCTAGCATTTGGCATTCTGCCTGCATATGTATCTGATGAAAAATATCCTATGTATGGGACTCTTGTTGCAAATATTCCAGATAAGGGCCAAACTCTAAGCCACTGTGTTACATTTCTTATCCATACTCCAGCAGCGGATCTCCATCCTGTAGATCCCAATCCAGAAGTTTTAACCCAAATATTGGACGCCTTTCTCCATCCAGCAGACCCTTGCCCAGCATTTTTAATAAATATATCTGACATTTATTATCCTATGTATACTGTATCCAGATATCGCCACGATATCCGTCGGTGTCGGTTGTTGCCTTTGAGCCTGTGCCCATTCCAATATTTCTTATATAAAAATTTCCTGTTCCTATGTCAGCACCAGATGTTGTTTTAACTCTTACTCCGCTAAACGTTGCGTCTGTAGAGTCTATCTTAAGCTCTCCTATAGAAACTCCACTAGAATTTGTTACGATTAAGCTTGCTGTTCTTACATTAGATGCTAAAGAAATAAATGCAGTTGATGCAGGATATCCTGAAGCAGAGCTAGTGGTTCCTGGAGCAATTATTGTTTCATTGTCAGCAAAAGAATACATTCTTCCGATTACTCCTCCTGCGGAATTTAAAAATTCTAAGTTTCTATTTGAGCTGTTTAACCTTACATTTCCGAGCCCACCAGTAGATCCAGCAGTTACTGTAGCACCTGAAATTGTTCCACCAGTAATTTCCCCGTCAGACAATATGGTTCCAGCCTGTAATGTTCCAGAAAAGTTTGCATTTCCTGCTGTATCAATACTAAATTTACCACTTGTAGTAGAAATTCCATTAGGACCTATTGTTATGGCTCCTGCGCCAGCGGTTACGTTTCCTTCAAATGCTCCTGATGTTGCTTTTATTGCTCCCTTTACTTCAAGGGCTTGTGTGTAGTTAGAGTATCTAAGGTACGCATTCGCATTACCTACGTCAAAAGCTGGGTAGAGAACACCAGCTTGGTTATCCCAGCCTAAATAAAATCCAGCGATAGCGCTGCCATACGAGCTTTTTGATATAGTAGATCCGCCAGACACATACTGGGAATATATCGCAGCTCCGCTATTTTTAATAATTAAATTGCTTATAAGGGATGCGTCAGTTCCAAACAGTGCGGCCTTGCTTAATGCCTGTCCAGCATTATCGGCTGCAGCTGCCGCTGCGTTGGAGGCTGCTGTTATATCTGCATCTTTCATTCTGACCCAGGAGGCTGGTACTCCAGCTGTGCTCCAAACTTTAAAATAATTAAAATTGGTATCGAACCATACGTCTCCAGATTTTGGGCTTACTGGAGCAATAGATGAAGATGTTGTTGTTGATTTTAAATCTGCTGCTGCTTGAGCATTTCCTGCAGCAACTCCTGCCGCTGTTATCTCAGAGTCTTTCATTCTAACCCATTGACCATTATTGTAAACCTTAAAGTAATCAACTCCAGTGTTTGTGTCAAACCAAATATCTCCAGGAATCGGAGATGATGGCTGAGTAGGTCCATAGGTAGTTTTAGTTTTTGAAGCTGCAACGGATCTGGCTGCCTCTGAATCTTGAGCTATTACCCAACTTGTTCCACTCCACACCTTTAAAACATTATTAGCAGATGTATCTACCCAAGAATCTCCAACCTTAAATCCACCTGATGGTGCAGTTGGTGTTGATGCCGAATAGTAAACTTTAGATGTATCGTTAAGCAATCCGCCAAGAGACGAGCCAGACTCTACCGTAATAACTCCAGATATAATTGCACCAGTTGCGTATAGCTGTCCATTTGCGTTAACCTGAAATCCTGCTTGTCCTGATCCTGCACTGTTAACAGCTGGTGTTGCGGTATTTCCAGTCCACAGAACAATGTCTGTACCTGCTGTTTGCCTTGGCCGAACTCCAACATATGATCCACCGTTTGTTGCAATAATTGAAGGTGTGGAAGAGTTTAATGTAACTCCTCCAGCAGAAATTGTATTTGTTCCTACTGACCAATTTCCAACCAATGCTTTTGTTGTTGTAAATGTTGGGCTTCCAACTGCAGCATTTGAAATGATTTGTGTTGTTTCTGTTCCTTCGGAATCATAAGCAAATAAACCTAGATGGTTTAGCGTAACCTTATTTAATGCATTGTCAGCAGTCCTAGCAATAAAAGATCCACCATTAGTTATGGTAAGGTTACCGCTTATCTTTCCAGATCTAGCATTGATATCACCAGTTAGATACAAATCTGTTCCATCAAAATACATGAACTGAGAATCTGTTCCAACTCTTATCTGTCCTGTTGTAAGCCAATAGTTATTCTTGTTTCCAGTTTTATTTAATAGTATTCCATGATAGCCAGTTATTGGAGCAGCAGATAAGTCTGGTGTTGTTGTAATGCTAGTGTTTATTGAATCTAGTATTCCAGTACCAAATTTAAACAAGTCGCCAGTGGCGCCGCCAATAGATATATAAGATCTAAGTCTTGCTAATGATCCCTCTGCTGTTGCGGTTGAATCTTGAGCTATAAAAGTACCTGCGGTTGTATACGACTGAGTGTTATTGAATTGATCTACTGATGCAACTTGATAGTAATAAGTCGTATTTGGTATTAACCCTGAAACTGTAAATGAAACTGTATTGCCAGTCGATGGGTGATCTACATAGCCATACTCATAAACCTGATCTTCTGTTTGTGTTGTCCATCTTACTCTATACCCTCTACAATCTGCATCAGCTGACTTGGTAAAGGATATTGTTGTTTGAAGACTAAAGCCAGTTTTATCATTTGCATCTACGGTAGCAGTTGCTGAAACATTTGTAGGATTTGATGGAGCAGTAGTATCTGTAGGATCTATCTTGTCTGGTGTTACGGATACAACATTGCTGTAATCTGTAAATCCACCAAGCTTTTTAGAAAACTTTGCTCTTACAGTTCTTGCCAATGAGTTAGTAGTTGCTATGTATGCTGGATTAGATGAGGTTACCCCAACGTTTGTCCACGTTGCACCACTGTTTGTGCTTTCTTCAATATAAATCTTATCAAATGCAGAATTTGCCGTATACACAACATTGTATGCCATAGGGGCTTTTACTGCAGATATTACTGGAGCAGTAAGTGGATCAGAATACTTTGTTATAGAATATCCTGTAACAAAGCTCGTCTGTAGATTTTTGTCTCTTACATAAATTGCACCAGTATAATCTGTTTCAAATGCTGTGAACTGGCCAAAAACTTTTTGCAATGCATTGGCAGATATGTTTATCTTTTGCTCTAGTGGAGGAAGTTTATCTTTTTCTACTGAAGTCCACCACGTAGCATCAGTATCATTTGCTTCATCTAGTAACTGAATACCAAACGAGTCTGCTAAGGTATTATCATTATCACCATCTTTAAATGTTGGATCAAATTTCCAGAATAAAGATAGGTTACCTGCATTGTCCCATGAATGTCTTACATCATAAACAGCTTTTGGCTGCTTAAGCATTGTGACACAAAACTCATTTGAAAAAAGTGAGAACTTACCTGACTTTGATTCTGCTTGTAGCTTTACACAGTATGTAGCTTTTTTTGTTGCATTAATCTGAATGGTTCCAGCTTTAGTAAAAGATGTTCCATATTGTACAAACTCTGTACCAAAGTCTCCGCCCTTTATCCATACATTGACTTGCTTTAAAATAGACTCTAAATACTCTGCACCGCTTGAGTCTTTGCCGTTCCAGTTAATATAAAGAATAGAATTTATTGCATAAAGATCATCCGAAATAAATCTAGGTGATAAAAGACCTTCTTGGTCAGGCGTTATAAAATTAAATCTATCAGACAGCTCACTTGTTCCTTTTGCTTTGTCTGAGTAAATCCAACCTGCTTGAAGAGCATAGGCTGTTTCAAAGTCTAGGTCTGAAATAACTACATCCCAGTAGTCTCCATCTCGACTTTGAGTAATGCCTAGATCTCCATACTGTTCAGACATACTAAGATCCAAACGATAGGTCTAGTTTAAATTCAATTGATGCTTCTCTACCAATTACCTTAATCATAGTTGAATCAAGTATTGATCTTGCAATCAATCCATACTCTGGGTCAAACGTATCCTCATCATTAATTCTTAATCCATCCATAGAAACTGATGCTTGAGCAGATGTTGGTGTTACAATAATTCCTAACTTTACAACACTTTGTGAATTAAATGTCCCTGTTGAAACTCCAGTAGACATATTTAAATTTTTTATATTGTAACCAACTGAGTGTCCAGTAAATGTAAACTCTAAATAATCAGTATCTGAGCTATACAGCCTAACCTTTAATGAAGAAAGGTATGCATTATTTACTTTATATGAAAATGATAATGTGTCTGATGGGTTATATCCAGATATATCCATACTACCAAGTGTGTAGTTGTACTCTCTTGGTGCCGTCCCATTTGATGTAAATATCAAAGAGCTATCTCCAACTCTATATTCAGATTGGTCTAGTGCTGGTTCTGGACTCCACTCATATGGCAATTCAAAATTAGATATAAATTTGCTTTCATACAAATTTCTAGAATATGATTGCCCAGAGTATATTCCAATCTCATTTATCTTACCTGCAATATTTGTAGGAATTGTAGCTGAATATATTACTGTATATTTTACTGGTGATACAGTAGCATCTATATTTATCCCGCCCTGTCTAATTGGAACTCGATAAAACTCAAATCCCAATCTTGAGTTTGTATCAGAAAGCGGATACTCAGAACTTGTTGCAATTCCCAAAGCCATCTCTTTTGAATCTAATGAGGATGTTCCTGCAACGTAGCTGGTTAAAAATCTTTTACCGAACTTTGTTATCATGATCTTCCTCCCTGTGCGTCTGGCTTAGTTAAAGCAAATACGAATCCATCTATCTCTTCTTTGCTTGAGTTGTAAATTCTAAATTTTGCTTTTACTCTTTGAATATTAGATGAGTGATCGTAAGTCTCAAATCCTTTGAAAATTATGTCGCTAAGCTGTGGCCTTTCAATAGGTGGTGGGGGCGGTGGTGGGCCTCCTCCATCATTACCACCTGGTGAAAATGGAAACGGGTTACCAACCTCTTCGCTAAAAGAGTTTACACCTTTCCAAACTGCGGCTAAGCGTGGGTCATCATCAAAGATGACTGGAGTTTTTCCTACTTGAATTCCCATTTATTTATTATACCATTACGTTATTAGATAGCTCTACACGAAATTGAGGTACTCACTCCCCCCGAATAGTCTAAAGAACATCTTGTTATTATATACTTAACGCTAGTGCTGGACATGCCTAAAACGGGATAATTTATACTAATAATATCTCCAGCAGATAATATTGGATTCCCAAATACTCTTATGTCTATAAAGCTGCCCTTATTTAAAACATTTGACTTAATCCACTCCGCAAGCGATTTGGCATCTTCTTCTGACTGTATCCAAGAGGAGTCAAAGATGACAGACTCTTTGGGTTTTGAATCATCAGATTGATCTGTATCATAATCAATAACTCCAGGAGAACGTTGAATTGAATTACCTAACAAGTAGAAGCTTGTATAGTTATTATCATGAAGAATAATTGATGAAGAGGTGTTGTTCAAAACATAAGCTTCTGAGCTAAAAGGCTGTAGCCTTGAATCCAATACAGTTGCATATTTATTTAATGCAGTTCTGAATTGAATTGGAATTCCTGGTCTGCCTTCGTCATAAGAATCCTTTACTCTTCTTATTTCTCTTGCAATAGTCCCAAACTCAATCATGCTTCCACTCTGATCCACAGAGGTGTTACCGTCATTGTAAATTATATCTCCGTACAACATGGATACAGTGTCGTCTGAATATACTCCATTATACTGATATTGTGAAGTTAAACTGTTTTTCTTATACTCAGGCTCTTCTATACTTTTTGCATAAACATATTCAAAGTACACAACTCCTTGGCCGCAATGAAGCCCTACATTTTTAGTAATTGATATCGGAGCAACATACCCGCTAGTACTATCAGATCCAGAATCACTTGCTGTTATCTTAAACCCATTAATAAAAACTGTGATAGTATTTTTAAATGTTCCAGAACCCGTTGACTCTCTTTTAACAAGTACGTCTATGTTGTATGAGCTTCCAGCATATATTCCAGATAAAGTTTTTGGAGTTGTCTGCTGGCTATCTTTAAGAACTGTAAGCTTATTATCTTTTACTCTTACCAGCATTATATCTTTTTGAAGACCAGCAAATGCTGTTGTTCTAACTATAATATAGTATCCGTTTTTTCCAGTTTGATCTAAACAGAATCCAATTCCACCGACTTGTTCTGGAGAACTAAGCTGACTGTCAAAAAACATTCTAGTCCCACAAGAAAAATAAGTTTTTGATGTATCAACAGAACCAAAGCTTTTTACTGCTATATCAAATGTTTTCTTATCTTTATCAAGATTTGAAACTGAGAGGAAGCTCTTTGTAGATGTTGTACCAGTTGATTTTGCTGGAGAAGTAATATAGCCTACTCCAGGCTTTAGAGTAGCAACGTCTGGTGTGGCTAGTGTAATATTATATAAATTAAACTTATTTGGATCAGACTCCCCAGCTTTATTTATATAAGAGTCTGGAGATTTTTTATGATCAGATTTTGGTGTAGTTAAAGCTCCTCTTGTTTTTATGTTGTATTCACCAGTTGGATAAAAATTTTTAAATCCTGGTTTTGATAATGCTGAATACTTATAAACATCTGACTGATTTTTAACTAAAACTGGAATGGGTGTTCCTCCAGATGCTGGAACATACTGATACCATAACCCATCGTACTCAATAATTTCCCCACCGATTAAAACATATCCAATAAATTGATCTAGCACTTTATCTGGACGTGCTGAATTTATTGTAGATGGCTCAAGTTGAAACATTTGGCTGCTATCATTTATTTCTGTTGTCAAAGCACCAGCGCCTAGATAAGATGTTTCTGATGTCCACAATGGTTGAGATGACTCTTGATTGGTTGCAACATATGCTGTTCTATATCTAACTCTAACCTGATTAGCGGAAAACATTTCTCTAGATGATAAGCTTACTATATTTGGAGCATAGTCTACTACAGAACCAGTCTTTATTTCTTCGCTAGTAAATACCCATTTCGGCTCAATCGTATTATCGTATATTGCGTTTCTACTATAAAAATTTAATACATTATTTTCATCTACAAAAGCATTCATCTGTATATCTCTACACAACTCTTGTAGAACATCCCATACCGTTTTATCTCCATCTGACCACCAAAAAGATAGGGATGGTATAGAGTCATCATCTACAGCGTTATTAATCTTTTTAACATTAATTTTATATGTAGAAAAGCCAACTGAATCTAATATTCTTTTTATAATACTAGTGACTGGAGAATCCTGCACTAATAGCTGAGGGCATAGGGTATCCTGGAGTATCTTTGCAGCATCAGTTGCTTCAATAGAAGCATCACCAAATTCAGACAAGCTCCACGAGTTTACATAAAAAGTTCCCTGAATAACCTTTTCTGAAGTTATACCATCTCCAATATTTATATGTGGCCTTACAGATACATTTTTAAATAAGTATATCTTGGTGTTATCAATAGCGTTCTTTATATTATATTCAGTAATAGATCTAGATGTAGTATGAGGTTTCATTAATGCTAAACTCATATAGTTTGCTGTAATTAAGCCAACAGGGACAATTGAATTGTCATCTGCAGTAGTTTCTTTATTAATAGACAGACTTACTATATCTGAATCTATCGGCAGAACCCATTTTGGTGCAAGCTCTATAACTCCTATAAATTTTCCTGTATTTGAATTAACTGCAGTTAAAGATACTTTCTTTAGATACTGTGTTGTTGTATATGTAGTAGGTTCTGTTGTTGACCATGTAGTTCCATTGTAATAGATTACTGCTTCCCCGCTTGAATTAAGAGATGTGCCAGATGCAGTTATTGTTGTATTATCTTGCTTGACTCCGCTTATTGTCCAAGAAGTAGGAGTGTCATGGCTAGTTTCAAATCTGGCAACAATCTTGTTTGCAGGAACAACCTTTGCGGTAGTCTTTGCTTCATCTGAAAAATATTCTAGTGAAATGTTTATGTTTGTATTCTTAGGTGCAAGCCAGTATTTATAAACAGTATCTGGGCCAGGATAGTATAGTCTAGGCTTTGTGCCCATACTAACATCCCTTGGTCTTTCAAATGAGTCTGCAGGGGTATCAGTATTATTAGTTGTATGTACTAAATACTTAATTCCTGGAGACAATGGTCTAAATGGTTTATATATTGTGTCTATTGGAAACAGCTTCTTAAAAGCATTTGTGTATGTGTTTGTTAATGCAGAAGATGTTGCTGATATATACTCTACCATTGAGTTTAAGTTATATTCTAATGTAGCGCCAACCGAAGTTGAGATTGAAGATCCTTTTTTAAGCAGATCTTTAGTAGAGTTAGATACCGATATCATACCTGCTCCAGTGATATATTAACGCTCCAAAATGGTTGCAAGCCTCTTTTCAAAACAGTGAAATCGCATGAAGCAAATACCATGGTGTAAGTATAGTCATCTACAAATGCTCCATCTGACTCTTCTATTAAAGAAGTAGAGAAAACTGTTGGATTAATTTTAACTCTAAATTGACCACGGCCAGCTGTGCTCTCATAAAAATTTTTTATGTCTTCTGCAGCCCATGCGCCGTCAACAGTCTCATTTCTAAATGAAGGAACCATTTCCCAAGATGCATTTAAATTAAGTTTGTCTGCAATAAAATACTTTCTAAGTGTTCCATTTGCCATTCTTTGGCTAGACTCAATTCTTTCTGTATTTATTGAAAGAGGTGCTCTATTGTGTTCTGTAAGTCTTCTAAATTTTAATGAGTTTGCGTTTGATAAAGACAATCCGTTTGTATTTGCTGTAGATGCAGAATATGCATTACCAGGGGCAACAACGGTTGCTCCCTTGTAATTAAATGAATTTGTTGCTGGATCAATTGCAAATGGGTCTAATGCCTCGATGTATAGGATTGATCCTTTTGATAAATTTTGAAAGCTCATTATCCACCAACCCTTCTATTTACTCCAGCAGCCATTTCTCTAAGTCTCATTTCCTTGTGGATTGAAGCTGCAACGTCGTCTGCTGTTAAGTTAGTTCCGTTTAGCTGTACATTTATATTATACATTGAACTTGAAGAGGAAGCAAGGCCTCCTTCGCTAAATCTTACTCTACCACCACTTGACATCTTAGGAACATTGTAGCTAACCATTCCTCCAGAAGCCATTTTATTAATATTATCTAGCATTGGAACGCCAGCTGCCTGTACTGCCCTTGCACTAATAACGTATTCACCATTTGAAAGCATTGCTGGAATTGAATCGGATGTAGGTGTTCCTGGACCGCTAACGTAACCACCAGATGCTGCTTTAACTGCAAATTGAACTCGGCCACGTTCTCGATCAATTGCTACAATTTGTAATTGACCAGTTTTCTTTGGCTTTGTTATATCATCTGTTATAACCGCCACTATGCTTCCCTTTGGTCCAACAGAAACAATCTTTCCTTCAGTTAAATCTTTTCCTCCGCCCTTAAAGCTTGTAAGGCTAGTTTCAAATATTCCTGCTGTTAATACTTCTTTCTTACCAGTTGTTGGGTCAACTGTTACCTGATTGTTTGTAAGACCACCAACTTTTCCAAGAGTTTTTAAATTTGCCTCTACGTTGGTTGAATTTTTTTGAAGCGCACTTGTAGTATTAGCTGCGCCAGGCTTATCCTTATACCCCAACGCTTTCACTAGATCTGCTCTAAGCTTTTCTAATGTAGTGCCTCCAGTAATAAGTTCGGCATGTGCTGTCAAGGCTTTTATGTCGTCTTTAAATGAATTAAGTATTCCTTGATTTGGAGTTGTTGTTGTTTCCATGCCGCTGCCATTATATCTTCTAGTGACAGTTTCTACTGGAATTGGCTTGCCTTTACTAAAGTAGTCTGGGAATGCTGTCTCAAGCGTTTTCTTTAAAGTGCTTCCACCCTTAACATAAGCATCTTGAACCTCTTTAACAAACGCAATAAACTCTGATTGAATTTTCTTTTCTTCTTCGGCTTTCTTTTTAGCGTCAGGTTCTAACTCATTCATAGTACCTCTAGTTGCTAAAGCATTAAATGTACTCTGGAACTTTTCAAGCTTGCTTGCTATTTCAGTAGCAACAGCACTGTTGTCCTGATTATTTTGGAAAGTAACCTGCTTTTTGTCTTGACGATTTTGTATTGCTTCTGCATCTTTTTCTAAAGGTGCTTTTTCTCTAGCTGCTGCATCTTCAATTGCTTTCGCAGCCAAATCACTTTGTCTGTTCATTGTTAGCTGGTCTATGTCTAATCTTGCTTGTGCAGCTGTTGCCATATCACCACGAGCTACCGCATCAGCATATTCAATCTGAAGCTTTTGTAGCTCTAAAGCGTAATTTGATGCATCTTGAGTTGCTCTTAAGGATTCTAGCTTTTTATTCTTTTCATCTTCAATAAGCTTAATCTTTTTAGCAATTATCTTTAGCTCTTCTTGGGCACTTCTTTGTGAAGCAGCATTTGCTCTTTGTGCAGCAGCTGAAGTTGCTGCAATTGTTTTTTGCAATGCACTATAAGCCTTACCCATTGTTCCAAATGTAGTTTTATCATCTGCTGCTTTTGTTAACGCAGCAACACCAGAGTCAACTGCTGAATTAAATCCAGCTAATTTGATTGCTAGCGTTGAGTCTATCTTACTTAAATCAATATTAATGCCAGAAGTAAATAGTTTCCATTTTGCAAGAATTCCCTTAATGCTATCTGCTTCATTTGTAATTGAAGCTAATAGAGGCTGTGTCTTTGTTAAGTTATCGTAGACATCTTTTCCAATTTCTTTATTCATTCCTGGATTCTGCTGTTCTGCTTTAGACATTACTATTTCATATGCCTGATACTCGTCAATAACATTTCCTAAAGCATCTTTTGTTCCTACTAAAGATGAAGTAGCATTTTGGAATACATTTATAAGTCCTTCAAATCCATTTCCAACTTCCTTACCCCAGTCAGCTGTTCCATCTCCTCTATTTAAAGTATTTACTAAATTACCAACTGCAAATTCTGCTGCTGTTGCTTTATCTGTAATTGCTGCAAATCCTTTATCTGCTAATAGTTGATATACTTCTTTAGACTTATTACTATTTGCCAAAGCACCATAGATCTTCTTATTTGCTTCTTCGATGCTCATTCCAGCAGCAACCATTTGTGCTTTTTGGTTATTAATTAATCTTTGTGTTTCATCTGTGCTTTCAGATCTATTAAGTGATTCAATTAAATCTTTTAGCCCCTTGCCCTCTTCTTTAGCCTTTTTAAGGTCTTCTATAGATTTAGGTAGTCCAGGCATTCCAATTGCGTTACCTTCAGACCCCTTAGCAGCAGCAGCGGCAAGCTTTGCCTTATCTATATAGCCCTGCATGGTTTCTTTAAGATTGAAATACTTTACTCCAGCTTGCTCGGCAGCTTTAGCTGTCATAGAAAGACCCATTGATGCATCTTGCTGAGCGTCCTTATAATCCTTATACATCTTTAAGCCTATGCCAAGTGCGGTTACTACTAAGCCTATCGGGCCAAAACCTTTTGCTAGTCTTAATATTGCTGGAATTATTTTTACCATAACTGTTCCAGCTTGTCTTGCAGCGTTAAATCCTTTTGCTAAAGTAGCCGCACCTGTTGCTGCACTCTTTAATCCTGCACTCATTTTTGCATATGGTAAGAATGGAAGAATGCTGCTTGCTGCCATAACGCCCATACCAGCAGACATTCCTGACATTTCGTATTTTCCAATGTTGACTTTTTCTTTGCTCATCAAAGCCATACCGCCCATTGAGCCAGCCATTCCAAGTCCCATTTGAGCGCCCATTCCCATGGGTCCTCTTCCAGGTACTGAGATACCAGCAGCTTGTGCTTGCTTTCTTGTCATAAGCTGGTCGCCAACCATAAACTCAGTTTTTCTAAATCCCAAGCTTCCTACTTTTCTTTTTTGTACTCCGTCTTGCCCAGTGTTTTTCCAGTCACTGACAAGGCCAGGACCAAAGTAAGATCTTTGATATGGATCAAATCCACCAGTAGGGTAATGTCTAGCTGTAACTGCAGCTTGCTCTCTTAAAATTGATATTTGTAGGTTTTTAGATTTTGTTCTAACCCAGTTAGATGTTGCTGTTATAGCAGATGTTGTAGCAGCTCTAGCTGACATTGCAGCAGCCTTGGCAGTGTTCATCATAGATTTTGCAGACTCTGCATAAGCCTGCTTAATATGAGTGCCTGATGTCATTATTCCATATCTTAGTGTTGTTGCACCCCTTGATATTGCCATTGATACATCTTTAAATGCTTGTGTTATTGCTGCTGTATTTCCAATTCCTGGAATATTCATAGGCATCGTTGGCATATTCATATAAGGGAATTGTGCAAGCCTCATTGTGCTAACAGTTCTAGCCATAGACGCAGTAGGAATTCCAGCGTAAGCATTACCAGCTACACCAGTACCTCCAACATACGGAACACGAGCAACCTGCATCTGAGGATTTCCAGTTGCTGTGTATGAAGAACCACCGCTTGGAGTGTAAGATGCGGATCGTTCTGCTCTTGCTCTTGCCTGTGCTGCTCTTGCAGCTGGGTTTCCTTTTCTACCATAAGAAAGTTTGCCTCGTCTAATTGAGCCGCCAACTGGACCACCAGCATTAAGATATTTTGGATTAGAATGTACGGAATGATACTTGCTCCAATCAACATCTATTCCATCATCCAATCTTTTGAGCATTGCTTCATAAGGTTTTCTAAGACCTACAGGCAATTCATTTATGAAGTTTACTAATTCTGGACGAGCTTGCTCCAATGTCTTTTTCATTTTTCGACCATATTGCTTAGGAGTCATTTTACGGACTATTTCGGCAGTATCACGTGCAAAATCTTTTCTTGCTCCGCCTTTAACAGCAAGTAGATTAATCATTGCTTGCTTTTCCATAGAATTCATTTCATCGGCAAGGGATGTGTTTCCAGATGCTTTAGGGAATACTCCAGCTTGTCCAACATCTGGGTTAAAATTACCATATACGTTTGATCTAGACAAGTCTTTATTGTTCATAAGAAGAGAATTAGCAAGCTGTCTAATTACTGTATCTTCATCCCATGGTACATCTGTCTTTGCAAAGCGTGGATCATAATCTGATTCTAGGGCAAGCAATTTGCTTTTCTTGCTTGGATCTAATGGATTATTAACCGTTACAGGTCTTTGAACTGGGGAATGTAATTTAAAAAGCCTCCTTGAAAGTTCGGTGCCCAATGGCTCATGGATTGCAGTTAATTCATTAGGAACACCTTTAACAAAAACTAGTTTCCCTTTTGCATCCTTATACATTCCAGATACTCCAGGTATAGGATAGCTCATACCAGAGCTGGCTGAAATTTGATGTCCATATTCAGTTACTGGTGTATCAGCAAACGAACCTAGTGCACTTCTTGAGCTTAATGCTTTTGCTTTTGTTAAAACATCAAGCATTTTTTCTGGCGGTAGTAATTTTAATAATGGAGATACACTAGATCCCCTGTTCCTTCCCGCTACGGCTTCTTGAATCCACGGGTACTTAATCATATCGGCTTTACGCTTTTCAGCGTATCTAGCTTGTTGAGCTAATCTAATAGCCTCTAGTCTTGGGGATAGTGGAGGGACTCCATATGAAAATCTATCTGAAGATATAGAACCACCTGGAATCATTCCACCTTTATTAAGTAGAAATGGCATAGGAGGTCTTCCTCTAAACACCCATCTTTTTCTTTCTGCCGCTGCCTCTAATAGCATACTCAATGAGCTTCTCTGCTTTTTATTTGCTCTAACTACATTTCCAGATTCAATTTGAGCTTTGCTCTTAAATAAACCATCATCTTGTAATGCTGTAAATATATCATCTGGAGTAGCAAATTTTGACAACCCTACATTCTTTAGTGCTGTTTCAAGACTTCTTCTTGCTGACAAAGCATCCAAATTTAAAACATCTGGAGATATTCCTATCTTTTGTAGTATAGCCATTACGCTATTTATATCATGAGGAAGTACTGCTGCAACACCCATGTGGCCTCTAGTAGCATACCCAATTTCACCATGTCTTAGCAAGTGTCCTCTTACATTTCTATCCAGAAGAGGTGTCTTACTGTTTGGATTAATTGCTGTTGGAGTTACTTTTTCAATTAAATCCCATACATCTTTAAATGCTGGGCTCTTCATCATAGCATCTCTGACTTTATTTAAATTATTATTTAGCCCTTTGCTTGAAGGTGTTCGTGTTGCTTCAGAATTTGGATGCTTTAATGCTGGATATCTTCTTTCAAGTCCTTTGACTTGCTTTATTCTTTGCTCAATAAATTTTTCTAAAGATCCTCCAGAAGATGCTTTTGCTAAATCAAAATTGCTTGAAGCAGCTCTAATAGCTTTTTCAGGAGACATTCCAGTATACTCAACTAGCTCAGAAGCATCAAGCATGATCATTCTCATTCTCAGATCATCTTCATATCTTGGATTATTAATAAATCTTAAATATTCCTTATATTGTTTTTTAAATGCAGCTTTATTTATACCATTAGGAGTCTTATCTGTTTGTCTTCCATATCCAGTAATGCCATTCATAATCTGCCCGCCAAAATTATATCCGCTATTTGCTGCATCTACTGCTGCATATAGCTCAGGCATTCTTTGAATCTTAGGGCCAAATACTGTTTCCCGTGGTGTAAGTGCTGCTGTTATTTCTCCGCCATTTTCGTATGTAGCAGAAGCCATGGCAACAAGAGGTGCATTTGCTGGATCCATAGATGCTGACTGATTTAATACATACCCACCAACTGGAACGCTTCCGAGTCTATCATCATAACTAATAGAAGATGGACCAGATACAATAGTTTTTCCTGGACCAAAAGATTCAACTCCTCCACCATCATTAAACCTAGGCATTCTTGTTGTTTGAATACTGTATGGTGCACCAAATGTTCTTACTCCACGAAGTCTTCCAAACTCTTCCATAACAGAAGCATTTGCCTTTTTCTTGTATAAATCTCTAAGTGTAAATTGTCCATTAGCATCAACAACTGGTTGATCCATCATTGGAGCTCTTGTTAAATCAATTATTCTTCCTCGACCAGCAGCATATGCCGTTACTGCAGAGCCCATATCTGCTTCTATCTGTGCATTAAGTGCAAGTATTCTTGCCTTAGCTTGCTCAACTGTTATTTCTGCATTTCTCATTTGCTGAACTATTGCGGCTGCTTGAGTTGCTGCACTGTCTGCAAATCTTTGAGTTATTGGAAGAATGTCATCAAATGTATCTAAAAGCTCTCTGCTTACGGTTCCACCCATTGCAATTGTTTTCTTCAGTGTTGCAATTTCTTGCTCTGTCTGCATTCCTAGCGTTGCCATCAAGGCATGGAATTTAGCTGCTTCTCCTGAAACAATTCCTGTAGATATTCCCTTTACGCTTGTTAGCCCTTCAATATTTGGAAGTCTATCATGCATATACATTTGAGGTGTTCTGGATATTCCTCTGTTTACTGGGATAGCTCCTGGCACCCCGCCAAATATTGTTGCGGGATTATTTGGGTCTCTTGGTCTAATATGAGACATCGCTCTAGTGTTAGGATCTCCAACATATGGATCATTAGGATCAACAACTCTTCTTCCAGCGGCAACAACTGTATTTCCAGCAACAGTAGAAACTCCTGGATTTACTGGAACAGCACCTTTCATAGATGCAGCTTGAAGATTTTGATAATCTAAAACAAGTTTTTGTAAAGCATTATGTAAAACTTGTGCGGCGGCGGCGTCAGAATAGAATGCATTCTCAACCATCTCTGCTGCTTTTTGAGCAGCAATGATTTCTGGAGTAAGCATTTTCCAACCACTTGCTCTCATAAAGAAAGATCTAAGTTGGACTATTCCCTTTGTTATATAGCCAAAGAAGTTTGCCAATACACCAGTTAACATAATTAGTGGACCAACTAATGCTGTAAATCCCGCCATAAAAGTAAGAGCTTTTTTAATTGGTGATGGCAAATCGGTAAAGAAATTTAAAATCTTTGATGCAGCGGAGATAATCTTAGTAGCAACGCCTAAAAACTCTTCACCGACTTCTGCCAGAGTGGCTTTAAGTGTTTCCATTGCTTTTCTGTATTTACCAGATGCAGACTCTGTAATCATACCTAATTCTCGCTCAGCAATACCAGCTAAGTCTGATGTACTTGCTTTCATTAAATCCATTACTTGAAGAGTCTGGCTTCCTTCTTTTCCTAGGTTATTAAGCAATGCGCTCATTCTTGCAAACTGAAATTTTCCAAACATTTGCTCCATTGCTCTTGCTTTGCTTAACGGGTCAAGGCTGTCTAAAGCTTTTTGTAAGTCTGTTAATAAGCCTGTTGTGTCTCCAGTATTTTTTGCAACCATACCCATAACATCTATGCCAAAGTCTGACATCATCCCGACAGTTTGTTTTGTTGGGTTTATAAGAGATGCAAGTCCAGACTTTAATGCGTTAGCACCTTCTGATGCATTAATTCCACCTTCTCGCATTGCTGTCAAATAAAGAGCTAGGTCTTTGACGTCTCCGCCTAGTTGCTGAATTACTGGACCTGCTTTTGGAATTGCTTCCACTAAATCCGCAAGTGTAGTTGATGTCTGGTTTTCAACTGCGTTTAAAAAGTTAATTGATTCTGTAAGCTCTTCTGTGTTCTGTTTAAATGCTGTTTGAATTGATAGGGTTGCCTTCATAGCATCTTGCCTATCAACTTCACCTAAAATAGAAAGTCTAGTGGTTTCTGAAATTGATTCTAAAAGATCGTTACCCATCTTGCCAGTCGCTGCAATATCAGCACCTAATGCAATTGTATCTTTAAATGAAGCTCCCATTGTTTGAGACAAAGTTTTTGCTGTTTGTACTACTTCTTCTCTAATTGCTTTTAAATCTGCTGCAGATGTTGCAGCTAATCCACCATAAACCTTTGTAAGTCTTACTAGCTCTTGATCTGCTTCTCTAAATGCTTTTCCTGCGGCAGAACCAAACATGGTTAGAGGAACTGTAAGTCCAACTGTAAGCTGACGACCTGCCCACTGAGTATTCTTACCCCAGTTAATTAAAGATCCTGCTCCTTCAGACAGTGCACGATTCATTATCTGAAGTTCCATGCGAGCTAGCTGTGCACTATTCTTTACAGCATCCAATCCTCTGGGTATCATAACATTGTACTGCATTAACCCCTGAGCATTTCTGCCTAGTGGTTGCAGTACTGAATTTTGAAGCATTACCTGTTCTTTGGCAAGCTCCCTGATCATACCCTTTTGGGTAGTAGCGTGTTCTCTAAAAGTCTGGAAATAATTCTTAAGCTTTAATCTACCAGCATCTAAGTTTTTACCAAACTTATCTACATCTGAATTAAGGTTTACGAAGTGACTAGAGAATTGTCCACTACCAGTTAATGTATCTCTAAATAAATTATTTGCTAATTTTGTTGAAGAAGAAATTGCTTTGTTTGAAGAAAGTAACTCTCTTTGGAGTTGCTGAAGACTAGCACTAGCCCTGTGTACTTCAGACACAAGGCTAGACAAGTCGGCTTTGGCGACTATACTGGTTACAATTTGTTCGTCAGCCACTAATTACTCCTAGAGTATCCTAACCCTGCGCCTATTCCAAATCCAGCTTTTGCTGCGAATGGTCCCTGTAATGAAACAATATCATCTGCTGATGATTTAATTCCTAGAGCCCTTCTTTGGACATCTTCAAAGGTAGAACCTTTTTCTTTTTTTTCTTCTGCTTCATCATCTAATTGGATTCCTTTTAGTGATGCTGCAAACTTTCTCTGGTTATGTTCTTTTTGATTCATTGCTGTTAAGGTCTGAATCAATTCTGGCATTGATAAATTATCTTCTAACTCCTCGTAATTCTTCCAATGTCCTAAAAGAAAAACTTGTCCCTCTAAAGCGGCTAAATCTAGTTCTGACCAGCCAGTACCGCTGCCGCTATTAGGTTTGGGTCGTCCATCTTAATTCCTCCGCAAACTTCAAGGATTCTGTTAATGGTTGGAACGTCCAGTGCATCTTCAAGCTTGTCAAGGTCTGCAACAAGATCAGGTAGTTGAGTTTCTAGTGCTACTCCACATGCTTCAACTAAAATACCAAGTGTTGCTGTCTCGTCTTCTGCGTCTTGTACTTTCTTAATTACTTCCATAAACTTTCGTAGTTGCTTGATTGATAATGGCTTGAGCTTTACTTTAGCTCCGCTTTGTAGTTCAATCTCTTCTACATCATATACTGTACTTGCCAATTTATCCTCCTTAAGGATCGTCTAAATTATTATAGCATAACCATTATAAGGGTACAACAGCAAAGCCCCCAATTTCTTGGGGGCTTTGATATTAATTATATTAATAATTAAACTGTTAGAACGCGGTCAATAATCTTACCGTATTCTGAACCAGCGTGAGCTGCGTCACCTGATGGTAGAAGACGGAATGTTACTGGGAATGTTGTTGCTGCTGTACGAGCCAAAGAGAACTGTGACTGTTCTACAGACAAAACACGACGTGCATAATATACACGCTCAGTTGCTGATGCCTCTGAAGTTGGAGCTTGTCCAACTGCAATTAGCTGACGCTCTGTTGGAGCTGCACCAAGTGCACCTGCTTCCAAGCCTAGTGTGTCAACTGCTGTTGCACCAGTTCCTGATGATGTAAGTGTTGATCCCTTTTGACCAAATACTGCAAGAACGTTCTCTAGAGTACCTTCTGCCATTTCTGTTGAGATCTGAACCATCATTGCAGACTTAAACAGCTTAGCTGTATCTAGCAACTGATCAACAGTTACTGAGTCGAATGTTGGCTGGTAGCTGATCTGTAGACCGTTATTTGTGTAACCAACGTTACGGTAAGCTCCACCAATTGCTGGTGATGCCTCTGTAGGCGTTGCTGTCTGAGTAGCACCTGTTGTTGTTAAAACTTTATTTAGTGTTGTAGTGTAAGACTCTCCTGATGAGAATGCTGGTACGAAACGATTCTTTGATGCAACGAAAGCGTTTGCTTCGCCTGCATCCATGCTTGAATCATAACCAGAAACTGTTGAGTCTTCTACTGACAAGAATAGCGGTGATGCACCAACAAGAATGTTTCTTGCGTCACCTGTATTTTGATATGCCATGTTGTATTGCCTCCTGATTTCATGAAATTGATATATATATATTTGGCTGGCTAGGCCCTTTCCTCTAGTCTAATTTTACTCTACTAGAGTATAAAAGGCAAATTAGGCAAATCTGCCTTTGCCATCTAATATCCTAGAGTATTTTATCTCTAATATGACATCTGCTGCATAGAATCCTTGTATCTCTTCTGATGGGGATGTGGATGATATTTCTGCTACTTGGATGCTATGAAACTTGAATTTATTAGACAGCCCCGCCCATTTATTGACATCCTTTGCAGAATCATCCATTCTTCTAAACTCATCAGTTAGGAAGTTTCTTATTTCAACAATATCAAGTAGATCTGGTGAATATAGGGTTAGAAGGATTTGCTCGCAACATATCATCCAGTTGTTCTCATAAGACATACCTATCTTATCGTATACTATGTGTTTCTTCCCGCTTAAAAATTGATTCATTTCTGGCTGTTGCTGAACTGGGACAATTGGGACTAGAGTCTCATTTAGATTATCAGAGTAGTAGTCTTCTTGATTAAATATATCCAGAGCTGTAAGTCTGCTCCACAGGAACTTTCTTATTTCAAACATTGAATCTAATTTGTAATTAGCCATTTGCTAACCTCGCAAATGCCGCTGATGTTGCAGCTTCTGCTTCATTTGCTAGCTGATTTGGAGAGAAACTATATTTAACTGATTTAACTTGTGCTGGAACTCCTAGTGCTCTAGATAATGAAGAATTAAAAAGCTTTTGAAATCCCGATTTTTTAATAGACATATTGACTAGCTGTCCAGTAAAGAAATATCTATATTGTGAAAAGAATGCATTTTTAGTTGCCGCTCCGCCTGGCTTTTTGACAGTAACAGATTCACCCTTGGGCATAAATACTGTATACCCATCTACTTCAAATACTAATCTTTCTGAAAATCTTGGAGCAATAACTACTGTTTTGCCCTGCTCCATTATCTCAGCTTTTTTAACAAAGACATGCTTATTGTTAGAGTTTTCAGATGGTACGAAAGATTTAGAATCTATTAATTCATAATTAACTTTTAATGAAAGCCCATCTGCTGGAAGTTTTTTTAATTTAAATAGTCTAGCCTCATCCTCACCAATTCTTCCCCATTCATAAACATGGTGAAAAGACTTTGGAGATGTTCTTGCTTTTGCATCAATATAGTCTCCAAAATCAACTTGAAGTTGATCGAAGATTACGCTTCTAAATGCTGCTTGAAATTGAGAGTTAGCGGCGAGCTTAGCCATGACATTTGTTTTATAAAATAAAGCTGCAGATATCTGAGCAACAGTACTGTCTTTTATTGCGCCGCTCATTGGCTTATTAGACATTAAATTAACTAATCCGCTTGCTGCTTTAATTGCTAAAATTTCAGATGCCAATTTGCTGATTCTCCGCTCTTTGTAGTGATGAGTTATATCCAACTACATTTCCAAATGGATCTGCTATTGGAGTTGTTCCTATCACGTCAAATACTGTGTCTGTATCATTTGGATAATTGAGCTCATACCAAATTGGCTTACCGTTGACATCAACAATATTTTTAACTTTGTCTCTGGCAGTAAGCCTATCAGATGTTCTAACTTCTATGTACTGATTGTTTGAATATTTATTTGAAAACTTTTGGCTATCGTTGGACCTATTTCGGTTTTCTGTAATTACCCCTCTAGCATAACAATCTATTGTTTTAATATAAGAAAACTCTCTAACCATTGCACCAGTGTTTGGATCCTGCCGTTCAGATTGACGGTAGACATCCATTTTCATGGTCATTAAACCATCAACTAGGTCAAACATTACACCAGTACCATTTGAGTTATAACATAATCTGCTAGAAGCTTGTCAGCGTAAGAAGAGCCCGTTCCGCTAAAAGCTTCAGAAGAATATTCAAAATCCCAGTCTGTTGTAGATATCTTTTTAACGTATCTATCTCTCCACACACGGTCTTTTGCAAAGTACATCTTCATTAATTCTACCGTTGCGTCACGAACTTCATTTGGGATATAGTCCCAACCAAATCTTGCATACACTTTGTAACTCTTAGATCTTCTAAAAATATTTGGAGATGAATCATTTATTGAAGGGGGCACCATTCCATTTGCAATATACACATCGTCATTAATGCCAGAAAAATGATTGGCTCTTATTCCAAATCCACTTACTGTATTTTCAACAACTATTCCTAAGTTATTAATACTATTGATATTGTCTACAAGCAATTCATCATTGGCATATAGAGTATGTAGCCTATTTATTTTTTTAGGCATTGAAAGTGTATCTGAATCACTTCCTATTGTAAAGAAGGTATCATCATGCAAATAAAACTTTTGCCCTGTGTGTCCTTCAATTATGTTTCTTGCGTATCTTTCCGCCAACTTTAATTCCTGATGTGTTTTATGACTTGGATCATTTGCATCTGAACCAAGTCCCATTTCTTGTGCTGCTTCTTGTATATCGACATACGGAGTAACAACATCAAGGTACGTTGTATTTGAATAGGATACGGAGTCGTATTGCCAATCCCATATTAATTTAAACTTTCTGTTTCTTGTTGTATGCTGTATTGGAAGGTATACGCTAAATGAGCCCTGATCTACTTCACTTGCTTCTGCTGTAACAGTAGCAATAATTGTTGAAGGACTAATTTGTGGAGAGACAACTGGATCAGCAGTTATATCATAAAATTTTACGATTACTGATGCGGTAGGCGTAACTGCTTCACCTTTTACGTAAAGCTTTGTTGTTGCTGCCGTACTTGTATTTTGGTATATCTCTGCCATGTGTTAGGCTTAGTTGTAGTACTCCTGTACTTCTCTAGGTGTAGCCAATCTAAACCCTTCCTCCTTATCAAAAATTTCTTGAGCCACTTCTGGCTTCATTGCTACAAATGGGTGCTCTAGTGTGAATGTAAAACCTAGTGCATCGTATCTGTAGTTTGGTCGATCCATTTTTACTAGAACCATATCTTCATCTAGCTTCTGATTTGGATCTAGTCTAGGAAGAATTTCATCTGCGTCTTCTTTTGCGTTCTCTATGTTTTTAAGTGTACCTTGGTAAACTGACCAAGTTACTCCTTCTTCTGCTAGGGCTGCAATAACATCTGCTTTATTTTTTAGGCCATCAACATCAACTGCGAAGTCCGCTGCTAATGTCTTTAGTTCTTTGACCTTAAGTGTGTCAAATGACATATATATACTCCTTTGGTATGTATATAAATTATAGCACTATAAAATTAAAATGAAAAGCCCCTAAAATTAATTAGGGGCCTTTCCAGCAAGTTATTTCTTAAATTAAGAAGCAACCTTAACGTCTTTAACGACTACCCATGCGTCTGCCTGCTCAATTTGGGTACCCACGCGAGTATACATTGTATATTCGATTGAGTCCTTCTTTGGCCAGAAGAAGCGGTAAACAGTTACATCGCGCTTGATACCAATAACAACGTTATTTGGGAATGTCAAGTGGACGTCTCCGTGCTCTCCTGTTGGTGTTGCATATGATCCTGCCTGAGTTTCCTTAAGTAGTGGAACTTCAACAATTGGAATACCAAATGCGAATGGTGCAACATATCCTGCTGGACCACCTAGAGCACCTTCGTTTCCACGGATAATGCTTGAAGCAATATCTTGTGGGTTAACGTTCTGGATGTTCTGTGAAGTTGAATACAAGTAATCTTGTATAAGGTTTGAGCCTGCAAGGAAGCGTAGGTCTGGACGACGCTGCTTGTACTTACGTGGCATTGCCTTTAGAGCCTTGTTGAAGATGTCACGAGATACTCCTGCACCCGCTCCAGCTACTACACGACCATTTGTCTTTGCAATCTTGACAATACCGTCGAATGCCTTATAAAGGTTATCTCCAGATAGTGCTGTGTTACCGTTAAGGACTACGTCCTCTAGGTCGTTACCAGCCTGTGTTGCCATGAGTCTTGCAATGTGATCTTCTAGATCTGCACCTTCAATGTTGTCTTCTAGAGACTCAGTTGAAAGCTCCCAATCTAGGCGAAGTTTCTTTGTTGTGAGAGAAATCTTTGAGAACTGTACGGCTGCATTTGAGCCAGTGTTCTCTGCTTCAGATGCAAGCTTCATAAGCTTTTCTCCGACGCCGATACGATCAATCTCTGTAGTGTCAGCTCTCATTCGAACTGTACGTGCTACTTTACCGATTACTGTTGCATCGAACATGTAATCAAGGAATCTTGCGGATTGCTCAGGATTGAGCAAGCCTCCCTTACCCTCGGAACCTACGTGAATTCCGTCGGTAGGGTTTGCTGCGCCAGTCATTCCACCTGTTAGTGTTGTGCCTGCTTCAGCTGCTTTTGCTAATAGTTCATTACTCATTAGTTTTTCACCTTACCCTTTATTTTGTTAATTCGCTAACGGAACCGAGGAAAGTGCCGTTCCATTTTGATTTTTTGATTGTTACTCCTGTTGACCCGCCAAGGTCAGAGGACTTCTTGATTGCAGTGTCTGATTCTACTGCGTCTACTCTTTTTTCAACTGTGTCCATGATAGACTTAATTGAATCAACTGCTGTTGAGAGTTCTGTGTGCTTTTCTGCTAATTCTGAAATTCTCAAATCGACATTCTTGCTAAAAGCTTCGACTGTCTCCTTGATTGTTGAAACCTGAGCAGCGTTTGCCTCAGAGGCCTTTTCCAAAGTCTCTGAGAAGAAACCCTTAAGGTCGCCTAGCATTTTAACAAAGTCAGGTGATTCCTGAACTGTTAGTTCTGCTGATTTTTCCAGAACTTCGGCAGAAGTTACTTCAGCTACAACTTCAGCAGAATCTTGTTCTACTGGGGCAACTTCTTCAATAATTTCTGCAGGTGTTTCTACTACTGCTTCTTCTACTACTGGAGTTGCTTCTGTTACATTAAGCTTTTCCACTTCATTTCCTCCTTCTGCAATTGCCGTATTTATATTTTGTGTTTCAGGCAATGTTTGCAATCTTGATCTACGTGAATCAAGAATCTTTTCTATTTCTTTTCCTTTGTTTACGTCGTTTGATTCTACCCATCCAATGAGTTCTGTTTTTTTACCAGTAACTGGAGATATGTATTCTGATTCTGTTGACATAAATACAGAGTCGCTGTCTGCACAATAAAAAATATTTTCCATTTTAACATCTGCTGCGATGCCTTTAAAAATCATTTGTCCGTTTACTTTTTCAATAGATAAAATGTTACATAGTTCATTTGCTGGTGAATCAACGATTGATAGTTCAACTAGTGCATAGTCTTTGATGAATCTTACTGATGCTCCTGTTGATTTGTTTACTTCGTTATCTGATTCAATAATCTTTCCGCCGATAGAAAATCCTGTTAGTGTTCCGTCTAGAACCTTTTCCCAAGTGTCCTGAGCGCCCTTAGAAATGTATGCATCAACGTAAACACCGTTGTAAAATTCTTTTGTTGCAGGGTCATAAAAAGTTTCTGGTCTAAATGATGCTACCTTGCCAACTGCAAGCGGCTGATGCATTTCTCTTAGATTACCTCTAAAGCTTTCGAACGCTTTCATGCTAGCTTCTTGAGTAACGACATCACCAGTCTGATCCAGGTTATCTAATGTTGCGAATCCTGAGACTGTTCTTTTCTCTCTATTGACCTTCGTAAATGGAACTGATAAATTAATAGCATTTCCATTAGAAGACCAATGTGACTTTTCTATGATCATATGTTATATATTATAGAGATTGTTGTATAAAAAGGCAAATAACCAGTTGAGTAAGACTAGTTGACTTGTCTTCCATCTCCCTTTGCATTTCTGCCCTCCCCAGATTTATCTGGTGAATTGGCAGATCTTTCTTGATCACGGGCTCTGCTTTGGGTTGCTTGTGCTTTAATTTCTGCGGCTTGGGCTGCAAGATCTACTGGAACGTCTCCGCCTTCTCTTGGAACCATACCCATTCTAACTCTAATTTCATTTGGAGTTATTACCTGGAATCTAAGATATCTTTCATCAATCTTTGACTGGGTATCAGCATCCGTTAAACTTAATTCGTTAAATTTAAGCTCTAAGGCATCAGTCATTTCCTGGATTATTTTATTAATCTTTTTCTCAAGGTTTTCTTGCGCTGGCCTGCAAACTTGCTCTTTAAATGTTTTATCTGCATCTCTTGCGGCAGCTAAATTAATACCTGCTGGAGTTCCAATTTTATTAATTGGGACTCTATGAGCCATCAATATTTCATCTCGATTTGAATTTCTGTACTTTTCAAAAGAACCTTCTTGTGCCCCTGCTTCAATTGGCTCCATTTTAAATTCAGTTTTTGAATCTGATGAGTCTGGTGGGAGTGGAATATACAGGGATCTATGATTTTTTCCTTTAAGCCCAACCTGAAAAAATTCAAGCAATTTACGCTCTGACTCTGGGGAAAGCTTTGCCCCTTTTACTGTAATAATATATCTTGGTACCGCTTTATTTTCAAAGTAGTCCAGATTATACTTACCAGCAAATTCATTGCCTGCCATAGCATTTTGTGCAGCAATAATATCTGGGATTCCATAATAATTATTTTTTGGAGTGTACTTCTTTAAATGAATAATTTCATTAGGTCTATCCTCTTGGCCAGCAATTGGGTTTACGGTTTCTGTGTCTCCGAAGTTTCTAAAGAATACTGCCTTACCATATAGAAGCTGTATAAAACCGTCTCTGAGGCGCCTCACACGCATTGTCTTTGAAGGTATATGACCGATGTACCCTATCTTGCCAGTCGTTGTTCTACCGACCTCCAGATAGCCATTACCAGTAGCCTCTATGTCAGTGTAGAACTTTATAAGTGTTTCTTTAAATGTCTCATCTTCGTTGCAATCTTCTAGCCAGCGATGCAGGTCTTGCTTAATTCTATTTAGCTTTTTACGTGCTCTTTCTAATTGCTTTTCATCTTCGATATCTTCAAGCGTGTCTGTAGTTTTTTTTGATTCAATAAAGTCAAATCCTAAACCTACAATATTAGCAACCTTTGCATTTATTGCTGCGTAGTTGTAAGGTGAAATTTCATAAATTGTTGAAAGATAGTCTAAGTTGTATTCTGGTTGAATTAAGTCAAATGTTGCGTACCCGCTAACTGCCTGTTGATGTTGAAGTTGCTGACTTACAGAACCATCTTTTCCAGTAAAAGCTTTTTGCAAGTCTCTCGATACTTTTCTTCTAAATGAGGCTCCAAGGCCTGAAAGCTTTAATACTTCTTCTGCATCTATGTCAAACAGGTCGTCAGACTTTTGAGTCGTAGGGTTATTAAATCTTACCCAGTCTGCTGCATTTGAAATGTCAATATTTTCGCTAAAAATTTCGTCTTTAGATTCAATCATTTTTGAGGACCCCTAAGTTTAGCCATCTCTTCCTTGTGAACTCCTATGTCCAACGGATCTGGGGTGAGACCCCATCTTAATCTTTGCTTCTGGTATTCAAACTCTTCTTCATCAATTTGTCGGCTTCCTTCAATAAATTTAGGCTGGCCTTCTTCAATTCCATAATGAGCAACCGCTTTTGCTAACAAATCAATTCTTTCTTTATTGCCCAGCATTGATTGTATAGACAAGAAGTTGTTGTCTTCGTCGCCAATCCATCTTCCGTCAGGCATCTCCCAGACATAGACTCCTAATCTAGTCTCGCCAGATTTCATTTGAGCATTGATTCTTTTTATGTCCATAGTTAATTATTTTACCACTATTGTAGACATAAGTCCAGCTTTTTGTCACTCAATATGACAAAACTATATGACCTGGAACACAATTCTGTCTCTAGAGTAGGTTGCCACTGACTCTTCTGTCATCTCCATAGACGAACCTTGAGCAATAGAAGCAGATTTTCCAATATATAGGTCATAATGCTCCTGATGGCTAATTAAAGGATTAGAATATAATGCTATATTTTGATATAAATTATCGTCCAATACACCTGATCTTACTCCCAACAATTGCTTTCCATTAAACCATATTTGACCAGTTATTGCAGCAGTTGTCTTTATTAGTATATAGTTTGGCTCTCCTATATAAAGGTATGAAGATATGTTTGTAGCGGATGAGGCATCTTGTCCATTAATATAGATATTGCTAATATTAGACTTTGTTATCCCTCCGCCTACCGCCCATGACAATGAGGTCTCTACTAATCCAGTCTTATTAAATAAAAGGTTTCCGTTAGACAAAGACTTTGGAGTAAATATCATTTCAATATTCATATTCTCTCTTGCTGAATCTATGTAGAATGCCGAGGATCTTGGCCTTACTCCATTTTTGCCTTCTCTAAGTCTTATCGGATAAGTATCGTTTGCTATATCAATATCCCAAACAGATCCGCTTGATGGCTGTGATATTGAAAGGTTGCTACCTCCGCTATGACCTAGCATTTTTTTTGTAGAATAAAAATAAATTTTTAACGAGTATAGTTCTGGTAGATATTTATTTGAATCTGTAGAAGAAAAAACAAATTTAAAATATAGTATCTTTGTTGAAGAAAAGCTAGAGCCCTGAGTAAAGCCTGGAATAGATGATCCATTTACACAAGGTAGCCAGGGCCCCGAGTCAGAAGTTTCAGATACATAAACTGATAATCCAGTAGATGCAACCCAATCAATCTTAGAAGAGACATAGGCTTTTGTAACATTCAAAACCATGTCTTCTACAAATTCTCCAGATGTAGATCCTGAATTTAAATAAATGCTATTGTTGTTTTTATTATAAGAAAGGTCAGCATTATCATAAATAAGAGTATCCCATGGAACTTGAGCTGGATAAACATATTTGGTTTCTACCTCTTGATACCTTTCTCCCGCCTTAAATAATTCACCTAGGTCTGGCAAAACTATCTGCTCATCATTATTTAAAAATAAATTATTATAGTGAGATATTATTGATTGTTGAGATAAAGAATATCTGTATACAGCTGGACAATCAATTAAAAAATATTCTCCAGACAAAGCAGGTCCAGATACCAAAGATACTGATGTATTAGTAAACCTAATAGAGACTGGCTGTGTAGACACCATAACTCCATTTACATAAAGGCTCATAGAGTTTACAGAGTATACGCCAACAACATGGATAACCCTATTAGGATTTGGTACAGAATAATCAATTCTTTCAGATTCTAGTTTAAAAACAATATTTCCATTATCCCAATACAAACCAATACCGTTGGCATCTGCTAAAATTGGAGTTATAGATGTTATAGTTTTTGGATGTATCCATGCTTCAATAGAGAAGTCATTGTCATAAGTATCAAATGTTCCAAATCCCCCAGTACCCGTTGTTCCAGAAAAATCTTTTGACATGGCAAACTGAATATAATTAGAAGAATCAATCTTATTTGTATGGGCTCCGCCAGAAACTATTGGCATTCCCATTTTAACTATCTGACCAACATATGATGCGTGATTGTTGCAACCAGAGATGTCATAGGCTATCGATCCAGATGACTCGTCTAATTTCCACAAGCCAACAGGGGAATCTTTAATTACATCTAGATAGTAGGACATATTTTAATTATATCAGAGGGTATTGATTAAACCCAATGACCTATTGCAATATATCTTGAATTGCCATGAGCTGGTTCTGCGGTTACTTGTACATCTGATGGAGCTATAATTATGCTGCCTGCCTCTGGCTTAAAACTAGGTTTTCCAGGTATTGAAATCTCCCCACCAGAAAAAGAATCATTGATGTATAATCTAGCAGTGTATTTACCATTTGCACCACAGTTATTTTTTACTTGGCCCTCGTTATGTTTTCTGACCCAGTACCTAGGACTCAAGTTCACTGGCTCTTCTATGTTGTTAAATATCTTATATTGAGTAAAGCAATGGTGGAATGTAGCCTTTAAATTATTAATTATAAAAAGGCTACGAGTATCTACAATTTCTGTTTCATTTGAAAAATCAGAGGATATTCTTTTTTCATATCCATACTCTTCATCATGCCATTTGCTAATTAGATTATTTGTATTCTTTTCACTTTCTTCAAGGAAGCCGATGTACTTGCCAATCTCTTGAAGGCAGTAGGTAAAATAAAAAACTTTTGGTGCTATCTCTTGGAAAACATACATTGCCATTTTAAAACCCTTTATTCTGGAACAAAGACTCCGTCAACAAACGAGCCTTTATTCAACCAAAATGACGGAACCATGTATTTGAGTCCGCTTTTTACTAAATGTGCTGTGTGACTATATGGTGGTTCTGATGGGAATATTATTACGCTTCCCGCTTCAGGCTTTATTGAAAAAGTAATTCTTTCTTTATTTCTAGGATCGTCGATATCTTCTGAAGCTGCATAATCTGTTGAAGTCAGAACTCCATCTTTAATTGTAAAAGATATTTGTCCTCCTTCATAGTCATCGTTTAGATACATAACCAAAGAATACTTTAATCTCTTATCTCCCTCTTGCTGGTCAAAGTGGGATCCCATAAAGGTTCCAGCTTCATATCGCTTGATAGCCGTGTCTGTCATCAAAATTAATTTAGACTCTTCATTTACTTTTTCAGCATAGTCTAGGCAAACGTTTTTAAATCCATCGAAAATTTCATTAAATATGTATTTAGAATCTTCTAAAATATCTTCTGGGCATTTTTGTAAAATTTCATCCAGCTTTAACATTTTAATTCTTTTATGATTTCCGTAAACATACATTTCTCCGCTGCATGCGCTCCACTCTTCCCAGGGCGTAATGAACTTTGAATATTTTTCTGATTCCGTTTCTTCAATTAACTTAACTAAATTTTTTGGATCAGATACTACATTTTTGTAATAATAAACCTTATCGTGCAATTTTTCAGATATCATTTGTTCTCCTTCTAATACATGCTTAATTATACCACTATCTATCATTTAAATAAATCTTCTTTATCTGGGTATACAAACTCTAGTTTAAAATCTGGGTCTTGTTTAAAAAGAACATCCTCTCCAGATGGATCTATCCAGAACATTGGTAGCATATACTTCCATCCAGACTTGACTTCGTGTGCAGTGTGACTGAATGGAGATGGTGATGGAAATATCACAATGCTACCAGCTTCAGGCTTAATATAGAAGTCGTACAATCCTTCATTTTGAGGATCAAGTATGTCTCCCTGCAAAGCTCTTTCTGTTCCAGTTATAATTCCTTCGCTTATGCTAAATGATAGCTCTCCGCCTTCGTAGTCGTCATTTGGCCAGACAACTAAAGAGTAAAGTAGTCTTGTGTCTCCTTCTTGAGAGTCATGATGAACTCCCATATAGTTACCAGCTCTATATCTGTGAACACCAAACTGTTCCAAAAGAATAAGCTCTTTATCTATCTGCTGCTCTTTTTTATAGTCTTCACATACCGCTTTTATAGCGTTAAACAATGGATCTCTTATATTAATAAAACGCTGCTTTGTTTCTTCGGAAACATCTTTATCTATATTATAAACGCTATTCAGCAGGCAAAGCTTTTTGTATCCATAAACATATGGGTGACCCATAGATCTGTTTTCATCTACGTCCCATTGGTTCCAGGGAGTAATTATTGAATAGAGCTCTTCGTGATTTTCAGAATCATTTACAAGATCTAGCCACTCTTTTACATTAGGTATAGCATTTCTATAATAATAAACTTGTGGGTGAAGCTCTTCTCTAATCATTCCGTTTTCTAGTACAGTAGTCTTTGTCATATTATTCTCCTATTTTTAAAGCAACTTCTTTTTTAGCAGTTTGATCTGGGCCAGGTCTTAACCTTTCCCCTTTTTCTTTTAATTCGGCCCAAGACTCTGCGTCTTCGGCCTGTCTTTTTCTCTGCTCTGCTATATCAGCTTCCCAAAAAGCCTGCTTGGCATCGTCATACTCAGCTTCTATATTATCCCAGAAAGAACCAATTGTCCATCTAGTACCCTCAGTGATCATTTGAACCTCATGAATATTGTGATGCCCGCCTGAAAATGCTGCAAGCATACCAGTTTTTGGCTGAAGTGAAATATCATGATCTCTAAAATTTAATACTCCGCCTTCAAAATCTTCATTTAAATAAAGAAAGGCAGCCCACTTACTTCTTTCGAATGAGTTATACTCAGGTGACTCTAAAGATGTATTGTCTGAATGATATCCAGCATAAGCACCTTCTATCCATTTTTGTGCATGGTAGCTTACTAGCTTAACCTTATCGCCTCTACATATTTCTGTAGCCTCTTGGATTTTATCTTGCAAAGATGTAAAGAAATCTGGCGCTAGGCCAAAATTTTCTTTGTCATCATCATCTGGTAAATTTGATGCAAAGGAGTCATAAAATGAAATTGGTGCCCAGGGCAAAGTTCCTTTTTCTGCAGAGTGCTCCCAATATTTAATAACACGATCACAATCTTCTGGGCTAAGAAAGTTTTCAAAAAAAACAATATCTTCTTTTACCCTATTTTGATTTTCTAAATTAAATGTCATTGAGATCAATCCTTTCTAATTTTTTAAGCTCATCATAATTAATTGTCTGATAGGCCCCAGCTTTTCTTTCTTCTTTAGTTCTTGCAATTTCCATCTCTTTCCAAATTTCCTTACCGTAAAGCTTTTCATTTTCTAACCATTCTGGTGATCCAGGATAAAATCTAACCCAGTGATTTCTTACAAAATACTTTGGTGTGCCCTTTACTTTTTCAACACCGTGCATATAAAACTGCCCAGAATCAGAAAGAAAGTCTGGATCTCCTGCTGGGAATAGCAAAACATCGCCTTTTTCTGGCTTGTAGTAAAAAGTTTTATTGTCTACTAAAAATGTAAGCCCGCCACCTTCATAATCTCCGTTTAAATACATCGTACATGTAAACGTAAACTTATATCCTCTAAAGTCATGATAATCTCTTTGATAGTCTGTGTGAACGTGCATAGCCAGGTCTGACTCTTCAATACCACCTTCGACTTCATACTTGCATATTGAAGGGCCCATTCTTTTCCATAATTGAGTATTCAAGCCATCTTCTTCATTCAAAACTTCTGCATCAAGATCTAGAGGTACCCCAAAGGTATCTGCATACTGATTTGTTGTTTTGTTAAACACATCAATAATTTCATCCCAAAACCGTTTTTCTAGTTTTGTTCTTTCAGATGATTCAACTGAGTGATCAAACTGGTCTGCTTCTTTGCCAAACGTGTACCAGCCATGCCAATTTAAAGCGGACCCCTCTGGATTTTGTTCAGAATCTTTAATAGTCTGTGTTAGCAAATCAATGTCTTGCCATGGATTTTTAAAAACCCATATCTTTGGATACAGCTCTTTGTACTCAAATGTCATGGCTTACGGTCTCCAGTATGCTCAAGTATTTGCCAAAAAAATGGCGAGGTGTATCTTCCACCTTCTATTACTGGCCTTACTCCGTGAATGTAGCCTTTATCTCCTGGGAAAAAATAGGCTGATCCGCCAACTGGTTTAAACTCTATACCTTGAATCGGAAAGAATAGTTCTCCGCCTTCATAGTCATCATTAAAATAAAATAAAGAAGCTATATCGTAATGAGGAAAATCATTAGGGGTACCTGCATCTGGGCCTTCATGAAGCTCTTTGTCTGCATGCGGATCTTGCCTTGAACCAACTGGCCACCTAACAATAGCTGGTCCAGTAGCCTGAACTCTGACATTAAAAAATTTTTCAACCTCTAACTGTAGTCTAGATATTAGATTGTCTACAACATAAACAATATCTGGTTCTGCTGAGATTTCCATTGACCTTCTTGTGCAGACTCTGTCTGCCCAAGCGTTTGCATCATATATGACTGTTCCATTTTCATTAACATGAGAATCTGTTATATCCCAAGTCTTGTTGTTTCTTGCAAAGTTTGTCAGTCTTTCTCTTTCTATATCTGTTAAAAAGTTTTTTAGCTCTACAATATTTTCTGGACCTGTGCCAAAAAATCCCGAGGGAGTTATTGATCCTAAAGATCTGTAGTCATGTGTATCATTAGTGTTTACCTGATTTTTCATATTACTTGTACTTTCTCCTTGTCCAAAATAACTTTTTATAGACTCCACCCTCTGGTTTTCTAAATAAATCAGAGACTTCTTTTGTTTTAGCCATAATATCAATGGCTTTATGAAAGACTATTTCTGACTCCCAATCTTCCCTCTTAAAAGGAATTATTTGCAAATAAGGGGTTCCTTCTGGAACTACACCTACAAAATCATTTTTTATAAAAAATGGTATAAGGCCAGACGTTGTAACCTTGTCGCTATCTATTATACCACCCACGGTAATCCACGGCAAATCAAAATGATTTATTGGTTGAACATAAAGAGAGCTGTAGCCTTCTGGCAACTCTGGTGCCCAATTAGCATACCAATGAAAATGATTTTCTTCATATCCAGGTGGGGTTTGAAAACCTTGGGACACTCCTCTTTCTCCAACAAAATCGTCAAACTTTGCTGGTGTTCTTGCTTTTATTCTTCCATTTTTTTTATAAAATTCAATTTCGCATGGGGTAACCAAAGTATATCCAGTTGTAAATGTATCTAGCATTGCTGGGCATGCTTTAAAATTTAATGCCTTGCCGCCATCAAGAGATTGATTAGAAACAGGATTACCGTAAAAATCTTTTATATAAATATCAGCATCTAGCCACCATTTTGGAATAGCTTTTGCCATAGGCCTAGGAGCGGTCTCTTCTTTATTATAATGTTTGTTTGAGTGAAATACTATTTTATTCATTTGGGTATACCGCATCCTTCTGGACCAGCTATAGATGTTTCATCATTTTTCAATCTTAAAGATTTTACTTCATGAGATCCAATTTTATTATTTTTATGATCTACAGCGTTTCTATAAAAATCAGTCCATTTTCCAGATTTATTAATATCGCTAACAATTTTGCCATAATCTTCTTTTGGGAAAAAATCTTGTGGCAGATCATTATATCCTTTTATTACTGCTATTGAATTATTTAAATCAGATAGTGATATTGGCATTATTGAAGCAACGGGTGTATTTGCTGGTATTGTTATTATTTCATTTGCCTTAGTGATTCTCCACGCAATAGGAAAAGTTCCCTTAAAAAAAGAAGTGCTGATTAATGTTGTAAAGGGCCATACTCCATCTATTGGCCAGTTTGGGGTTGGCATAGCCAACATAGACAAATTACTTTTTGTTGTTACAACTAAATTTGTATTAAAACTTATTGTTGCATTTGCTCTTGCCGTTGAAACAAACTTCTTTCCGCTTAAAATTTTTACATGGGTATCTGTTGAATCCGAGATTCCGTCCCAAATAAATGATATATCTTCTGGAAAAGATATACCCCAGCCAAGGGCGTTGGAGAGGCTTACTGGAAAACAATGGTAGGCATGCTTATCTGATGTTTCTTCCATCCATTGTCTTTTAATACCCATCGGACTTATATTTGCTGAGTTTTTTGGATCAATCTTGTAAACATCAAATTCCAATTTAGTATCCGCCGCCGATTGAATCTTGAGACATAAATTGTTTATAGAACTGCTCGTTATGAGTCTTGTCATTATAGTCAGTCATAGTTACTATAGAATATTTTAAGCCTGATTTTACTGGCAAAGCTGCGTGAGAAAATAAAAACGTTGAAGGGAATATGTACAAGTCCCCAGCCTTTGGCTTTACAGTTAAATCAAATTTATCAAATCTCAGACCACCTTCTTCATAATCATCATTGATATATGCAACCATAGAAACTGTTGCTATATAGGACCATCCATGATCTGCGTGATAAGAAAAGTGTTGTCCTGGTCCATATTTTATAAAATTCATGGCTTCCCAATAATTCATTTCAATATTATAAAAAGAACAGTAATCATCTAATGCTAATTTTTGAGCGTCGTATACATCTTTCCACAAGGAGTTAATCTCGACTTCGTGTTTAAACTCTGGAGCATTTTCAAATTTCTTCCATTTGAAATCTACGCAATCTCTATATTCTGGCTTTTTTTCTCTATATCCAACTGTTGCGTCTTTCCAAGTATGCATGCCTTTCGACTTATCAATTGCCGACTCTAGTCTATTTATAACATCAATCTCTTTTGTTATAACATCTCTATAAACCCATAGACCTGGGACAATTTCTTCTTTATTATACAACTTCTTTTCCCCATTTTCCTATAGGACATTCTGCTTCAGCAAGCAGAACTTTCATGGACATAAAACACCCACATTTTTTACATTGCTTAGTTAAATTAACTAATTCTGGACACTGTTTACAAATTTCAAATCTTTTGCTTGCAGTATTGTCATCTTCAACATATTTTTCTTTACTTAAAAGATCCCATGGTGCGGTATCTCCAAATGTTTTTTTAAAGCTTTCCCACTTAGCCATTCAATGGTGCTGTAAATTCTGTACCATTCCAATTAAAGCCTGGTGCTACAATTGTATCTTCTAGAATTTCTACAATTTTTACTTCAGAAAGCAAGACATCTTGGTATAGTGCATCTTCAATTGATTCTGGGATTGCACTAAAACCTATTAAAAACTTGTTGTTTGCTAGTAAACCATATTGCTTTGTTCTTTTTGGAAAATCTCCTAAACTTCCTCTATCTATTCCTTCATTAGAAAAAGATACTCCATCCCAAGATGCGCCTCTTTTTATGCTTAAACTATCAATAGCAGAAGTGTCTACAAAAGAAAATGTTTCATTGTTTTCAATAGATTTTTTTGCATGGTTAACAAGGTCAGTCTCGTCATCTGATTCAATTAATCTAATAACTTGAACAACTGTCCAATTTATTGCGTCAGAACCTGATTCAGATTCATTTTTACTTAATAATGCTATTTTAATCATTAATATCTCCTTGTTTATATTCTATCATTTATGTGGGCGCCTGTCTAGGCGCCCACATATTTTAAATTACCAGTGGTTGCATCCATATCCACATACTCCGCCAACAAAGTGTGGTGGGAAGAACGGTGGGAAGAATGGTGGGAAGAATGGTGGGAAGAACGGTGGGAAGTGTGGTGGGAAGAACGGTGGGAAGAATGGTGGGAAGAACGGTGGGAAGAATGGTGGGAAGAACGGTGGGAAGAATGGTGGGAAGTGTGGTGGGAAGAACGGTGGGAAGAACGGTGGGAAGAACGGTGGGAAGAACGGTGGGAAGTGTGGTGGTGTAAATGTTTGTGGGTCGGAGGTTGTGGCTCCCAATGATGTTCCATTAGCATTAATTGCAAAAACTGTATACGTTTCAGCGTTTGGAGAAGCTGTATCAAATGGAGATGTTGCGTTTGCGGAAAGCTCTCCACGTGCACTAGATGTTATTCTAAATGAAGTGATTGCAGAACCACCAGTTGCATTGGCAGAAAATGTAATTCTATCACTACCAGATGCTGGTACAGGACTTGGGCCAGCTGCAGACGTTGAGGCTGTTGCCGATGGAGCTTGTGGAACTGTTGTTATTGTTACTGAACCTGATGTCGTTGGCTGAGATGATCCAGCAGCATTAGAAGCAATAACTGTAAAAGTATAAGCCGTTGCGCTTGCTAATCCTGTAAATGTAAAACTAGTACTAGATGTAGTTTGTGTTGTTGATGCTGGGGTTGTTGTAATTGTATAAAGCGTTGCTGGGGGTGATGCGGCTGGCAAAGACCATGTAAGAGATGCTGCGCCATTATTATATGCCCGCCCAGTACCCACATTTGTTGCACTTAAAGAAGTAACTGCACTTGGTTCTAAGAAGTTATCCTGTGCTGAGGACTTTCTACCTATTTTCTTGTTTGCCATTTATTTAACCCCTGTCTTTATTTTTTTTCATTATGCTGTTAGATCTCCAGCTAGTAACCAAGTGTTTGTTGCAACCTTGGTGAGTGTTGCTGATGAATATGTTGTTCTTAGTGTTAGTCCTGGTGTACGAAGAATTGTAACTGTACCATCTGCTGCTACAAAATTTGCGCCAGTTCCTGATGCTTGGTAGAAATCAATTGATGTACCAATTGGAAAGGCTGTTGTTGCATTTGTTGGTATTGTAATTGCCCGTGCACCTGCAATTGGGATAAGTTGATCTCTTAGGGCAAGGCCACCTGTTGATAGGTTATATGCTGCTGAGATTTCAGTTCCAATTGTTGTAAGTGATGGGACACCAGCTTTTGTTTGAGTGCCATCTGTAAATGCTACTCCTGCTGCGGCAACTGTTACTGTTCCAGTAAATGTTGGTGATGCAAGCGGGGCTTTTAGGCCGAGGCTTGTTGTTACAGATGTAGCAAAGTTTGCGTCATCTCCAAGTGCTGCAGCAAGTTCATCAAGTGTGTTGAGTGCTGCTGGGGCAGATGCAATTACTGCATTTACTTGTGCTGTTGCATCTGCAATTGCTTCTGACTTAGCAGTTGCGATTGCTGTAGCCTGTGCTGTAGATACTGGCTTTGCTAAGTCTGCTGTGTTATCAACAGATCCAAGCCCAACCATAGTCTTTGTAATTCCTGATACTGTACCAGTAAATGTTGGAGAGTCAAGTGGTGCTTTTAGGCCAAGAGCTGTGTCAAGTCCTGATATCTTAGATGTTGCAATTGCTGCAGAAGCATTAATATCTTCATTTACAATTGTTCCAGTTGCAATTTTAGCTGATGTTACTGCGCCATCTGCAATCTTTGCTTCAGTTACTGCATTAACTGCAAGTTCTGAGCTAGTTACTGAAGATGCAATAATTTCTGCAGTTCCTACTGAATCATCTGACATCATTGATTGAGTAATTGTGTTTGCAGGAAGTGTTACTGTTCCTGTAAATGTTGGTGAGGCTAGTGGTGCTTTTGCATCAATTTGATCCTGTATAGCGGATGTTACTCCGTTTACATAACCTATTTCCACGTTACTTACGTTTCCAATTGAGGTTGATTCTGGAAGAGTTACTGTACCAGTAAATGTTGGTGTTGCTAGTGGTGCATAAGTGGTTGCAGCAGTTGCTGAAGCTAGCTTAGCATCGATCTGTCCTTGAATACCAGATGTTACTCCGTTGAGGTATCCTATTTCAAGGTTGCTGACCTCTCCAATTGAAGTTGATTCTGGAAGAGTTACTGTACCAGTAAGTGTTGGTGAGGCTAGTGGTGCATAAGTGCTAGCAGCAGTTGCTGAAGCTAGCTTAGTATCGATCTGTCCTTGAATACCAGATGTTACTCCGTTGAGGTATCCTATTTCAAGGTTGCTGACCTCTCCAATTGAAGTTGATTCTGGAAGAGTTACTGTACCAGTAAGTGTTGGTGAGGCAAGCGATGCTTTAAGATCTATTTGGCCCTGAATATCAGATGTTACGCTAGTCAAGTACCCTATTTCTACGTTGCTTACGTTTCCAATTGAAGTTGTTGCTGGAAGAACAACTGAACCAGTGAATGTTGGTGAAGCTAGTGGTGCCTTAAGTGCGAGTGAGTTTGTTATTGTAGTTGAAAAATTGGCATCTGAGCCAAGTGCTGTTGCAAGCTCTGCTAGTGAATTAAGAGCTCCTGGAGCTGCTCCTACAAAAGCATCTGTGTAAGTTTCTGCTGCAACAATTGCTTCTGACTTAGCAAGTGCAATTGCTGTAGCCTGTGCTGTAGATACTGGCTTTGCTGAGTCTGCTGTGTTATTAACATTTGAAAGTCCTACATCTGACTTAGTAATTCCAGTTGGGGTATTTATTACTGGAGATGTAAGAGTCTTGTTTGTAAGAGTTTGTGCGCCTGTTGTAGTTGCAAGAATACTTGTGTCAGCAATACCGTGTACGTTTGTTGTATCTGCTTCATGTGTTGCAATTGCGGCTGAGATGGCTTCTGTTGCTGAAATAACTTTCCAGTTACCATTAGTGCTTGCGGGTGATGCTGACAAAACATATGTTGTTCCAGTATCTGACTGAATTGCAATATCTCCAGATTCTGCTGTTAATGCTAATCTTGCTGCCTGGTTTGCAACAGCGCTAACTGTTACTTTGGCAAGTGGGGGGAGCTGGGCTGAAGGAATAAACCCTGATGAATCCAATGAAGCGACTCCGTTTGCAACACCTTTTGTACTTAAAAGAATATAATCGTCTACTGTTTGTGAGAGAGCATAACTTAGTGAATTCCAAGCGGTGCTTCCATCTCCAAATTTAAATGTATTAGTATCTGTTTCAATACCAATTTCTCCAGCTGCTAGGGTTGGATTTGCTGCATCCCATTGAGCTTCTGTGCCTCTTCTTAACTGCAATCTTACTGTTGCCATTTTATTACCCCTTATATATTTTATTTATACTGCTTATTGTATCATTTATTGCTTTAAGCTATAGATCCAGAGTCAAAAACCATTGAAACATCGGCATCTGTAGAGGATGGTGATCCACCGTCCACAAACTTGCTTGTTGCTTCAGGAGTAACCCCATTTGCCTGTACTGTATATATTGGCTGGCCATTATAATCAATGGCTAGTCCAATATCCATAAAACTAACCTGTGTACTTGTATCTGGAATATCTGAATTAAAAGCTATTGGAACCCATGTTCCATTTAGCTGTATTTGTAGCTTGTTTGTTGCTGTATCAAATCTAAGGGGTGTTGTTCCTAAAACGACATTAGACCCAAATGTGGCAGTTCCTGCGACATTGAGCCCATTCTTTACTTTAAAATTCTTATCTACTGTTGCCATTTAAGTTCACATATCCCCTAAGTTTTTGGTGGGGTTTTTTAAAGGAACCCCTTAACCTTCTTATTTAATTATTTAATCAGTGTTCCAACAACGACAACTTCAGTGTTAGCGTTTGCTGGGGTTACTCTAATTCTTACATCTGATCCAGAGTAATCTGCTGTTACTGCAGCTAATTCTGTTCCGTTTGAATATGTAATTCCATATTCAGAAACTGCTACATTGTTTGCAGTATCAAGTGTTACTACTAAGTCTGAGACCTGAGTATGGACACCATTCTTTACTTTAACTACAAACTTAGCGCTTCTGTAGTCTGCTGCTACCCATGAGATAGCTGTTGTTTCTGCTGCCACTGCAATGTTTCCAGTTGTTGCTGCAACCTGCTTAGCAACAGAGTTGTAATTAATTGCTGTAAATGATGTAGTTCCATTTTGCTGAGCAGTATTAGCTGCTGCTGCTGTTGCTTCTGCTGCTGCCTGAGCTGCGTTAGCCTTAGCTGTTGCATCTGATGCGGCTGTTGAAACTGCTGTTGCTACATTTGCTGTAGTTGCTAGAAGTGAAGTGTCTGCAATACCGTGAATGTTTGTTGTATCTGCGCTGTGTGTTGAAAGAGCAGATGCTGCAGTTGCTTCTGCTGCTGCCTGAGCTGCGTTAGCCTTAGTTGTTGCATCTGATGCGGCTGCTGAGATAGCTGCTGCTTGAGCTGCGTTAGCCTTAGTTGTTGCGTCTGCTGCTGCGGTTGCTTCTGCTGCTGCCTGAGCTGCGTCTGCTTCAGCCTTAGCAAATGCTGTAGTTGCAATCTGAGTTGTATCAGTATTTGCTGCTGCAGTAGGTGCTGTTGGTACACCAGTTAGTGCTGGTGAAGCAAGTGGGGCTTTTGTTCCCAAAGCTGTTGTAATAGTTGTTGTGTAATTAGCATCATCATTTATTGCTGCTGCTAATTCATTTAATGTGTTAAGAAGTGCTGGTGCTCCATCAACAAGGCCATCTACTGCTGTTGCAATTGCTGTGCCAGCTGCTGTTGCGGCTGCTGAGATAGCGGCTGCTTGTGCTGCGTTAGCCTTAGTTGTTGCGTCTGCTGCTGCTGCTGAGATAGCTGCTGCTTGAGCTGCGTTAGCCTTAGTTGTTGCGTCTGCTGCTGCGGTTGTTTCTGCTGCTGCTTGTGCTGCGTTAGCCTTTGTAGTAGCATCTGTCGCTGCTGCTGTAGTTGCTGCAGACTGTGCGGCGTTGGCCTTAGATGTTGCATCTGCTGCTGCTGCCGAGATAGCTGCTGCTTGAGCGGCGTTGGCCTTAGATGTTGCATCTGCTGCTGCAGTTGATACTGAAGCTGCGTCGCCTGAAACTCTAAGTGCTGCTTCTGCTGCGACCTTAGTTGTTGCATCTGTTGCTGCTGCTGTAGTTGCTGCTGACTGTGCTGCTGCTGCTGAGCCTGCTGCATCGTATGCTGCGGCTGTTGCTGAAAGTGCACGAGCATCTGTAAAATATTTGTTTGCTGCATTTTCTGCAAGATCTGCTGTGTCATGATTTGAAAGACTTGAAACTGTACCTGTTACATCACCAGTAAGGTTACCAACAAATGTAGCAGTAATTGTTCCTGCAGCAAAGTTGCCATTAGCATCGCGTTTTACTACGGTATTTGCTGTATTGGCTGAAGTTGCTGTACCACCAATAAGACCAACAATGTAGTCTTGGTCTGCTTGGGCCTTGGTTAATACACCAAAACCGTTAACGGTAGCTGTGCCACCCTCAACGATAAGACCATTTTTAATTCTAAAGTTTTTGTTTACTGTTGCCATTGATATGACTCCCTTTTACTGCTTTTTTTATGCTTTTAGTGCTGTTCTAAAATATCTTACTTTTATTGATCCTGAAACAGGTGTTACGCATAGACTTATTATACCGCTATTTTCTTCAAAAGTAACTGTAGCTAGTGATAAATCTGTGTTTGATACTATGTCTGATTCTGATATGTAAACATTGGTTCCATCGTTAAGCAAAACAATAGTTGAAGTATGTGTTAGATTTCCAACAGACTTATCAATCTGCAATGTGTATCTAACCGTCTTGTATACTGTCTTTGAAAATGAATCTATAGCAGTTTTGTTTTCTATTCCGTCTATAGTTAGATCGTTGTTTCCATCTAAGCCTAAAAGCTCTGAAGCATTCTCTGCATCAAGGGTCGCTAGGTTTGCCTGTAGTTGACTTACCTTGTAATCTATCGAGTTTGCATCTGTTGATCCGTTTACACCAAGCTTGTTTTCAATTGCCTCAATTGCATCATTGACGTTACCATGCAGCGTTGCATGGCCTTCCATTGATTCGGTTGCGGCAGGATTTGTAAAGTTATCTTTTGATGTTGGGTAGCTAGTTGCCAATTTGTCCTCCGTCCAACAGTGTTAATTCTGTGTAACTTGCGTTTGCATACGATGATGTTGGAGTACCACCGTCTAGACCAATTATAGCAGGATTAGTTTCTAATACGCCAGCATTATTGTTAATGTCTTCAGAAAAGTTTATTGTTTCTTGAAGATTAACTGTATGTACATTTCCATCATAAGAGTGAGTGTGCATATAGAATGGAGCGGGATCAGAAGAGCCAGGAGTTAAGTCAACCCACACTGCACCGTTGTAAATCTTAATGTTTTTACTTGTTACATTAAAATAAACATCTCCTGTAGATCCGCTCAACGGATCTTCTGCAAGTGTAAGTAGATTTAATAATGACTTGAACTTTTTGGCCATTTGAAATCCTTATCCTATTACAACTACTCTATATTCTCCAGATGCTGGTGCAACTGCAAATTTAATAGTTACAACTGAATCTGATGTATGTTCAACATCTGCAACTATTTCTGCATATGGTGAAGCAACCTCATAAATAGCAGTCACTATATCTTTTGTACCCAAATTATGAGTTACTGTATAAGATGTTGCTGATGTATTAAGTGTTGTCTTATATTTTCTTGTTATTTCATGATAATTTGTGCCATCATTTGTTAATGTCCACTGGTCTGCCGTTTCATTCCATAGAAGCTCTACGTCTGCAGAGGTTCCACGGTTTACCTTAAGGCCAGCATCTGCTGATGGGGCTCCAGTTACGTTGGTATTAAGAACTACTTTATTGTCAACAATATTAACTTCTGTTGTGCTTATAGAGTTAATAGATCCCTGAACATCAAGGTTTCCGCCAATGCTTAAGTTACCAGTAACTGTTACATCGTCTGGCAAACCAATTGTTATTGCTGCTGACTCTGATCCAGAGCCTGAAACTGTAATTTCTCCAGTTGTGCCAGCAATTGTTGAAACATAGCTTCCAGTCGTGTCAGTACCAAGAGCAACTGAGTTTGGCTGAATTGTTGTTGATATTGTAACATCGCCCAAATTGGTCATTGTTGCAGAACCAGTTACATCTCCTGAAAGTGTAATTACTGGATCTTTATTAAGAGATACTGCTCCTGCTGTAACCGTAAAGTCTGTTGCGCTAAATGAAGCAACACCCTTATTTGTGTATGTTGCATCTTCTGCAGATACTGTAATTGTGTTATTTGTTACGGCTACATCAATTCCTTCTCCGCCAGCAACTGTGAGTGTATCTGTAAGAAGGTCAACTGTGTCTGTTCCAGTGTCTCCAGCAACTGAAAGATTGGTTGCTACGTTTACTGTTCCAGCTGCAGTCAAACGACCTTGAGCGTCAACTGTAAATGTAGGAATTGCTGTTGTTGATCCGTATGATCCAGCAGTTACTGCTGTATCATTAAGCTTTAATGTTGTTGTGCCTGCGGTATCGTCGTATGTTGCGGTTAAAGCCGTTCCTGCTAATACGGACGAACCAATAATGTCTTGAATTACTTCTGTAGAACCAGATGCAGGTGTCCACTCTGTTCCATTGTAGAAGTAAAGAATATTTGTCCCAGTGTTGTAGTATATTTGACCAGATACTGGATTTGAAGGCGCTGAGCCTAAGTTTTGTATTCTAGCATTGAGCAACTCATTCTTGTTGAGATCAACGCTAACTAAAAATTTTCTTGCCATTTGCTATCTCCTTATGACAGGTATGCTGTCCCTGAAAATGGTTGAGCCATAGTCAGTGTTAATTGATTAGTACTATTGTAGTCTATTCCAGTTTCCAAAATATCTCCTGCACTAGACTTTACGGTAACATTTGGCTGGTAGCCAAGTCCATGACTAATGACAACAGAATATACTCCTAACGCTGGTCCAGTAACTTGAGCAAGTTCCCAAGCATAGGCCAGAGTGTTATTTGTTAAAAATATTTTATTTGATCCTGACCATGTTGAGTCAGAAACTTTTGGTCCATGGAAAGCGGCAGATACCGTGTCAAAATAAAAATCACCAGTAAGTCCTAGATTTGCTGACGGGTCTCCAGACCCATTCAGAATAGTTCTTCCTCTTGGTCCTTGTGGACCAGGTGAAGAAATTATGACTTTGTTTATTTGTTCTTTAACAATTACGGACTCTACCATTATATAGTTACCGATCTATTTAGGGTTATAAACCCTTCAAGGAGCTTTATTTTATTCGCATTAGTATCTACAACCATAATGTCATATACTGACTTTGGATAAAAGAGTTTGTTTGTTTGTGTTGGTGTAAGGGTTACAGTTAATTTACCAAGGGGGCCATTTATTACAATGCCGCCACTTGGAGATGTTAAAGTTACTGCTAACTTAGTTCCACCTTTTACGTCACGTACCTGCATTTTTGCAGATGCGCCAGTTAAATCAATCGCATTATCATTTTCGTCTTTATATTCTACTACAAAGCTAAATGTTGCATTTTGATCTACTTCGAAATTCTTTTGTCCTGCCATTTGCCATAGTCTCCTAAATAGGAATACTCCTGTACTAATTTTAGCACAGGAGTATTTCTAATTGACTGTTTTTTACTTTTTGGTAAACCCGAACGATGGTTCGTTTGGATTAAGTGCTTTCAAAATTACGGGTGCTGTGGCAGCAAATCCGCCAAGTAGTAGGTCTCTTGGACTAGTGTTGCCAGTCATATATAGAGTAATTGCTGCTCCTAAAAAATGACGTCCATAACTTGCTAGTGCTGCTAGAATCTTCTCTTGCATTGTAACCTTTCCATCTCCATTAAGATCTTCTTTAGCTTTTGCCATTTTTGATCCTCCTTATTTCTAGGCGGGGAGCCTAGGAATTTTGAGCTTTAGCCCAATTCTATAATTGTACCACTATGCGCTAATATCTACCAATTCACAATTGCCATCAGAACTACAGGCAAGTGTTGCATTTGTAGAGGTTCCATCTTCTGTCTCGTAGAATGACAGATCTTCCCAACGAATAGACTTAGGCATTTTTGCAACTAGATCATCGTATTCTGCTTTTGAAACTTCTTGGTATGGAGCTTGCTTATAAGAGTGATCTGAATATGGCAAGAAAGATATACCTGAAAGCTCGTCAAAATGCTTATAGACCCAGGCTCCAACTTCCATCCACTCGCTATCATTCACAGAAACTGTAATTGAAGGCTTATGTTCACACCAAGCTCTCTGATAAATTAGCCATAGCTCTAGGTGTTCAATCGCAGTAAGGTCTTTTCTAAATGTTGCATTAGTTGGTGCTTTTACTGGAAAAGAAAAAACATCTGTCTCTGTTGGCTTCATGACATCATCTTCAACTGGTATTCCAACTTCTTTAAGAAATATTGAAATTGGATCATTTTTAGATCCACGCACAGTTCTTATATAATACTCAGAATGCCATGGATGCATTCCAGATGAAACTCCAGTTAGCTGAGAAACTGTTCCAGAGGGCTTAACGCATGTTACTGAAGCAGATGGATTGATTCCAATTGCTCCCGCTTCTTGAATGTTTGCCTCTCTTGCACGAGTTCTTAATCTTTGAAGCATATGCTCAAGCCTTGTATAGTTATCTTCTTTTATATGATCCTGATTGCTACAGAGATCAACACAACCTTTGCCGCAAACAAATTCATTTGCAGATCTAGATTTTCCTGAAAAAATTGCATTTCCAAATTGTCCAGTTAAAGAAACACCTAAAAGTCTTTCTTCTTCTGTATTTTTTTTCCAAACGTCTCTAATGTACTTAAAGTTAGTAAGGGTTGATTGCCATGTGCCAAGGATTGAGGCTAACTCTACTTTTCTTGATACAGACTCTTCATTATCATCTTCTCTTAATACAACTTCAGATAAATTGCAAAACTGATTTGGTCTAAGAATAATTTCAGAGCATGGGTTTGTTCCATAATGAATATCTGGGTCTCTTCCGTATAGTGCCGCTTGCTTTTGCGCTGCTGCAACATTGTATATACCACGCTCTCCTGACTTTGAATCATAAAGAGATTTCCACTCTGCAATAAACTGTTCCATATCTGGCTTTCTAGAATAAGCTACAGAGTTATTTGAAAGAGCACGTTGAGGATTCGTTTCCCACCAGTTACCAGATTTTGCAGAAGCCATTTCTATATCATTAATATTTGAAAGAGAAATCATTGCTGATCTTCTAACTCCTCCAACCACAACAACTTCACCAATCTTGCACATAATGTCGTGGCATTCAATTGGCTTTAACTGTCTTCCTGCTGCTGCTTTAAATTTTGAAATTGTAAAATCAAAAAGGTTTACTAGTGGCTGTGGTCCAGAAGATCTTCCTCCCATAGTTTTAAGTCTTGCTCCTGCTGGTCTAACTTTAGTTACATCAAAAGATGGGATTTTCCCGTCCCAAAGATTTTTTAGCAACAGCCTGTATGCTGTTGCCCAACCAGACTTAGAGTCTTCTACAACTATTACATCTGATACTTTTTCTAGAGTGTTTGGAATAGAAGGAAGTTTGTTTATGTATTTATATTCAACAGAAAATCCTACCCCAGACCCACACATTAAGATATACATGGTTTCATCAAATGCTCTAGGGTGATCTACTGGCAAATATGAGCAGTTGTATCCAGCAACGTTATCTCTTTGAAGGGCGGGGCCAGAAGTCATAACAGCTCTCATTGATGGCATTACATTTCTTTTGTATACAGCATCTTTAAGATTTGATAAAAGGATTTCGTCTGGAGTGTAGTTAAAATTTTCTTCTAAGTGCCCAAGCATAAAAGAGAAATACCTATCTACAGTTTCTTTCCATGTTTCTCTTCTATTTTCATCTGGCACCCATTTTGCATATCTAGACATAGCTATAAAATTTTCATAGGGGTTATCTATTAAAGCGCTATTTTCATTAAGTTCAATTAGTGACATTGGCTTCTCCTCAAAATAGTCCGAGGATTGATTAAAGTTTTTTATTTTTGTCATTTTGTCTCTTTTCCGCCCAGATGGCACATAAAATTTAGTAAGAGTCTTATTCTACCAAACTTCTTTATAGAAGGGAAGGCCGAAAAATATTTTTTAAAAAAGCACTATTATTGGTTAACTAGAATAAATATAAGTATATTTTTAGGTTGACATATTGTAAAGTTTAATGGTATTCTTATAGTTCGTTATCTCTATTGGAGGAAATGCCTATGGAGAATATAAAAGAAAAACTTAGCGATGTTTTACATCACTATGTTGCAATATCAGTAGCTGTACTGTTTTTATTTACTGGTCAACCAGAAGTAATACAAACAGCATCTGCTCTGGTTGTAAAACCAGATGTAAAAACCGAAGCACAACTTAACAAGGAAAAGCTGGAGCAATTCAGCAATACTGTGTGGAAACCATCTGAGTCTTTAACAGATAAAGAATTGGTTGAACTCCTCAAGGCTGTAGGCTTTGAGGGTAGCGCCCTTAAAATGGCGTGGGCTGTGGCTAAAAAGGAGTCTAATGGACGCCCAATGGCTTATAACGGCAACAGGAAAACTGGAGACAGTTCCTACGGAATTTTTCAGATTAACATGTTGGGAAACCTAGGTGATGATCGTAAAGAAAAATTCAAACTGGACAGTAACTACTCGTTATTTGATCCAGCAATCAACGCAGAGATAACGTATTATATGACCAATGGCGGTCAAGATTGGTCGTCATGGAAAGGTTTAACCGTCAAGACAAAAGAGTGGTTAGATAAGTTTCCATCTAAAAGTTAGAAAGGAGTTAATATTAAGATACAAGTAGTATCTCAATATCTAGCTCTCTCAAGAGAAGGCCTTGTGTCAGAGATGGTTTGTCCATTAGACCAAGGCTTTCTCTTTTCAAACCAAGACGAAGAGGAAAAAATATTTGTATATTGTATTTCCTGCCAGTATAAAAACTATATTGGTAGTGCTATTTATTCAAAAATGAAGGCGGGTATAGAAAATGCCACTAAACAATGAATTTGATCAAGATCTAAGAGCCAAGGTTGCAAGAAATATACCTTGCATGCATATGCCTGGCTTGCTTCTTGCAGAAAGAGCCCTTATTGTAGTAAAAGAATATGTTGAAGAAGCTAAATCTAGAGGACTAACCACTATCGATGAATTACTTGAAGACATGAAAATAAAAGATGGACAAGCCGAGTAATAACTTAGAAGACAACCTGCCAATGGTTAATTATATAATGCTGCATAGAATATATGACGTATTATGTTTAATTGCTAAAAATACAGGGGCTAGCAATGAGATTGAAAAAATGGTAAAATATCATGAAGACGGATTTTTGCTGGGACCCTCCCCAGCATTTAGAGCGGAAGATGAAAAGAATGAATAAAGATAAAGAATCTGTAGTAGAGCTAATGATGTCTGTTTATGAAGCAGTAAATACAAGAATGGCACTTATGAGCGGAATGAGCGAAGAAGAAGTTGAAGAAAAAACAACTCAAGCAAGACCATCTATGACTTACTACATGTCAGAAATTTATGACAAGCTTGAACAGAACGATATATTAATAACTGAATAGTAGTATAATAGGTACATGCCTAGATATCACACAAAAAGAATGTACGGACCATACTTTCCATGGGACCACGGAAGAAAACATCCGATTGAAGAAGTAATAAAATGGGAAAAAGAACATCATGTAAGTATCTGGCAAAAAATTAAAAATATAATAAAAAGAATTAATACCAAGTAGAGCTTAGGCTCCTTGTATTAATAGCACGTAAGTGCAACAAGAACCCAATTGGATCCGCCTCTAATTGGGTTTTTGTATTTCATGGACAGTGGCAACTAAGATTACCTTTAACAAAGGCGGACACAATTATTCTTGGCCCACCAGAAAAACTTTTTACTCCATGGGTATAGTCTTCTGATGCTGGATGGCAAACTAAATAACCAGATTTTGGTTTAATTTTAATATCTTTATTAATATAAACAATTTCTCCACCTTCATAATCATCGGTAATGTATATCACAATTCCTTTAAGAACAGGTGAATAAAAAGTTTTGGGGTCGTCTTGAGATTCATATTCGTTGTCATCTGCATGTGGATACATTGCCCAGCCAGTTGATTTAGCCTCCCTATTTACATATTTTATAAAAATTGGTGATTCGTGAAAATTGTGCAGGTGTTCTTCATTGTTGGTAAAAAGATCATTAAGGTTAATAGTAATTTTATCCCAAACTAGTCTAGCTTGATCTGTATTTAAAGACAATACGTCGTGGTATAAACCTTTATTCTCTTCAACTTTTAATGATTGTTTCTTTATCTCATTTTGTAGTATAAGAATAGATTCTTTATCAATAAAATCTTTTATGTAAAAGATATTTTCGTCTACATAAACTTTATCAAATTTCATTTTTTATTTTCCTTTCTTGTATCTGCTACTAAAATACCACACCTTGGTCCGTCTCCCCAAACTTCATGGGTTGCTGTTTTAGAAACAAATATAGCATCTCCAGGCAACAGTTCAACAGTATCCAATCCGTCAATTTTCCAAAATGACTTTCCTATCACTTGTAGGTAACAAGAATTTAATACATCCTTATGTGATTCAACTCTACCAGGCAACAAAGAAACAACAAATCCATCTAGGTGCCATGCGTTTTTACAATTACATACACCAGTCTTCCAATCTTCATTCCATAGACACTCTTCAACAAAGATAGAGTCTGCGTCATTATTTAGTTTTTCCATAAACATTTTTAATTCTGGAAAATCAGACCATACTTTTCTATTTTTTATTTTTATCCACAAATTAGCTGCTATTACTTGTAACTTTTCGTTATTGTTGTACATAAAACTTAATACTCTATTCCAAGATATATCTGTACCGAAATATTTTCTTTTAACATAATAGGATTCATTCATAAGATAGTCCCCCATTGTAGTTAAGATTTATTACGCATCTTATATTTTCATCTGTTTGAGAAAATCCAGAATGTAATAAATCAGAATTAAAAACTACAAGTCTATTGGCAATGCTATCTACAATTGTTCCATCTTCAAACTTTGTATAACCATTATTGGTATTTAAATAAAATATTGCCGTAGTGTGTTTCATTTTGCTGTCAGTGTGCATGCCGCCCTCAATGTGAGTGGTAGTCCTGGTTCCAAGATTTGCTTTTACTCTTAGTATTTCTTTTGCATTAATTTTATTTAATAACGGCATCAGATGATCATAGTATTCGGACTTTACTCCAACATCGTTTCTGTACATTAAATTAAAGAACTGAAACCTATCTGTTTTTTTGACTTCATTGGGATAGGCAATTCCAGGGGTGTAGTGCCAAGGAAACTTTTCGTTATCTATAAAAATATTTTTTATTTTATTAAACTCGTCTTGGTTTAAATAATTATCGAATATATTTATGCTCACAGTCTCACACTTTTCTCTAAAGCCTGAGCATATAGATTGTAGTGGTTTTTCAAAGGAAGGCTCTTAATGTAATCTAGGTGGTCTTGATATCTAGAATCTTTTTTTGATGTGACAGTCTTTCTTTTGTCTTGAGTTTCAACATGCCAAGTAGAATAGCTCTCAAAATCATCATTAGTTAATAAAAACGATCCGCCTAATTTATTGCATAAGAATGTAGCAACCTTTTCTGTACTACCAATAACATCCTTAAAGTCAAAAAAGGTAACATTGTTTTTTAGCATTTCAGAATAATGATCTAAAAATTGATTGCTTCTAAACTCTATCTGAGAAAAGTCTTCCATCACATTCATTGACGCTAAACACTCTACTGGGTCTCTGGCTATAGAAAAAACTTTAGAGTAGTCTTTTTCGGCGGCAACCTGAATTTCATACATCCTAGACTTAAAGAATTCCTCTGGGGTATCTTTATCTACTTTTACATAGTGTCCAAAATCTATATCCAAATCAGTATTTAAGTCTAAATACCATGATAGCCAATTTTTACCAGATCTAGGATACGTTAAAAAATAAGCATTAGGTAACATATTAAACTCCATTATTAGTGAAAAAAAGTGCGGCGAAAAGTGAGCCGAAAATTAGAGACCATCATTTTCATCTTCGTATAAACTTCTCAAATACTCCATATGAGCTAGATGTTGTTCCTCAGAGCCAATTTTATGCTCTACTGGTATACTAGCCCATATAATATAAAAGAGGGCGGAATAGGGAACATCATAAGCTATCATATTAGTATTATACTCCATGTTTGTTAACTATGTTTCACGTGAAACCAAGTTGTTCTATATATTAAAAAATAGGAAGATAACTAGAGCAAAGAAGCACAAAGCAATGAACCTGATCTTCTTTTTTCTTGGCCATTCATCTGGCACTCTTACTTGATCCATATTTTCCTCCTTGTAGGCCTATTGGGATTTGAACCCAAAGTCGTTTGTATATAAGACAAGTGCTTTAACCAGATTAAGCTATAGGCCCTTATATTAGCCTATTATCTGGTATATGATACCAAGGATGAAAGTCATTACAGTTATTATGGCTACTGCAATAAGAGTCTTCATCTTTCTATCCCGCCTTTTCTTATGTATTTTCTTTATGTTTTTTAATTTTTTATCTGGGGATATTAGATTTTAGGAAAGCCCCCCTACCCCCCAAATTTTTTCTTTTTGGAAAGATAGAGAAAGCAGTTCCTGAACATATATCCACAGATGTTATCTGGTACATATTGAGTTTCAGGGTAAGCCCCCACAAAGCAAACTAAGTGTAGCATTTGTTATTTTACAAAGTCAATGACTTTGCTATAATTAAATTTAAAACTTTTTCAAAATATTCGTCTGGCCAAGTTAGTCCTTCACCATGTTTTTCTTTAACATTTTCTTCAGAGGTAACAGCGTATTTACCAATAGCTTCATAAATTTCTTTTTGAGTTATAACTATCCTAGTATTATATTTTTGTACAGCTACTGCTAATGCTTTTTTAAAATGATCTTCTGCATTTAGTTTATCTGGATGAGAATCAGACCATATTGGCCACGGTTCTGCAAAATAAACATTTTGAAAATAAGGATTTAGGTATTTTGTGGCCAACTCTACATATCTGTCAACTCTTACTTCTATATCTTTATATATTGGTCTTGTGTTTCTAATATCTGCATGTCCAAGAAATAATACTATATTTTGGTCAACTGGAATTATATATTCCTTAATGCCAACAAATGAAATTTTTTCTAATTCTTTTAAATTTAAAGAGCTAGACCAAAGTCCTTCACAACCTATTAATTTAACATTGTCGATATTTTTTTTTAGATCATCCATGCTTTTAACATGACAATCTCCGAATACATATAGCATTCTTTTATTATATCAAACTTTTTTCTCTACGAATTCATGTGGAGTTGTGTAAAATCCTTCAGGCAAATTATCTTCTCCAAATATTCCAGTTACTGCACTAGACATTTTAATTGAATCTAATCCTTCATACAGCTGATCATTTTTTCTTAATTCTTCCGCTTCAGGAAGTGATGCAAATCCTGCTACTATGTATCTTGTAGTATTCCCAGTAACTGGTCTAGTTCCATGAAGATAATCTTCCCAGCCTGGATGTAAAAGTAGATCTCCTTTTTCTGGTTTATACTCAAAAGGCAAGTAAGGATAATATATCTCGCCACCCTCAAAATTGTTTATATAGTGAGTTACTCCAAATACGCATTTGTTATCTAACCCAAGGGATTCCGCCAAATTGTCAGCATGTTCAAACATAGACTGGCCTTCTGTCATTCTGTGGACAGAGTTCATGCTTTCTACCCATAACTCCTGTCTAAAGAGCTCCTGTAGCCTTATACGCATATGTTTTAGCTCTGCGTCCAACTCTGGATCTTCTACAAAGAAGAACTTTCCATGCCACCACTCTCGCTTGTTTTTTTCCCACCAAATATCTTCTCCAAAAGATTCTACATGGTTTACAAGCCTATCGCATAGATCATCTGATAGCCAGTTTTTTAACACAACAATGTTCTTCTCAATTAGTACCGCATTGGGTTCTTTTTCTAATATTTGAGCAAGCTGTTTTTTAACTATAGATGCATATGGCTCCATATTCTTATTATACACCGCCCTATATTCTAGTCAACTGTTTTTTAGGATTTAAGAAAATGTTAATATATTTTTTACATGTATGATACACAATTTAGGCAAAACGGACATTTGGGATAGTGCGCCCATGTTTTAGGGTGTTTTGTGATGTATCTCACACGATTTTTTTGTGACTTACACCACAATGTCCGAATTATACGCATTTATAAGTTGCTATTTGTCAGACCCCCCTGATAGACTAAAGATATAAAGAAAGTAAGAAACACTTACTAAGAAAGGTGGTCTAAAATGACTACACTAACAATAACAAAATGCTCACCATTCTCAGAGCATAACCCTATGAAGTCTGCTATCTCTAATGTAGGAGATGAGCAATTCACATTCTGCCAAGACTGCGAGCAGAATATAGAGCGTTGGTATGATGATACCGACCCTGAGCAACTGCCTATGTGGACACGCTGGCGTGTGAGTTAAATCACACCCCACAAGGTGCGTGTCGGCTTGATAATGTCAGCCCAATAGGCTACAATTCCATTATAACCAACTAACGAAAGAAGAACAGACAATGACAATCACATACACAATCTGGGACGGCTCACAATTCCTCGGATTTCAAACCGCTAATAGCGTAGATGAGATGACTAAGACAGTTAAAGATTTACAAAAGATTTCTAAAAATGTAGTAGCACACTTGCGAAAGGTAGAAACTAACTAATGACACTAGATGAATATAAGCAAATGGTAGAGGCTCAACGCCTTGCCTCCCTATCAGTAGCCCTAGAGGCACTTACTAAATCAGAGGCTATCGCTAAGGAGATGAATAAATAATGTCATACGCATACTCATACGAAAATAATAGCGTATCTAAATGGGATACCATACAGAGCGATATAGCAGACGCATATCGCCACCTTGATGATGTAGATGAGGAACAACCTCCACTAGATGAGTTTAATGATGAAGATACAGACGAACTAGCAAAACTATACTCACTAACTTGGGAGAACTAATAATGGAATACTTAGAGATAGAATTAGACACCTATGGTTTTATGTTTTCCACCGCCCCGCTTTACTTTAGCGTATCTTGGCTAGGTATCGGTATTGGTATCGTTTCAATAATCGCTTATAAGATTTATAAGAGAAAGAAGAATAAGTAATGAATAGATTACTAACTACGCTAGTCCAATTAGCCCTTATAGTGCCCGCCCTATACATGGGGCGCATGATGTGGAGAGAGATCGTAGCGGACTTTAGAGAGTGGGATAAATCACACTAGGTATACGGCGTGTCGGCTTGACAATGTCAAGCTGGCCCGCAAGTACTTGCGGGAGTTATCCACAGGGTTACGTACGACTGTGGAAAACCCCAGGATTTATGTGAGATTAATCACAAAAAAAGATTTCCGACACGCCCGAGAATGTCCCCAAAATGTCAGACCCCCCTGCTATACTAGCGACATACAAACAAAAAGAAAGGTGGTCACTATGACTACACTAACAAATACACATACACACACTCCACACATGGAGAGCGTATCTACTACCTATGGCATGGGTGTAGATGTCGAATACACTTTCTGCGAAACATGCGAGCAGAACATAGATAGAGTTTATTTCTACGATGACTATGACCGCTTACCATTTTATTCCGATTGGAGTTTAACTAAATGAAATCACAATTTGAAAAAGATTTAGAAATTAAAGAAAGTTTTATTGATTTACTAAATGATGTTTATCCTACTGTAAAAATTGGTTACTCTACTTTTACTCCCGCCGAAATTCTAGAGTGTTGCGACCCTGTTGCTTTTGCGATTGGTTTAGTAGAACACGAAGATTATTTAGCAGAAATGGAAAATGAATAATGGATTTTTTTGGATTTGAAAAAGCAATTGAAATTGATCATCTTACCGATGAGCAAATCTTAAAGCTTGAAGAAATTTTTAAAGATTTCGAATAAGCAACGGCGTGTCCGCTTGACAAAAGCTGATGCGCCCGCAAAAGAGCGGGGTTATCCACAGGGTTACGGGGGTTATCCACAACCCCTGGAATTTGCGACACGCCCGAGATTTTGTGATTTTTATCACACGGCTTGAGCGTCTCATTATTTGGAATTACTGGCTAGTAATTATCTTTTGTCAGTGCTATCCGCTATAATTGCTACTAACAACAACGAAAGGACAACTAATGTCAGCAAATGTCTATAATGTAGAAAGCCTCTTAATAGGTAAAATGTATAACTCTCGCTCAGTAAGAGGAGAAATAATTGACGCAGAAAAAACCGATAAGGTTTGGTATGCGAATTGCGATACTTATCGCGTTCAGGTAAGGTCACTAAAAACTTTTCAGGATACTTATCGCTATGTAGCAGTAAAGGTCGGTGACTAAATGAAAACTTTTGAATTTCTAACCTACATAAATGTAGAAGCAGAAAACTATGATGAGGCTATTGATGTATTTCAATTTCAATTAAAATACGGAATAAATAAAGATAATGTCTATGTCGCAGACATAAAAGATTTGGAGTTAGCAAATGATTAAAGAATACATTGACGAAAACGAATTTTATTTCATAAAAGACCAGCAACACTTTTGTTGTGGCGAAAGTCAATTTGTGTATGTGTGTAAAGAACACGGAGAGCAAATGGATTGCTATTTTTGCGGATTTAACTATGATGAGAATTGCGAGGAACAACACTAATGGGATACATTGAGATTTTTAGAATTGATCAAGATGGGGCAGGTTGGGTAGATTTATCCGAAGCCACCCCCGATGAATTATTTAACATTGAGGTGGGGCTACTTAATGAGGGAGCCTTATTTGATACCCCCGAAGCCGACTAAATGTCAGTGGCTTAGGCTATAATAGGCAATAACAAAACGAAAGGAAAACTAAAATGAAAACACTAGAAATCGCTAATTGCGAAACTTGCTATGGCAAGGGCTGGCTATACTACGGAGATGAAAACACTTTTGATGTAGAGGCTTGCCAATGTAATCCCGATAATATCTATGAGGGTATCTAAATGGAAATCTTTATTTGCGATAATTGCTCAACACTTGCCACCTTGTCGGTGGTCGGTGATACAATACAACTAACAAAATGCTTATGCTCAACTAACGAAAGGGAAACTAATGTATAAACTAACTTGCTCTTATGACTCAAATGCTCCCCATTGGGAACAAACCTACGAAAGCGAATTCGGTGCGTGGGAAAACTTTTTCTTATTCACGGATTGGGGATTTGCTGATGAATACGCAACTGTAAATCTTTACACACCTAGCGGAAAGTGCTTCACGAAATTATTTTATCGTGAAGGCAGAAAGGTCGTAGTAAAATGATGACACGCAAAGATTATGTCGCTACCGCAGAAATTCTAAAGTATGCTAGCGATAAAACTCACCCCGCTTTATTTTCTAAAATGGTAAATGATTTTGCTGAAATGTTTGCTAAAGATAATGAGCGATTTGATGTAAAACGATTTCACGAAGCGAGTGGATACAATGTTCCAAAATTCACTTCGAGATAAAGTAAAACGAATTCAGGAATTGCGCCGCAGTAATGCGGCGCAACCTGTT
>Ga0222712_10000203_pt1 | contig 86312 bp, 89 predicted proteins | sample C33_657DmetaG_FD_165043 | JGI IMG/M metagenome (GOLD analysis project Ga0222712, IMG submission 165043) | Estuarine water microbial communities from San Francisco Bay, California, United States - C33_657D | ecosystem: Environmental > Aquatic > Marine > Unclassified | place: USA: California... | reverse complement strand
TGTGAAGGTGCAGGACCTGCGCTACGGCGAGAACAGCCACCAGCAAGCGGCCTGGTACAGCGACCTCAAGCCCGCGCTTGGGTCACTCGCCACCGGTGTGCAACTGCAAGGCAAAGAACTGAGCTACAACAACATTGCCGACGCCGACGCGGCCTGGGAGTGTGTCAAGAGCTTTGACACCCCGGCTTGCGTCATCGTCAAGCATGCCAACCCTTGCGGCGTGGCCCTGGGTGCAAACCCGCTGGAGGCTTACAGCAAAGCCTTCCAGACCGACCCGACCAGCGCCTTTGGCGGCATCATTGCCTTCAACCGCGCGGTGGACAAAGCCGCTGCCGAGGCGGTGAGCAAGCAGTTTGTCGAAGTCCTCATGGCGCCCGACTTCAGTGCTGAGGCCCTGGAGGTCTTCAAGAGCAAAGTCAATGTGCGCCTGATGAAGATCGCGCTGCCCGCCCACTACGGCCAGGTGCGCAATGCGCTGGAGACCAAGCGCGTGGGCTCGGGCTTGCTGCTGCAAAGCGCAGACAACCATGAGCTGGCGCTGTCCGATCTGAAAATCGTCACCGTCAAACAGCCCAGCGCTGAAGACCTGAGCGATCTGCTGTTCGCCTGGAAGGTGGCCAAGTTCGTCAAGTCCAACGCCATCGTGTTCTGCAAAAACGGCATGACCATGGGCGTGGGCGCGGGGCAGATGAGCCGGCTCGATTCAGCCCGCATTGCCAGCATCAAGGCCGGCCACGCCGGTCTGTCGCTGCAGGGCACTGCGGTGGCCAGCGACGCCTTCTTCCCTTTTCGCGACGGCCTGGACGTGGTGGTGGATGCAGGCGCCACCTGCGTGGCCCAGCCCGGCGGCTCGATGCGCGATCAAGAAGTGATAGATGCGGCCAACGAGCGCGGCGTGGCCATGGTGTTTACCGGGGTGCGGCACTTTCGGCATTGAGGCCGGCCCTCGGTGCACTTGAGGTCATGATGCAATGACCTTCAGCCTTGCGCGACTCTTGCGCGCGTGCGCTTGGGCGGCAAAGTGGTGACCCTGACCCCAATTCCTTACCGTTCGAAAGTAGGATTTTCCGGCTCCTTATTAGCCGACGCAGCGGGCCGAGGCCCGCGGCATCGAGCGAACTCCAAAGGCGTCTTCCAGACCAGCCCACTGTGGGCCCGACTCTCGTTGTAATGCCTGCGCCAGGCTTCAATCTTGGTTCTGGCCTCGGCCAAGCTCATGAACCAATGTTCGTTCAAGCACTCCTGGCGCAGACGCCCTTTAAAGCTCCTCGACAATGAAGCCTTGCCAAGACAATAGCCGGGTCACCGCTGACTCCGGATCCATTCCCCATCGAACATGAACCTTCTTTTCGTCTGCATGGGCAATATCTGCCGCAGTCCCACCGCCGAGGGCGTGATGCGCCAGCGCCTGCAGCAGCAGGGCCTGGCCCATCGCATACACGTTGATTCGGCTGGTACGCACAACTACCACCCTGGCAAGCCGCCCGATTTGCGCACCCAAAAGCATGCTGCCTTGCGCGGCTATGACCTGTCTGCCCTGCGCGCGCGGCAGATTGTTGAGGCCGACTTCAGCCGTTTTGATTTGATCCTGACCATGGACTGGGACAACCAGGCCTTGACCGAGTCCCTGTGCCCGCCGGCCCATGCCAGAAAGGTCAGGCGCCTGGCCGAGTTCTTTCAGCGCCTCTCAGACACTGCAGTTCCTGACCCGTATTACGGCGGGCCGGACGAGTTTGAGCGGGTGCTTGATCTGGTGGAGGACGGGGTTGAGGGGCTGATGCGGCACTGCCGGCAGCGGCTGGGCACAAGCGGGTCCACCGGCTCGCCTTCACAGCCATAAGCTGTCAAATTTCAGGACAGCTCAGGCCTTGGCTGGGCTTACTCCGACTCTTATCGCCCTCTTGCGCATCTTGATGCTTTGATGCAAAAATGAGCTTATGCGTACCACCGTCGACATCCCCGATATGTTGCTCAAGCACCTCAAGGCCCGTGCGGCGTTGGAAGGACGGACTTTGCGCGACCTGGTGGTGGATTTGGTGGAAAAGGGATTGAATGTCCGTGGCGCAGTCGATGCGAAGCAGCGTTTTCTGGCGCGACCGCTCGTCCTTCCGGCCCGCGGCCCCATGGCGGTGGATCTGAGCCGAATGAGCAACGCTGATCTGTATGGGCTGATGAACGAGGATGACGATGAGCGAGCCATTGAGCTCATGGCGCGTCGCTGAGGCCAGCGCTAACTGGCGCACGGCTTCTGGAGATTTGCCTGACGTCAATGTCTGGCTGGCCTTGTGCAGCGCCGCCCACCCGTTTCACGCGGCCGCCATGCAGTATTGGCAGTCATCCTGCCAGTCGGGAACGACGTTGTGGTTTTGCCGAGCCACCATGATGGGCATGATCCGCTTGTTGTCTCAGCCACGTGTGATGGGCGCCAATGTGCTGGATCTGGCTCAGGCCATGGCCCTGTACCTGCAGTGGCTGGCCACCCCTGCAGTCGAGCTTTGGTTCGAAGTCCCTGGCGTGGACGATGCCCTGGACCAGATGCTCGTGCGTCGCCTACAGCCCTGGTCAGCACGCCTTTGGACAGACCTTTGCCTGGCGGCCACCGCCCAAGCCGCCGGCCTGCGCCTGATCAGCTTTGACCGTGACTTTGAGCGATTCAACCTGGAGCGTTGCCTGATTTTGCAGACCCCCAGCGGCTCGGGTTCACAGGCTATATAGGCTGCACCCATGCGGGTGCCCGGCCTGTCCGATGGGACCGGCCCTACTCAAGCCCGTGCAAAGTGCGCGCGCGCTGCAGCCACCGTGGCGTCGATGTCGGCGTCGGTGTGCGCCGCGCTCACGAAACCGGCCTCGTACAAGGCCGGTGCAAAGTACACCCCCGCGTCCAGCATGGCGTGGAAGAAGGCGTTGAACTTCGGGCCGTCGGTGGTCATCACCTTGGCATAGTTTTGCGGCAGCGTGTCCATCAGGAAGAAGCCGAACATCCCGCCTTCGCTGTCGCCGCAAAAGGGCTGGCCGGCGTCGCGGGCGGCTTGCGTGAGGCCAGCCACCAGGCGTTGGGTGCGGGCGCCCAGGGTCTCGTAAAAGCCGGGCTTGCTGATCTCGCGCAGCGTGGCCAGGCCGCAGGCGGTGGCCACTGGGTTGCCGCTGAGCGTGCCGGCCTGGTAGACCGGGCCCAGCGGAGCGAGCTTTTCCATGACGGCGCGCTTGCCGCCGAAGGCCGCCAGCGGCATGCCGCCGCCAATGACCTTACCGAGCACTGTCATGTCGGGCTCGAAGCCGGGAATCAGTTTGGCGTAGACGCTCTGCGCGCTGCCCAGGGCCACGCGGAATCCGCTCATCACCTCGTCAAACACCAGCAGCGCGCCGTACTGGCTGCACAGCTCGCGGCAGCGCTTCATGAAGGGCACACTGGCGCGCACGAAGTTCATGTTGCCGGCGATCGGCTCGATCATCAGGCAGGCCAGCTCCGCCCCATGCAGCTTGAAGGCTTCTTCGAGCTGCTCGATGTTGTTGTACTCCAGCACCAGGGTCTGGGCCACCACCTCGGGCGGCACACCGGCGCTGGTGGGGTTGCCGAAGGTGGCCAGGCCCGAGCCGGCCTTGACCAGCAGCGCGTCGGCATGGCCGTGGTAGCAGCCTTCAAATTTGATGATCTTGCTGCGTCCTGTGGCGCCGCGCGCCAGGCGCAGCGCGCTCATGCCGGCCTCGGTCCCAGAGCTGACCAGGCGCACCATTTCCAGCGAGGGTACTTGGGCGATGATGGCCTCGGCCAACTCCACCTCGCGCTCGGTAGGCGCGCCGAAGGAGAAGCCGTCGAGCGCCGCCTTTTGCACCGCTTCGAGCACCGCAGCGTTGCCGTGGCCCAGGATCATGGGGCCCCAGGAGCCGATGTAGTCGATGTACTGCTTGCCGTCGGCATCCCAGAAGTAGGCGCCTTGCGCGCGCTGCACAAAGCGGGGCGTGCCGCCCACGGCGCGGAAGGCGCGCACGGGGGAATTGACGCCGCCGGGGATGACGGCCTTGGCGCGCTCAAACAGCGTGTCGTTCATCGAGGGTTTATTGCTTGGTGCCATGGGGAGGGAGTTCAAAGTAGTCGCTAGAAGCGGGGCGGGTGTTGGAGTCGGCCTCAGGCTCTGAGCCCTCAGTGTCAGTATCGGTTTGGGCCCAGAACAGTCGGTCGGGCAGCAGGTGACCCATGCCCGGGGCAAAACCGGCATCTAGGCAGTGGTCGAGGTAAGTCAGGGCTTCGGCGGTGGCGCTTTGCAGGTCCAGACCCGAAGCGAGTAAGGCGGTCAGCGCCGCCGACAGGGTGTCGCCGCTGCCGGAAAAATTGGCCTCGAAATGCTCGAATTTTTCGCTGTAGAGCACCGCCTGCGGGCTGGCCAGCACGTTGTCCAGGTATTGCGCATGCAGCGGCATGCCAGTCACCAGCGTATAGGCCACGCCTGATTCGGCCGCCGCCTTGGCAATCTCGCGTGCGCTCGGGGGCTTGTCGCCGCTCCAGTCGGGCAGCAACCAGCGCCACAGGGTGCTGTGATTGCCCACCAAAACCGTGGTTTGCGGCAACAGCAACTCGCGAAACGCATCCTGGTAGCTGTCAATTTGCGCGTCATCCCACCACGACAGGTTGGGCATGTAGGCAATGACCGGAACGTCGGCATAGTCGCTGGTAATTTCGGCAATCGTGCTGATGATCTCGGGTGTGCCCACAAAGCCCACCTTGATGGCTTCTACTGCCATGTCTTCCAGGGCGCTGCGCGCCTGTTCGGCCACGGCTTCTTCGTCGAAGGCGAAGTGGTCGAAGATCTCGGCGGTGTCTCGGCTGTATGCGCCGGTGACCACGGGCAAGGCGTGAGCGCCGGTCGAGGCCATCGCGGTCAGGTCGGCCGACAGGCCGCCAGCGCCGCTGGGGTCGCTGGCATTAAAGCTCATGACGCAGGCCGGGCCGGTGGGCGAGCCCGCATCGTCATGTGCGGGAGAGGGGTCGGCAGCGTTGGATGGAGGGGCCATGGATCAGAGTATGCCCTCGCCCGGGTGCACGGGCATGGCCGATACAATGCGCCCCATTCTATTGGAACCCCCGAACACGCAGTGACTGGATCGACCCCCATGACCACCTGGATGTGCCTGATTTGCGGCTGGATCTACGACGAGGCCGCAGGCGCGCCTGAACACGGCATCGCCGCAGGCACCTTGTGGGCCGATGTGCCCATGAACTGGACCTGCCCGGAATGTGGCGCGCGCAAGGAAGATTTCGAGATGGTTCAGCTCTGAAGGGCTGAGTGCTATCCCTGTGGGATCAGCTGACTCGGTGGGAGCAGTTGGCCTAGTGGGTTCAGCTGACTTAGTGGGATCAGCTGACTTAGTGGGAGTGCCGCCTCGGCGCGATAGGGCTGTTGATCGATCGCCGCATCGCCGCGAGGGCGCGGCTCCCACACCCTCAGATTTTCCGTGGTCGTGAGCGAAGGCCATACCTGTGGGAGCGCCGCCTCGGCGCGATAGGGCTGTTGATCGATCGCCGCATCGCCGCTAGGGCGCGGCTCCTACCCTCCCTAAGGGCGGCCTGGTCGGCCGGACCTCAGGCCGCCTTCTTGACCACCGCGTACCTGGCCAGCGTACGCGCCCTCGCCTGATCATGGGCGACCAGCGGGCGGGGGTAGTTGTCACCGAGCTTGATGCCGGCGGCGGCCAACTCCAGCGGTGATGCTTGCCAGGGTGCATGGATGGCCTGATCGGACAGGCCGGCCAGTTGCGGCAGATAGCGCCGGATGAATTTGCCCTTGGCGTCAAATTTTTCGCTCTGGCTGACCGGGTTGAAGATGCGAAAGTAGGGCTGGGCATCGCAGCCTGAGCTGGAGGCCCATTGCCAGCCGCCATTGTTGGAGGCCAGATCGAAGTCGTTGAGGTGCTGCGCAAAATAGCGCTCGCCCCAGCGCCAATCAATTCCCAGGTCCTTGATCAGAAAGCAGGCTGTCACCATGCGCAGCCGGTTGTGCATATAGCCGCTGGTATTGAGTTGGGCTATGGCTGCATCGACCAGCGGGTAGCCGGTACGGCCTTCGCACCAGGCCGCAAACAGGGCCTCGGCCTGCGGGCCGCTTTCCCAGGCGATGGCATCGTATTCAGGTTTGAAAGCGCGTTCGGCCACATGCGGGAAGTTGGCCAGGATCTGGGCATAAAAATCACGCCAGATCAGCTCGCTCAGCCAGGTGGCCGCGCCCGCGCTGGCCGGCCGGGCCAGCGCCTTGGCCGCCAGTGCGCGGATCGAGACCGTGCCAAACCTCAGGTGTACCCCCAGATAGCTCGGTCCCTTGACCGCCGGGAAGTTGCGCTGATCGTCGTACAGGTCAATGCGCTGGAGAAAGTCATCCAGCAGTGCCTGACCGGCGCGCTCGCCCGGAGCTATGCCCAGCGCGAGCAGATTGGTGGGCTCAAAGCCGATGTCGGCCAGGCTGGGTACCCGTGCTTGCGGGCACTGTGGCCGGTCGGCCAGGGCGGCAGCGTGGGGCTCGATGGGCCAGGGCTCCAGCTGCTGCTGGCTCACAGACTTGAGCCAGGCGTTCTTGTAGGGCGTGAACACGCCATAGGGCCGGCCCTGCTGGGTCAGCACCTGCTGGCGCTCGAAAATAACATGGTCTTTGAAGCTGTGCCAGGCGATGCCTTGCTGCGTGAGTGCTTGTGCCACCTGGGCGTCGCGCGCTATGGCCTGCGGCTCGTCGTCGTGGTTGGCAAAGACCGCCTGCACCTGCCACTGCGCCGCCAATTGCGGCAGCGCCTGCCGCGCCCAGCCGTGCTCGACCAGCAGGCCGGCCTGTCGCCCATGGGGCGCGGCGAGCGCGCGCAGGCGTTCATCGAGTTCGACCAGCGAGCCCAGAATGAATTCCACCCGGCGGTCGGCGCGTGGCAGGGCGTCGAGGATTTCGCGGTCGAGCACAAACAGGCACAGCACCTGCCGGCAGTGGATCAGGGCTTGGTGCAGGGCCTGCTGGTCGTGGGCGCGCAGGTCGCGGCGCAGCCACACCAGGCCGCGTTCATAGGTGGCAGTCATCGCCCTATCGTAGGGCTGTGGTGCCGACCCTGCTGGCAAGCGCGGCCGCGCCAGAGTACTTTGCAGGGCTGTTTCTTGCCTCGCGCTGGCCTGGCTTGGGCGCCGACCCCTAAAATGCGCCCATGGCCCAGGCCCTAGAACCCACCAACCTCACGCATCACTTTCTCATTGCGATGCCCGGGGTCAGTGACGAGCCCTTTGCCCGCAGCGTGGTTTACATGTGTGAGCACAGCAAGCGCGGCGCACTCGGGCTGGTCATCAACAAGCCCAGCGACATCAGCCTCAAGAGCCTGTTCGACAAGGTCGACATGCCGCTTCGCCGTGAGGACCTGAGCAATGCGCCGGTGTTTCAGGGCGGCCCGGTTCAAGTGGAGCGCGGTTTTGTCCTGCACGAGACCATGGTCACCGGCACCGACGAGTCGGCCTATGGCTCGACCATGAGCATCCCCGGCGGCCTGGAGATGACCACCTCCAAAGACATTCTGGAGGCGCTGTCGACCGGCGCCGGTCCGCGCAAGATTTTTGTCTCGCTCGGTTATTCGGCCTGGGCCGAAGGCCAGCTGGAGTCTGAAATCGGCGAAAACAGCTGGCTGACGGTGCAGGCCGACCCAGCCCTGATTTTTGACACCCCGATCGAGCAGCGCTATGAAAAAGCCCTGGGCCTGCTGGGTCTGCAAAGCTGGATGCTCGCCTCGGGGGTGGGTCACGCATGAGCCAGGCCTCGGGCCCGCTGCATGACCAGCTTCAAACCTTTCTTGCATTTGACTTTGGCCTCAAGCGCACCGGCATGGCCACCGGCAACCGCCTGACCCGCACCGCCACACCGGGGCGTACCCTGGTGGCCGAGGGCGACGCCCGCTGGCCGGCCGTGGCCCAGCGCATCAGCGACTGGCAGCCTGACGCGCTGGTGGTCGGCATTCCCTACCACCCCGATGGCGCAGCCCACGAGAACACCCAGAGGGCGCAGCGCTTTGCGCGCCAGCTGCGTGGGCGTTTCGGTCTGCCGGTGTTTGAGGTCGACGAGCGCTACAGCACCACCGAGGCCATAGCGCAGGGCCACAGCGATGCCGACGCCGGTGCTGCCTGCATAATCCTTGAGCAATTTTTACGGAGCTTGCCATGAGTGTCCCTTGCCTTGCGCCACCGCGCGCCCGCATCTGGCTATGAGCAGCCTGACGCTCGATGCCGAGGCCCTGTATGCCGACCTGCTGCGCGGTCTGCAGCAGATGCTGGCCTCTTATGGGCCTCAAGAAGTAGCGCACCTGGTGGGCGTGGCCTCTGGCGGCGTCTGGCTGGCCGAGCGGGCGCAGCGCGACCTGCAGCGCTCGGGCCCGGTCGGGGTGCTGTCCTCGGCCATGCACCGCGACGACTTTTCCCAGCGCGGCCTGTCCAGCAGCGCGCAGACCCGGCTGCCTTTTGACGTCAACGGCGCGCACCTCATCGTGCTTGACGATGTGCTCTATACCGGCCGCACGGTGCGCGCGGTGCTCAATGAATTGTTTGACTACGGCCGCCCGGCCAGTGTCAGGCTGGCGGTGCTGGTCGACCGCGGCGGGCGCCAGCTGCCGGTGCAAGCCGACCTGGCGATGGCCAGGGTCAATCTCCCAGCCCATTGCTCTTTGCAGCTCGAACGCGACGAGCAGGGCCGATTCAGTCTCGAAGTGCAGGAAGCCTAAGACGTGCTTTACCGACGCAACCCCCAACTCAACAAGAACGGCGAGCTGATTCATCTGCTGTCCATCGAGGGCCTGCCCCGCGACATGCTGCTGCGCATCCTCGATACCGCCGCCAATTTCGTCAGCGTGAGCGACCGCGAGGTCAAGAAGGTGCCGCTGCTGCGCGGCAAGAGCGTGTTCAACCTCTTCTTCGAAAACTCCACCCGTACCCGCACCACCTTCGACATCGCCGCCACCCGGCTGTCGGCCGATGTCTACACCCTGGACATCGCCCGCTCATCGGCCTCCAAGGGCGAGTCGCTGCTCGACACCATCGCCAACCTGTCGGCCATGGCGGCCGATATCTTTGTGGTGCGGCACAGCGAGTCGGGCGCGCCCTATCTGATTGCCCAGCATGTGGCCCCGCATGTGCATGTTGTCAACGCCGGCGACGGCCGCCATGCCCATCCGACCCAGGGCCTGCTGGACATGTACACCATCCGGCACTACAAGAAAGACTTTTCCAATCTCACCGTGGCCATCGTCGGCGATGTGTTGCACTCGCGGGTGGCGCGCTCGGACATTCATGCGCTGACCACCCTGGGCTGCCCCGAGGTGCGGGTGGTGGGCCCCAAAACCTTGGTGCCGGCCGATATGGCGCCCATGGGGGTGCGGGTCTGCCATACCCTGGAAGAAGGCATACGCGGGGCCGACGTCATCATCATGCTGCGCCTGCAAAACGAGCGCATGAGCGGCGCGCTGCTGCCTTCGAGCCAGGAGTATTTCAAGAGTTTTGGCCTGAGCCCTGAAAAGCTCCAACTGGCCAAGAGCGACGCCATCGTGATGCACCCGGGTCCGATCAACCGCGGCGTTGAAATCGACTCGGCGGTGGTTGACGGCCGCCAGAGCGTGATCTTGCCGCAGGTCACCTTCGGCATTGCGGTGCGCATGGCGGTCATGAGCATGGTGGCGGGGAACGAAGCATGAAGATCCTCATCCAAAACGGCCGCGTCATCAACCCGGCCACCGGCAGCGACCAACAGGCCGATGTGGCCATTGCCGACGGTCGCATCCTCAGCATAGGCCCAGCACCGGCGGGTTTTGCGCCCGAGCGCCGCATTGACGCCAGTGGCCTGGTGGTCGCGCCGGGCTTGGTCGATTTGTCGGCCCGCCTGGGCGAGCCCGGCCATGAGCACGAGGGTCTGCTGGCCAGCGAACTGGCCGCAGCTTTGGCTGGCGGCGTGACCAGCCTGGTCTGCCCGCCCGACACCGACCCCGTGCTCGACGAGCCCGGCCTGGTCGACATGCTGCGCTCGCGCGCCGAGCGCTTGCAAGGCGCGCGTGTGCTGCCCCTGGGCGCGCTCACCCGCGGCCTCAAGGGCGAGTCGCTCACCGAAATGATGGAGCTGACCGAGGCCGGTTGCGTCGGCTTCAGTCAAGCCGAAGTGGCGCTCAAGGACACCCAGGTGCTGCAGCGTTCGATGCAGTACGCCGCCACCTTTGGCCTGTCGGTGTGGCTGCGCCCGCGCGACCCCTGGCTGGGCAAGGGCGTGGCCGCCAGCGGCGCGCTGGCCACCCGCTTGGGCTTGAGCGGTGTGCCGGTGGTGTCGGAGACGGTGGCGCTGCACACCCTGTTTGAACTGGCGCGCACGACCCGGGTGCGCCTGCACGTGTGCCGCATCAGCAGTGCGGCCGGCGTGGCGCTGGTGGCCGCGGCCAAGGCCGAAGGCTTGGCCGTCAGCTGTGATGTGAGCATCAACAACCTGCTGCTGACCGACGCCGACATTGGCTACTTCGACAGCCGCATGCGACTGGAGCCGCCACTGCGCCAGCAGCGCGACCGCGATGCCCTGAGCCAGGCGCTCAAGGACGGCGTGATCGACGCGCTGGTGTCTGACCACACCCCGGTCAAGGACGACGCCAAGGCCCTGCCTTTTGCCGAAGCCGAGCCCGGCGCTACCGGGCTTGAACTGCTGCTGGGACTGGCCTGCAAATGGGGTCAGGAGCAGGGCCTGAGTCTGGCGCAAACCCTGGCTTGCGTGAGCAGCGGGCCGGCCCGTGTGCTGGGCAGCGCGCTCGGCAGCTTGCAAGGCAGTTGCGGCCAACTGCAGCCCGGTGCGCTGGCCGATCTGTGTATCTTTGACCCTGGCGCCAGCTGGTCGGTCGAGCCCGCAGCCCTGCGCAGCCGCAGCCGCCACACGCCCTTTGAAGGCCATGCGTTGGCGGCGCGGGTGCGCTGGACGCTGGTGGGCGGCCGCATCGCCTACGAGGAGGGCTGAGGTGAGCGCCATGCGCTACGGCTGGCGGCCGCGCGTGGCGCTCAGGCTGGCCTTGATCCTGGTGCACATCCTGCGCGGCTTTTGGATCATCCGGCTGCATTTTCCGAGGCTTGAGCCCACAGAGCAGCAGCGCCATGTGCAGCGCTGGGCCACGCAGATGCTCAGCGCCATGGGCATCGAGCTCGACCACCAGGGCCAGCGCCTCCCCGAAGGCCCTTTGCTGCTGGTGGCCAACCATATTTCCTGGCTCGACATCTTGGTGCTGCACGCCAGCGGCTACTGCCGCTTCATCTCCAAGGCCGATGTGCGGCGCTGGCCCCTGATCGGCTTCATGGCCCATGGCGCCGGCACCTTGTTCATCGAGCGCGAATCGCGGCGCGACGCACACCGGGTGGTGCACCACATGGCCGAGCGCCTGCAAGCGGGCGATGTGCTGGCCGTCTTTCCTGAAGGCACCACCGGCGACGGCATCTCGCTCAAGCCCTTTCACGCCAACCTGATCCAGGCCGCCATCCTGGCCGGCGCACCGGTGCAGCCGGTGGCGCTGCGCTTTGTCGATGGTGCCACCGGCCAGACCAGCCACGCCCCGCGCTTTATTGACGACGACACCTTGGTCGGCTCGGTCCTGCGCACCCTGGCCGCTGCTCAGCTGCGCGCCCAGGTCGTCACCGGCGAGCCCGAACACCACGCCGGCCGCGATCGCCGGCAATGGGCGCAAGAGTTGCGCGAGCGGGTGCATGCGCTCAGGGCAGACGGGTCGACGGGGTGAGACTAGCGCGACAGGCGCGGATGACTGGCGCAGTGCCTAGCGTTCTTTGCTTTCTGTAGGCTCAAGCCTTGAGGGCAAGCTGCCGACACAGCTGTGCCAATGGCACAGCCTCGGTGCCCGGACTCAGTGCAAAGCTGTCTTGTCCGGGGTAGACGATCCACTGGCGGCTGGGCTTGAGGTCCTCGCAGGCGATGTAAAAACCGCGGTCTACTTTGGGTGAGAGGCTGGAAAAGACACCTCTTTCAATCATCCTTGTATTTTATGCATTCACATGCCGAAAATACAAGGTTAAATTCCTATGGCGTCAGGGAAGCGCCGTCCTGTGGCGCCCGCCTCTGGCCCCTGAAGACTGAATTTGCCCGCAGGCCCCCTGCGGCTTATGTGCCTGTAGCAACCAGCTGTATCTAACGGGCGCTTAGCTGCTTTGCGGGCGGCAACTATTCTGACGCGGCGGCAGCTGAGCCTTACGCCCTATATTGCTCAGGGCTTATATTGCTCAGGGCTCACCGAAGCTCCAGGAACGTCTGGGCATCTACACCAGCTTGCTTGAGGGTAGCGCGCAGGGTGCCTTCGGGCAGGTCGCCTGGATGGTTGGGGATGGTCGTGTATTTTTTCAGCGCTGGGTTGAACCATATTTCATGCGACCCAGCCGCTTGGCGATGGAATTGAAGGCCAAGCTGTTTGAGCCGCTTAATGATGTCCTTGTACCGAAAACCTGCAAGGGCGCCCATCAGCTGGCCACGATCAACGGGTAGTCGAAGACCTCGCGGGCGGGCGGCAGTGCCACCGCGTCGGAGCCGTTGCGCGCCTCCAGTAACTTCTTGGCCACATCGCGTGCAATCTCGATGGTCTCCTGAATGGTTCTGCCTTGGGCTACCAGCCCTTGCACCTCATCACTGGTGGCTAAGTACATACCCTCGGGCAGCTTTTCGATGTGCAACTGAATCATGTGTTCCATGCTGATGACCTTTTCAAGTGCCTTGAATTGCTTTGCTCCAGCGGGTCAAGCCGCGTAGCCTTCCAACCTAAGCCCCGCCGTACCCAAGTGGTTCCAAAGATAGCACGGCTCCTGGGGTCGGCCGAGTTGGTGGTGGCGATGGCACATCGACCAAAGCCGGCCGGTGCCGCGCACATAGAGTACTGGCGAGTCGGTCAACCGTTTGCTTCGACAGGCCCGCCCGGTCTGCAGGCGGATTCGTCTCACCGCGCCATGTCGCCGCCCGAATCGCTCAGGCACGCTGCTGGAGCTTGAGCGTCTGCCGAATGCCCTGGGCCCGCTGAAAGCTCTTGTGCATCCGCATGACCTCTTGGGCGAAGTCTTCTCGGGACACCTCGCTTCCGCGCCCCGACACCAGGCGGGCCATGTCGCGGTTGCCGGGCTTGACCCGCAGCATATGCCCCACGCTCCTGTGAAACAGCCGATGCCGAACCAACCAAGTGAAGGCTTCGGTCCCTCCCTGTGGCGCGACCCAGTTCAGCAACCAAAGGAAAGGCCCGCTGCATTTGTCTTGCAGTGACAGGCTGTGTGGGTCGGCGATGTAGCTGACTTCAGCCTCCTCGCTCAGATGCCCCCAAGATAAATAGCCCGCCGGGCGGTCTTGCTGCGTCAGTAGGACAAATTGATTCAGTTGGACGCTGCTCATCACCTCCTGCTCCAGCAGCGCCAGATCCCAGGACCGGTGCAGCCTGGAGCGAGCCCAAAGCCAGGCAGCCATGCCAACGACCTCCCAGTGGCTCCAGGGCAAGGGCGAGCTTTCTGTGGGGAAGTGACATTCAAAGCCACGGTGTTCGATCTTCATCTTGAGGACTCGGGGTGAGGTTTGCAGGTAGCCCTTCAAACAAGAAAAAATAAATTTTTTAATTCTTTTTAGCTATATTACTCCTTATCTTTTTGAGTTCAATACCCCGCGATGAGAACAAGCCCTTGCTCAGGCAGTGCCTTGGCACTCCTGTGTGCACTTAGCTGTGCGGGCTCGGCCTGGGCTCAGGCCAGTGGCTTGCCTGACCCAACGCCAGAGCTTCGTAGGCAAGAGCAACGGCAAGAGCAACTGCGCCGTAACCTAGAGCTCAGGCCTGATGTCCGGCTTGGCGATACGCCCCTGGCAAAGCGGTCCCTCTTGCCACAGGAGCAACCCTGCCGCTCTATCAGTGCTGTGGTTTTTGAGGGGGCAGACGCATTGCAGTCGGCCCTTCAAAACGCCTTGGCTGGCACGGATGGCGCCGACTCACCCTTGGGCCGCTGTATTGGCGCGCAAGGCATTTCGGTGCTGATCGACAGGGCCCGCAACGCCTTGATCGCGCAAGGCTACATCACCAGTCGCGTGGAAGCGCCTGCGCAGGACTTAACGGAAGGCCGCTTGCTGCTTCGCGTGGTCATGGGGCGTGTGGCGGCCATCGACAAGGGTGCCGGCGCGCCATTCATTCTGCAGCTTGCCCCGCTCGCCCTTGACGCACCGCTGCAGCTGCGTGACCTTGAGCAAAGCCTCGAAAACCTGCGCCGCAACCCCAGCGTACAGGCCGAGTTTGAGCTCAGGCCTGGCGCGCAGCCCGACACGACCGACCTTGTTTTGGACTACAGCCGCAGCCGCCCGCTCAGACTCAACCTGACCGTGGACGACAGCGGTAGCACCGCCACCGGCAAACTCATGGCCCAGGCCACCGTCAGCTGGGACAACCCGTTTGGCCTGTCTGACCTGGCCTACCTCAGCAGCAGCCGCGATGCCGGCGACCGCCAGGCCGGTCCTCGGGGCAATGACAGCCAGACCCTGCACTACAGCGTCCCTTGGGGCTATTGGCTGTGGTCCGTCACAGCCAGCCGCAGCGAGTATCGGCAAACCATTGTGGGGGCCTTTCAGTCTTACTTGTACAGCGGGCAAACCCAGTCGCAGGACATCCAGCTTGGCCGGGTGGTGCACCGTGACGCCAACAGCAAAACCAGCCTTCAGCTCAAGGCCTTCAGCAGGCGCTCGCTTAACTTCATTGATGACACCGAGGTTCAAGTGCAACGCCGCCATACCGCAGGCTGGGAGGCTTGCCTGCAGCATGTGCAGCATCTGGGCCGCTTATCGGGGGATCTGAGCCTGTCCTTCAGGCAAGGTACGGGCGCCTTCGGCGCCCTGACCGCGCCCGAAGAGCGCTTTGGCGAAGGCAGCTCACGCATGCAAATAGGCACAGCCGCCGTCAACCTGCAGTGGCTATTACCGGCCGGGTTTACCGCCAATCATTACTTGCGGGTGCAGATCAACAACACACCGCTGGTGCCGCAAGACCGCCTTTGCCTGGGCCATCGGTTTTCGGTGCGTGGCTTCGATGGTCGCCAAACCCTGTGCGGCGACCGTGGCTACCTGTCACGCAACGAGCTGGCCTGGGCAATCAATGAATTGCTGTCGACCTATGTCGCCCTTGATGCCGGCCGGGTGGGCGGGCGCAGCGCTCAGGAGCTGCCGGAGCGCCTTTTGTCGGGCTACGCCTTGGGCCTGCGCGGCCAGGGCCGCCCAGCCAGAAACCTCGCGCTCAGCCTGGACGCATTTGTAAGCCGACCGCTGGCCAAGCCCGCATTTTTGAGCACTGCGTCCACCACCGCAGGCTTCAGTCTGAGCCTGAATTTCTGAAACCTTTTTACCCCAGCCCAGGAAGCATCATGAACAAACGCTGTTACCGCATCGTCTTCAATCCAGCCCGCGCCCAACTCATGGCGGTGGCCGAAACCGCCTGCGCGCACTCCGGTGGCGCGCCTGGCCAAAGTCAGGCAAAGCGCATCGCCTGGCTACCCGGGCTGGCTGCTCATGGCGTGGGATTGGGCAGGCTCCGCGCCCTGGTGGTGGCCATGGCCGCAGGCCTTGGGCTGGCTGTGCCACTGCAGGCGCAGGTCATTGCCGACCCTTCAGCGCCGGCCACCCAGCGCCCCACCATCCTCAGCGACGGCAGCCGGCCCTTGATCAACATCCAGACGCCCAGCGGCGCCGGGGTCAGCCGCAACACCTACAGCCAGTTTGACGTGCAGTCCAACGGAGCCATCCTCAATAACTCCCGCGCCTCCAACCCCTGGCTGGCCACCGGTGAAGCCAGGGTCATCCTTAATGAAGTCAATTCGAGCAACCCCAGCCATTTGCGCGGCGCCATCACCGTCAACGGCAGCAGCGCTCAGGTGGTCATTGCCAACCCGAGCGGCCTCAAGATTGATGGTGCCAGCTTTGTCAATGCCAGCCGCGTCACGCTCACCACCGGTACCGCCGTCATGGAGGGCGGCGGCCTTAAAGCCTTGCGCGTAGAGCGCGGCGCGGTCGACATTTATGGCGCTGGGCTGAACGTGCAGGGCGTTCCCTACACCGAAATTCTCAGCCGTGCAGCCACGCTCAGCGCCCAAGCCCGAGCCAGCGCGGCCGGAGATATCAGCATCGTTACCGGCGCGCAGTCGGTTGACTACGCCACCGGTCAGTCCACCAGCCTAAGCGCATCTTCGCCCGCTCCCGCCTTGGCCATTGATGCGTCTGCCCTGGGCAGCATGTACGCAGGCCGCATTACCTTGCTGGCCACCGAGGCGGGTGTGGGGGTACGCAATGCCGGCGCCCTGCAAGCCGCCTCCCAGCTTATCCTCACCGCCGATGGGCAGCTCACCCACACCGGCAGCCTGAGCGCCCCCGTCGTCAGCCTGGCCACCGTCAGCGGCGACATCGTGCAAAGCGGCTCCATCCAAGCCAGCAGCGCGGCCTTGCTCTCCAGCGGTGCGGGCATTCAGGTGTTTGGTCAGGGCCTGGCGCAAACGGCGGGCAGCGCCGTGGTGCTTAGCGCCCGCAAAGGCCTTGCCCTCAATGCCGGCGCACGCATCAGCAGCACAGCCGCGGGCGGGCGCGTGGCGCTCAGCGCCCAAGAGGCGGTGCAACTGGGCTGGAACAGTTCATTGGCAGCCGATGCAGACGTTTCCCTGAGCAGCGACACCCAAGTGCAAATCACCGGGGCGCAGTTGCAAAGCAACGCAGGCGTGAACGTGCTGGCCGGCACTGGCATCAACCTGTCGTCCACCACCGTCAATGCGGGCACCATTCAGCTGGAAACCGGCAAGGCTTTTGCTGAGACCAACGCGCCTGTGAGCTTGACGTCCAACACCTTGAACTCAAGGGGTGCGCTCACCGTGTTGACCACGGGAAACTTGAATACCTCTAGAAACACAATGACCGCAGCGGGCCATCTGCACATGGGCAGCAACCGGGTGGCTGAATCGTCGAGCGACACCTTGCGCGCGGGCAGCATGGAAATGATTGGCGCCAGTGTGGCAAGCAGCAACCTTGATGCGGCTGCAAGCACGGGCGCGCTCAAGATCAGCAGTAGCGCCGGTGCGCTGGACCTGCGCGGCTTGGCGTACCAGCACAGCAAGCTGTCGGCCGCAACGGATCTGCATATCACCGCGCTGGGTGGCGATGCGCGCCTGACTTCAGTTCAGGCCACGGCCGACCACATCAAAGTCAATGCGACAGGCCACACCCGTTTGAGCGGAACAACAAATTGGGGAGGGAAATGGGCTACGGAGGTCACGCAAAGCTCACTTAACGCCCGCAAGAGCTTGCTGCTGGCCACCGTGGGCACCGGCAAGACCTTGGACCTGGGCGGCTCCACTTTGCAAGCGTCCAGCGAAGGCGTCAGCCTGACATCGGCGGGTGGTATTTCAATGGGCAGCGCTTCCGTGCTCGCCACCCAGGGCTCTTTTTCGGCGGTTAGCGCAGGCGCCATCAGCGGCCTGGGCAATGCCAGCTTGCGCGCTGGGCAGAACCTGAGTGTTGACGCCGGGCAGGGCAGCTTGGTCCTGTTGCCGTGGCAGACCTCGCAGCTGTCTGCAGGCCAAGACCTCTCCTTGACCGCACGCACAGGCCAGCTCAAACTTGAAGGCATGGGCAGCTCCAGCGACACCGTCGGCACACGGGGAAGCCTCACCGCACGCGACATGAACTTACAAGGCGCCTCAGTCGATCTTTTGGGCACGGCCTTGAGCGCCCGCCGCGACCTGCGCATCACCGCCACAGAAGGCAGCGTCAACATCAGCGCGCTAGAAAACACGCCCAACCAAGGCGGCTACGCCAACCGCTACATGCAAAGCGCCGATCTGAACGCCGGCCGCCACCTGCAAATCACCTCAGCTGGCCACATCCTCAGCCAAGGCCTCAAAGCCAGCGCCGGAGGCGACTTGCGCATGCAGGCCGCCGCCAGCCTGGACGTCGCCGGCACCTCCAACCGCATAGATCGCTACGACGGTTTTTGGACCATCCAGCAGCGCCTGGTCAACACCAGCGCGCTGAGTGCAGGCGGCGCCTTGGCTCTGTTGGCGGGCAGCGACTTGCGGCTCGATGCGGTCAAGGCCAACGCCGGCGGTGCGATGACGGTCAACGCCCTGGGCAACGTGCGGCTTGACGCTTCGCAGAACTGGACGGAGATGACGGGCACCACGGTCAGCAGAGGCAAGAACAGCCGCACCACCACCCACCACCTGTGGGAGTACGTCACCACCGCCGCCACCGAGCTGAGCGCAGCCAGCGTGAGCGTGAAGGCGGGCGATGAGCTGAGCACCTACGGCACCCGGATCAACTCAGGCGGCCGCGTGATTCTGCAAGCCGGGGGCGCTGCCAATTACTACGCGGTGTACGACCAAAGCACCGTGCGCGACGACAGTCACAAGACACGCAGCTTCTTGGGCATCCGTTACTCCAGTTCACGCAGCTCGAGCAGCTCCATAGAAAACAAGCCCCTGGTCACCCGGCTGCAAAGCGAAGCCGAGCTGGTGAGCAACTCCGGCGGCGACACCTTGATGCAAGGCACGCAGGTACGTGCAAGCGGGGGCTACGCCATCAACGCTGGCGTGGGCGATGCCGCACGGGCCGATGTGGCCGTGACCTGGGCCACGGGTGGCATGGGTGCGAAACTGATCGGGGGCACGGTGACCACCAACGCCAAGGGGATCTGTCTTGTCTCACCTTCCTCTGCCATCAAGACGGCCAGACTTATCGTGTTGACGTAGTCGGTAATGTGTGCTTAAAATGCACACATGATTCGGTCTAAAACCTATAATTGGAACGCCGATAAAAACCAGTTGTTGTTGAAAGAGCGCGGAATTTCTTTTGAACGAATAGTCTTTGAGATCAGCATCGGCAATGAACGGGCCGTGCTTGAACACCCTAATCAGGACAAATATCCGGGTCAAAGGATTTCAATGGTGCAGGTTGACGATTACGTTTACGCCGTGCCCTTTGTTGAAACCGAGACGGAAATTTTTCTTAAAACCATCATCCCAAGTCGCAAGGCCAAGCGGCAATTCCGGAGCCCATGATGAAGTCAAAAGTAAAATACGACGAAGAAGAACTGGAGATATTGAAGGCTTGGGAGACGGGCGCGCTTCGACCTGTTGCCGATTCGGCAGAGCAGGCCAAGTCTCACCGGGCCGCAGCCGAGGCGACGTTCAAAAAAGATCAGCGTCTCAACATCCGAATCTCAAGTCGGGACTTAAAAAACCTGCAGGCTCGCGCTCTGGAGGAGGGAGTTCCTTATCAAACTTTTGCAGCCAGCTTGCTTCACAAGTATGTGAGTGGACATTTGGTGAGTCAGCGATAAGGCTGGTCAAGGCCTGAGCGCTAGTCCGCGCAAGGCTCGGTCCCCGACTTCAGGCCGATGGTGCCGGCAGCGAGGCCGCCCCAGCCGGCATAAACCGCCCCGTTTCAGCCGCGCACTGGCCGGCTTGCTCGCAGGGCAGTTGGCACAGCTCGCGCTGCCTGGGGCTGCAGGCGCGTTGGAAGGTGACCACATGGTCGACCTGAGCGCGTATGCCTATCCATTCGCCCAGGGTGTGGTCGTGGTGGCTCGGCACATGGGCCATCACTTGATGGCCGCTGGCCAAGCGCAGGGTGTAGAGGAATTCCGAGCCGCGAAAGGCCTTGCGAATGATCTCGGCTTTGACCGGGGCGTCGTCGTCGTGCACGATGTCATCGGCACGCAGCAGCACATCGCACTGGCCACCTTCAAAGGCGCCGGGCAGGGGGCATTCGCTCACATCGCTCAGTCGGCCCACGGGGGTGTCAACCACCACTTGGCCGTCGACCTCGTGCAAGGTGGCTGGGGTGAATACGCCGTGGCCAATGAAGTCGGCCACAAAGCGGGTGGCCGGTCGGTGGTAGAGGCTGTAGGCATCCTCCCACTGGTGCAAGCGGCCTTCGTGCATGACCCCGATGACGTCGCCGATGGCAAAGGCTTCGAGCTGGTCGTGCGTGACGAAGAGTGCGGTTGCGCCGGCTGCCTTGAGGATGGCGCGCAGCTCATGGGCCAGGCGCTCGCGCAGCTCCACGTCGAGGTTGGAAAACGGCTCGTCGAGCAGCAGCAGTTGCGGCTGGGGCGCCAGCGCCCGCGCCAGCGCCACCCGCTGCTGTTGGCCGCCTGACAGCTGGTGTGGGTGCAGGCGCTCGGCGCCCTCCAGGCCGACCAGCTTGAGTACTTCAGCGACCCGCGCGGCCCGCTCGGCGGCCTTCAAGCCCTGCAGGCCAAAAGCCACGTTGCGACCGACGTCCAGGTGGGGGAAGAGGGCGTAGTCCTGAAACACCATGCCAATGCGCCGCGCTTCAGGCGGTGTATGCCCGGCCGCGCTGCTCACCGTTTGCCCGCCCAGGCGGATTTGGCCGGCCGCCACCTTCTCTAGGCCAGCGATGGCCCGCAGCAGGGTGGTCTTGCCGCAGCCCGATGGGCCGATCAGCACGCCGATGTCGCCGGCAGCCAGGCCCAGGCTGGCGGCATCAACCGCCGCCTTGGGCGCTTGGGCGTAGCGCACGCTCAGTTCGGTGACTTCCAGAAACATTCCCGTATTTTAGGGTCAGGCGGCGGTAAATGCGTACAATTCTCATTTGCACTGGTGTGGGTTTCACCGCCGCCCGCCTTAGCGCGAGGCCGGCCTCGCCCAATGGGGCAATGGTCCAGGGTAGAGCCAGTGGGCTCAGCGGCCTGTGCCCGGCGCCCTTGGCGCTGGCCCGGCGCCAGTGCAGTGATACGACCCAACCTTGATGCTCAAGCGCCTGCTGCCCCCCGTCTTGCTGAGCCTGCTGCTGGCGCTGCTGTGCTTGCCGGTGCTGGCTGTATTTGCCTCGTGGTTGCAGATCGATCGGCCGGGCTGGGGCCTGTTGGCCGAGATGGCTGCCACCGTCTTGCCCGATTACGCCCTGACCACCCTGGTCCTGTGCCTGGCGGTGGCCTTGGGCGTGACTTTGCTGGGCTCTCTCACCGCTTGCGCCGTCACATTGTTTGACTTCCCGGGCCGACGCACTTTTGAATGGGCCTTGCTGCTGCCGCTGGCCATGCCGGCCTATGTGGTGGCTTTTGCCTATACCGATTTTTTGCAGTTCTCGGGCCCGCTGCAAAGCACTCTGCGTGAGCTGACGGGCTGGCAGGGACGGCTGTTGCCCGATGTGCAGAGCTTGTGGGGCGCGATGCTGGTTTTCACCGTCGCGCTCTACCCCTATGTGTATCTGCTGGTGCGCTCGGCCCTGGCCGAGCGGGCGGTGCACCTGATGGAAGCGGCCCGCCTGCTCGGCGCCCCTTTGCAGCGTCGCCTGCGCGAGGTGGCCCTGCCGCTGGCCAGGCCGGCGCTGGCCGCTGGGGTGGGCCTGGCCTTGATGGAGACGCTGGCCGACTTTGGCGTCTCGAGCTACTTCGGCATACAGACCTTTACCGCCGGCATCTACAAGGCTTGGCTGGCCATGGACAACCGCTGGCTGGCGGCCCAGTTGGCGACCGTCTTACTGATCATCGTGGCGGTGCTGTGGAGCGCCGAGCGGGCCGCGCAGCAGCGTCAGCGTTTTGCCAGTGGCCGGGGCGCCCGCGCCGGCTCTGCCGAAGCCCAGCCGGCGCGCTTGACCGGCGCTCGCGCCGCGCTGGCCTGGCTGGTTTGCGCGCTGCCGATAGCTCTGGGTTTTGGCCTGCCGGTCTTGTTCATGGCCCGTCCGCTGCTGGAGGGCTGGGGCCAGTTGTCATGGGCGCTGTTCTGGCAGTGGTCGTTCAACAGCATCTGGCTCGCTGGCCTGACGGCCGCCTTGGCCACCGGCCTGGCCCTGTTGCTGGCCTTTGGCAGCCGCCAAAAACCGCAAGGCTTGCAGCGCTTGGCCACGCGTGTGGTAGGTCTCGGCTATGCGGTTCCGGGGGCGGTGGTGGTGGTCGGGCTCTTGCTGCCGGTGGGCTGGCTACAAGACCTGGCGCCGCAGGCCGTCGTGCTGGTCACCGCCACTTCGTTGGGCTTGGTATGGGCCTACCTGGTGCGGTTTTCTTCGGTCGCGCTGCAGTCCTTGGAAAGCGGCTACACACGCATTCCCGCGAGCCTGGACGACAGCGCCCGCATGCTCGGCGTCTCGGGCTGGGCGCTGCTGACGCGAGTACACGCGCCCCTGCTCAAGCGTTCGGCCGCGGCCGCCGCCTTGCTGGTGTTTGTGGATGTTATGAAGGAACTGCCTGCCACCCTGGTTTTGCGGCCGTTCAACAGCGACACGCTGGCGGTGATGGCTTACCAGTTGGCGCGTGACGAGCGCCTGGGAGAGGCAGCTTTGCCGGCCCTGGCCTTGGTGGCCGTCGGTTTGTTGCCGGTGATCTTGCTCAGCCGTACCTTGCGCAGCAAGGCTTGAACCTGCAGCTCCTGCGCGTCTAGCGACACATGGGGCTGGACAAAGAGAGCCCGGCTGCGTGAACGCGGACTTATTTTTTCGGGCGGTTGAACCAATTGGCAAGCACAAACAGTCCGAAGACGACGAACATGATGATCAGGACGTGATGGGTTTGCATGGCGCTTTCCTTTGAAACAGGCGGTTGATCGTTGGATTTAGAGGTGGGGATTGTCGGGCGGGTTCAATTCCTACGCCGGCGCTCGGTTACGCACCAGCGGCGCCATGGCCAGCAGCGTCAAGATCAGCAGCAGCAACTCAAGCCCGTAGACGCTGGTATACGCGCCCTGCGCGCCCAGCGGGCCGTTGAGCACTTCGCGCATCACCCCACCCAGGGCCATGGCCAGGCCGGCTGCAGTGGCCTGCACCGCGCCCCAGGCACCCATGGCCAGGCCCACCTGCTCTTTGGGGGCCTGTTGCATAGACGCTGTCAGGGTGCCATGGGCAAACAGCCCACCGCCCAGGCCAATCAAAAAGGTGCCCAGCACAAAGATCGGTACCGAATTTAGCGGCGCAGACGCAATCACCGCTGCAAAAGCCGGCAGGCCCACCCAGGCGCCCCAACTGGCCATGCGGTAGGGGTCACCGCCGCGGCCGAGTATGCGTGAAGCGGTGCCAAAGCCGATCAGCCCGCCCAGGGCCAAGGTGGCTGTCAGGTAGGTGGTGTGGGAGACGCTCAGGCGCAGCACCTCGCCGCCATAAGGCTCGAGCAAGACGTCCTGCATGGTGAAGGCCATGGTCCCCAGGCCCACGCCCAGCAAGCGCCGCAGCGTATGCGCTCCAGAGCAAAAGCGCTGCCAGGCGGCAGAAAACGACTCATCATCTCCCGTCCCCGGCTGGCGCTTGCGGCTGCGCGCCTCCTGCTTCCACAGGGCGATCACATTGAGCACCAGGGTCATGATGGCCGCGGCCTGAATCACCCGGATCAGCCGTCCCGGGCTGTAATCTGACAGCAGGTCGCCAAACAGCAAGGCGCTGAGCATCATGCCCACCAGCTGCATGACATACATCAAGCCCACCACCTTGGGTTGCGATTGCGGCGGTGCCAGGTCGGTGGCCAGAGCCAGGCCCACGGTCTGCGTGGTGTGCATGCCAACACCGACCAGCAAGAACGCGATGGCTGCGCCCAACTGCCCTACCCAGGCTGGAGCCTGGGCCGATTGGCCGGCACCGGCCAAGACCAGCAGGGCAAAAGGCATGATGGCAAAGCCGCCGAATTGCAGCATGGTGCCCATCCAGATGTAGGGCACACGGCGCCAGCCCAGTTCACTGCGGTGGCGGTCCGAGCGAAAGCCGATCAGGGCGCGAAACGGGGCCGCCAGCAGCGGCAGGGCTACCATCAGAGCCACCAGGGCTGATGGCACCTTGAGCTCGACGATCATCACCCGGTTGAGCGTGCCCACCAGCATGACCACGGCCATGCCAAAAGAAACTTGAAACAGCGACAGGCGCAGCAGGCGCGACAGCGGCAAATCGGCGCTGGCAGCGTCGGCAAAGGGGAGAAAACGCGGACCCAAACTGGCCCAGGCGCTCACCCAGCGGCGGTGGCTTGAATTCATGAGCAGACAAAAGGACCGACCGCAAGCGGTCGGTCCGGGTCGCAGTACAAGCCTGCTTCTACTTCTTCGCCGGTTCCGCAGCTGCTGGCGCAGTCACGGCAGCCTTGGCGGCCCCACCGTTGAGGAAGTTCTTCACCCAGGTCGTGTTCAGGGTCAGGGCCAGATGCACGCTAAACGATGCAATCGCGACACCTGCGATGAACATGGGGATGCCCACTTGCGGCCTGACGACCGTCCACATTTTTCCGTAGATCATGGCAACTCCCTCACTTGAGCCAGGGTGAATAGATGAAGGCCAGCAGATGGGCGAGAGCGGCAATCATGCCGAAGATCTGCGTACCCTGGATGAGATTGCGGTGAATCTCCTCCGACTCGCCCACGGTCAATCCCGTAGGCCCTACCTTGTCATGGTCTGACATGGCTTTCTCCTTGCAAGAAGACGTGCTGAACCCGCACGGGGTATCCGTGGCTTGAGGCCACGAATGGGGTGAACTCGAGAGTTCGTCATGTCATCATAGATTGACAACTCAAGAAGTCAATTTAAGTTGACACATATTCTTGCTAAGTGAAAACCCTTAGTTGGGAGCTTTTGCCTCTGAAAAAAACGAAAAGGCCGGTCTGGGACGTCGTCCCGACCGGCCAAAGTGTGTGGTACCAGCAACAGGAATCGAACCTGTATCTAGCGCGTAGGAGGCGCTCGTTCTATCCATTGAACTATGCCGGCGAGGCTCGGGGATTCTAGGGGCTTTGCTGGCTGGGCTTGGTGTGGTTCGGGGGAGGCACAGCTGTGGGCTGTGTTGCTGCTTGGCATTGGTAGCAGACTGAGTGGGTGCTCGAACTGGCTGAATGCGCCCTGGAGGTGTGCGCTAGAACGGCTAAGCCCGGCTTAGGACAGGCTGAGGGGGTTCAGGTGGCCGGAGGAGGGCTTTGACGGTCTTCGAACCTACTGATGACTGGCGAGTGAAGCTCCGGTGTCTGGAAAAACCAACACTGGCCGGGATGAGCAAGTCGAAGAGTTCTCTGTGGTTGGGGAGAGTGGGTTGCTGATGGCCGTGCTCAAGCGATCCGCCTAATGACCGTCGCCAAACAGTCGTTGACACTTTACAAAGCCATCATTAAAGTCAAATCGCTCATCAGTAGGCCGACAAAGGTGTTTCAACGGAATCGATCAAGGCTGCCGCCGTTTTTTTTTTCGCATTGATCTTCACACAGTTGTCGGTTGCATGCATTGATTGTGCGATAGCAAGGAGCGTCGACAAAAGAGGTAATTTGCTGAAATAACTGAGTGTGGCCATATGGCACCGCTTGAACCGCTTCGAATGACACTTCTTCGACTGAACCTGACGCCCTACGGTAAGGCTCGGCTCGTGAGAGGGTAAGGATAAACAGTCTCTAACTGGAGTATTAATCATGGATGGGATCAGTTCAATGACAATTTTTTGGATTGTGTTAGTTATTGCGGTCGTTGTATTTGCATATAAGGGCGTAGTTCAGGTTCCTCAATCAAAGGTGCTATTGGTTGAGAGGCTTGGCAAATATACGAAGACTCTTCATTCGGGTATCAATTTCATAATTCCGTTTATTGATAGTATTCCGGATAGAAATAATCCCATTGATATCTCTGAGCAGCAGTTGGCTATCGCAAACCAAAATGTGACAAGCGCTGATAATGTCAGAATTGTTCTGGAAATACAGGCGTTCTACAGAATTACAGATGCGGCTCACTTCAAATATCGCATTGAAGATGGGCGACAGGCCATTAAAACCACAATTGATGCAACCGTTAGAGCATTGGTTGGACGCCGAACACTTGATCAACTGAACGCTGACAGAATCCAACTTGCCACCGAGATAGCAGAGGAGGTAAGAGCAACTTCTGCCGAGTGGGGCGTCTCGATGAATCGGGTCGAGATTACCGATGTACAGGTGGTTGATCAGGAGTTCGCAGACTCCATGCGCAAGCAAGCGACCGCAGAACGTGAGCGCCGTGGGACGATCATTAATGCAGAAGCGGAGGCGCAACGGATACGGCTTGAGGCAGAGGCCCAGGCTCAGGCCATCAGGCTCGACGCAGATGCTCGTCTTTACAGGGCTCAAAAAGATGCCGAGGCCATTCGAGTGACAGCAGAAGCGCAGGCATGGGCTCTAACAACCAAAGGGACCTCACTTGAAGCTGAAGGCGCAAAGTTTGCCCAGCAAAGCGAGATCCTTAGAGCTCAGGTCGACGCATTGCAGAGTCTTGGCGGTGCGGAAAACTCGAAGATCGTTGTGATTCCCTCGGATTTGGTCCAGACGGCGGCTTCGTTGGGTAGCTTGTTGAGGAAATAATTGTGAGTTTTATTGACCTGCATGTCGTCTTCCTGTTGATCGGCTTGCTCTTGCTGATAGTGGAAGTTGTTATGGGCATGACGCTCGGAATCGCCCTCTCCGGAGCAATTACTTTTTTTATTCTTGGCTTGATGACATGGATGAATCTTATCAGTGGATTGAATAACTACTTGATCGTTGGTGTCATTATCTTTGTGATGACTACGGCAGTCGTATTAAAGTACTTTAGGAATCGAGTCCGATCATCCCGGGAAATACAAGATGTCAATGATTATTAAGCCAAGTCGAAAAAATAAATCAAAAATTTCTAAAAATGCTTGGGATCCAGTAACTGGCTTCTGCAGGCTAGCGTTAACAATAGTACTGGTTAGTATGTCTCAAATGCTGTATGGGGCTCAATGTCTCAAAGCTGGCGGCACGATAACCGGAGTAGTGGATTACTTCGAGGATAGGCATCCTGTCAACGGCTCGATCATGCCCATTACCACTATTGAACTAAGTGACAAAAGATGTTTTCTATATTCCTATACTTATAACGATCAGAAAAAAGAGACTGATATCGAGTCGGATGTACAAATACTGGGAGAACAACGAATTTTTAAGAGACTACATCGGTCTCATGTGAAGATAATGTTGACGGATGTATCGCAACCACATTCCCATTACCACAAGCGAGATGTGCTAGTTGATGGTAACCTTCAGCGGGTGAGTGTCGCTGCAAAAGACTGCTCAAAATTGAAAGACTTACATTACTGTCTTGATCCGTCTGGGGCGCCGATGCATACACATAGGGTTGCTGAAGCAGGCCGCACCTATTTTTACCGTGAGCGAAATGTTCGTACTCGCAGCGAGATTTTCATTGTGAAGGGCGACGAAGTTGAAGTATACCTTGAGTCTGATGAATTCAAGTATGCATGCTATAAGGCTAAATCAGGACCTGTCTATTGTGGCTGGCTGAAATGAGTTTGATGTCGATAGCTAACCTGGAAGGAAAATGAATAAATCAATTGATCAAGAACTAGGCCTACCGAAGGGGTTTATCGTCACTATTGTGACTTTACCTATTTGGGGTGAGGCAATTTCTATCGGAATTTGCTTGGCGCTAGCAAAAGGTAATTCCAACTTAGCTTGGGAGTACCACGCAAATGTATTATGGTGTTGCCGTACCTATTTATCAACGGAATTTTGTGCATGCTAGATGCCGATAGGCTTAAAAAAGTTAATGTGGACTTGAACTATTTATGGGGCATCATATTGGTTCCACTTTATCTGATTTTAAGGGGGATGCGGATTGCTAGGGCAAGGGGTGAGGGCTCGATAGGGAATCAGATGTACGCTGTCATTTGGATAATTTTATTCATAGGGACTGCTTTTTCATCAGCTTATCTTGAAGAGAAGTATACCGATGTGTCTTCACGGGAGATTCAGGCAGGGCCAGCCAGCAATGGAGCAGATGCGTTAAGGCCAGCCGGGCCTACGCCACCGGTTGGTATATGGAAATCAGAGGACGGCAGCTTGATTCATCAATTGTCCCTTGACGCTTATAAAATCAAATCGAAAGGAGATTCAAGCGACTGCAAATGGTACACAGCTATTTCAGGTCGGGAAAGTATTCAGGGCTGTGCGGCACTATTCAGTCCTGAAATCAAGTCGGGTGTTGACATAAGATCTAATTACGTATCGAGATGGGTGGCCGAAGGAGTTGAGGGGCCTATAGTGGAATTGATCCAGAAAAATATAGAAAAGATTGAAGATGGTCATTATCAGGAAATACAGATAGTATACGCCGAAAGTTCTGGTGATTGTGGGCATGTGATTTATGTCAACAAAGACACTTTGCTGCACGTTACCGACTGTCTAGTGACTGGAAATTCAATAATGGTAAATGTCCTGTCTTCGAAGTGATTTTGCCTGACCAGCGTGTCATCTTATTATTGGCTTCCGTGTATTCAAGAGTGGAATTGAGGGTGGAATGATAAAACTAGTAATGGCAAGTCTTACTGCGATGGCATTGACTTGTGGTTGTGGCAAAAATGAAGCTGAGGATCGGAGTCAACGAAACAGTGACGTTGACTGCAAAAAAATAGCTGAGTCCATGGCCTCAAATACCTACATACAACCTTACATGCAGCCACATGTGGTTAATGGTAGCGAGCCAGCTAAAATATTTAAGGCTCCTGATGATAAATGTAGCTTTCCCGATAAATTTATCAAGCCTGGAGATTATGGGCACGTGCATGACTATTCTAAAGACAATAGGTTTGCTCAGATTTTCATTGGAACAAGTCCTGAAGAGAGCATATGGATCGAGTCGAAAAGACTGGATTATGTGGGCAGTGGCAAAAATCCCAATGAAAAGCCGAGCTGCAAGGTCGATGCTGAGTCGATCGTGGAGTCTGATTGCAAATGGTCACCGCCAGCCCCCAGAGCAGTGGCGGAGCTTAACGATGAGCAGGCCTACTGCGATCAGAAGGAAAGAGCAGATTTTGAAAAAACCCATCAACGACAGGACTATTTTTTAGTAGAAACAAAAGGGCGAACTCCACTTTATTCTCTCCCTGACGAACAATGTAAGTCAAAGAAATTTCTGGTCCAAGGCGACTTGGTTGATCTGATTCAGTTTTACCCGAATGAGGATTTAGGCGGTTCCAAATATGCTCGGATTATTTATTACTCGGAAGCATTGAAGAGGGATGTCGTCGGGTGGGTCCCGTCGAACTCACTATGTCGGCTGACAGCGTCAGGAGGTAATTGCGAGCACATAAAGCGCCGCTAGAGTAAAGGCTCCCTAGAGTTTAATCAATTTGATTGTCGGCATGAGTTTAAAACGCCATTTCAGCCGCCCATAAATAGTCAGCAAGGAGGGCGGCAATGATTACCACAGCAAAGAACAAAAACGAACTGATTGATGGGCTGAAGAAGGAGAAGGACTTTGCCGTATTGGCAGTCCACACAGGTCCAGCGACAGCGGTAGCCAAAGAGGTTGCCAAGCTCGGCACCAAGCCTGTTTCAGTGATCGTCACCGCAGCCAAGTGACGGTTTCAGCAGGAAATCTACCAGTGGTCTATGGTGGAGGCTGGACACACCGCAGTTTGTGCGGTGGCCCAGACATGAACTGAGAGCTTATGTAGCGCTCGTTCTATGGTCTGTGTGAAGGCACAGACCAGGATGCACCGGTTAGGTGCCCTTGAGCTTCGCCACGAAGGGACAATCGGCATCAGAGCTTAGCTTGAAGACATCCTCCCCCTCCTCAGGGAACAGAAGTTCGTCGGCCCGGAGAGTGGGGAAGTGAAAGCTGAGCTTATTGATGGCATCAAGTACCTTTGAGGTCCTGGGTACCCGCAACGGATGGAACTCCTTCTTTAGTCCATTCTCAACGTGTGACTTATTGCATTTAATGCCAGAAGAGCTAAGCATCTCCGCAAATTCAAATGCTGTCATCGGATACATATCAGAAGGTATGCCTGCCTTGCCATGCTTCCATGCAGAGCAGATCGCTTGCCTAAGCCGACACAGGTCACCTGCTTCTTTTCGAAGATAGCGCCGTGAATCAGCGTCAAGTAGCATTCTTGTATCGGCAAAGTCGGCAAATTTGCGGAAATCATCCTCAGACTTTAAGCAGACAAATCCCTTACTGACATATTCATCCCATGTTTCACGACTCAAAATAAATTGATTGACGTTGTCCCATGGCCTAGAGCTGAAGGCTAGATGACCAGAGCTTGAGTCGGTAGATACGCCGTAAGGGGCACGTTTCCAATCGAATTCCATTCCTAAGCGTTTGAAGAACTTGCGCTCAACAAAGTCGGCATCAAAAGTCATGATGTCCCTGAGACCGACCCCACTCAAGACCATTATTTCCTTATTAGGGTCACGATTAAAGAAGAGGTCAACGATATAGTCGTTCTTCGTGGCATCGCTTTCCTTGTATTTGGGGACATGAATGCCACCCTTTGCGAGAACAATGTTCTTGGACTCAATAGCGGTTGATGGCTCCTCAAGGTCACCAGCAATCAAAGTGGCTTGCCCCCTGGTTCTCCAACCCAAAGGCAGCAGAATCTTGTGCTTTATCTCCCAGACGGCGGGATTTCCAGTGAGCCATTTCCTGGTCCGGGAGAACATGCGGAACAAACTTCCTTCTTCAAGCGCCTGCATTTCCGACGTAGTTGCGTTGGTAAGAAAGCCGTCTGTAGTGCAGCTGAACACCATCCGATTAGCTGGAAGGCCATTCATCATCTCGCCGAGCACAGCCCTCACAGCTGAAGTGATGAATGCAGCAAGATACGCATTGGTGATTGGAGACGGATCCAGTGGCTTTGTCTCGTCATTGCGCAGGTCGTAGACACGCTTGGGCCGCAGTCCTTGTGCTGTCTTGCCATAGGTAGAGTTGGTGATCTCCTTCCAAAACAACCCTCGCAGAGTTCTAGAGCCAGCAGCATTCCGCTTGGCAACCAACTCCTTGGTGAACTCGGCAAATGGCTTTATCTCTGAATTAGTCGGTACAACCAGTCCAAAAGAAATCCTGAGCTTTGCACCCAGCTTGCGAGCAAGATGAATTTCAGGAGCAGCACAGTTACTTCGACCCTTGAGAGGGAAGATGATTCCGTTGCTTGTCCTAACAGGAAGGACCGGATAACGAACATGAGCTGGAAACTCGAATTCAACGTCAGCATACCCAAGCGTATCAGCACCATAGTCATCAAGGTCATGGGTTATTCGCATCTCCGACCACAGCGGCAGACCGATCATCGACATTGCAGTTGGATATGCACCGTGTAGGTCATAGTCAAACCATTCATCTTGGAATCCGGGCCCAAACCAGAACTGCTCGTTACGCCCACCGTGATAGCACTCAGTAGTAAAGGCATTGAATCGATGAACCTCTTTACGTTGAACTCTATTAGTTTTCTTGCGGAAATATCCAAGCCTTTTGCTAAAAGTTTTATCCTTGTTCGATTCATAGCCAAAAAGCTGATCGAACAACGGAGGCCTTGTCTCAAGGAGCCTCTTTGTGAGCATGTCGACACCAATTGAAGACAGCGTCACAGGGAACGTTGAGCGCCCTTGGTTTGCCTTGTACAGATCGATCACCTCCTTGCCAAACTTCATACTGATTGATGCGTCAGTTATGGCATATTCTTTGAAAAGCTCCCAATGGTTATCCCGGCAGTAGTCCATGTTTTTAATTAGCCATTCATGGTCATGATCGGCCGTTTTAAGCTCAATTTTTGGAAGATTCATCAGCTCACCAAGCGCCTTTAGCCCTTTCTTGGAGGATGGGGTCAAGAGGATGGTATCCCTGATGCTCACAGACAGCGTGATAGGCTCGCCTTCGGGGAATTGCACATCGATCTTCAAGCCTCCACCTGAGATCGAGAATGTGTTCCGGATATTGAACAGTGTTTCCTTTAGATCTTTGAAGTTCTTGAAGGTGGGAATATCAGCCCTTGTGAAATGTCCAATCAAATAGATCTGTGTAGGCAACTTGGCAGTCGAAGTGTTACGGTTGCGTGACCCAAGTACGAAGATTAGGAACTCGGAGAGGCTCATCCTTTCGCCAGTCTCTGGGCAACATATGCCCTTCCATTCATCGCCATCGCTCGATAATGCGTGAAACTGATATGAAAGAACGTTGACCTTAGCCAGTCCTGCCTCGATCTCAGACTTGGTTACCGCTTCCTCAGGCGCCTTAAATTCAGTGTCAAAGCCAACAAGCAAATATGGAGCATTGTCCATCGTGACAGGCTTTTTCTTTTTACCGGCCTCTGGCTCGGGACTACAATAAAAGTCTTGCCTCTCCACCCATATACGACTTTTACTGTTTTCAATATTTTCACCGTAATTGGTGTATATGGGTGGAGATGCCAAAGAAGTACTGGGGGCAATTTTCGGGGGAGTGAGATAGACGTCAACAGCATTAATTTGAGAAATTTTCATAAAAACTCCATAAAAATAAAAAGGGGAGCCTGTTGGCTCCCCTCAAGGTTCGAATTGATGGCCCTTAAAGGCCCTTGGCTTAATGTGCGGATTGCATGCTCATGCGCAGGAAGCTGTCAGCTATGCAATTGCCATCCATGCCAGATATCAGCTTTAGATAGCAGCAGTCACTTTGCATATAGATATCAAGCAGAAGGTCCCGGTACTGATGAGCACCCCTGGTCTTGTAGCTGAAAAGAAAGCCTGGATTGCTTTCTGTGGGTACGATTCGCTCATCATAGTCATCAAGATCTACTGGCTCCTTCAGCACCTTGGCTGCCTTAAATGTCAGCGTGTAGCTTGGCAGCAGGAAGTTGAAGATCGCAACAGGTGATCCAAAGTCATCCACCGGTAACCCTAGCTCGTTTGCCTTACTGATCCGTTCGGTAAAAAAGGCGGTGTTCTCTTTGTTCTGGAAGATTATTTGCTTTAACGGGGCTAGGAAGGGAAGTCGCAAAGACTCACCCTTGCCCTCAATTCGAATATCTGTCTCCTCGCTGGCATGGCGGTTCAACGTTGGGATGTTGATCTGACGGTTAACCTTGTTAACCTGGGAAATATTCATATTGCTCATATATTACTCCTTGTTAATTAATTGTTTCGAAAGCTGGCTCTGGATCTTGGTAATCTGATCATCAAAGGCGCCAGACTGGATTGCTGAGATCAGTAGGTCATGTACTGTGGGGACCCTGTCGGCTGGGCAGTAGATGCAGTCGTACCCATTGGGCATAGGCACGGTAGTGCGGGCATAAATTGCCCTTACGGAGTACCTGTCCTCTGACTCCTTCGAAAAGCATGCTAGAGGCTTCTTTGCCTGACCGTTTTTTTGATAGGTGTAGCCATCGTCTAGGAACAGTGACTTTGATCGCTCAAGTAGAGCGATTACCTTTCTACGGCCAATCTGGGTCTTGTTACCTGTCTTTCTTGCCTGGTACTTGCCGAATTCTTCACCAGGAAAAAGATCGCTAAAATTTTTAATCATAAATTACCTTAAAAAATATTAAATTAATCAAAAAAAAGCCTTTTCGGATATATTCCTAAAGGGGTGAGTTGATAGGTTTCTACATGGTGGTCTCCTCTGATCTAAGTCGTTGAAGTATGGGGTCGGGAAGATGTACTTTGATTCCATCAATTCTTTGGAAAAGTGATTCCAGCTCTAGCAAAACCTTGATCAGGTCATCCCTCGACACCTTGGGTAGTATTTGGATCGTCAATCCATCACCTCTGGCCAACGGCTCATCGCCTTCCATGGTGACCCCTGAGTCAGCAGTAGAGCTGGATGGGCTCCTTCTGTATCTCGACTGCCGATTGATGAGTTTTGGTACTTCACTACCCCTTAGGGATGGCCTGATCTGGTTCTCTTGAAAGAGCGTGGTCAGCATCGATTCGCCAGCTGTCGTAAGTGCATATAGCGTGGTAAATGATGCCGGCAGTCGATCGATGTATTGCTCAAAAATATCTGCCTGTAACCCAATTCGATATAGCTTGCCAATGGTCGAGTCTGACTTGTCATAGCCGATGAGAGCTATGAATTCGGCGTATTGATCTTTGCTTAGGCCATGTTTCGCCTCTGTAACTACTTTCGCCATTGCAATATAGGACTCTGCAGTCTTCTTCTTGAAGAGATTGAACTTGCTTGCATAGCGCAGGGGTTGTTGTGGATCAATTAATTTCATTGGGCTCCCATATCCTTAAAGTCCCACCCACAGAAAATGTTGGATGAGATTGTTGTTTGATGGGATCAATTTTATTGTCTTCAGAATTGAAAATATAAGTCATATTCATCAGTGCTTCAATATGACATGACTTATACGAGTTGATTAGGAAATGACACTTTTTTCTTGACCCAAAGTGCTCTCGTTGCTAGCATCAAGGCATCACAAAGGAGAGCAAAGATGGCTACCTCCGACCCCCGTAAGGAGCTGTACCGGCTATGGTTCGAGTTCTTGAGGCGTGCAGTTGCTGAAGGCACTCCAGTTGACGAGCTTTTCTACGCTGAATGGATGCCTATAGACTGTTTGAGCTTCGACCAATGGTGGAGAGTGTTCCGTCCGAAGTTGTCGTATCCAGAGGCCAAAGTTGTCGACACTGACGAGCCGTGTGCTGAGGACACTTTATTGATATCGGTGCCACGTGATGCGAACAAGGTCGTGGTTCTAAAACAGATACGGGCTATCCTTGATGCTGAGCTGAGCGGTAAGGTTCGGCACACCTACGGTAGGTATGTCCCCACGGCCAATTCCAACATCAAATATGCGTCGTTTCGACTAATGCTGCACTGCTATGACGCTGAGCAGTCCAAGGACTCAAAGGGGCGCAAAGTTTCTCGCACTGATCGAGTTCTAAAGGTCGTCGATAGGTACAAGAAAATTGAACAGAAGTATTCCGTTGGAAGAAGGCGTATTGACAAGCTTCCCAAGTCCCTGAATACTGATCGGGCGGTCGGCGTTGGGACTGACGATATCGTCAGGAACTACTACAGATCTGTCCAGCGTGCGAGACGGATCATCAAAAACGTTGCCTCGGGTGAGTTTCCCGGCAAGTACACGTGAGGGGTGGTTTGTGGCTAACGAGTTTTATCAGTCATCGATAGAGGCGTTGCTAAAGTCCTATCAATCTGGTGACTTCAATGAGCAGGATTGGGTAGTCCTAAGGCGTTGTAATTCCCAGGAGAACTGCGAGACGTACATAGATCGCTTCAAGGGCACTGAGCACGCCAGGCTTATACCGCTGATTTACAAGATTAATCTGCGCCATAGATCCAAGATATTTTCTCCAATGGATCCTTTTGATACGGAGTGTCTGATTTGCCTACTCGAATATGAGGACACTCGTAGTGAGCTTGAAAATAAAAAGTACACTGCTGTTAGGGTCCGTCAGTCGGGTAATAAGCGTGGCTGGAAGCAAGCTATTGAGAATATCGTTGTTAAACGGGGTGTTACCGACGGATTTACGGTTCTAAGCAAGGGCAAGCGCTTGGACGTTTCCTTTGAGGCATTTGTCCTCAACAACAAGGAGCAATTCCCGTCAAATGTCCTTGAAGCAGCAAAGGCAAGGCTTGCAGCCAATGGCTACCCGCTTACTCGCTGAAACTTGTTCAACGCATCAATTACATCCCGGGCCTTCAAGGTGACCTTCTCCTGCTCGATGTGTGCGTAACGCATCGTCGTCTTGATGTCGGAATGGCCCAGGATCTCCTTGACCTCATAGATGTTCATGCCGTTCTGAATTAGCCGGGTGGCATGGGTGTGTCTCAAGGTGTGTGCAGTGCATCCCTCGATACCAGCTCGCTTGAAGGCCTTCTGAAAGATGAGTGTGAGGTTGCCCCTTGTGCCACCTTGCTTATTCGTGAAGACGTACTTGTTCATCCGTTCCGAGTGCCGGCGTGTCAGCACCTGATGGACCCGGTCGGTCATGTAAAGGACGGATTCATTTTGGACCTTGGATCTCCACAGTGCGATGGTCATCTTCTCAAGGTCCACCCTGTCCCACTCCAGGCTGCATATCTCCCCGTGACGTGCACCGGTGTCAAGCAGCAGCACGACAAGGTCGTAGAAGTCATGCATCATCCGCTTAAGTTCTGACCGGCGCTTTTCATAGGGTGCCATCCACTTGATGTCCCTCGTTGGGTCTGCAACAGCCAGCAGGCGTTGTTCCTCCTCATAGGTCAGGTACCTGAGGCGCCCCTTGGGTAGCTTGATCGACGGCATCTCGACGTCAGCAACCTGGTAGCCAAGCTTTTTCATGTAGCGGATGGTTCCGCCAACCTGATTCAGGCCATGCTTGATCGATTGGTTGCTGTACCCACGAGCCTGCATGTCCAGACGGAACTGCTCGATTTCCTTAGTCTGGACTTGGTGGATGTAGGTGAGGTGAGTCCAGTACTCGGCCGCATTACGGCACCATCTATCGGTGTACTTGTGGCTGACGATGTGGGCCTTCGATTTGGAGAACAGCTCGAAGGCCTTTGCAACCTCAATGGTCGCCTTTACGCCCAGCTGATTTTGTTCAATCAGCTCCTTGCGCCATTGAGCTTCAAGGTGTTCAGCAAGCCTTTTGTCGGTCGTCTTTGCCGACTTCAGGTACGTCTTGTTGTTGTACTGAAACTGGATGTAATAAAACTTCGATCCGCTGCGCTTGGAGACTGCCATGGTGTGTTCAGTGTTGATTGCTGATACACCATGGTCCCCTTGAATACAGCCAAGGACAACACGGGCAAAAAGTGTCAGGTTCTACCTAGTGCGGTAAGTAACCATGGGGTGGTTAACACCCACATAGCTGCCCAATAGAAGCTCACTGCCTGCGGAGCTTCTGTATCTTGCGATTGATGTTGTAGTAGTAGGTCGGCCCACCCTTTGGGGTGATAGATGCCCCCTCGATGAATGCTTGAATCACGACCTCACGGCTCTCATCCTTGAGCATTGTGAAGATGGCCCTGGCGGCAGCTGCCTTGGTTCCCTCGTCGCCAAGGGTCTGCTTACCAATGCGGATGGCCTCCTTGTAAAGGTCGGGGTTTTGGGGATGTTGACGAGTGTCATCAGGTAGTGGCTTGGTCACGATAGATGTCCCATAGAAGGTTAATGATGTCCACGGCACTTCGGGGTTCTATGCCCTCCATGCCAGAGATGTCCTCAAACGCTTGAAGGCAACATTCAACGAATTCCCACTGGTTCAAACTGGTCCCATGCATTTCAGTGATTGCCTGAACAAGCTCGGTCAGTTCAGAACGTGAGAGGTGTTGCATCGATGTTGCCGTCTGCGTCTAAGGTGCGTCCACCATCCCCCTGAACATGTCGATTGGCAACGGGCTGGAAAGTGTCAATTTGACTTGCCCGTACTGAGGGAAAAGCCTCATGGTGAAGCCGTTGTCTTTGAATGGAATCTCATGGACGATGAGCCATGGATGCTTGGGGGACACATGGCACTTGTGAGCCAGTGCAAAGTCGGCTCAGAACCACGTAGCATGTGAACTGCTAGCCTGATGAATTGGCTTACTTGCCGATAGTGGTTACCGGCGGACATCCGTCAGAGGTAGAGACTTGTGCAACCCATTCCAGCACCTGTCTGAGGCTCAACCTTGGAGGATGGCTGAGTAGGCTATCTGCGGATGATCACTGGGTGCAAGCTGCCAGCTCGGCGCCGTTAGGAGGCGCTCGTTCTATCCATTGAACTATGCCGGCGAGGCTCGGGGATTCTAGGGGCTTTGCTGGCTGGGCTTGGTGTGGTTCGGGGGAGGCACAGCTTTGGGCTGAGTTCCCGTAAGACGGTGTGTTTGCCAGGGCCCAGGGCCCGACGAAGCTGTGCCACTGGCAGATGCCCATACAATAATCCCTTACAACATTCCTATATCAAAAGGGAATCAGATGCATGCCGTCAATGTCTCCGGACTCAAGAACAACCCGAGCGAGGCTCTGCGCAATGCGCGCGATGATCTGGTGGTGGTCATGAACAGAGACCAGCCAGACGCTGTGATGATCGGCCTGCAGTCTGGCAAGTTGTTGTCCGAACCTGGCGCGCGCGCGGCCTTGGCAACAGCGCTGTTTCGCGACGGTGGCCTGTCGCTGGCTCGAAGCGCCCGCATGGCGCAGATGCCCTTGGCATCGTTCATCACCCATGTCTCGCGTCTGGGCATTGCGGTGGTGAGCCACGATGCACAGGAAGTCGCGCGGGATATGGAAACCCTGGATCAATGGCTCGCTACGTCGTAAGCGATGCAAGCCCCTTGATTGGGCTTGCGATTGTTGACGGTCTGGGGTGGTTGCCGGCCTTGTTTGGAACCGTCTGGATACCCGCGTCAGTGCAGCGCGAAGTGCTGCCCGGCGTCGGCGCCCGGGGGGAGCGGGAGGTGGCCGCAGCCATTAAAGCCAAGGGCTTGCGCGTCTGGCGCAAGGCCCCGTCTGCTGCTGCAGTCGACTTGGGAGACTTGGACGAGGGCGAGACCGACTGCATTCGCATCGCGCTGTCCGAGGGGGCTGCCCAGGTCCTTCTCCTGATGGACGAGCGTGCAGGGCGCGCAATTGCCCAAGAGCTTGGAATACAGGTAGCCGGCACAGCAGCAGTCATTGGTCTGGCTAAAAAGCGTGGGCTCATCACATCGGCCCGAACCAGCTTTGAACGGCTGCACGGGTCTGACTTTCGGATCAGCGCGGCGGTGATTCAGGCTGTGCTGCGCGAGGTTGGCGAACTTTGAAAGGCTGGTGGAGCTTGCGGCAGCTGGGGCCGGCTTGAGCCCAGCCTGCCAAGCTTTCACACCTGATGGCAAGCGATCTGTATGCCCTGGAATTGCCGCAGTGCGGGGCGCTCGGTCTTGCAGCGCTCGTCGGCCTGCGGGCAGCGCGGGTGGAAGGTGCAGCCACTGGGGGGATTGAGCGGGTTGGGCACCTCGCCCTGAACGGGCGTGCGGGCGGCGCCGCTGCCTTGCATCTTGGGGATGGCGTCGAGCAGCATGCGGGTGTAGGGGTGGCGCGGCTGGCTGAACAGGGTGTGCTTGTCGGCCAACTCGACCAGGCGGCCCAGGTACATCACGCCGACCTGATCGCTCACATGGCGCACCACCGCCAGGTTGTGCGAGATGAAGAGGTAGGTCAGGCCGCGGCTGCGCTGCAGCTCCTTCATGATGTTGAGCACCTGGGCCTGCACGCTCACATCGAGCGCCGAGGTGGGCTCGTCGCAGACCAGAAATTGCGGTGCGGTGGCCAGCGCTCGGGCAATCGAGATGCGTTGGCGCTGGCCGCCGGAAAACTGGTGCGGGTATTTGCCCAGGTCCTGCGCCGATAGCCCCACCGAGACCAGCAACTCGGCGGCCCGCTCGCGCAACTCAGCCGGGCGGCTGATCAGGCCATGCTCGAGCAAAGGCTCGCCCACGATGGCCTCCACCGTCCAGCGCGGGTTGAGGCTGGCATAAGGGTCCTGAAAAATCATTTGGATGCGCTGGCGCAGGGCGCGCGCATCGGCTGACTGGTAGGCCGCGTGGGCGTCCTGACCGTCAAAGTGGAAGCTGCCGCGGCTGGGCGCATAAAGCCCGACCAGCAGCCGGGCCACCGTGCTCTTGCCGCAGCCCGACTCGCCCACCAGGGCCAGGGTCTGGCCGCGGGCGATCTCAAAGCTCACCCCGTCGACCGCTTGCAGCCACTGCCGCGGCTTGCCTTCTATCACCCGCTGCAGCCAGGGCCGCGAGACATCAAAGCGCATGGCCAGATCATGCGCGCGTACCAGGGGCTGCGGCGGGCTCATGTGGCCTCCTGCGCGTGCAGCCAGCAGGCTGCGGCGGTGACGCCGGCGGGCATGAGCTCGGGCCGCTGGCTGCGGCAGCGATCGCTGGCCTGCGGGCAGCGCGGGTTGAAGGCGCAGCCGCTGGGAATGGCGTTGAGCCGGGGCATGGCCCCGTCGATCTGGCTGAGCTTGGGGCGATCGCTGTCCATGTCGGGAATGCAGGCCATCAGGCCACGGGTGTAGGGGTGGGCCGGTTGGCCGATGACCTGCCGCACCGGTCCGATCTCGGCCAGGCGACCGGCATATAAAACCGCAACCCGGTCGCAGGTTTCGGCGATCACCCCCATGTCGTGGGTGATCAACATGACGGCGGCGCCACGGTCTTTGCAGACCTTTTTGAGCAGGCCGATGATCTGCGCTTGTATGGAGACGTCCAGCGCGGTGGTGGGCTCGTCGGCCACGATCAGCTGCGGCTCGGCCGCCAGCGCCAGTGCGATGACCACCCGCTGGCGCATGCCGCCGGAGAACTGGTGGGGATAGTGGTCGATGCGCTCTTGGGCCGCCGGGATGCCGGTGTCCTGCAGCAGCTCGATGGCTCTTTGGCGGGCCTGTTGTTCGCTCAGCGGTAGATGGGCGAGGATGGTTTCAATCAGCTGCTGGCCCACGCTATAGAGCGGATTGAGCGAGGTCAGGGGGTCCTGGAAGATCGCCCCGATGCGCCGGCCCCGAATGTGGCGCATCTGCTGGCTGCTCAGGTGATCGATGCGCTCGCCTTGCAGCAGGATCTGGCCGCTGGCCACGCGCCCCGGCGGATCGAGCAGGCCGATGATGGCCGCGCCGGTGAGCGACTTGCCCGCGCCCGACTCGCCCACCACACCCAAAATTTCGCCCGGCGCGATCTCAAAGGAGATGTCGTCCAGCGCCCTGAGCGTGCCGCGTCGGTGCGGGAATTCGACCACCAGGTTCTTGACTTGCAGCAGACTCATCGCAGCCTTGGGTTGAGGGCGTCGCGCAGCCAGTCGCCCAGCAGGTTGACCGACAGCGCAATCAGGATCAGCATCAAGCCGGGGAAGACGGTGATCCACCATTCGCCGGAAAACAAAAAGTCATTGCCCACCCGGATCAGCGTGCCGAGCGAGGGTGAGGTGGGTGGCACGCCCACGCCCAGAAACGACAGGGTGGCCTCGGTGATGATGGCCGTGGCCACCTGTATGGTGGCCAGCACCAGCACCGGCCCGAGCACATTGGGCAGCACATGGCGGCGCATGATGCGCAGCGGCGCCACCCCGGTGACCCGGGCGGCCTGCACATATTCCTTGTTGCGCTCGACCAGGGTCGCGCCGCGCACGGTGCGGGCGTATTGCACCCAGCCGGTCAGGGTGATGGACAGGATGAGCACGCCAAAGGCCAGCGACTCGTGGGCATTGGGGAACAGCGCGCGCCCGACGCCGGCGATCAGCAGGGCCACCAAAATCGCCGGGAAGGACAGCATCACGTCGCACAGCCGCATCAGGAAGGCGTCGAGCCAGCCGCCGCGAAAGCCGGCCACCAGACCCAGGCTGACGCCGATCAGCACCGACAGCAGCACCGAGGCCAGGCCGACCGCCAGTGAGATGCGCGAGCCATAGATGAGGGCCGACAGGATGTCGCGGCCCTGGTCGTCGGTGCCCAATAAAAATTGCAGCTGCCCGCCCTCGCTCCAGGCCGGCGGCAGGCGGGCATTGCTCAGCTCCAGCGTGGCCAGGTCAAAGGGATTGTGCGGCGCCACCCAATGGGCGAACACCGCGCCAAACAGGCAGACCAAGGCCACAGCGGCCGCAGCCACCGCCGTCGGGGTGCTGCGAAAGCTGTGACCGACGTCGCTGTCTAGCCAGCGCTGGAGCCTGCTTGTCATGGCTTACTTGATGCTCATCCACTTGAAGGGCATGAAGTTGTCGGCCAGTTGCACCAGTTCGACATTCTTGGCGGCGCCCCAGGCCAGCGCCTGCTGGTGCAGGGGCAGGTGGCCGATGTCATCATGGTGGAGCTTGAAGGCCTCCTTGATCATGGCGTCACGCTTGGGCTTGTCGGTCTCAGACTGAACCTTGAGGATCAACTCATCGACCTTGGGGTTGCAGTAGCTGCCCAGGTTGAATTGGCCGGCGCCCTTGTCGTCAACACAGCGCATCAGGGAATTGAGGGCGTTGTGCGCGTCGTAGGTGGCCGGTGTCCAGCCCAGCAGGTAAAAACTGGTGTTGCGGCTGAGGATCTTGGGGAAGTAGGTGCCTTTGGTTTCGGCCTGCAAATTGACCTTCACGCCTATGCGCGCCAGGTTGGCGGCCACCGCCTGGCAGATCTCGCCGTCGTTGACATAGCGGTCATTGGGGCAGTTCATGCCGACCTCAAAGCCATTGGGGTAGCCGGCATCGGCCAGCAGCTTCTTGGCCTGATCGGTATTGAATGGCAGCCGGGTGTTTTGGTCGGTAAAAAAGCCGTTGATGCCCGGGCCTATCATGAGCGCGGTGGGGTTGGAGGCGCCGCGCATCACGCTGCGCTTGATGCCCTCGATGTCGATGGCCTGGTAGAAGGCCTGGCGCACGCGCTTGTCCTTGAAGGGGTTCTTACCCTTAATGCTGGACTGCAGCAATTCGTCGCGCTTTTGGTCCATGCCCAGGAAGATGGTGCGCAACTCGGGGCCGGCCAGCACCCGCGCGTTGGCGCTGGCATTGATGCGGGCCACGTCTTGCACCGGAACCGGCTCCATCACATCGACCTGACCCGACAACAGGGCCGCGACCCGGGTGGCGTCATTGGCCACCGGGGTATAGACCACCTCGGTCACATTACCCTCGATCTTGCCGCCCCACCAGCCCGTGAAAACCTTGAAAGTGGTCTTGATATTGGGTTGGCGCTCGACCACGGTGAAGGGGCCGGTGCCGTTGGCGCGGAAGGAGGCTGCGTTCTCTATGCCTTTGCGGCGGTCCACCGGGGTGATGGCCTTGTTCTCTTCGCACCATTTCTTGCTCATGATGTAGACCAAGGGCAGCACATCGGGCAGGATGGGGAAGGGCGCCTTGGTCTCGATCTCGACGGTGTAGTCGTTGATCTTGCGCACTTCCTTGAAGTCATTGACATAGCTTTTCATGTCTGAGCCGTCACCGGCTGCACGCGCCAAGCTAAAAATCACATCGTCGGCGGTAAAGGGCGTGCCGTCGTGAAACTTCACATTGCGGCGTAGCTCGAAGCGCCAGACATTGGGCGAACTCTGGCGCCAACTGGTGGCCAGGCCGGGCTGCAACTCCAGATTTTTGCCCCGCAGCAGCAGGCCCTCGTAAACATTGCCAGTCACGCTCAGTTGCAGCGATTCATTGAGCGAATGCGGATCCATCGACAGGGCATCGCCCTGATTGCCGATGCGCAGGGTTTTGGCTTGGGCCAGCGTCATGCCGGCCCACAGGGCCAAACCTGCCAGTATGAGAGTGCTTGGGCGTCGCAATTTCATGGATGTCTCCTGGTTGAAAGCATAGTTGGGTGGGCAATCAGATCTTGGCGCTCGCCAGTGCTTGCTCGATCAGCAGGGCGTGCAATGCTGCGCCCAGCGGCAAAATCTCGTCGTTGAAGTCGTAGCGGCTGTTGTGCAGCGGGTAAGGGCCCGGGCCGTCCGGCAGACCTTGGCCGATGCGGATGTACGCGCCTGGCTTGACTTGCAGCATGAAAGAAAAATCCTCGCCCCCCATGCTGGGCAGCATGTCGCGCCTCACCCGCTCGCTGCCTACCAGCAGGCTGGCCACATCGGCCGCAAAAGCGGCCTCGCTGGCGCTGTTGACGGTGGCCGGATAGATGCGTTCGTACAGCAGTTCGGCGCTGGCGCCAAAACCCTGGGCCACGCCCTGGCACAGCGCTCGCAGGCGTTCCTCGATTTGTTGCTGCACCGCGCTGCAGTAGGTGCGCACCGTGCCGACCAGGCTGACCTCGCCCGGGATCACGCTCATGGCCCCGGGGTGTCCGCCCTGCATGGAGCACAGGCTGACCACCGCTTGATCAAAAGCCGACAGATTGCGCGAGACCACGCTTTGTACCGCGGTAATCAGGTGGCCGGCCACCAGCACCGGATCGATGCCCTGGTGCGGCCGTGCGCCGTGCCCGCCGCGGCCGCGCACGGTGATCTCGATGCGGTCGACCGCCGCCTGCACCGGCCCCGGGGTGACGCCTATCACGCCCAGCGGCATTTCGGGGGAGTTGTGCTGGGCATAGACCTGTTCGCAAGGGAAACGCTCAAACAGGCCGTCTTCGATCATGGCGCGCGCGCCGGCAAAGCCCTCTTCACCCGGCTGAAAAATCAGCACCGCCGTACCGTCAAAGCGGCGTGTTTCGGCCAGGTAGCGAGCCGCGCCGATCAGCATGGCGGTGTGGCCATCATGGCCGCAGCCGTGCATCAGGCCGGCACGGCTGGATTTCCAGGTGCAGTCGCCGCGCTCTTGCAGGGGCAGCGCATCCATGTCGGCGCGCAGCCCGATCATGCGCCCGGGCCGGTCGGCGCTGTAGCCTCCACCATGGACCAGCGCCACCACCCCGGTCTTGCCTAACCCGGTATGGATGCTGTCCACACGGCACAGTTCGAGCGCCTGGACCACCCGGCCCGAGGTGTAGACCTCTTCAAAGCCGAGTTCGGGGTTGGCGTGCAGGTCATGCCGGAACGCCGTCAGCTCCGGGTGAAACTGGCTGATACGGGCAAAGGCCGGGCCACGAGCCAAGGCCGCTTGCAGCGATACACCCATGCTCAGTGCCCCCCCGCCTTACCCACCCGCAGGCGCGGATCGACCGCAAAGTACAGCAGGTCCACCACCAGGTTGATGACCACGAAGATGAGCGCGATCAGGCACAGGTAGGCGGCCATCACCGGGATGTCGGCAAAGGTCACCGCCTGAATGAAAAGCAGTCCCATGCCCGGCCACTGGAACACCGTCTCGGTGATGATGGCAAAGGCGATCAGCCCGCCCAACTGCAGGCCGGCGATGGTCATCACCGGCACCAGGGTGTTTTTCAGGGCGTGGCCGAAGTGGATGGCCCGGTCCGACAGCCCGCGCGCCCGCGCAAAGCGGATGTAGTCGGTGCGCAGCACCTCCAGCATTTCGGCGCGCACCAGGCGCATGATCAGGGTCAGCTGAAACACCGCCAGGGTGATGGCCGGCAGGGTGATGTGCTGCCAGCCTTTGGCCGTCAGCAGCCCGGTGGACCAAGCGCCGAGCTGGATCACCTCACCCCGGCCGAAGCTCGGAAACCAGCCCAGGCCGACTGCAAACACCAGGATCAGCAAGATGCCGATCAGAAAGGTGGGCAGGGAGACGCCCAGCAGGGACAGCGTCATGAGCAAGCCGCTGGCAAAACTGCCCCGGCGCAGCGCGGCATAAACCCCCATCGGAATGCCTACCAGCAGCGCGAGTACAGCCGCCACCAGGGCCAGTTCGATGGTGGCTGGCAGCCGTTCGGCGATCAAGCTCGAGACCTTGCTGCCTTGTCGCAGGCTCAGGCCAAATTCGCCGTGCACCGCGTTCCAGAGGAAGTGGGCGTACTGCACAAAAAACGGCCGGTCCAGGCCGAGGTCGGAGCGCAACTGCGCGATCTGCTGCGGTGTGGCGTCCTGCCCGAGCAAAAACACCACCGGATCGCCCACATATTGAAACAGCAAGAAGGCGATGAAGGCCACCGTCACCATCACCAGCACGGACTGCAGCAGGCGCTGAATGATGAAGGCAAGCATCAGGGGGCGGCGGTATGCGGTGTTGAAAAAAACAAAAGCCGCAGCGATCAAGGCGATCGCTGCGGTGTTGAGCCGGGGCTATCAGTTGATCTGGACCAGACGCCAGTCTATGCGGTTATCGGCGCGGTGAACCACGTCTATGGCTTTCTTCATGGCCCAGGGGATGACCTGGTTGTGCAGGGGAATATGGGCCACGGTGTCATTTTGCAGCTGCAAGCCTTCGGTCGACAGGCGCCTGCGCACCGGCTCGTCCGTCTCGGTTTTGATGCGGTCGACGATGTAGTCCATGCGGGCATTGCTGTAGCGGCCCAGGTTGTAGTTGCCGTCGCCGCCTGTGCCCACGCTGCGCGTCAGTGACTGCAGGCTATAGAGGGAATCAAAGGTCGGCACGCCCCAGCCCAGCATGTAGATGCTGGCCTCAAAGCGCTGGATCATGGGGAAATAGGTGGCCAGCGGCAGGGTCCGCAGCTTGGCGCGCACCCCCACCTTGGCCCACATGGCGGTGATGGCCTGGCAGATTTCCTCGTCGTTGATGTAGCGGTTGTTCGGGCAGGCGAAGTCGACCTCAAAGCCGTCGGCGTAGCCGGCCTCGGCCAGCAGCTTCTTGGCCTCGTCGACCGAATAGGGCAGGCGCTGATGCACGCCCTCGCTCCAGCCGGCCACCTGCGGCGAGACCAGTGCCCCGGTGGGCTGTGACAAGCCGCGCATGGTCACCCGCTGGATGGTGTTGATGTCGATGGCCTGGTAGAGCGCGCGGCGCACCTTCACCTCTTTCAGGGGATTTTTGCCCTTGATGTTGGAGCCCACCAGTTCGGGGCGGAACTGGTCCATGCCCAGGAAGATGGTGCGGTTTTCCACCCCGTCAATCACCTTGAGGTTGGCGTTGCTGCGCAGGCGGGGCAGGTCGGCCGGGTTGGGGTCGAGCACCAGATCGACCTCGCCCGAGAGCAGCGCCGCAATGCGGGTCGCCTCAGACTTGATCGGCGTGTAGACGATCTCGGTCACATTGCCCTCCATCTTGCCCCACCAGTTGGCGTTGCGGGCAAAGACCATGCGCTGGTCCGGCACCCACTGTCTGAGCATGAAGGGCCCGGTGCCCATCGCATTGCGGTTGGCAAAAGTTTCCTGTGACACATTGCGCAGGTCCTTGGGTTCTACCGAGTTGTTCTTCTCGGCCCAGGCCTTGCTCATCATGCGCAGCTCAGTCATCTGATTGAGCAGCACCGGGTTGGGACCTTTGGTGAAGATGTCGATGGTGTGGGCGTCCACTTTGACAATGCGGTCAAAGCCGGTCACGTAGGGGGTGAAGTTAGAGGTCTTGGCCATCGCCCGGTTCAGGGAGAAGACCGCGTCGTCGGCAGTAAAGTCTGAGCCGTCGTGGAATTTCACGCCCTTGCGCAGGTTCAAACGCAGCTGGCTGGGGCCGATCAGGTTCCAGGAGGTGGCCAGCATGGGCTCGATCTTGAAGCTGCGGCTGTTGTAGTAGACCAGCGACTCATACACCGCCGCATGCAGCCCGTTTTGCAGGGCGTTGTTTTGCGAGTGGATGTCCCAGGTGGAGATTTCACCAGCGCTGGCCCATTTGAAGGTCTTGGCGTGCAGATGGGACGTGGCCAGGCTGAGCGCGGCGCACAGGGCCAGGAGGGGAAGTTTGATCATGGTGTCCTTGAAGGTCAGTTCTGCTGAACTCCAAGTATGGTCCGAGGCCTCAGTCTGTCCCATCGGGGACTCCCCTGATTGCCCGATCGCCCGGATCGGGTGCGAAATGGGCTGACGACGCCAGTTTTTGAATCCGAGGCGTCAGGCTTTAGGGGCGACCTGCCCGAGGTCGAGCACCGAATCGACCACCGTCTTGCCTTCGTCGGCCAGCAGCAAGATGTCGCCCTCGACCAGCACATAGCCATGGCCGCGTGGCGCCGGGCCCAGGGCTTCCAGCAGCCGTGGCGGCAGAGGCTTGGGGTTCAGATTGGCCGGCAGGGGTTGGCCAATCTTCCAACTGCGGTTGCTGGTGGGCGACTCGCAGCGCCCGCTTTTGAGCACGAGTTCGGCCGGGCAAGGGCCGTTGCCCCGGTTGGCGGTGAAGTAGTCCTGGACCGCCTTGCGCAGGGCTGGTTCGAAGAATTTGCCTGGCTCAGGTTTCTTGTCTGGCGGCGTGGGTGCCCCGCCCGGCGCGCCTGGCGGCCGTGGGCCTGCCCCGCCTGCGGGCGCAGCCCCGGGTGGCAAAACCACCGCTGTGTTTTGGGCGACGGCGGGTGTGCCGGGTGCGACCACCGGCGCTGGCCGTGGCGCCAGATCGCCAGCGCGCATGGTTTCGCTGGCCGCCGGGGCCGGCCGGGGAGGCGCGCCAAACAGTTGCGCCAGTTGTTCGGGCTTGTTTTTCAGTCGGTTTTCGAGGGCGCCTTCGATTTGTGAGGTCAGTTCGATGGATTCAGCATTGCCCAGCCAGTTGGAGCGGTTGGCGTAGATCAGGCGCAGCTGGTCGTCGGAGCAGGCGCTGGCGTGGCGGCGCAGCCATTCCGAGGCCTTGGCGGCGCGTTCCTTGAGCTCGTGGGTGCCCAGGGCCATGGCACGAAACTCGGTCACCAGGCAGTTGGCGGGCGGCTCGGCCGGTCGGGCCTGTGGACGTGCGGCCGGCCGTACGGGTGGCGGATTTTGGGCCTGCGCGCTGATGGCGGCCAGCAAGAGCCAGAGCAGGGCCGATAGCAATCGCAGGTGGGGCATGGCAGTGTCAAAGGGGTGGCGGGGGCCAAGCCGCGGTCAGCCTGGATCGATGGTCAAGTATCGGCTGCAGCCGGCCAGTCTTGAGGCCGGACGCTCAGACGCTGTCGAGCTTGATGCCCTGAGCGGCCACCACTTTTTGCCAGCCACCGTAGTCCTGCGCCAGAAACTGGCCCAGGGCGGCCGATCCCAGGCTGGCCGGCTCCAGCGCATCGGTCTTAAAGCGCGCCTGCACATCGGGCGCCGCCAGCAGCCGAGGCAGGGCCTCGTTGATGCGTTCAATCACCGCCTGCGGCGTGCCGCGTGGGGCCACCAGGCCAAAGTAGTTGTTCACGCTGAAGTCGGCCAGCCCGGCCTCGCTCATGCCAGGTACGTCGGGCAAGGCCGGCGTGCGCTTGGGCGTGCTGACGGCCAGCGCCTTGATGCGTCCGTCGCGCACGAAAGGGGCCAGGGCCGGGATGGTACCGGTGATCAGATCGAGTTGTCCGGCCACCAGGTCCAGCGTGGCCGGCGCGATGCCGCGGTAGGGAATGTGGGTGATGAAAACCCCGGTGCGCGCCTTCAGGCCTTCGAGGGCGAGGTGGTTGATGCCGCCAGCGCCGGCCGAGCCGTAGTTCAGACGGCCGGGGCGGCTGCGCGCATAGTCAATCAACTCGCGCAAATTAGCCACCGGAAGGTTCTTGTTGCAGGCCCACAGCAGCGGCCCCTGGGCCACCATGCTGATTGGCTCAAAGCCGCGCACCGGGTCATAGCCGGCCTGCGGCAGCACCGCCGCCACGGTGGTGAAGGGCGCCGCAATCAGCAGCAGGGTGTGGCCGTCGGGGGCGCTTTGGGCCACATGCTGGGTGCCAATGGCGCCGGAGGCGCCGGCCCGGTTTTCCACCACGAAGCTGGCGCCCAGCAGCTCACCGAGCTTTTGCGCCAGCAGCCGGCCCATGGCATCGGTGCCGGCGCCCGGCGCAAAGGGCACGATGATGCGCACCGGCCGCTGTGGCCAGTTGGCGTGGGCGGCCCAGGGCGTGAGTGCCAGTGCGCCAAGGGTCAGGATCTGGCGGCGGTGGATGTAGGGCTTCATGGACTTGGGTGTGGGGATGGATGCAGGTTTTTATCATGCCTGCTGAATATGACGCTGTCATGGCCGACGGTCGTTGCGGCAGCGGCAAGCTTAATCAAAGGACAGGGTGTAGATGAGGTCGAGCGCGGTTTGCGCGCCCGTCTGGGCGCGCACGGTGAGTTTTTGAGACAGGTCGTAGAACAAAAACAGCGTGCCCAAGGCGCCGCCCAGCCCGCTTTCGTAGAGCGCGTAGAAGTTGCTGGACAGGCGCTTGCCCAGGGCCAGGCCGGCGCCGCTGCTGCTGCCGTCGGCCTGGGTGCTGGCGCCGCGCAACGTGATCTCATCGAGGCCGAGTGAGTTGGCCAGGGATTGCCGGTTTTGGGCGTTGCGGTTGCCCAGCAGGGCCAAAGCGGCTTGTTGCAGCAAGGCGCCTTCGGTCGCGCCGGCGCTGCCGGCGCGGCCAAGGACCAGCCAGGCCAGCTTCTCCCCTTCGGGCAGGTCGGGGTCGGCATACAGGCTGACCCGAGGCAGCAGGGCGCTGCCGCTGACTTGCACGCCGACCTTTTGGGTCAGGTTGGGGCGCAGGGCCAGGATGTCGAGCGCCGGGTTGTCGACCGCGCCGCTGAAACGCAGCAGGCCGCGCTCGATGTTCAGGCTCTGTCCATAGGCCTTGAATTGCCCCTGCGCGCTGCTCAGCATACCTTGCACGCGAGGTGCTTGCTGGCCGTCGCCGCTGACCTGCAGCTGACCCTGCAGGCGCGTTTTCAGCCCCCGGCCCTCGATCGCAAAGTCAGAACCCAGGTCCAGTGCCACCGCCACCTTGAGCAGTGGCGACTTGCTCGCGGGCGCCGCCGCTGGCACGGGTGCAGCCACCGGCCCGGTGCGCCGCACCTGCACATCGCTGCCCAGTTGAGGGCGGTCCTCCTCAGGCAGGGTGATGCGTGCCTGGTCGATGCGCAGCGAGCCCGTGATGTCCACCGGCTGCTGGTTGGGCAGGCCCGCCATCACCGCCTTGAGCTGGCCCGAGAGCGTCACCAGCCGGTCGCTGCGCACGCTGGCGCGCAGCTTCTCGATCTGCGCCTGCGCCTCTAACTTGGGTTTACCGCCCGGCCATTGCATCTGACCTCGGGCGGTGATGGATCCGCCATCTTCGCCGCCGCCGCGCAGGCTGAGCTCGTCGATCAGCACTTGCTGGCCGTCCAGGCGCGCGCGCAAGCGGCCGCGGCCCAGCTCGATGCCGTCAACCACCGAGCGCAGCGCCAGGTCGTCGGCTTGCACCTGCCCGCCGAGCTGCGGCTGTGCGCGACTGCCGCTGATCTGCAGGTTTGCGCCGACCGAGCCGCGCAGCCGCCAGCCGGGCGGCGCCAAGGCGCTCCACAGCCCCAGGCGCGGAAGTTGGGCGTTGAGCTGGCCTTGTAAGGGCGATTGCTCGGGCCAAGTCCATTGCTCGCCTTGCCGGTCCAGGCGGGTGCGCAATTGCCCGTCGGCGCGACCGGCCCGCTCGCTGTCCCAGCGCAGGTCCAGGCTCAGGTCCTGGCCCTGACCACGCAGCTGCAGCTCGGCCACCCGTACCCCGGCGGCCAGGGTGGTGGGCTGGCCCTGGGCCAGCTCGCCTTGCAGGTTCAGGTCGCCGCTGCGTCGGCTCAGGCGGGCGTCGAGCTCCAGGCTGCGGCCCAGGCGCAGGTCCCAGCGGCCATCGAAGATCAGATCGCCGCTCCAGGGGCTGCGGGTGAGCGTCGGGCCGGCCAGCAGCGCCAGCCAGGCCAGCGGCAGTCCCGTGAGCGTGCCACTGCTGGCCCACTGGCTGGCGCCTTGGCCGTTCAGAGCGCTCCAGGCCAGCTCCACCGGCGCGGCTTGAGTGCGTGTCGGCGCCAGCAGCTGCAAGCGGCCGGGATCGACCTGCCACTGCCCACCGCGGCCCTGTAGCGCCACTGTTGCCAGGCTGTCCGCTTGCCAGCGGCCGGTGGCTGGCTCGTCCAGCTCGATGCGCAATTGCTCGATCTGGCCGCGCCAGTTCAGAGGGCTTGAGGCCCCTTTCTGGCTCAGGTTCTCGTCCAGCGCCGCTTGGCCACGCCCCTGAGCACGCCAGCGTCGGGCGCCGTCCTGGTATTGCAGCTGGGCCTTGACGGCCGCTGCGCTCAGCGGCCCTTGCAACTCCAGCGCCACATCAGTGAGGGTGCTGGCCTGCGCGCCTTGGCCCCAGGCCAGGCTACTCAGTGCGGTGCGGCTTTGGACCTGGGCCTCACGCAGCCCCGCCTGCCACTGCAGGCGCAGATCACTGCGGCCGCGGGCCTGCAGGGTGCGCAGCAGCTGCCTTGCCTCACTGGGCAGGCCCGGCAGGCCGCGCAACCAGCGCAAGGTGGCTTGGGCATCGCTGCTGCTGGCTTCCAGCTGCCCGGCTTCCTGGGCCAAGGGCCAGGAAGCCTGGGCCTGCAGCTTGAGCCCCGGCGCTTGCAGCTGTACTTGCGCGCTGCCGTTTTCGGTGGCGGCTTGCCAGCGGCCCGAGCCCTCAATGCGGGCGTCGCTCGAGCTGGCGCTGAATTGGTCGAGCCGCAGCAGGCCTTGACTCCATTGGCCCTGGGCCCAGGCCTGCTGCAGGTTCCACAGTGCGGCGCTGGCCTGGCCGCGCCCGTCCAGGCGCAGTTCAAAGCTCAGTGTCTGTCCGCTCAGGCTGGCCTGGGCCTGACCCTTGAGCGTCTGCGCTGGCCAGCGGCTGTTCAGTAGTGAGGGTTGCAGGCCTTCAAAGCTCGCCTGACCTTGCCAGCTGCCTGCGCCGTCGCCCACCTTGCCTTCGGCCTGCACGCGCGCCGTGCCCAGCCGGACTTGGGCGCTTTCCAGCAGCCATTGCCCGGCTTGCCAACGGCCACTGAGGGTCAGTGCATCAAGCGGCAGGCGAGCTTGGTCGATTGGGCCGCTGTTGGCATTGCTCAGCTGTGCGGCCAAGCCCCACTGCTCGCCTTGCGGCACCACCTGTACCTTGCCGCTGAGCCGGGTGTGTGGCGCTTTGGGCCACAGCAGCGCCAGGTCCAGCTGGGAAAAGCTGGCATCGGCCTGCGGCAGCATTTGGCTGTGCCAGGCGGTGACGATGGCCTGCACCTCGGCGCGTGCCGCCGCACTGCCGGCCAGGCGGGCCTGCAGCTCGATGCGCTCTAGCGGACCCTGGGCGCTGGCCTGCAGGCTCAAGGGCAGGCTGCGGCCATCGGGTAAGCGGGCTTGCCACTGGCCCTCCAGGCTTGCCTGCAACTGCATCGTCCCATGGTCTTGCACGCTGGCCTGGCCTGCATAGCGGCCCTGGGCCAGACGAAGCTGCCGCACTTGCACGCTGTGCTGGCGCGCCTGGTAGTGGTAACTGGCGTCAAGGTCCTGCAGCGCGAGCTCGCTGCTACCTTGCCAGAGCAGCTCGGCGATGCGGATCTGGTCGAGCGCGATCGTCAGGGGTAGGGCCAAGCTTTTGGGCGGTGCTTGCGCTGTGTCGCTGGCGGGCTGCTTGATCTTCAGCTTCTGTGCGTCGAGCAGCGCAAGATGCAGTTGCGGCTGCGCTTGGCCCTGCGCCCATTGCTCAAGTGTTTGCGCCAAGTCCCACTGCACAAGCACCTGCTCGGCCTCGATCTGCCAGGCCGGGCTGCCTTGCTGTAGGCGCACTCGCGTGGCACTGCCGCCGTGGCGCAGGCTGCCGCTGACGCCTTCGACGTTCAGCCCTGCGGGCGTCCACCACTGGAGGGCGGTGCGCAGCGAGCCTTCTTGGGCACTCCACCACCACAGGCCTGCAACGCCAGCGGCCAGCAGCGCTAGAAGGATAGGCAGCAAGCCTAAAGGTCCCAGCCACAGCAGGCGCCGCAGCAGGCTGCGGCGGGGCGCAATAGCGGGTTCCGGAGCGGGTTCGGCCGCGGGCTGGCTCATCAGAAGACCCAGCCCAGATTCAGGTGCAGGCGCAGCTTTTCCACTTTCAGGCCGTAGGCCAGGTCGATCTGCAGGGGCCCGACCGGGCTTTTCCAGCGGGCGCCCGCCCCCACGCCGACGGACAGATCGCGGCCGAGCTCGTTGCCGCGCTCGCTGACCTGACCGGCGTCTGCGAACAAGGTGCCCTCCCAGCTGCCGGCCAGTGCAGGGCTGGTCAAGGGGCGCTGCCATTCGATGCTGGCGGCCAGCAAATGGCGGCCTGGGGCGGTGGTGCCGTTGGGAAGGTGCACGCCGATCTCGCGCAGGCCATAGCCGCGTACGCTGGTATCGCCGCCAGCGCGAAAAAGTTCGGTGGTGGGCACCTGGGCTGCGGCCTTGGCCTGCACGCTGCCTGCCTCTAGGCGCAGGGCCAGGTGCGAGCGCTGGCTGCGTGGCCCCTCGCTGTCCAGGGGCAGGACCCCGGTGAGCCGGCCCAGTGCGCGCGCATAAGGCTGGGCCGTGCCGCTGAGCGTGTTGCCGCCGCCGATGTCGGCACTAAAGGCATAGCCGCGCTCCGGAAAGGGCAGGCTGTCAAAAAAGCGGCCGGTCCAGATGTGGTGCAGGCTCAAGGCGGAACCTTCGCCAGTGGCGGCGTTGCTGCTGCCGATCTCGCCCTGGCCCGATACCTGGCTGCGGTCGTACTGCAACTCCAGGCTGCGGTCGATACGCTCACCGAGCTGCTTGCGGCCAAAGCGCCAGCTTTGGGTATCGGTGACCAGCCCTCCGTCTTGCAGCCTTTGGGCCCGGGCCGAGGCCACCCAGCGCCAGCTTGACGCGTCGGGCAGCGAAGTCCATACCGTCTGAACCAGGGGCGAGCGTCGGTCGAGCCGAACCTGGCTGGTGGTGCGCCAGCCCAATCCGGGCAGACGGTTGTTGATGTGCTCGATCGAGGCGCGTGGTCCGCTGTCGGTAGCAAAGCCCAGGCCGAGGACCAGCTTGTTCAAGCGCGCCTCCCGCACTTGCACTTGCACGGGCGCAGCCTGCGGGTCGGCGCTGTCAGTGTCCAGACTGATGTAGGCCGAACTGAAATAACCGCTGCCGACCAGCCTTTGCTGGGCCTGCACCAGCTGATTTTGGTCGTAGTCCTGCCCGGGCTTGAGGCGCGCCAGCCGCGGCACCAGCACCGGGTCGTAGCGCTGCAGGCCGCTGACTTGGAGCTGGCCTAGCCTGAACAGGGGCCCGGGCTCGAGGACCAAGCTGAGATCGGCAGCATGCGCCTGGGCATCGATGTTCGCCGCACTGCTGCTGATGCGCCCCCGGGGGTAGTACTGGCTGACCAGCTCGCGCAGGGCCTGGTTTTTGGCCTCGTCCCAGCTGTCCTGTGTGAAAGGCCGGCCTACCGGCAGGCGCCAGCTCAGCTCGATGCGTTCGCGCAGCTCGATGCGCTGGCGCGCATCGGCTGGGTCTGCGGCCGGAGTCAGGCTCAGATCGATGCGGCGCACCTGAGTGGCCGGGCCCGGCTCAACCTGAACCTCTATGCGTGGCTGCCCGGTGGGGCTCTGGCCCAGTCGCAGCGCTATGCCCGGGCTGAAATGGCCGAGGGTACCCAGCAGTTCTTCCACATCGCGCCTGGCCAGGTTGAGCAGTAGCTCGAGCTCGTGCGCGTCCAGATCGGTCACCGCGCGGTAACGCTGAAGCTGTAAATGCTTTTCGAGCAGGGCGCGCACCGGCTCGGGGGCTTGCACCTGCAAATCGAAACTTGCGGTCGCGCTCTGGGCCAGCGCTTGCGCAGCGGCAAAGCTCAGGGCACAGGCGATCAGGACGGCGTTTCTCACGCCCGAAGTTTAGGGCCGGACTACTTGGTCAGCAGCCGCATCGCGTCTTCAAGTCCGCGCAGCGTCAAGGGATACATGCGCTGGTTCATCAGCTGCTGAACAATGGAAATGCTCTGGCGGTACTGCCAAACGCCCTGCGGTTCGGGGTTGATCCAAGCGAATTTGGGAAAGGCGCTGGTCAGGCGAGCGATCCACTGCGAGCCGGCTTCCTCGTTGTTGTACTCAACACTACCGCCGGGCTGCAAAATTTCATAGGGGCTCATGGTGGCATCGCCCACAAAGATCAGTTTGTAGTCTTTGTTGTACTTGCGGATGATGTCCCAGGTCGGGAACTTTTCGGCAAAACGGCGCCTGTTGTTCTTCCACATGAAGTCATAGACACAGTTGTGGAAGTAGTAGAACTCCAGGTGCTTGAACTCGGTCTTGGCGGCAGAAAACAACTCTTCTACCCGCGCAATGTGTTCGTCCATGGTGCCGCCCACGTCCATGAGCAGCAGCACTTTGACGTTGTTGTGACGCTCGGGCACCATCTTGATGTCCAGGTAGCCCGCATTGGCTGCGGTCGAGCGTATGGTGTCGTCCAGGTCGAGTTCTTCCTGGTTGCCTTCACGGGCAAATTTACGCAGCCGCCTGAGCGCCACCTTGATGTTACGCGTGCCCAGTTCCTGGGTGTCGTCGTAGTCCTTGTAGGCCCGCTGGTCCCAGACCTTGACCGCACTGCGGTTGCGGCCCTTTTCTTGGCCTATGCGTATGCCTTGCGGGTTGTAGCCGTTGGCACCAAAGGGCGAGGTGCCGCCGGTGCCTATCCACTTGCTGCCGCCCTCGTGGCGCTCTTTCTGCTCTTCGAAGCGTTTCTTGAGCGTCTCCATCAGCTCGTCCCAGCCCAGCTTTTCGATCTTGGCTTTTTCTTCCGGACTCAGTTCGAGCTCCAGCGTTTTGCGCAGCCACTCCAGGGGAATGTCCTTGGTGAAGTCGGCCACCATCTCCACGCCCTTGAAATAGGCGCCGAAAGCCCGGTCGAACTTGTCGTAATGCTTCTCGTCCTTGACCATGATGGCGCGGCTGAGAAAGTAAAAGTCGTCGATCTTCCAGGCGCCTTCGCCTTTGGTATCGCTCTTGGGGCCGACCACGCCGGCGCGCAGCGCCTCGAGCAGGCTGAGCATCTCATGGGCCGAGACCGGCAGCTTGGCCGAGCGCAGGGTGTAGAAAAAATCGATGAGCATGGGCTTTCCTTCAGGCCGCCGGGTGAGGGCGCTCGAGCAGGTCGCGCAGGTGGATTTGCACCTCGGGCCATTCGCCGCGGGTCAGGCTGTACATCACCGTGTCGCGGATGCTGCCGTCTCGGCGCAGGGCATGGCCGCGGATCACGCCGTCCTTCTTGGCGCCCAGTCTCTCGACAGCGCGCTGCGAGCGCAGATTGAAGTTGTCGACGCGCCAGCCCACGGTCAGGCAGCCCATCGTCTCGAAGGCATGGCGCAGCAGCATCAGCTTGACGCTGGTGTTGACATGGCTGCGCTGCATGCGGCGGGCGTACCAGCTGTAGCCGATCTCCAGGCGGCCCACAGCCGGCAAGATGTCGTGATAGCTGGTCGATCCGATGATGCGGCCCGAGGCTTGCTCCACCACGGTAAAGGGCAGTCGGTGGCCTTCGGCCTGCATGCGCAGCGCGGTTTCAATGTAGCTGCGGGTTTCATGCGGCGCCGGCACCGAGGTGACGCGGATGTTCCAGAGCTGGCCGTCGGCTGCGGCATCGGCCAGGCCTGCTTCATCGTCCAGGCTCAGGGGTCGCAGCAGCACGCCGCGTTCGACCAGGGTGACCGGCTGACAGTTGATCATCCCAGTTCAGCGGATCTCTCCGCCTTCATCCTTGCGCGCCAGCCACTGGCGCATGAAGCGTTTGCCCAGGCCCGCGCCCAGGCCGACCAGCACAATACCGCCCATCGAGGCCACGCCGTAGCCGGGGGCGAACAGGTCTAGGCCGGTAATCTGCCCGACGCCAAAGCCCAGCAGCGCGCCACCGACAAAGCCGATCGCGTCGCTGAAGCCTTCTAGCCAGGGTGAGTGCCTGCCTGCCATCGGCGCCTCCAAAGCGCTGGACTCAGCGGTTGCGCTGGTTCATGAAAACCAGCTTTTCAAACAGGGTGACATCCTGCTCGTTTTTGAGCAGCGCGCCTACCAGCGGCGGCACCGAGACTTTTTCGTCCTTGCTGTGCAGGACGTCGGCACCGATGTCTTCGGCCAGCAAGAGCTTGAGCCAGTCCAACAGCTCCGAGGTCGAGGGCTTTTTCTTCAGGCCCGGCAGATTGCGCACATCGTAGAAAGTCTTCATGGCTGCGCCGAGCAGCTCCTGCTTGATGCCGGGGAAGTGCACGTCGACGATTTTTTTCATCGTCTCTGCGTCGGGAAATTTGATGTAGTGGAAGAAGCAGCGGCGCAGGAAGGCGTCGGGCAGCTCTTTCTCGTTATTGGAGGTGATGAACACCAGCGGCCGGTGTTTGGCACGAATCAGCTCGCGGGTTTCATAAACATAGAACTCCATGCGGTCGATCTCGCGCAGCAGATCATTGGGAAATTCGATGTCGGCCTTGTCGATTTCGTCGATCAGCAGGGCCACCGGCTCGTCGGCGGTGAAGGCCTGCCAGAGCACCCCCTTGACGATGTAGTTATGAATGTCCTTGACCTTCTCATCCCCGAGTTGCGAGTCGCGCAGGCGGGAGACGGCGTCGTATTCATACAGGCCCTGCTGTGCCTTGGTGGTCGACTTGATGTGCCACTGCAGCAGTGGCATCTGAAGGGCGGCGGCCACTTCTTCGGCCAGCATGGTCTTGCCGGTGCCTGGCTCGCCCTTGACCAGCAGGGGCTTTTTCAGGGTGGCTGCGGCATGCACTGCCAGCATCAGATCGTCGGTGGCAACGTATTGGTCTGAGCCTTTGAATTTCATGGTGTGGAGCGAGTCAAATACGGGCGCCGCTCGGTGTTGAGCTGGTGCCGCAGGTGTCAGGAAGGATTCAGGTCGGCTGCGTGCCGGTGGCTATAATTCGCGGGTTTTTTTAGTCGACCCATAGATTGTGCGCTCAAAATGACGAAGCTGTTTTCCATGATTTTCGCCGCGTTTGTCTCGTTGGGGACGCAGGCGATGGCCCAGGATCTCAAGGGCGATGCCAAGGCGGGTGAAGGCATCAACGCCATGTGCATAGGCTGCCATGGCATCAAGGGCTATCAGGCCAGCTTTCCGGAGGTCTACCGGGTGCCTCTGATCTCCGGCCAAAGCGCCAAGTACATTGCCGCGGCCCTGAACGCCTATAAAAAAGGCGAGCGCAAGCACCCGACCATGCGGGGAATCTCGGAGTCTTTGACCGACCAAAACATCGCCGACCTGGCCGCCTACTACAGCGAGCATGGTCTGCCCGGTGGCAAGTCTGTTGCGCCGAAGGAGGTCAAGGCCCCAAGCGCTCAGGTGGCCGCCTTGCTGAACAAGGCCAACTGCGCCTCCTGCCACGGCGCCAACTACAGCACGCCCATCGACCCCTCCTACCCCAAGCTGGCTGGCCAGCACGCTGACTACCTGTTTGTCACCCTCAAGGCTTACAAGAACGATGCCAATCAGGTGGTGGGTCGCAACAACGCCATCATGGCCGGCTTTGCCAAGCAGTTCACCAACGCCGAACTCAAGCAGATCGCCAACTATCTGGGCTCCCTGGAAGGCGACATGAAAGTGGTGCCACAAAGCCGGTTCCGCTGAATCATTCTGGATTCCAAAAAAGCCGCCTTCGGGCGGCTTTTTTGTGTCTGGGCTCAGTCCCGCGTGGCGTGACGCTGCACGCAGTCCAGATAGGCCTGCCCGTCCGGCGGACGGCTTGCCCGCTGGCTTTCCCAGATCATGCGGCCCAGGCAGTCCATGGCCTCATGGTGGGCCTCGTGCAGGGACTGGCGCCGCACCGTCAGCAATTCAAGGGCCTGGCGTATGCCGCGCGGCTGGTCGATCGAGCACTGCTCGCTGATGGACAAGTGCATGGACAGATGCAAGAACGGGTTGCTGCGCCCGTCTTCGACCTGGTACATGCGCCCCAATGCCTGCTCTTGGTCGGACAGATCGGCGTGGTATTCGGGATGCTCGGCGATCCATTGACCGGCCAGGGTTTCGAGCGCAGTCATCGGTTCGCCAGCCAGTGATTTGGCGTGGACTGCGCAGAAAAACTTGCGCACATCGGATTGCGAGGGTGTGAACATGGTGCAAGCTTAAACGAGCTCCAGTCTGGATTGGCGACCAGCCGCAATCGGCCGGTGGGCACGAGACTAGAATTTGAGCTGATATTTCTCATCGGCATGCAAGCAGCCCCATGGGGCGAGTCGGCGACCGCTCAGGCAGGTGTTGGCTGCTGTCCATCGAAAGTTTCCTCTTTATGATCAACAAGATCGCCCCTTCTGTCGAAGCGGCCCTGGCTGGCTTGCCAGATGGCGCCACCGTGCTCATCGGCGGCTTTGGCACCGCCGGCATTCCCAATGAATTGATCGACGGCCTGATTGCCCAAGGCGCCCGCGATCTGGTCATCGTCAACAACAACGCCGGCAATGGCGACAGCGGCCTGGCCGCCCTGCTCAAGACGGGCCGGGTGCGCAAGGTCATCTGCAGCTTTCCGCGCCAGGCTGACAGCCATATTTTTGACGGCCTGTACCGCAGCGGGAAAATCGAGCTTGAACTCACGCCCCAGGGCAATCTGGCCGAGCGCATACGCGCTGCCGGCGCTGGCATCGGCGCTTTTTTCTCGCCCACAGGCTATGGCACCGAGCTGGCCCAGGGCAAGGAAACCCGCGAGATCCAGGGCAAGATGTATGTGCTGGAAATGCCCATCCACGGCGACCTCGCGCTGATTCGGGCCGAGCGCGGCGACCGCTGGGGCAATTTGATGTACCGCAAAGCGGCGCGCAACTTCGGGCCAGTCATGGCCACCGCCGCTAAGAAGACGGTGGCCACCGTCCACGACATTGTGGAGTTGGGGCAGATGGATCCGGAGCATGTCGTGACGCCCGGCATCTTTGTGACCCACATTGTTCAGATCCCCCGCGTGGCCACCCAGGCTGGCGGCATCAAGAAAGCGGCTTGATCATGAGCTACACACGACGCAGCAAGGACGAGCTGGCCCAGCGGGTGGCGCGTGACATTCACGACGGCGCCTATGTGAATCTGGGCATAGGCCAGCCCACGCTGGTGGCCAACCACCTGCCGGCCGGCATCGAGGTGATCTTGCACAGCGAAAACGGCATCCTGGGCATGGGCCCGGCGCCCAGCGAAGGCCAGGAAGACTACGACCTCATCAACGCGGGCAAGCAGCCGGTGACCTTGCTGCCTGGCGGTGCCTTCTTCCACCATGCCGACAGCTTCGGCATGATGCGCGGCGGCCACCTCGATATCTGCGTGCTCGGTGCGTTTCAGGTCAGCGCCACCGGCGATCTGGCCAACTGGAGCACCGGTGAGCCCGGCGCCATCCCCGCTGTTGGCGGGGCCATGGACCTGGCCATAGGCGCCAAGCAAACCTGGGTGATGATGGACCTGCTGACCAAAAAGGGCGAGTCCAAGGTGGTGGCCCAGTGCAGCTACCCGCTGACCGGCATAGGCTGCGTCAAGCGCATTTATAGCGACATCGCCACCCTGGAATGCACCCCGCAGGGCCTGCACCTGATCGATACCGTCGATGGCCTGAGCCACGCCGAACTTGAACAACTCGTGGGCCTGCCGATTGCACCCGCTGCCTGAATTTTTGATAAGAGGAGGATCCCATGACCACTAAAAACGCATTCATCGTCGACGCTATCCGCACGCCTTTTGGCCGCTACGGCGGCGCGCTGTCTTCTGTGCGCACCGACGACCTGGGCGCCGTCCCGCTCAAGGCGCTGATGGCGCGCAACCCGAACGTCGACTGGGAGGCCGTGACCGACGTGATCTACGGCTGCGCCAACCAGGCCGGTGAAGACAACCGCAATGTTGCCCACATGGCCAGTTTGCTGGCGGGTCTGCCGATCGCCGTACCCGGTGCCACCATCAACCGCCTGTGCGGTTCGGGCCTGGACGCGGTGGGCACGGCCGCACGCGCCATCAAGGCTGGTGAGGCGGGCCTCATGATTGCCGGCGGCGTCGAGAGCATGAGCCGCGCGCCCTTCGTCATGCCCAAGGCCGAAAGTGCCTTCTCGCGGGCCAATGCGGTGTATGACACCACCATAGGCTGGCGCTTCATCAACAAGCTGATGAAAGAAAAATACGGCGTGGACTCCATGCCCGAGACCGCCGAGAACGTGGCCGTCGACTTCAAGATCGAGCGCGAGGCGCAGGACCGCATGGCCATGAACAGCCAGCTGCGCGCCGTGGCTGCACAAAAAGCTGGCCACCTGGCCCGCGAGATCTGCGCGGTGACCATTGCGCAGAAAAAGGGCGACGCCATCGTGGTCGACAAGGACGAGCATCCCCGCGAGACCAGCCTGGAAGCCCTGGCCAAACTCAAGGGCGTGGTGCGGCCCGACGGCAGCGTGACCGCTGGCAATGCCTCGGGCGTGAACGACGGCTCCTGCGCGCTGCTGCTGGCCGATGAAGCCTCGGCCGCCAAGAATGGCCTCACGCCCAAGGCCCGGGTGGTCGGCATGGCCACCGCCGGCGTGGCCCCGCGCATCATGGGCATAGGCCCGGCCCCGGCCACCGAGAAGGTGCTGGCACTGACCGGCCTCAAAATCGAGCAGATGGATGTGATCGAACTCAACGAAGCTTTTGCCGCGCAAGGCATTGCTGTGCTGCGCATGCTGGGCCTGAAAGACGATGACGAGCGCGTCAACGCCTGGGGCGGCGCCATCGCCCTGGGCCACCCCCTGGGCGCCTCGGGCGCCCGCCTGGCCACCACGGCGGTCAACCGCCTGCACGCAACCGGCGGCCGTTACGCCCTGTGCACCATGTGCATAGGCGTGGGGCAAGGCATCGCGCTGATCCTCGAGCGCGTCTGAAGTTTTTCTGGCGGGCAAGGCCGCAGTTCCAGATGAGCTCTGGGGCTGCGGCTTTTTGCATTATGCGAGGGCAGGATCGGTGCTATCGCTTGGGGCAGCATCACTCCCCGGTCTTTGGCTCCCTTGGCCTCACGCACGATGTCCCGCACCGCTCAAAGCCAACACCTTTGATGCGCAAACATTTGTACCTGTTGCTTTTCGCCACTTCATGCTTCAAGCAACGCCCTCATCGGTGCTTGACTCGGCGTACCAAAAAACGTACGCTTCTGCCCGGAGGTTCATCATGGCTCATCTGATCACTGCCAGTCAGGCGCGCGCGGGGCTCTATCGGCTGATTGACGAGGCTGCGCAGTCGCATCAGCCTATCCTGATTTCGGGAAAACGCAGCAACGCAGTCTTGATCTCCGCGGAGGACTGGAATGCCATTCAGGAGACGCTCTATCTTTTGGCCGTCCCAGGCATGCGCGAGTCGATCAAGAAGGGCATGGCTGAGCCGCTGGCCCAGAGCGTCAAGAAGCTGAACTGGTGATGTGGCAAGTCGTCTTTGCCAAGGCGGCTGCCAAGGATGCTAAAAAACTTGCTGCTGCCGGGCTGAAATCCAGGGCGCAAGAGCTGTTGGACGTTCTCGCCAAGGATCCATTTCAAAATCCGCCGCCCTTCGAGAAGCTGGTCGGCGATCTTGATGGCGCCTATTCAAGGCGGATCAACATTCAGCACCGCCTTGTCTACGAGGTGTTCAAGAAGGAGCACACCGTTCGGGTGCTTCGCATGTGGTCTCACTACGAGTGAGCGGCCGGCCTGAGCCGTCGCTCAATCCGTGGAGCTTGCCATGCTCGTTTCAGAAAAGGGCCAGGTCACCATCCCCAAACACATACGTTTGGCGGCCGGTGTCGCCGCTGGCAGCGAAGTCGCCCTCAGCCTTGAAGGCGGCAGGATCGTCATCACTCCCGCAGGCACCTGCGGCAAGGAGGATCGCCGGGCCAATCAGCAGTCTGCTGGCTTGACCATAGTAACGCAAAGCGTTACTATTGCCGCTCGTGACTATCCGAAGCTTCAAGTGCAAAGACACTCAAGCCCTCTTCGAGGGTAGGCGTGTGAAGCGCTGGGTGAACATCGAACGTGCCGCCCTGCGTAAGCTTGCGCAACTGGAATGGTCGGTCGTTCTTGATGACTTGAAGGTACCGCCTGGAAATGGACTTGAAGCACTGAAGGATGATCGGAAGGGGCAGCACAGCATCCGCATCAATCAGCAGTGGCGGGTCTGCTTCGTATGGACCGCAGAAGGGGCCGCGAACGTAGAGATAGTTGACTATCACTGAAGGAAGAAGTCATGCGCACTGTTCAACCCGTCACGCCCGGTGAAATGCTCGAAGAAGAATTTCTCAAGCCACTCGGTCTGACGAAGTACCGCCTCGCAAAGGATATTGGCGTACCGGCACAACGCATCGGTGAAATCGTAGCTGGCAAGCGCGCAGTCACGGCAGACACCGATCTGCGCCTGTGCCGCTACTTTGGCCTGAGCGACGGTTGGTGGTTGCGTGGGCAGGCTGCCTATGACACCGCGATGGCCAGGCAAGCGCTTGAAAAGGAACTTGCGACCATCCAACGGTGTTCACTACTGGCTGCCTAGCGGGGGCAGTCTAAGCCCTCGCTCAAGTGGAGCGCCGACGTTCTGCCAAGCGATCGAGCACTGGGGCTTTGCCCTCTTGATCGGTGCGCCGGAAGTGGGCAGGTCAACGCTACGGGGTGGCTCTCGTTATCGTTTTTGTGCAATACCCCGCTTTTTCCATGCCCGGAAAAACTGATTTCCGCGGCCTTTCTTGCACGCGGCTGGCGGCTGCGACACACTGTCACCTTTTTAAAATACGCTGGAGACAAGCATGAGCAATCGCATAGGCTGGATAGGCTTGGGTCGCATGGGCGAGGCCATGGCCAAGAAATTGATCAAGGCCGGCCATGATGTGAACGTCTGGAACCGCACCGCCTCTAAGGCGGCGCCCCTGGCCGAAGCCGGTGCCACCATCGTTGCGAGCAAGCAGGACCTGGCCAGCTGCCAGGCGGTCTTCACCATGGTCTCGACCACCGACGACCTCAAAGAGGTGCTGTTTGCCGAGGGCGGTCTGGTGGCCGGTGCCAGCAAACCGCGCATGGTGATCGATTCGTCTTCCATCTCCCAGGAAGGCTCGGCTGAGATCCGCGAGCGGCTTGAGGCCATGGGCGTGGGTTATCTGTGCGCACCGGTCTCAGGCAATGCCAAGGTGGCCAAGGCCGGCAAACTGCTGCTGGTCGCCTCCGGCCCCAAGGCGCTCTATGAAGAAGTTGAAGCCATGCTGCAGGCCATGGCCCGGCGGGTGATGTGGGTGGGCGAGGGCGAGCTGGCCCGGGTCTGGAAGATTGCCCATAACACCATGTTTGGCGTGGTGATCCAGAACCTTTGCGAGATCACCGTCATGGCTGAAAAAGCCGGTATTCCGCGCCATGTTTTTCTTGAGAGCATCAACGACTCGGTAGTCGGCTCCATGTACACCCGCTACAAGACGCCGATGCTCACCAACCTGACCTTCGAGCAGGTGACCTTTACGCCCAAGTTGCTGCTCAAGGACATGGACTTGGGCCTCGGCGCGGCCAAAGCCTACGGCGTGCCCATGCCGGCGGCCGCCGCCACCCGCGAATCGATTGCGCGCATGGTGGGTCGTGGCTATGAGGACATCGACTTTGCGGTGTTGCTCAAGGAAATGGCGGCCGACTCGGGCCTGGAGCTCAAGTCCGAGAATGTGAAGATGAGCGACGGCCTGGAATCCTGAGCCCATGCGCGATACGCTGATACGCGGCGCCACCGTCATCACCATGGACAGCCAGGGCGATCTGCCCTGCGCTGATATCTTGGTGCGCGGCCAGCAGATCGCCGAGATCGCTCCGCGCATTGCGTCCGACTCGGCCGAGGTGATCGACGCGGCCGGGCAGATCATCATTCCGGGGCTGATCAACGCCCACATGCACACCTGGCAGACGGCGCTGCGGGGCCTGGCCTCCAACTGGACGCTGCTCGAATACTTCGCCAAGATGCATGCCGGTCTGGCCACGGTCTTCAAGCCCGAAGACCTGCACATTGCCACCCTGGTGGGGGCGCTTAACCAGATTAACTGCGGCAGCACCACCCTGGTGGACTGGTGCCATAACAACCCGACGCCGGCGCACAACGATGCGGCCATTGAAGGCTTGCTTGCTTCGGGCATACGCGCCGCTTTCTTCCACGGCACGCCCAAGCCCGACCCCAAGCCCGGTGAAAAGCCCTTTTGGGAAGTGCCGCACCCGCGCGCAGAAGTCGAGCGGCTGCTCAAGGCCCATCAGGGCAAGGACTTGCTGAGCATTCACGCGGCGGTGCTGGGCCCGCATTACTCCACCTTGGAGGTGGCCCTGCATGACTTTGCCATGGCCCGCGAGCTGGGCATCATCGCCTCGCTGCACCAAGGTGGCGGGCCGCCCCGCACGCCCGAAGGCTGGCAGGTGCTGCAGCAGCAGGGGCTGCTGGGCGAGCATGTGAACATCGTGCATGGCCATGCCCTGGACGACGAACAACTGCGCCGCTTTTGCAAGCTGGGCATGAGTTTTTCAGCCGCTGCCGAAAACGAGATGACCCAGGGCCACGGCCACCCGCTGACCGGACGGTTGCGTCAATTGGGACGCGCGCCATCTTTGGGCGCCGACCTGGAGAGCGTGCTCGGCGGCGACATGCTCAGCCAGGCGCGCATTGCCCTGGGCATGCAGCGCTCGCTGGACAACGTCGCCCACCGTCAGGCCCACGGCACCATCCCGCCGACATCGACCATCACCACCCGAGAGGCCCTGAGCTGGGTCACGGTCGAGGGCGCGCGCATGCTTGGCCAGCTCGACCGCATCGGCACTTTGGCGGCCGGCAAGCAGGCCGATCTGGTGATGATCCGTGCCAGCGACCTGAACATGCAGCCGGTTCACGATGCGGTCAGCAGCGTGGTGTTTCAGACCACGCTGGCCAATATCGACAGCGTCATGGTGGCCGGCCAGTGGAAAAAGCGCCAAGGCCAGTTGCTGGGCGTCGAACTCGCGCCGCTGCTAGCGCAGCTGCAAGCCTCAGGGCGCAAAATCACCCAGGCCATGGGCCTGGCCTGACGGCAGTAGCATTTGAATTTTTCACAAGAAACAAGCAGGAGACTCACATGAAGCGTTTGTTTATTGGTGCCGCCGCCGCCCTGGCTGTGGCTTGCAGCTGGGCTCAGACCTACCCGAGCAAGACCATCAAGATCGTGGTGCCCTTTACCGCGGGCAGTGCCACCGACATCATGGCCCGGGTGGTCGGCGAGAAGCTGCAGGCCGCCTGGGGCCAACCTGTGGTGGTGGAAAACCGGCCTGGCGCCGGTGGCACCCTGGGCGCGACCCAGGTGGCCAAGAGCGAGGCCGACGGCCATACCTTGCTGGTGGTATCGACCGGCCATGTGGTCAACCCGGTGCTCTACAGCGGTATCCAGTACGACACCCTGGGCGACTTTGCCGGCGTCTCTCCGCTGGCTGCGCTGCCCAGCATGCTGGTGGTGGGTGCCGGCAGCCCCATCAAGACGGTGGCTGAGTTGCTGGCGGCGGCCCGCGCCAAGCCCGGTGCCCTCAACTACGCATCGGCCGGTGTCGGCAGTGCCACCCATGTGAACGCGGAAAAGTTCCGTGCTTTGGCCAATTTGCAGATCACCCATATTCCCTTCAAGGGAACGCCAGAGACCATCGTGGAGGTGAGCACCGGCCGTGCCGACTTCATGTTCACGCCCATCCTGGCCTCGCTGCCAGCGGTCCGCGAAAACCGGCTGCGCGCCATCGCGGTGAGTACCTCCAAGCGTTCCTCGGCCCTGCCCAATGTGCCGACGGTCGCTGAGTCGGGTCTGCCCGGCTTTGTGTTCGACTTCTGGATCGGCATGCTTGCACCGAGCAAGACGCCCAAGGCTGTACTGGCCAAGCTCAACGGCGAGATTGCCCGCATCCTGGCCTTGCCTGAGGTCAAGGAGCGCATGACCACCCTGGGCGCTGAGCCCATGCCCATGAGCCCCGACCAGTTTGATGCCTACATCAAGGACGAGTTCAACACCCTAGGCGCAGTGATGCGCTCGGCGCCCAAGCAGTAAGCGCAAGGCGAGGTCATGGCCCAGATCAGCGTCACGCTAGAGCTCAACCGGCAGCCCTGCCGGCTGGAAGGCGACGCGGCCATGCCCTTGCTCTATGCACTGCGCGAGCAGGGCTTGAAGGGCAGCCGCTTCGGTTGTGGTGCCGGCCAGTGCGGCGCCTGCCATGTGCTCATAGCGGGCCGCAGCCGGCCGGCCTGCGACACGCCGCTTTCCTCTGTGCAAGGCCAGCAGGTGACCACTGTGGAGGGGCTGGCCAAGGAGGGTGTTCCCGGTGTGCTGCAGCAAGCTTTCCTCGATGAGCAGGCCGCCCAGTGCGGCTATTGCCTTTCGGGTATTTTGATCACCGCCAGTGAACTGCTGGCGCGCGATAGCCGTCCCAGTGAGCAGCAGGTGCGCCAGGCGCTCGACGGCCATTTGTGCCGCTGCGGCTCGCACCAGCGCATCGTGCGCGCGGTGCTGCTGGCGGCCCAGCGCATGCAAAGCATCCCAGCGTGAGCACGCCTTTGTCGCCGCCCAAGCCACTGCCCAAGCCCCTGGCCAGCCTGCAAGCCAATCCGCGCCTGGGCCATTGGTTGACCCTGGGGTCTGATGGCAGCGTCACGGTGCGCAGCGGCAAGGTCGAGATTGGCCAGGGCATACGCACCGCGCTGGCGCAGATCGTGGCCCAGACGCTGGACGTCGACCTGTCTCGTGTGCGCATGGTCAGCGCCGATACGGCCATGTCACCCAACGAGGGTGTGACCGCAGGCAGCTTGTCGATCACCGATTCAGGCGGCGCGCTGCGCCAGGTCTGCGCGCAGGTCCGGCAGATCTACCTGGACGCGGCGGCCCGCCAACTCAGCCTGGGGCCTGAGCAGCGGGCCCAGTTGCAGGTTCGTGACGGCCAAATCGGTCTGCCCGACGCCCCTGCACTGACCAGTTATTGGCTGTTGGCCGACCCGGCCTTGCTCGAGCGGCCGGCCGGTGAGCTTTTGCCCGCGGATTTCTCAGGCTCGGCGGCGCAGGCCCAGCAGCGCCTGGACCTGCCGGCCAAGGTGCTGGGCCAGCCCAGCTTTGTGCACGATATGGAATTGCCCGGCCTCCTGCACGGCGCGGTGGTGCAAGCGCCTTCGCCGTCGGCGAGGCTGCTGGACGTCGATCTGCAAGCCGCACAAGCCCTGCCCGGCGTGGTGGCGGTGCTGCGCAGCGGCAGCTTTGTAGGGCTGGTGGCTCAGACTGAGTATCAAGCGCTGCAGGCCGGCAAGCGCCTGGCTGCACTGGCGCGCTGGCAGGAAGAGCCCAGCCTGCCCGAGATGCAGGCCCTGGCCGAACACCTGCGTCAGGGCCCGGTCGATACCCACACCGTCAGCCTCAAGGCGAGCGAGGGGGCAGCAGCTGCGCAAAGCCAAAGCCAAAGCCTAAGCCTGAGTGCGTCCTACCAGCGGCCTTTTCTGGCGCATGCCTCCATTGCGCCGTCCTGCGCCATTGCCACCTACACGCCGGACCAGACCACGCAACTGGAGGTCTGGAGTCATACGCAAGGCGTTTTCAATCTGCGCGCCGATCTGGCCACCATGCTGGGTCTGGCGCCCGAGGCGGTGCGGGTGCGCCATGCCGACGGGGCCGGCTGCTATGGGCACAACGGTGCCGACGATGTGGCCGGTGACGCCGCCCTGCTGGCGCGGGCTGTGCCAGGACGGCCGGTGCGGCTGCAGTGGAGCCGCGAGGATGAGCTCAGCTGCGCGCCGGTGGGTGCGGCTATGGTCGCCGATTTGCAGGCCGATCTGGATGACCAAGGCCGCATCAGTCGCTGGCAGCATCAGGTCTGGTCTACCGGGCACAGCATGCGGCCCGGCCGCAGTCCGATTCCGGTGCTGCGCGCCGCTTCCATGATCGAGCCGCCGTTCGAGCGCCAGGTGGCGATCAACATGCCGCTGGCCGTTGGCGGCGGGGCTGAGCGCAATGCGGTTCCGCTCTATGACTTCGTCAGCCACGAGGTGATCAGCCACCGCGCGCTGCGCATGCCGATCCGCACCTCATCGCTGCGCTCGCTCGGGGCCCACCTCAATGTGTTTGCGGCCGAGAGCTTCATGGACGAATTGGCCGAGTTGGCCGGCACCGATCCTTTGACTTTCCGTCTGCGCCACCTCAGCGATGAGCGCGCCCGCGCGGTGCTTGAACGCGCGGCCGAAGCGGCCGGCTGGAGCCCGGATGGAGCCGGCGAGGGCCGGGGTTGGGGCCTGGGCTTGAGTCGCTACAAGAACACCGGCGCTTGGTGCGCAGCCGTCGCACGGGTCGATTTGCGCGAGCGTTTTTCGATTGAAAAGATGCACTTGGTGGTCGATGCGGGGCGGCTGGTCAACCCGGACGGGGCGCGCAACCAGGTCGAAGGCGGCGCCATTCAGACGCTGAGCTGGGTCACCCGCGAGCAGGTGGTGTTTGACCGCACCCGCATCACCTCGAACTGCTGGGACAGCTATCCGATTTTGAAGTTTTCCGAAGTGCCGCCTGTGGCGGTGGAATTCATAGACCGGCCCGAGCAGCCCAGCCTGGGCGTGGGCGAGGCCAGCCACGGCCCGGTGGCTGCAGCCCTTGCGAACGCGGTGTATGCCGCCCTTGGCGTGCGCATGCGCAGCATGCCGATCAACGCTGAGACCGTTGCCCGCGCTGCACTGGCATCCTGATTTGTCTGGAGACTCCATGAACACCTTGCGTGTGAATATTTTTAACACCTCGAGCAATCTGCCCTTGCTGGCCGGCTTGCAGGCGGGCGACTTTGCCGAGCAGGGCCTGAACATCGAGGTGCAGCACACGCCCAATTCGGACGAGCAGCGCGCGGGTCTGCCGGCAGGCCGCTTCGATATTGCGCATGCGGCACTCGACAACGCGGTGGCCCTGATCGAGTCGGGTGCCGACGCAGTCATCGTCTGCGGTGGCGATGCTGGACTGAACGACTTCATCGTGCGGCCCGAGATCGAAAGCTTTGAAGACCTGCGCGGCAAGCTGCTGGCGGTCGACGCGCCCAACACCGCATATGCGCTGGCGGCCAAAAAAATCTTGAAAGACCGCGGCTTGCTGGAAGACCGTGACTATCAGATCAAGCTGGCCGGCGGCACCGGGCCGCGTGCGGCGGCCATGGCCAGCGATCCGGATCTGGCCTGCGGCATGATCAACCCGCCCTTTAACTTCAAGCTGCGGGCCCAGGGCCTCAAGAGTCTGGGCAGCCAGTACGATTTGCTGGGCCCGTATCAGGCCACTGGCGCCTATGTGATGCGCGCCTGGGCGCAGGCCCATGCCGATCTGCTGCGCCGCTATCTGACGGCCTACATCCGCGCTCAGCGACGGGTGATGGACCGAGCCAACGAAAGCGCGATGATCGAGCTGCTCGGCGCCAACTTCAAGCTTGAAGGCCAGGCCGCCCGCAATACCTATGAGGCCTTACTCACTGCGGGCTCGGGCTTGGCACCCGATGCCGCTTTCAGCCACGAGGGTTTTGTCCGTGTGCTCTCGATCCGCGCCGAGATGGAGGGCATGTGGGGCGGGGTGCCACCGGCGCCCGAGCGCTATCTGGACCTGAGCGCCTACGAGCAAGCCCGGGCCTTGGCCTGATACCGGAGACCAGCATGAGCACATCCCCACAGCGACTGCCCTATGTGGACGCCGCGGCGATTGCCGACCCGGCCATGCGCGCCGAGTTTGAGCGCGCCGCCCGCGAGGGTGCACCGCGCCCCGAGAGCCATGCCATCCGCGCCCACGTGCCGGCGGTGTTCTGGTCTTTTGCCAACGCCTGGAACGACACCTTCGTCAACGGCGTGTGTGACCATGCGCTCAAGGAGCTGTGCCGGCTCTATGTCTCGCAAGCCGTCAACTGCAATTACTGCGGCAACCAGCGCTCGCTCAAGGCGCAGGCCCAAGGCCTGGTGGAAGACGATGTGCGCGAGTTGCTTGAATTTGAAAAGTCCGCCCGCTTTGACGAGCGGCAGAAAGCGGCCTTGCGCTTGGCCGAGGCCATGACCTGGGGCTTGGACTCCACCGACGCGATGTGGCAAGCCCTGCGCGCGTATCTGGAGGTGCCGCAGATTGTGGAACTGGGCTTTTTCATCGGCCTGACCATGGGCCAGCAGCGCTGGAACCGGCTGCTCAATCTGCAGCACGGCAGCTTCATGGGTGGCACCACGGGAGGCTTGGCACCTGCGGCTGCAACCGCTGCCGCGCAAGCGGCGCAGGCGACGGAAAAGGCCGCCTGAGCATGGCCCGCATTCACTTTCTGGGCGTGGGCAAGATGGGCTTGCCCATGGCCACCCACCTTCAAGCGGCTGGCCATGCGCTGACGGTGAGCGACCCCAGCGAGCAGCGGCTGGCCCTGGCGCGCAGCGCTGGCCTGGCGGTGGCCGAGCCCGGTGCGCTGGCGCAGGCCGAATTTGTGTTTTCGTCCTTGCCTCATGACGCAGCCTTGCAGGCGGTAGGCGAGCAGGTGGCGCAAAGCGCCAGCGCCGGCTCCATTTATGTCGATACCAGTACCGTATCACTGGCCGCATCGGCGCAGGTGGCCGATCTGTGCAGTGCGCGCGGTATCGCGTATTTGCGCACCACCGTCTCGGGCAACAACAAGATGGCCGAGGCCGCGCAGCTGACCGTCATGGCCTCTGGCCCGCGCGCCGCCTATGAGCGCTGCGAGCCACTGTTGGCCTGCTGGGGGCCGCAGCGTTTTTACCTGGGCGATGCCGAGCAGGCCAGGCTGATGAAGCTGGTGGTCAACCTCTTGATTGCGCAGACCAGCGCCATGCTCGCCGAGGGCTTGACCTTGGGCCGCAAGGGCGGCCTGGCTTGGCAGGACATGTGGCAGGTGCTGGGCGCCAGCGCTGTGGGTTCGCCCATCCTCAAGGCCAAAGCTGTACAACTGAGTCAGCGCGACTTCACGCCCACCTTCACCGTCGAGCAGATGATCAAGGACCTGGACTTGATTGTGGGCGCCGCACGCGATGTGCATGCCCCGCTGCCGCAGACCTCAGCCACCTTGCAGTTGATGCACGCGGCGGTGGCGCAGGGCGAGGCCCTTGACGATTACGCCGCCATCATCAAGGCCGTCGAGCGCAGCGCCGGGCTTGCCACCGACATGGAGTCCTGATGAACGAATTTATCTACAACGCCTACGCCGCCCGGGTGGTCTTTGGCGCCGGCAGCATCCGCCACCTTGAGCGCGAGATCGATACCCTGGGCTATACCCGCGCCCTCGTGCTGTCCACGCCCGAGCAGCGCGACTCGGCCGAAATGGTGGCCACGCTCTTGGGCCCACGTGCGGCCGGCGTGTTCGACCGCGCGGTGATGCATGTGCCGATCGAGACTGCGCGCGAGGCGCGCGAAGTGGCGTGCCGCCTGGGCGCCGACTGCGCGGTGGCCATCGGTGGCGGCTCTACCACCGGCCTGGGCAAGGCCATTGCGCTGGACTCGGGCCTGCCCATCATCGCGATTCCCACCACCTACGCCGGCTCGGAAATGACGCCGGTCTTCGGCATCACTGAAGGCGGCATCAAGAAAACCGGCAAGGACGCCAAGGTGGTGCCACGCGCGGTCATCTATGACCCCGAACTCACGCTGAGCCTGCCGGCGGCCATGAGCCTGACCAGCGGTATCAACGCGATTGCGCATTCAGCTGAGGGCCTGTACTCGGCCGACCGCAACCCGGTGATCGACTTCATGGCGCGTGACGGCATCGCCGCCCTGGGCCGGGCGCTGCCGGCCATATGCCGCGACCCGCGCGACATGCAGGCCCGCACCGATGCGTTTTACGGCGCCTGGCTGTGCGGCATCGTCATGGGCAGCGTGGGCATGGCCCTGCACCACAAGCTCTGCCACACCCTGGGAGGCACCTTCAACCTGCCCCATGCCGAGACGCACACTGCGGTGCTGCCGCACGCCCTGGCCTACAACGCACCGGCTGCGCCTGAAGCCATGGCCAAGATCGCCCAGGCCCTGGGCGGCAGCAGCGGCCCGGCGGCGGTGTTCGACCTCGCAAAGAACAACGGTGCGGCGGTTGCCCTGCGCGACCTGGGCTTGAAGGAGTCCGACCTGGACAAAGCCTGCGATATCGCTGTTCAAAATCAGTACCCCAACCCCCGGCCGCTGGACCGTACGGCGCTGCGCCAGCTGTTTCAGAACGCCTGGGAGGGCGTGAGGCCGGGCTGAGCTTTTTCCTCGTTCAGCTCGGTTGAGGGTCGGTGTCTATGCATGGATTGGGGTGGTCTGGCTTGGGGTCTGCCCGGCCGGCTCATGCTGGGGTACCAGAAATCGCCGGCCGGGCACACCCCAAGCCAGACTGCTCACGGCCGCGCCAGTCTGGGTTTCTAACCTTGCTGCCGTGTGAGTTGGGGCAGGGCCGGGAGCCGATTTCTGGTACCCCAGCATGAGGCTCCCGGCCCTGCCCCAACTCACACCGCCACCTCCTCGAAATCCCGGGGTGTGCGACCCCTCACACCCCAAACCGCCCAGTCCATTTGCGCTCGTAGTCCATGCGGGCGAAGTGTTCGACCATGAAGTCAATGAAGGTGCGCACCTTGGCTGAGAGGTGCTTGCGGCTGGGGTAGGCCAGGTTGATGGTCAGGCGGGGCAGCTCCCAGTCGTCGAGTACGGGTACCAGGCGGCCGGCGACGATGTCGTCATAAAGGATGTAGGTGGGCTGGACTAGGATGCCCAGACCGTCCAGGGCCGCGGCGCGCAGGATTTGACCGTCGTTGGATTCGAGCAGGCCTTTGACGGTGAGCGTGCTGCTCAGGCCGGCCTTGGAAAACCGCAGTTCGTTGGGGTTGTTGGCATGGGTGTAGATCAGCAGCTTGTGCTGCTGCAGATCTTCCAGCGATTGCGGCGTGCCGTATCTGGCCAGGTAGCCGGGCGAGGCGGCCATCAAGCGGCGCGTCTCGGCCATGCGGCGGATGGTGATGTTGGAGTCGGGCTCGGACTCGCGGTTGCGGATGGCCACATCGATGTTGTTGTCGATGATGTCCATATAGCGGTTGGCCGCCTCCAGATGCACCTGCACATTGGGGTAACGCTGGGTGTATTCACGCAGCAGTGGCGCCACATGGTGCATTGCAAATGAGAGCGATGCGGTCACCCGCAGGATGCCGGTGGGGTTGAGCGCGGTGGCGTTGACCGCCGACTCCGCGTCGCGCAGGTCAGAGACGATGGTGCGGGCCCGGCTGTGAAACTCTCGGCCGGTGTCGGTCAGGTACAGGCGCCGGGTGTTGCGCTCGACCAGGCGCGCGCCGAGCCGGGCCTCCAGCGCCGCCAGGTGCCGGCTGGCGGCGGCATTGGACAGTTGCAAGGCCTCGGCTGCACGGCTCAAGCTTCCGGTTTCGGCCACTTGCACAAAAAGTTCGATTTCGGTCCAGCGGTCCATAGGGTAGGGTCGGCGCGCAGTTTGTTCGGTCGGCCGGGCAGGGCCGGGGGAGATTGTGTCGCTTTATTCCATTTGGCGGAAATGTCATTTGCGACTGCGGTATTTTTCTTCCGGTTTTGAAAATCTATAGTCCCGTTTGCTAAAAAAATCAGCAGCGGGGACAGGCTTTTGCGCAATTTGAACCAGGAGACCATCACCCAGGCCGTTATCGCGCGCCTGGCGCAGACGCCGGATGCGCGTCTGAAGGAGCTGATGACCAGCCTGGTGCAGCACCTGCACGCCTTCGCCCGTGAGACCCGGCTGACCGAGCCGGAGTGGCAGATGGGCATCGAGTTTCTGACGGCGGTGGGGCACAAGTGCAGCCCGACGCGCCAGGAGTTTGTGCTCTTGTCCGATGTGTTGGGCCTGTCGACGCTCATGGTGGCCATGAACCACGACAAACCGGTCGGCTGCACCGAATCGACGGTGCTCGGCCCTTTTTATGTGGCCGATGCGCCGCGTTTGCCCGACGGGGCCGACCTGGCCCGCGGCGCGCCGGGCCAGCCCTGCCTGGTGCGCGGCCGGGTTTGCGCCCTCGATGGCGCGGCGGTGGCCGGCGCGGAGGTGGAGTTCTGGCAGTCTGACGCCGAAGGCCGCTATGACGCGCAATATGAAGACCTGGACGAGCACCGAGCCCGTGGCGTGCTCAGCAGCGGCAGCGACGGCCGGTTTGAGCTGCGCACCGTGCTGGCCCTGCCGTATCCGGTGCCGGTCGACGGACCGGTTGGGCAGCTGCTGGGCGCCATCGGCGGCCATCCCTGGCGGCCGGCGCACATGCATTTCAAAATCAGCGCGCCCGGCTACGAACCGCTGACCACCCATGTTTATCGGCAAGACGACCCTTACCTGGACAGCGATGCGGTCTACGGTGTGCGGCAGTCGCTGATTGCACCCTGGGTGGACGACGGCCAGGGACTGCACCGGATTGAATTTGATTTCGTGCTTCAGCGGAGAGCCCTGTGATTTTCACCTTCATCTTGATTGACAAGCCCGATACCCAGGCGCTGCGCCATCGTCTGCGTCCTGAGCACAAGGCTTACTTGGGCCAGGTGGGTCAGCGCATTGCCTTTGCCGGCCCCTTGGTCGCCGATGACGGGCAGACCATGCTGGGCAGCTTGTTGGCCATCGACTTTGAATCGCGCGACGCAGCCCATGCTTGGCTGGCCGACGAGCCCTTTACCCGCGCGGGCTTGTACGGCAGCACCACCGTTCATGCTTTTGTGAACCTGTGGCCGCAAAGCGCTGGCTTTGCGCCCCAGGTCTGAGCCGGAGAAGCGCTTGATCAAGCACATCGTCATGTGGAATTTGCGCGGCGACACGGACCAGGCCAAGGCGCGCGCCGTCGAGGTGCTCAAGCGCAGCTTCGAGTCTTTGCGCGGGCGCATTCCGGGTCTGCTGCATCTGGAAATCGGGGTCGATTCCAGCCGCATCGACTATGCCTGCGATGTGGTGCTTTACTCGGAATTCGAGTCGCAGGCCGCGCTCGATGCCTATGCGGTACATCCCGAGCACCAGCGGGTCAAACAAGAGTTGGCCGACCTGCGCATTGCGCGTCACCAAGTTGATTACCGGGTCGAGCCGGTCTGAATTCAAGGAGTCACAGCGATGGATCAAGCCATGCACGATGAGTTGGAAATCCGCCAGATGGTCGAGCGTTGGGCCGTCTGGCGCGATGCGGGCGACTGGGACCGTTTTGCCACCGTCTGGCACCCTGACGGGGTGATGATGGCGACCTGGTTTCAGGGGCCGTTCAAGGACTTCATCCGCGTCACCCAGGAGGGCTGGGCCAAGGGCGTGAGCATTTTGCATTTCCTGGGCGGCAGCGCGGTCGAGGTGGCGGGTGACCGCGCAATTGCCCAGACCAAGATGACGATTTCCCAGCGTGGTATGGTCGAGGGGGCCGACGGCCCGGTCCTGTGCGACGTGGTGTGTACCGGCCGCTTTTATGATTTTGTGAGCCGGCATGAAGGGCGCTGGAAGTTGCTGCACCGTCAGCCCATCTACGAAAAAGACCGCATAGACCCGGTCGATCCGGTGGCGGTGCTCAAGCTCGATCAGCAGGCCCTGGCCAGCTACCCCGAGGGCTATCGCCACCTGGCCTATATTCAGACCCGCATCGGCTACAAGGTCAAGATGGACATGCCCATGCTCAAGGGCGCCGGGGTGCAGGATCTTTATCAACGCGGCAGCCGCTGGCTGGCCGGCGGTGCACTCGAGCGCTGAAGCAGACTCTGTTTATCAGGAGACAAAAATCATGAACAAGCGATCTTTCAGTCAAGCACTGCTTATCGGATGTCTCGGCGCCATGAGCGGCGGGCTCGCATGGGCCCAAGCTTTTCCGAGCAAGCCCCTGCGTGTGGTGGTGCCTCAGCCGCCTGGCGGCGGTTTTGATGTGGTGGGCCGCTTGCTGGCGGATCGCCTGGGCAAGGCCATGGGCCAAAGCGCGGTGGTGGAAAACCGACCCGGCTCGGGCACCCTGGTCGGCACCGACTTGGTGGCCAAGGCGCCGGCCGATGGCTACACCTTGCTGGTCGGCTCGGTCTCCAATTTGGCGCTCAATCCGGGCCTGTACCCCAACATCCCTTACGACAGCCTGCGCGACTTCGAGCCGGTGGGTCTGGCGGTGGCCTACAGCTACACCCTGGTGGCGCGCAAGGATTTACCCTTTGCCAATCTGCGCGAGCTTATTGCCTACGCCAAGGCCAATCCGAAGAAGCTGACCTACGCCTCCGGCGGCAGCGGCTCGGGCCAGCATGTGCTGGCTGCAGCCCTGTGGAACCTGGCCGGTGTCGAGGCGGTGCATGTGCCCTACCGGGGTGCGCAGGCGGCCTACCAGGACCTGCTGGGCGGTCGCGTCGACGTGTTTTTCGATCTTTCGCCGACCGCAAGGCCGCAGGTCGAGTCGGGCAATCTGCGGGCCCTGGTGGTCTCGGGCAGCTCCCGCTTGCCCTTTCACCCCGAAGTCCCCACGATTCTTGAAACCGGCGTGGCCAACCTGGACCTGGAGTCCTGGTTCGGCCTGTTCGTACCGAGCAAGACACCGGCCGATGTGCAGGAGCGCCTGCGCGGTGAACTGGCGCGCATCATTGCCGCGCCCGATCTGGTGGAGACTTTCCGCAAGGCTGGCGGCAAGCCGCTGGCGCTCAGCGCTGAGCAGGCGCGCTCGCTGGTCAAGCGCGATGTGGACCGCTGGTCCAAGATCACCCGCGACCTGGGCATTAAGGCCGAGTGAGTTTGTTTCGCTGACCGATACTCCCCAGGTTTTCCCGCGGCCGCTGAGCTGCTTGTTTTTAACTTTTAGGAATTGAACTGCCATGCCCATCTCTGACGCCAGCCTCGACCAGCTGTTCCGCAAGGCCCGCACCGCCAACGGCTTTACTGACAAGCCGGTTCCCGCCGACCTGCTCAAGCAGGTTTACGAGCTGGCCTGCATGGCGCCGACCTCGATGAACACCCAGCCCACCCGTTATGTGTTCCTGACCACGCCAGAGGCTCGCGAGCGCATCATTGCCGCCCTGTCACCGACCAATGTGGACAAGACCCGCTCGGCACCGGTTTGCGTGATCGTGGCCACCGACACCCGTTTTTATGAGCACATGCCCAAGATCTGGCACCGGCCGGAAGCGCAGGCGATGTTCGAGGGCAATCCAGCCATGGCCTCTGCCACCGCAACCCGTAACAGCACCCTGGGTGGCGCTTATTTCATCATGGCGGCTCGCTCCCTGGATCTGGCTTGCGGCCCAATGAGCGGCGTCGATCTGGCCAAGGTCAATGCCGAGTTTTTCCCGGACGGTCGCTATCAGGCCAATTTCCTGATCAACCTGGGCTACATGGACGAGAGCAAGCTGTTTGAGCGCAATCCGCGCCTGAGCTTCGAGCAGGCCTGCCAGGTCCTCTGAGGCCGTCAAGCCGGTAGCAGCCAGTCAGCGCAATTCATCATCAACGGGAGGTAAGAAGTGAAAATCGGAAAAAGCATCGTTCCCCACACCGCCATCAGCACATCCAACGAGCAGCGCATCGTGGTGCGGGGGCTGGACTTGTCGCGTGATCTGATCGGCAAGGTCAATTTCGGCGACTACTTTTTCCTCCTGCTGACTGGGCAGATGCCCGATGCGGCGACCAGCGCGCTGGTCAACGCCACCATGGTGGCCATCGCCGAGCACGGCTTGGTGCCCAGTAACCAGGCCGCGCGCATGACTTTGGCTGCGGCCCCCGATGCGATGCAAGGGGCGGTCGCCGCCGGCATCCTGGGCGCCGGTTCGGTGGTGCTTGGCGCTTCGGAGACTGCCGGCAAGCTGTTCTTGCGGGTCGAAGCGGAGGCGGCTGCCCGTCACGGCGGTGACCTCAAGGCAGCCGCCAAGGCGGTGGTCACCGACCTTCGCGCGAACAAGCAGATCGTGCCCGGCTACGGTCACCCTGAACACAAGACAGCCGATCCGAGGGTGGGCGCCTTGTTCAATCTGTCGGCCCAGGTCGGTGGCGGCCAGAAATATGTGGAACTGGCGCGCATCATCGAGTCGGTGATCCCCGAGGTTACTGGCAGGGAGCTGGCCATGAACGTCTCCGGGGCCATCCCGGCGGTGCTGATGGGCGTCAATTTCCCGGTGACCGCGCTCAAGGGCGTGCCGATGCTCGCGCGCGTGGCCAGTTTGATTGCTCACCTCAATGAAGAGATGGCTGACCCCATCGGTTTTGCACTGGCCAACCATGCGGTGTCCCAGCAGCAATACACCGGCACCCCTGTGAAGGATTGAACATGGTTCAGGTACTCAAAGACATCAAGGTCGTCGAGCACGGCACCTTCATCACTGGCCCCTTTGCGGGCATGATGCTGGCGGATCTGGGCGCCGACGTGGTCAAGGTTGAACTGCCTGGCACCGGCGACCCCTTCCGGGCCTACCGGGGCGAGCTCTACAGCCCGCACTTTCAATCGGTCAACCGCAACAAGCGCTCGATCACCCTCAACACCAAGGACGCGGCCGAGCTTGCGCGCTTTGACGAGATGATCGCGCAGGCTGATGTCTACATCCAGAATTTCCGCCCGGGTGTGGCCGAAAAGCTCGGCTCTGGTTATGAACGTCTGAAGAAAATCAATCCGCGCCTGATTTACTGCGCCATCAGCGGCTTTGGCCGTGACGGCCCTTACCGCGACCGGCCCAGTTATGACTCGGTGGCGCAGGCCTACAGCGGATTTCTCGGCTTGCTGGTCAATCCCAACGATCCGCGGGTGGTGGGTCCGGCCCTGGCTGACGCGATGACCGGCTTTTACTCGGCCTACGGCATCCTTGGCGCTTTGCATGAGCGCAACGTCTCCGGCAAAGGCCGTCTGGTTGAGGTCTCAATGATCGAGGCGATGACGCACTTCAACCTCGATGCCTTTACCCACCTGTTTACCATCGGCCAGGTGGTCGATCCCTTCAGCCGGGCGCGCGTTTCTCAGTCCTATGTGCTCGAGTGCTCGGATGGCAAGTGGGTGGCGCTGCATATGTCCTCGCCGCCCAAGTTCTGGGAAGGCCTGGCCAAGGCCATGGACAAGCCGGACATCTTCGAGGATCCGCGCTTTGCCACCCGCGAAGCGCGCACCGACAACCAGGAGGCGATGATTGAGGTGCTGCAGGCGGTGTTCAAGCACCGGACCCGCACCGAATGGTGCAACCGCCTGCTGGCCGAGGATGTGCCGCATGCGCCGATGTACAACTCGGCCGAGGTGCCCGAAGACCCGCAGATCAAGCATCTGCAGATGTTTGTCGAGGCGCCTTCACCCGTCAAAGGCGTGTTCAAGACGGTGCGCTCACCGGTCACCTATGACGGCGAGCGTCCGCTCAGCGTGACCGCTCCGCCGCTGCTGGGTCAGCACAATGAAGAGTTCAAGGCAGGCTGGCCAGCGCGGCCCGCAAAGTGAACAGGACCGCATGATGGTGCATTCGTCTCCGCGCAGAACTGCTCTGACCCTTCTGGCCTTGGCCCTGGTAGCCGGGCTTGTTCAGGCACAGGACTTTCCCACCAAGCCGATTCGCATGGTGGTGCCTTTTGGTGCCGGCACCACCACCGACATCGTCGGCCGCGTCATGGCCGAAGGCATGGCACGAACCCTCGGCCAGCCCGTCGTGGTGGAAAACCGTGCGGGGGCCGGCGGCGGCATTGGTGCGGAGGCGGTGGCCAAGTCGGCGGCCGACGGCTACACCATCTTGATGGGCACGGTGGGCACGCACGCCATCAATGCCACGCTGTACAAGAAGCTGGCCTACGACCCGCAGCGCGACTTTGCGCCCGTGGCTTTTGCCGGCTACACCCCCACATTGCTGGTGGTCTCCGGCTCCTCACCGGCCAAGTCGCTCAAGGACCTGGCCGATCAGGCCCGTCGTCCCGACGGCCGGGTGAGTTTTGCGTCGGCCGGCAATGGCACCTCTGGCCATCTCGCTGGCGAGCTGCTCAAGGCCAGGCTGGGTGGTGAGATGACCCACGTCCCCTACAAGGACGGTGCTTTGGCGCTGTCCGATGTCATGAGCGGGCAGGTGCAGTTCATGTTCTATCACCCCGCCGCTGCGCTGCCGCACGTCAAGAGCGGCAAGTTGCGGGCCTTGGGTGTCTCGAGCGCCAAGCGCAGCCCGGCCGCGCCCGAGGTGCCCGCGATCGCCGAGGCCGGCTTCGACTTTGATCTGGTGGCCTGGTTCATGGTTTACGCGCCAGCGGCAACGCCTGCGCCGGTGCTGGCGCGTCTGCGCGATGCCGCGGCCCAGACTTTGGCCAATGCTGACATTGCAAGCCGGCTCAAGGCCCAGGGGCTCGAGCTCAGTGCGATGCGCGCCGAAGAGATGACGGCCTTTGGCCGCAGCGAGTTGGCCAAGTGGGCCGAGTTGGTCAGGCGATCGGGCGCCCAGGTGGATTGAACCCGCGTTTTCATTTTTCAACTGCAATAGGAGACTCCCATGAAGAAAATCGATCGACGCTCGGTGCTGGCGGCTGGCGCTGCCAGTGCCGCCCTGGCGATGACCCCCAGCGCCCGCGCGCAAGGCGCGCCGATTCGCATCGGCAGCACCCTGGCCCTGACCGGTCCCTTGTCGGCCACCGGTCTGACCCACAAACTGGTGGGTGATATTTATGTGGAGCAGCTCAACGCGCGCGGTGGCTTGCTCGGTCGCAAGGTCGAGTGGATCTGCCGGGACGACCAGTCCAAGCCGGATCTGGCCCGCACCTTGTATGAGCAGTTGATTACCACCGACAAGGTCGAACTCATCATGGGACCGTATGCCACTGGCGCCATCTTGTCGGCCATGGGCGTGGCCCAGCGCTACAACAAGGTCTTGGTGCATCACACCTTTGGCATCCCCTCGCTGGCCAAGTACGACATGCATTTCCCGGCCTGGTCGCTGGGCCCGACGCCCCAGACCACGGTGCCCAACACTTTGTTCGACATGCTGGCGGCTTCGCCTAAGCCGCCCAAGACGATTGCCATCGTCACCAGCAAGTTCCCGTCCATCCACTTCCTCTCGCTGGGCGGGCGCGAAGTGGCCAAAAAGCGTGGCCTGCAGGAGGTGCTGTTCCTCGAGTGGGAATTTGGCAACCGCGATTTCGGCCCGATCGCCGCGCGCATCAAGGACTCCAAGCCCGATCTGGTCTGGGTCGGTGACATCGGCCTGGAAGGCAATATGTTGCTCGACGCGATGAAGAAGATCGACTACACGCCGCCGATGAACTTCCATCTCTATCCGGCCCCGGGCCCGATGTCCAAGTCCCCAGAAGGCCGTGGCGCCATGTCGCTGACCATCTTTGAAGAGCACCAGCCTTTCCTGAGCAATCAGGCCGGCGCGCAGTTCGTCAAGGTATTCAATGAGCGGGCCACCGCCGCCAAGCTGGCCGACACCAGCGTGGAGACGCAGGCGGCTGCCTCCTATTCGGCCTGGCAAATTTTGGAAGCGGGCGTCAAGGGTGCCAACAGCCTGGACGACAAGGCCATCGCCGCCTTCATCAAGGGCAACCGCATCGACACCATCCATGGCCGCCTGCGCTTTGATGGGCCGAACAACTACGGCGATGACCTGATGAAGATCAAGCAGGTGCAAAACGGCAAGTGGCAGGTGGTCTGGCCCCAGCAGTTTGCGGCACCTGGCACCCGACTGCAACTCAAGTAATTCAGTGCGGGTCGATCTTTAGAAAAAACAGCAGGGCATCTATGACGCTTCCGAGCCTTAATTTACTGTTGCAGTCCATCCTCTCGGGGGTCTTCATCGGTGCCCTCTATGGATTGATCGGCCTCGGGCTGGGTCTGACCTGGGGCTTGCTGCGCCAGATCAACCTGGCGCATTTCGGTCTGGTCTTCCTGGCCGCCTATCTGAGTTATCAGATGGCCACGGTCGGCCAGATCGATCCCTTGCTGGCCCTGCTGGTGCTGCCGCCGCTGTTTTTTCTGTTCGGTGCGCTCATGCAGTGGGTGCTGTCGAAGTTTTCGATCACGCCCTTCAATTCCTTGCTGGCCACCTTTGGTTTGACGGTGGTGCTCGAGTCCATCATCCAGGGCATCTGGACGGCCGATTTCCGGCGCCTGGAGTCTGGTTACAACGACCTCAAGTTCAAGGTCTTTGGCCTGTTCGTGCCGGTGCCTGAATTGATTACCTTTTGCCTGGCCGTCGGCATTGCAGTGGCCATCTGGGCGGCCATGCGGTACACCGACCTGGGCAAGGCCTTGCGGGCGATGGCTGAAGACGGCCCGATCGCGGCGGCCTTTGGCATCAATCAGAAGGGCCTGTCCCTGATTCTGGCGGGCGTCTGCGCCGCGCTGGCGGCCATAGCTGGAGTCTGTCTGGCCCTGACGTTCACGCTGGCGCCTTCGCAGATATTTGCCTGGGTGGGCGTGGTGTTTGCCGCGGTGATGCTGGGCGGGCTCGGCAGTCCGCTGGGGCCGCTGGTGGCGGGCATCATCATCGGCGTGAGCGAGGCCATCACCATGGCGGTGGCCTCACCTTCATGGGCGCCGATCGTCTCCTTCTCCCTTCTCATCATCATGCTGCTGCTGCGGCCCGGAAAGGGCTGATCGCCATGAACAAGACGTTTTCCGGCATCCTGGCCGCTGGCGCGCTGCTGGCCGTCGTGCCCTGGCTGGGCTTGCCCGCCTTCTACGAGTCTTTCCTCTACCTCATCGCGCACTGGGTGATCCTGGCCATGTCCTGGAACATCCTGTCGGGCTATTCGGGTTATTTCTCCTTTGGCCATGGCGTGTTCTATGGCGTGGGCATGTATGCCACGGCGGGCCTGGCTGGCAAGCTTGACTGGCCTTTCTTGGCCACCTTGCCGATGGCCGTGCTGATCCCCGCCGTCCTGGGGGTGTTGCTCGGCGCTGTGGTGTTTCGGGTCAAGGCGGTGCGTGGCGAGCTGTTTGCGCTTTTGACGCTGGCGGTCACCTTCGTGGTGGCCACCATCATCATCAACACCCGTATCGATGGCGGCCCCGGCGTTTATTTGATGTCCGTGGCAGTGCCCAAGTTCGGACCCTCGGCCTCGTCGTCGCTGTACCTGATGGCGCTCACTGGCGCGGTGCTGACGGCACTGATTGCCTATAAGGTTCAGCAGTCCAAGCTGGGCGTGGGCCTGTCGGCCATCCATGACGACGAAGATGTGGCCGAAGTCATGGGTGTGCCCACCTACGGCTATAAGTTGCTGGCTTTGGCTCTTTCGAGTGGCCTGGCGGGCCTGGCCGGTGGTATTCATGCGCTGTTCGTGCAGTACGTCACCGTCGGTGAGACTTTCAACATCACCGTGCCGCTGACGGTGGTGTTGATGAGCTGCCTGGGCGGCTCGCGCCACTGGGCCGGTCCTGCAGTCGGGGCGGTGCTGATCACTTCGATGCTGTACTTTTTTACCGCTGGCAACAACCCCGTCTTGGGCAAGGCCTTGGTGGGCGTGGTGCTCATCGTGGTGATTTTGTTCATGCCCAACGGCGTGATGGGTTACTTCATGAAGCGCCGCGCGCAGGCGGCCGCGCGCCGCAGCCGTGAAATCGAGCAGAGCCTAGGTTCGGTTGTGCATGCGGGCTTGACGCCCGAGGCGGCCAAGGCGCCAGCTGCGCAGGTGCCGGCCGCCGAGCCCAGCGGTCAAACATTGCTGGAGGCGCGCGGTTTGTCCAAGGCCTTCAAAGGCGTGCAGGCGCTCAGTGAAGTCGATCTGCAGGTCTACAAGGGCGAGATCCTGGGTCTGCTGGGCCCGAACGGTTCTGGCAAGTCGACCTTCATCAATGTGGTCAGCGGTCACTATGCGGCCACGGGCGGGACCTATGCCTTCGAAGGGCGTGAGCTGGTGGGCAAGGCGGCCCACGAGGTGGCGCAGTCTGGCATTGCCCGCACCTATCAAATCCCGCGGCCTTTCATGAACATGACGGTGCTGGAAAACGTCATCCTGTCGGCCATGTTTGGCGGGGCAGCCATGAGCCGGCCGCGGGCTACCGAAGAAGCCAAGCGCTGCTTGGAGTTCACCGGTTTGGCGCATAAGGCCGACAGCCTGCCCGACGACCTGAATCTGCATCAGCGCAAGTTCCTGGAGTTGGCGCGGGCGCTGGCCGCCCGCCCGCGCCTGGTGCTGCTCGACGAGGTGCTCTCGGGCATGACGCCTAGCGAGATCGATGAGGCGATTGTGCTGATTCGGCGTATTCGCGACCAGGGTGCCACCATCGTCTTTGTTGAGCATGTCATGCGCGCGGTCATGGCGCTTTGCGACCGGGTGGCGGTGCTCAATCACGGCAAGCTCATTGCGGTGGGCCCGGCCAAGCAGGTGATGAGTGATCCGCAAGTTGTCAGCGCTTACCTGGGGAAGCCCCATGCTTGAAGTCAAACAAATCGCGGTCAACTACGGCGCCGCTCCGGCCCTGTGGGATGTGTCCATCACCTGCGGTGACACGGAGTTGGTCAGCGTGGTTGGTCCTAACGGCGCCGGCAAGACCACCCTCATCAACGCGGTGGCCGGTTTGCATTCGGTCAAGAGCGGGGCACTGCGCTTTGGGGGCCAGGATATCACCCGTCTGGCCAGTCATCGGTTCTGCGAGGCCGGTATCGCCATCGTTCCCGAAGGTCGACGCCTGTTCACCCAGATGACCGTGTTGGAAAACCTTGAGTTGGGCAGCTTTATTGCATCGGCCAAGGCCCGCCGGGCCGAGCGGCTGGAGCAGGTGCTGAACCTGTTTCCGGTGCTCAAAATCAAGCTGCACAGCCTGGCCGGTTCGCTTTCGGGCGGCCAGCAGCAGATGGTGGCCATAGGCCGTGCGCTCATGGCGGGCCCGTCCTTGCTCTTGTTGGACGAGCCGTCCCTGGGCCTGGCGCCTTCCATCGTGCTCGACATGTTTGCCGCGATCAAGCAGATCAATGCGCAGGGCACGGCGGTTTTGCTCGTAGAGCAGAACGTGGCGATGGCGCTCGAGACAGCCGACCGCGCCTATGTGATGGAAGAAGGCCGCATTGTTGCCGAGGGCCCGGCCCGCGAGATGATGAACCGGCCGGAAATTCAGAAGGCCTATTTGGGTCTGGACGCCCATTGAACGCAGCTGCCCGGTTTGGCAGCGCCTGCGTGACTGAAGCCGGCAGGGGCCGGGCTGATAATCGTTGTCCATGGCCCTGCCGCTGATCACTGACCCTTTCTTTTACGCGGTGGCCATACCCTCGGTCTTGCTGATGGGCATCAGCAAGAGCGGGTTTGGCACTGGTTTCGGGTCTCTGGCTGTGCCCTTGATGGCCTTGGCGGTGACCGTGCCCGAGGCGGCAGCCATCATGATGCCGCTGCTTTTTCTGACGGACATCTTGGGCCTGGCCTTCCTACGCAGCCACCTGGATTGGCGTTTGATCAGGTTCCTGGTGCCCTGTGGCCTGTTGGGTACTGTGCTGGGTTTCTTGCTGTTTCGCTTGCTCAGCCCGGGCGTGGTGGAGGCCCTGGTCGGCGGCTGTACTTTGTTGTTCCTGGCACAGCGCCTGCTGTTTCCGCCCAAGCCCGACTCGCTGCCGCCGCCGCGCTGGGTCGGCGTTTTGCTCACCGTTATCTCGGGCTTCACCAGTTTCATTG
>Ga0222712_10000202_pt1 | contig 86372 bp, 72 predicted proteins | sample C33_657DmetaG_FD_165043 | JGI IMG/M metagenome (GOLD analysis project Ga0222712, IMG submission 165043) | Estuarine water microbial communities from San Francisco Bay, California, United States - C33_657D | ecosystem: Environmental > Aquatic > Marine > Unclassified | place: USA: California... | reverse complement strand
GCTAGCATTAGGCCCACTGTAATTACTAGTAAAAAATATTTGATTAGTATTGTGCGGTTTAGTTTTTCAAATTCTCTTTGCAAAGAGACTTTGGTGAATACAATAAAAATTAAAGAGAATCCGGCTCCAAAAATACTCCAACCTGCAAAAGCTATTTCTAAATTAGAATGTTCAATTACTTTTTTATCCAATACTGCCTGAATGCCTGTTAATATTAGGGCTGCAAATCTATATTGTATAGCAGGTGTTTTAAATAATTTCCAAGAAAATTTTTCCTCCGTAGTGTCTAACACAAAATAGCTTCCAATAATAATAAATGCTACACCAAGTATGCCCCATGCATTGGGTACTTCTCTTATTAAAATATAAGCAAATACCATTCCCACTATAGATTTATACGCATTTATTGGACCTAGTACAGACAAGTCGCCTTTCTCTAATGCCTTAATAATAAAACCATTTCCCAATGCACCAGTTATTCCGCCTGCTAGAGAATACCACCAAAAAGAACTATCTAAAGATTGAACCGAAACATCAAAAATTAATACAGTACTAATTATGGCTAATACTAAATAGGTAAACAAATTAATAAATAAAGGATGTTGCCCTTTAATAGTAATTTGTTTTTGTAAAACATTAGAAAAAGGATTTACCAATATTCTAATAATTACTGCAAGAATAGTGAAACTAAAAAAGGATAGCATTTAGTAATTTATTTATTCCAATCCCATAAAACAATATCCCATCCTGTTCCTACTTGTTCGATTACGCCAATAGTTTCAAAACCAGACTTTTTATGTGCCTTGATGGATCTTGGATTGGCTTGCGAGATATCTGTTACTAAGTATTGGTATTGCTGCGAAAAATTTTCTTTGTAATAAGTATACATTGCTTGAACCAACCCTTGGCCTCTATGAGATTTCCCTACACATAATTGTCCCACAAGTATATATGTGCAATTTTTTAGTAATTCACCATTAAACTCCATTTCATCAACTGTATGAAATAGATTATCTAATTCTTCGTGTTCTCCTACTACCGATTTATTTGTTACAATTACATATCCTACCACTTCTTCTCCTTCTTTGGCAATAATTGATGGATGTGTTTGGTGCATTTTTTGCAATAATTCCATACTATATTCTGAAGTTACAAATCCTTCTTTCATAGCTTCTTCTTCACCAATCAATCTTCTAAGATTCGCATTTTGCAATGCTTTTAATCCTTTCAACTCTTCTTCTGTTTGAACCATTTTAATAATCGCCATATTAGATACTTGATATTTTTTTAAAATAATTGTATAAAGAAAATTTTACACCAGATTTAATTTTAGCACTGTAAATACCATTTGATCCCGAGCTAAAATAAGCTGCAATGGAAGCAATGCCAATATATATTCCAGCTCTTACTCCAAATACTTCAAGCCCTAAAATAATAGATGCAATGACACAATGCGTTGCTCCTGCAAATACTGCCACAAAACCCATAGCAGCTAATAAAGCAAAAGGTAGAGGAATAAATAAAATCAAAGTACTTCCCAATGTGGCTCCAATAAAGAAGAGCGGTGTTACTTCACCGCCTTTAAATCCAACACTCAAAGTGAAGCTGGTTAACAATAATTTTATGATAAAATCGAAATGACCAGCAGGAGTAATAAATGCGTTTTTAATTTCAGGAATTCCCAAGCCAATATATTTTGTTGTACCCAATAATAAAATTACAAGAACAATGACAATGCCACCAATGAAAGGCCTTAAAGGTTTATTATGTATTTTATTAAAAATAGTTTCCCAAAAATGATTACTTAAAGAAAATAATAATGCAGTTAAACCAAATAAAATTCCAGCAAGCAATGCCCACATTGAAAGACTAAGTGATAGTTCTGGAATAATCGAAACACTATATATGCTATGCTGAATAGGCCAACTTAAACAAATGTAATGAGCCATTAAAGCAGCTGCAATACTTGGGATAATGGATTGCCATCTTATATTTTTAAATCCCATTATTTCTAAAGCAAAAATTGCCCCGGCCCATGGTGTACCAAATACTGCTGCAAATCCTGCACTCACACCCATAATAATAATGGTTTTGTTTTCTTCTTGATTTAATTTGAACCATTTTGAAAATGGAGTAGCCATCGCGCCTCCCATTTGTACGGCAGTGCCTTCTCTTCCCGCAGAGCCTCCTGATAAATGAGTTAGTATTGTTCCAATGTATACCAACGGAGCCATTTTAAAAGGAATATTTTGATGCGAACTATGATGTGCATCTATGATGGCATTGTTTCCTTTATTGGCATCATCACCATAGTAATTATATATATAGCCAATAAAAAATCCAGTTAAAGGAAGTGTATAAATAATCCAAAAATGAGTTTCTCTAAAATTGGTAACAAAATCCAAACTGTATAAAAAGAAAGCAGTAATAGATCCAACAATACCACTAATCAACAAACAAATGATCAACCATTTTGCAATTTGATTAATTGATTTCAGCAAAACAGAGGTATCGGACATCTACTTCTTTTTAAAAAAAGGTTTTAACAATAGGCCAATGGCAATAATCACCCAAATAGTATTCACCACAGTGGAAGGGTATGCGTGATGATAATAGGTATTGATGACAAAAAATAACCCTCCAACAATATTTGCCCAAATGTATAATTTACTATTAGCTTCAATCTTACCCCATAGATTCAAAGCGTAGGAACCTACTATTAAAACAGAAGCTATCCATCCAAGTGTTTCTATAAATATTTCTAATGAACTCATTTTGAAGGCTTTTTGAAAGAAAATCTACTAATCTTTCTCTAAAATAAGCAAAATGCAGGATAATATGCTGATTCAGAAATAAGTAGCATCTTTGTAACGAAAACAATACATAAAATGGGAGAGTCCAAATTTGATTTATTGGAGAAAAATAGACATTGGGTAAAAGAGCAACTTGAGTTAGACCCTAACTATTTTAATAATTTATCTCTTGGCCAAAATCCTGAGTATTTATGGATTGGATGTTCTGATAGCAGGGTTCCCGCCAATCAAATTACTGGTACAAAACCTGGAGACATTTTCGTTCACAGAAATATTGCCAATATGGTGGTGCATAGTGATATGAATATGTTGAGCGTTTTGTCTTATGCTGTCGAGGTTTTAAAAGTAAAACATATTATTGTTTGTGGTCATTATGGTTGCAGTGGTGTAGTTGCAGCTATGGAGAATCAGCAATTAGGATTAATTGATAATTGGCTACGTCATATAAAAGATGTGTATCGATTTAATGCAGTAGAGTTGGATGCCGTTGCTGATACTGACAAAAGAGCAAGGCGATTTGTGGAATTAAATGTAATTGAGCAAGTTGGAAATTTAGGTAAAACTTCTATTGTTCAAAATGCATGGAGAAGAGAACAGGCCCTTACTTTACATGGTTGGGCATATGATGTAAAAGATGGAATCATTCACGATCTTGGAGCAACATTTACTTGCACTAAAGACCTACATAAAGTATATCATTTAGATTAAAATTAGTATTAATTCTATTTATAAAAGCGCCTCCATAGGGCGCTTTATTTTTTCTAATATATTGATAAACAATGCGTTAAAAAAAGTAACTATCCCTATTTCACTTGTTAACATTAAGTTCATATTGAGGTAACAATTAGGTAACATTAGAGTCTAATATTTGCATACAAATAAAAATATACCGTGAAAAGGATATCATTAGTTATACTTATTATTTTCTCTGCATTTATTGCTAACGCTCAAAAAGCGAAGGTTTCTGGTAAAGTAACCAATAATAAAAACGAATCTTTAATCGCTGTAACAGTAAGTTTGAAGTCTGATAAGACTCAGGCTACTAAATCAGATGTAGAAGGTAGATATAGTTTCAATATTGATGTAAACAAAGAATATACTTTAGTTTTCAATTATGTTGGATATAAAGAAAAGTCTGTAACAATTAAAGCAACTGCAGCAGGTGAAGAACTTACTTCTGATATAGTTTTAGACGAATCAGGTAAAAAGTTAACAGATGTAGTGGTAACTGCCAATAGAGGAACAAATAAAGGCGCTACAGATAATGCATTGATTGCCTATCAAAGAAATACCAATACAGTATCTTCTGTAATATCTGCCGAATCAATTAAAAGAAGTCCAGATAGAAATACAGCTGAAATCTTAAAAAGAACTCCAGGTGCTTCAATACAAGAAGGTAAATATATTATTGTAAGAGGTTTGGCGGATAGATATAACCAAGCTATGTTAAATGGTATTTTATTAACTAGTACAGAGCCTGATAGAAAAACTTTCTCTTTTGATTTATTCCCTTCTCAAATTATTGATAATATTATCATTAATAAAGCATTTGTACCTGAATTACCAGGTGAGTGGGCTGGTGGATTAATCCAAGTAAACACTAAAGATGTTCCTTCAAAAAACTTTTTCAATATCCAATTAGGTACAAGTGCAAATAGCCTGATTACTGGTAAGGATTTTTTCAAAGACAAGGGAGGTAAAACGGATTGGTATGGAGTAGATGATGGAACAAGATCTTTACCTGCTGGTTATACAACAAAATCTAATTTTGATACTTCAAGTATCGCTTCTAAAACTGCTTTGGGTAAGTCAATGTCAAATAACTGGGCTCCAGTGATGACAACTGCAAAGCCTAATATGAGTTTGCAAATGAATGGTGGTTTTGCAGGTACTTTATTTGGCAAGAAAATTGGTGGTATAATTGGCATAAACTATGCTAATGCATACCGTTTTCAAGATAATATTAATAATCAAAACCAATTATCAAATACGGGTTTAACACCATATATAGAATTAAAGGATAATAAATATATCAATGATATTAACATGGGCGCCATTGCTGGTGTATCTATGTTCTTAAACCCATTGAATAAAATTAGCTACAAAGCAATTGTAAACGTTAAAACATCTAATGCTTATACTCAAAGAATGGGTAAGGTATATGATAGACAAGATTTAGTAAAAGGTAACGAATTTGTTTTTGGACAAAACGTTTTCTTTACTAATCAATTAAATGGAGAACATAGCTTAACACAAAAATTAAAATTCAATTGGTATGGTGCATTTAACATATTAGACAGTTATACGCCTGATCAAAGAAGAATTTTATACACGAAGAGTTTAAATGGATCTGATCCATATGTATTAAATATTTCTAATACTTTATCTCAACAATCAGGTAGCCGTGTGTTTCAATCATTATCTGATTATATTTATACTGGTGGAGGCGATTTAACATACAAAATTAACCAGCAAACTATTAAAGCGGGTTATATGATTCAAGTAAAAGATCGTTTATATGACGCTCAGTTATTTGCCATCACATTACCAAAAGATAACCTTGCATTAAGATTATTACCAGCGGAGTCTGCTTTTGTTCCAGGTAATTTTGGAAATGGTACAGATAATAAATTCGCTTTTAACTCTATACAAAATAGAAACTTTAGATATTTAGCAAATACCATCTTGAATGCCGGGTACTTACAATTTGATAATAAATTGTCAGATGCTGTAAGAGTTGTATGGGGATTGAGAGTAGAAAATTTTGACCAATTAGTTGGTTCTGTGAAAAAATGGGATCCTAGACATACTTATTCAAAAGTTACTGATTTCTTACCAGGTGTAAACGCTACTTTAAAATTGACGCAAAAAGCTAATTTAAGATTAACAGGATCTCAAACTATTATCAGACCAGAATTAAGAGAATTGTCTGCATTAAATATTTATGATTTTGAATTAAACGCTTCTGTTGCTGGTAATCCAAGTCTAAAAAGAACTAAAATTTCTAACTTCGATGTTAGATATGAATTATATCCTCAAGCTGGCGAATTATTTACAGTAGGTGTATTCTATAAGAATTTTGAAAATCCTATTGAAAGTATTTATCAAGAAGCTGGTGGTGGTTCTAGTTTATTCTCTTTCCAAAATGCAGCGAAAGCAACAGCTTTTGGTTTTGAAGTGGAAGGTAGAAAGAAATTAACCAAGCGCTTTACTTTACAAGCTAACGGATCTTATATTAACTCAGAAGTTAAAGATGAGAAGCTTAATGTAAAAAGAACATTACAAGGACAATCGCCTTATTTGATTAATGCAGGTTTATTATATGATGTAGTGGAGAAAGGTTTCAATATGACTGCATTAGTTAACCAAGTTGGTAAGCGTATTTATTTAGTAGGTGATATACAAGCAGGTGCTGGTTCTCCTGATGTATATGAAAACCCTAGAGCATTAGTTGATTTTCAAATCAGCAAGAAATTTGCTAATAATAAAGCAGAAGTTAAATTTACAATTGCAGATATCTTAAATCAACGTCAGATATTCTATCAGAATAACAATAGTAATACTGGGTATAATAAAGCAACTGACGGTGTTCGTTTTTCTAGACAATTTGGTACTACTTATGGTGTAACAATTAATTACTCTTTATAATAAACAATTCAAAAACTTTTTTTAAATACAAAAACAATGAAACAATTATTTTATTTATCTCTTGCTTTTTTAGCCGTAACAGGTTGTAGAAAGATTGAAACGGATGGCGAAAAAGAAATTTTCGTAGTTACTAAAGAAGTGGCTCCTGTAGGTGTTGTATCTAATACAGTTACTTTATCAGGTAAGATCACTAAAGACACTACATTGTATGCTAAAGACGTGAACTACCTTTCTGGTATCGTTTATGTTACAAAAGGTGTTACTCTGACAGTGCAAGCTGGCGCAAAAGTTCAAGGAAAAGCTGGTACTGACGTAGCTGCATTAGTAATTTGCCGTGGTGCAAAATTAGTTGCAAAAGGAACTGCTGATGCTCCAATTGTATTTACTTCTGCTCAAGCAAATCCAGCTTCAGGTGATTGGGGTGGCGTCGTATTATTAGGTAGCGCAACTGTAAACCAATCTTTAACTTGGAAAGGTTCTGCAGTAAAAGGTTTAACATCAGTTGAAGGTGGTATCAATGATACAGAAGTAGGATATGGTTTAGCAGGTTCTGGTGATGCTGCTTTCCCTACTGCTAATGATGCTGATAATTCTGGTATTTTACAATATGTAAGAATTGAGTATGCAGGTTATGCTTACCAACCAGATAATGAGTTAAATAGCTTAACAATGGCTGGTGTAGGTAATGGTACAACTATTGATCATATTCAAGTTACTTATGCAAAAGATGATGCTTACGAATGGTTTGGTGGTACAGTAAACTGTAAGTATTTGATTGCTTATAAGACTCAAGATGATGATTTTGATACTGACTTCGGATATTCTGGTAATGTTCAATTTGGTATTGCTTTAAGAGATTCAGCTATCGCGGATATCTCTAAGTCTGAAGCATTCGAATCAGATAACGATGGTAATGGTTCTGATTTTACTCCAAAAACAACTGCAGTATTCTCTAACATGACTATAATTGGACCAAGAATCAATCCTACATTTGGCAAAGGAAATACTTTATTCTTAGCTGCTGCTCAAATTAGAAGAAACTCTGGTATCTCTATTCAAAATACTGTAATCGCTGGATGGCCTTTAGGTATCTTAATTGATGAAACTAAGACAACTACTAACGGTTCTACTTACAAAAACTTAGTGGACAGTGTAATTAGATTAAAGAATATTACTTTAGCTGGTAATACAGTAGATGTTCGTTATGATGGTAAATCTGGATCTACTACAACAACACAAAATGTATTAGACTTATTTAGTACTGCTTCTTACAATAATACAATCTTAGGTTCTTCAAGTCCAGATATTTTAAAATTAATCCAACCGTTTAACTACACAAGTCCTGACTTTACTCCATATGCCAGTGCTGGTCCTGCAACTTCAGGTAATTTAAGTTCAGCTTATGGTACTTTAGGTTTGAATACTTCATTAGATTATAAAGCTAATGGTAGTTTTACAGATTCTAAATTACAAGATCCATTCTTTGAGAAAGTGACTTTCAGAGGCGCAGTTGCTACTTCTGGTGTTAACCAAACATGGTGGAGAGGATGGACAATGTGGAAATAAAATAAATTGTACATTGTATTCAATATATAAAGCGTCCCGTTTATCGGGACGCTTTTTTTACCCCCACCAACTTAAAAATGATTTATGAAATTCAAGTTTGTACAAATTTTCCTAATAACTATTTCGCTGAGTATTATTGTTTTTGCATGTTCAAAAAGCTCGGATAATACAATGGCTGTTGCAGCAACTTGTAACCCCAATACGAGCTTTTCTAAAACTGTACTACCTATTTTAAATTCTACTTGTAATTTGAGTGGATGTCATGATCCAAATAATGCCGCAGAATTAAATAATTTTCAAGTGGTTCATGATAATGCTGCTCAGATTAAGGCTTCTGTGGTAAGTGGTAGAATGCCCAAAGGCAAGGCCTTTAATGCTACAGATAAAAATGCGCTTATTTGCTGGATAGATAATGGTGCAAAAAATAATTAATTCATACTAACAAATGTTTTTTACCTTCGTGAAACTGTTCAAACATGATTTTACGAAGGTTATTAATTTCTTTAAGTTTTGCCTTTTTATACATTGGGTCTTCAGCGCAAGATTTTAGGCCAATTGATAGTATTATCAATTCAGAAATCAACCAAAATAATACGGCTGGTGGAGTTGCTTTAGTTTTTTATAAAGGGAAGATTATATTAGACAAAGCCTATGGATACGCAGATATAAGGTCTAAAGCACCAATGCAGACCAATTCTATTTTCAGAATTGCTTCAATGACAAAAGCTATAGTTTCAATTGGCGTATTACAATTGGTAGACAAGGGAATTGTCCAATTAGATGATCCAATTGAAAAATATATACCTGCTTTTACTAAGCAAAAAGTGGCTATTATTAAGGGTGCAGGGTTTGAATTGATAGATAGAAGTAGATCCATTACTATTAGGGATCTATTATCTCATCAGTCTGGAATTAGTTCGGCCGATGAATACCCAAAATATAAAAACTTATTTATTCAATATGGTTTAGACCAGGGATTGAATTTGGGTTTTAAAAATTTGGAAGAAGAAGTGAATCAAATCGCTGCAATGCCATTAGTGCATCAACCAGGCGCAAGATTTAGTTATGGTTTAAGTACAAATGTGCTTGGTAGGTTGATTGAAATAGTTTCTCGCCAGGGCCTTGATTATTATTTACAAAAGAATATTCTAGTTCCTTTAGAAATGAAGGATACCTATTTTTACTTACCTGATGAGAAGAAAAATAGACTAGTTAAAACATATTTTAAGACTACTGCCAATCAATTAGAAGAAGTTGACACTGCATTATTTCCTATTAATTATCCTTTACAAAAAGACAGACAATATTTTTCGGCAATTGGTGGACTAGTTTCAACTACGCATGATTACTTAAAGTTTTTGAATTGTTTATTAAATGAAGGAGTTGCATCAAAAGGAAAAAAGATAATAAGTAAACTAATACTAGATCAATTCTGGACTAATCAATTGGGCGATAAAACCTTTATTTTTGGAGGATTTCCTTCACCTAATAATTTTGGCTTGGGGGTAGGCTTAACAACTACAAAAGGACAAAGTATGAATAATGCTTCAGTGGGTAGTTTTTTCTGGGGTGGCGCATTCAATACGGCTTATATGGTAGATAAACAAAGAGGCTTAATTACTTTATATTTCTTCCAAAGAACCCCCTTTGTATTGCCTCCATTGCTTTCTAAATTAGAAAAAACCACTATTCAAATTATAGATCAATATTAATATGCAAGACCTTAACAATTTTATTCAAAATGCATTAGCAGAAGATATTGGGAGTGCTGATTACACCACCTTATCGACTATCCCTCATAATCAAATGGGTGAAGCTATTTGTTGGGTAAAAGAGGATTGCATAATTGCTGGTGTGGAAATGGCAAAAAAAATAGGTGAAATAGTAGATCCCTCTTTGAAGATTGAATTTTTATTCGAAGATGGAGCGCATATTTTAGCTCCTAAAAATATTGGCTCAATTAAAGGTTCTGTTCATTCTATTTTAAAACTTGAACGTTTGTTGTTGAATTGTATGCAAAGAATGAGCGCTATTGCTACAAAAACCAATCATTTAGTGCAACTGCTTGCTCCTTATCAAACCCAAATTTTAGACACAAGAAAAACTACTCCAAATTTTAGAATTGCTGAAAAATGGGCAGTAAAAATTGGAGGAGGTATAAATCATCGTTTTGGATTGTATGATCAGATTTTAATTAAAGACAATCATATTCAAGCTGCGGGAGGTATTCAAGAAGCTATCGATGCCTGTGCAAATTATTTGCATACACATCAAATGCAAATTCCTGTAATTGTAGAAGTGAAAAATACAGAAGAGTTTTTGATTGCTAATAATGCGAATATTGTGGATAGAATATTAGTGGATAATTTTACTCCTACAGCTATTAAGACATTAATAGAGCAGCATAAAAGTAATAAACCAATAGAAGCTTCGGGTGGGATAACTGAGCAAAATATACTTGATTATGCTCAATCTGGAGTAAACTATGTTTCATTAGGAGATCTAACGCATCATGTACAATCCGTAGATATATCATTAAAAATTGTGTAGCATGTTATTTGAAAAAGAAATTGAAAAAGTAGGTTATCTAAGTAGATCGGTTCCTGAAGGAATAAATCTTAAGGAAGCAATTCTAGCTTTGAAGAAAGAAAAGAATGCGATCATTTTAGCGCATTATTATGTAAGCGAAGATATACAGTCCATTGCTGATTTTGTAGGGGATAGTTTAGCATTAGCACAGGCATCTAAAAAAGCATCTTCAGATATTATTGTTTTTTGTGGTGTTCATTTTATGGCAGAAACAGCTAAAATACTAAACCCAAGTACAAAAGTAATTTTACCAGATTTAAACGCTGGATGTTCTTTGGCCGATTCCGCTCCTGAAGAAGACTTCAGGGCATTTAAAAATAGCTATCCGGACGCAGTTGTTGTGAGTTATATCAATTGCAGTTCTGAAGTAAAAGCAATGAGTGATTATATCTGTACTTCTTCTAATGCTATAGAAGTGGTGAATGCTATTCCAAAAGATAAAAGAATCATTTTCGCACCCGATAAGAATTTAGGAATGTATGTCCAAAAAGTAACAGGCAGAGAGTTGATTCTTTGGGAAGGTGCCTGTGTGGTTCATGTCAATATTTCTGTAGACAAACTAGATGCTTTAATAATTAAATATCCCTCTGCTGAATTAATTGCCCATCCCGAATGTCTCCCAGAAATTTTAGATAAGGCAAAATTTGTTGGATCTACAAAAGCACTGCTAGATCATGTACAAAAATCACCAGTAGAACAATTCATAGTTGCAACAGAAGCAGGTATTTTATACCAAATGAAGCAGGCCGTTCCAAATAAATTAATTATTCCTGCACCTGCTTTAGAATCTAATTCATGTGCATGTTCTGAGTGCCCTTATATGAAAATGAATACACTAGAAAAATTATATAATGCTTTATATTATGAACTACCCGAAATTCAAGTAAAAGAAAGTACACAAGAGGGAGCATTGAAAGCACTAAATAATATGCTATCAATTTAATCATGATGAAGCAGTATGATATTGTTATAGTTGGCTCAGGCATAGGAGGGTTAAGTACCTTGCTTTATTTAACAGAGACAGATGATTTTAAAAAGGGATTAATTTCTATTGCTATCATCTCAAAAGGCGCTTTAGATTGCACCAATACCAACTGGGCACAAGGTGGAATTGCTGCAGTTGAAGCTATTGGAGATAATTTCGAAAGCCATATATACGACACTTTAATTGCAGGTGCATATACTAATAATAAAGAGATTGTCAATAAAGTGATACGTGCTGCTCCAGCATTAATGAAGGATTTAATTAGGTGGGGTACTAATTTTGATATGAATTCTCATAATGAAATTGATTTAGCAAAAGAAGGAGGTCATAGTGCTTCTAGAATATGGCATTTTCAAGATCGGACAGGACAGGCCATTGAGCAAGCTTTATTAGCCCAACTATATAAACATCCAAACGTAGATGTTTTGGACTACTTGCAAGTAACTCAAGTAGTTCAGATGGAAGATGGATTTTTTCAAATACAATTATTTCAATTAGAAGAATTTGTTTTTCAAAATATTATTTGTTGCAAATTAGTCTTAGCAACAGGTGGAATAGGGATGCTATATGAAAAAACAACCAATCAGAAATTATCTACTGGAGATGGTATATTTTTTGCCAAAAAACTTGGTGCTACAATACAAGATCTATCACTTATTCAATTTCATCCAACAGGGTTGGTTCAAGAAGGTAATATAGCTTTTTTAATTTCCGAAGCTTTAAGAGGAGCTGGCGCTATATTGAGAAATAATTTAGGCAAGGCATTTATGACTAATTATGATGAACGTGCCGATTTGGCACCAAGAGATATTGTTTCTAGGGCAATATTAGAAGAGATGAATAAAACCGGATCTAATCATGTTTATTTGGATGCCACCAAGGTTGATAAATATTTCTTAGAAGCACATTTCCCAACTATAAAAAAGCAGTGTTTGACTATTTGTGGATTAAATATAGAGCAAGATTTTATACCCATTATTCCTGTACAACATTATTCCTGTGGTGGTATTGCAGTCAATGAATTTGGGGAAACTTCAATTCCAAATTTGTATGCAATTGGAGAGGTTGCTTATACTGGTTTGCATGGAGCTAATCGTTTAGCATCTAACTCTTTATTAGAAGCTGTTGCATTCGCCAAGTTTGCAACTGAAAAATTATTAAATATTTCAATAGCCAAAAAAGATACCAAGCCACTCAATAAATCTTTCGATCTAAAAGAAATAGATATTAAATTAGTTCAAGAAACAATGAGTAAGTATGCTGCTGTAATTAAGTCTAATGAGGGGTTACATAATGCATTAGCAATTTTGAATGAACATCTAGAAAAAGCAGACTATTCAAAAGATTTTAATATTCATGTATTTCAGAATAATATTATTTTACAAAACGCTATAGATTTAATAGTTGATGCCTTGGGGCAAAAAGAAAACAAAGGCGTTCATTATAATTTGGATCTAGTCTAAGACTTTGTAATGAACTAATATATCCTCATCAAATTGGCTAATTTTAACCAATGTTAATGTAGTTATTTGTCCCATTGTTTGCGCAAAATCTTGTTCGTAAACATTTTTGGAATGACTATCGGAAATAATAGATGGACATATAAACGAATAAATTTCATCAATACATTTTGAATGTAATAATGTTGCATTCAATTTTGCACCTGCTTCTACTAAAACTGAACAAATATTTTTTGATAATAAAATAGAGTGTAATGCTTCAAAATTAACAGTATTGCTATCAAAATCAACTTTTAAAAATTGTATATAATTGGGAACGGCAGGTAAGTCCTCTTTATTAGTTACTATATATAAGGTAGTATTTGTTCTTCCATGCAATATAGATAAAGATGCATTTTCTTCTTTTAATAAATCCAAGTGTTGATCAATGACTATCGTATTTAATTCCTCAATACTTCCATCTTCATGTCTAATATTTAATCTGGCATTATCTGTAATGATTGATTTAGCAGAACTTAAAATGGCATCTACATTTGATCTTAAATTTTGATGAACAAATGCCCTGCTTTTTTCATTAGAAATCCATTTACTTTCACCATTTCTGTCTGCAATTTTACCATTTAAGGTTGTAGCAGATTTTATGATGTATTTCGGCCTTTTCTTTATTTGATTGATATTAAATACATCATTCATTTCAGATAGTTCAGGCAACAATATTTTGGTAATCTTTACTCCATTCTGTTCTAATATTTCAACACCAGAAACCATTGGATTGGGATCGAGGGACCCAATAACTACATGAGGAATTTTGTGTTCAATAATCAAATTAGTACATGGAGGGGTTTTGCCAGTATGAGAGCAAGGTTCTAAGGTAACATAGAGGGTAGAACTGCTTAAAATAGCACCATTCAGTAAAGCATTGTTTATGGCAATGACTTCCGCATGTGCTTCTCCGGATTTTTGATGATAGCCTTCTCCAATAATTTTCCCATTTTCGCAAATTACAATAGCCCCAACAAATGGGTTTGGCCTAATTAGTTTTGGGTTTGCTTTTTTTGCTAATAAAATTGCATGTTCTAAATACTCACGCTCGGTCATAAAAAACTATCTTTGCTGCTCAAATTTACCTACAAAAACGCATATGTTTACAGGAATAGTCGAGTCTGCTAAAATTGAACAAATTTTACCCAATAATAGTGGTTGGGAGCTCCAGGTTAAAACCAGTAAATTAGCTTCAATTGTTAAATTAGGCGACAGCGTAGCTATAGATGGAGCATGCTTGTCTGTGACTGGTATTCAAGGGGATATTCTATCTTTTTTTGTTTCCTTAGAATCAATAGACAAAACAATTATTCAGCATTATCATCCTGGTACTAAGATTAATATTGAACTACCTATGCAGCCCAATGGTTATTTGGGGGGGCATTATGTTCTAGGACATGTAGATGCTACAGCTATAGTTAAAGATATTATTGAGGGTGAAAAAGCTTGGTTGATAAGCATTGAAGTTCCTGAACAATTCACTAAATATGTTGTTTATAAAGGGTCTATTGCTATTAATGGAGTTAGTTTAACAATTAATCAAGTTATAGACAATATTATCGAACTATGTATTATTCCAGTAACTCTAGAAAAAACTAATCTAGCAATACTAGAAAAGAACAATCTTGTAAATATAGAATTTGATATTCTAGCAAAATATACCGAGCAGTTATTAAATAAAAGAATAGAAAAAAATGTTTAGTACTATAGAATTTGCATTACAAGAATTTGAGCAAGGAGCTCCTATTATTGTGGTGGATGACGAGTCGAGAGAAAATGAGGGAGATATCATTTTTGCAGCAGACCTTGCTACACAAGATAAAATGAATTTATGTGCAAAAGAAGCTAGGGGCTTAATTTGTATTGCTATTGACCAATCAATTGCTAAAAGATTAGACCTTCAACCAATGAATTCTAATCAGAAAGATTTATTTCATACTGCATTTTATGATTCAATAGATGCAAGTGCTGCATTTGGTATAACTACAGGTATTTCTGCTAAAGAAAGGTCTATAACAGCAAAGCATCTGTCTTCGAATGATAGCAAGCCTGAAGACTTTATTAAGCCTGGCCATTTATTCCCAGTAGTTGCAAAAGAACATGGAGTGCTAGTTAGAACAGGTCACACAGAAGCTGCAGTAGATTTATGTAAATTAACCAATCATGCTCCTGCAGCAGTAATTTGTGAGATCATGAATGAGGAAGGAGATATGATGAGAAGAGAAGGATTATTTTCATTTGCTCAAAAACATAGTCTTTCTATAATTAGCATTCAGCAAATTGTAGAATATCGAAATGCCCATGAAAATCCCGTACAATTAATTTCTTCTTCAAATTTACCAACCGAATTTGGAGATTTTGAAATAAAGGTATTCAAGAATACTATTAATAATAATGAACATATTGTTTTATTAAATAACGAATCTTCGGATAACAAGCCAATTGTTAGACTACATAGTGAATGTTTAACCGGTGATGTTTTTGGAAGTCTAAAGTGTGATTGCCAATCTCAATTACATTATGCATTAGCAAAGATTGCTTCTAATAAATCCGGATGCCTAGTATACTTAAAAGGACATGAAGGAAGAGGCATTGGGATTGCTAATAAAATTTCCGCATATCATCTCCAAGAACAAGGATTAAATACCTATGAAGCCAATAAAAAATTGGGTTTAGCAGAAGATGACAGAAATTATCAAGAAGCTATTTGGATTTTAAAAAAATTATCAATTGATAATTTTGAATTAATCACCAATAATCCATTAAAGTCGAAAGCGCTACAACTAGCAGGATTCAATTTCGAAATAGTACAAGTAGAAGCGACTATCACAAATCACAATATAAATTACTTAAAAGATAAAATTGCCATTGGCCATCACTCTATAAAATTACCATTATGATCGCAATCGTAACTGCACAATTTAATAGTCATATTACTCATTTATTGGAGGCTGGATGTATTGAATACTTAAATGAGAAACAAGTAGATTTCCAAGTATTTGAATGTCCAGGGGCGGTAGAGACTGTGGTTTATTGTACGAAATTAATAGAGGCTAAAAAGTTTAATTCTATTATTGTCATTGGAGCGATTATTCAAGGCGATACAGATCATTATGAATATGTTTGTCAATATGTAACCAATGGTATTAGTACTTTGTCTACTATGTATAGTCTCCCTATTATATTTGGCATTCTAACTACTCAAAACGAAGAATTGGCTTACGAAAGAGCAGCAATTGATAGAATGAATAAAGGCAAGGAATTTGCAGAAACAGCCATTTTTATGGTGGATGCTTTTAAAAATGTATAAGCATAGAACCTGAAATAGCTCTACCCATTCCAAATACACCTGACCCGTGGGTTTTATATTTCTCGTTTAAGATATTCAATAAACCCAATTGAAAATTAACATGTTTCATTTTGTATGAATGTACTATGTTGATTACATTCCATTGTGGTGTGCCAAATTTCCCAATCCGATTATCATCTTTATCGCCTTGTGCTAATCTATTTTGAGCACCAGCATATTGATGAGTAATTTGAAGGCTTGCTTTATTATTTTGCCATATAAGACTATTTTGACCAAACATTGGAGGTATTCTTCTCATTGGCTCTTTCTTAGTCAAATTTTGCCCATATGTATAAGAAGTATTTGATGACCAAGTCAAATACTTACTCAGCTTCTTATCTATAGTAATCTCAAAACCTTTTATATAAGCAGATTCAATATTTATTTTATTATATACAGCATAACCGTCAATCATTACTCCATCTTTTTTTACCCTTGCTATAATGTCTTTTAATTGCATATAATATGCAGAGGCATTTATTTGAATTGTTTTGTTAGCATATTTATATCCAAATTCAGAATTTAATGATTTTTCAGGTTTTAAATCATATGCAGGCACTTCATATCTAAAATCTACAATGCCTAAAGTGCCCATATCATCAATATTAGGTGAGCGGTATCCATTTGCTACAGAAGCATATAGTAGATGTTTTTTAGCAATCTGATAACTTACTGAAAGATCTCCAACAAAAGAACTTGTTTTGACAGCAACCGATCCCAGTGTAGATTCTTTGAAATTAATGGCTACTGTATTGTATCTAATCCCTGTTTGAATATTCCATTTATTTAAATTAAAATGATGTAAATTAAATAGAGAACTATTGATATAATTTGCATTATTTGGGTAAAGACCTCTTTTAAAAGTAGTACTGTTTGTCAAAGGGTTAATATCAATATAAATACTATTCACTTTATCTTGATAGTAATCAAATCCAGTATTTATTGTCCAAATTTTATTTGGTTTAGAAATTAATTCAGCAATTATAGATATAGTTTTTATGGTATCTGCTTCTTTTCTTAATGTTAATGAGTTATTTTTTTGATTTGATCTTTGTTCTATAGATTGTTGGTAGGATGCAGTTATAATAACTTCTTTTCTCCAAGATTGATTGTATTGTTTTGAATATTTCAAATAGTTTAAACTATGAGATTGCAGATCAGTCTGATTAATTTTATAATTTTCTAATAAAATTTTGTGATAAATAGGTACATTTTTTTGTTGTGTCATTTGACTTGAAAAAACCAAATTAGATTGCGTATCTAATTTAATTTTTAGCTTAGTATTATAATCCAACTCATTATATCCAGATGGTCTTTGAATGCCAATATTGCCACCGCCCAATAGATCACCATAATTTTTAATACTTATACCACCATCCCAAGCTATTTTGTTGCCAGAATATCCCCATTCTGTTCTATTGGTTTTTTCTATATTAGAACTAGTAAACCTAGATAAATTACTAAAACCCCATTTTGGTTGAATAGAATAATTTTGTTCTTTAGTCTGAAGTAAAATAGTACCTCCTAGTGCATCAGATCCATATGCAACAGCTCCAATTCCTTTTGCCACTTCTATTTTGTCAATACTAAATAAGTCAACAGTATTTAAGTACTGATTTGGGCCATATCTAAATGTTGAATTATTTAGTCTTATTCCATCAACTAAAATTAATGTTTGGTTTCCAGTTAAACCTCGTACAAATGCAGAGCCACCTCCATGATTTGTTTTTTGAATAAATACTCCACTAGATCCATTCAAAGCCTCAGGTAAACTTCTATGATTAACTGTACTTATATTACTAGCTTGTAGGGTAGTTATTATAAATGGATTACTGCTATCTCGAATTATTAGGTGTCTACTAACAACTGTAATTGAATCAAGAGTTGTATTATTTATAATAGTATTTTGCGCTATTGTTTTGTTTAAAAAAATACATCCTATAAATACTAGGCTACTAAAGAATTTCTTAATCTCTAATCTCATAAATTGCTAATCTATTAATTTTCTATAATTGTTCCCGATGTTTTTAAATGTTCAGCTCTTTGTTCTTCTTCGTTATCCATTTTTGGTCCTTGCTTAATTTTTCTCCAATCTAAATTTTTATTATACTTTTTCATTGCTTTATCCCAATCAAAGACTTCCTGACTTGGGAATTCAAAATAATATGGGTCAAAATTAGGCTCATTTGTAAAGAAGTCGTTCAATAAGGAGGCTGTTGCATCATACTGATTAACATAAGGGACTCCCAATACATTATATATTACTTTTAAGATAGAACCAAAATTAGCATGTGTATGGGACACATAATTTTTCTTCACATAAGGCCCGGCCATTAATAAAATACTTCTATGTGCGTCTATATGATCAACGCCGCCTTGAGGATCATCTTCAGTTACTACGACCAACATATCTTTCCAGTAAGGAGTTCTGCTTAAAAAGTGCATCATTCTTCCTAAAGCTAAATCATTATCAGCTACATAGGAATGTGTAAATGGATATCCGTCTTCAGGTCTTGGCTTGGCTGTATGATCATTTGGAATCATTACAGTAATTAACTGAGGTAAACTGTCTTTGCCATTCAACCATTTTTTAGTGAATTCTTCTTCAAACTGGTTCATTCTAAATTGATCAGGAATATTGGTATTATATCCAGCAAAATTATGAGAAGTTCTTTCCCAAACGCCTTTTTGCATTGGTACCATAACTATATGTGCGGCACCCGTTGCAGTGTCATTCCAATCTTCTCTTACGTGGGCAGTTTCATTGGCTTGCCCAAAATTATAATAGCTAATACCTTTTCTATCTAAAGCTTCCCAAAGTCCTCCAATTTCTGCGTAATCTTCAGGATCCATACTTCCTGTAGATCCTGGGAATCTTCTGCCAGGGGCAGTAGAAAAATAATCTGCTGATTTTTCGGTACTTGAATTAGCTTCCACCCATTCATTAGGGATAACGCCCATCATCCAATGATGCCCATGTATAGATGCGTCACTATCGCAATAGAAATTATCACTTAAAGAAAATTGTTTTCCAATTTTATGATGATTAGGAGTGACATTTACATTTTTTACAAATTGATTTTTTGAATAAGCATTAACACCCAATCCGAATCTTGCTATACTACTATCCCCGTTTACATTTTTCAATTGTCCATAGACTTCGTCAAAAGTTCTATTTTCTTTGGTAATAAATACAACATGTTTTATCGGACTATTTTTACTTCCTGGATAAATAGGAAGTGGTGTGTTGTCTTCATATTCTTTAGTGATATAGGTATTATTAATTACTTGTTTAGTATAATTTACTAAAGTGCTTGCATCTGGATTTCCAACAATTTGAAAAGTACCCAATTGAATATCCCCGATATAAGAACCTTGAACAGGCATTTTAAAACCCTTTCCACCATTAGGCCCTGCTCCATATCCTCTGCAACTTGTTATATATAAATTTTGATTGTCTTTTGATAATTTAACTCTAGTAGTGCCCCATCCTGTAGGAATTAAACCCACAGTTTTTTTACTTTTTATATCAATTTTTGCAACTGCATTAAAACCGAGTAAAGCAACATAAAGATATTTATTGTCTTTAGAAATATCTATCCCAAATGGCAAAAGGCCTCTGTATTGATCAATTCTAGCATCTACTTTAATCGGTATATGTGTTTTGATTTTACCTTTATTATAATCAATCACAGCTATATTGTCATTGGTTGCATTAGTTACATATGCAAATTGATTATTTATTACTATTGAATTTGGACTTGCACCACCAATTACTTCAGCGTCTTCCACTAGCTCACCTAGTTTTAAACCTGTTTTAAGTTTTGCTTTTATTTTGTTTTTTATTAAATCTATCACATATACACTCATAGATTCGTCTGTATTTGGATCTCCAAGTCCTGGAATTTTCTTACCATCTATTTCCGTTCCATTGATTGACTCTTTAGTATTATTTCCATATGGGTGCCAATTAATATATTGAGATTGTATATTTTCTTTTGTAGTGCCTTCTACAATTGGATAAGCATACATACCCACATTCGCCACTAATACAGTTTTTTGATCTGGAGAAATAGCTAATCCAAAAGGTTGTCTGCCTGTTTCAATGGAAGCGACAATCTTTTTCTTAGTCAAACTGTATCTAACCATTCTAAAATTACCTCTATCTAAAATTAGTAACTCATTTGATTTTTCCAATACTGCTAAATCACTAGTAAAACTGCCTTCATATTGTTTATTATTAAATAGCCCATCTAGCTTAATGGAGTCAATTTTTTTGAATTGCTCATAATCATAGATGATTACAGTTCCCTCATCCCCACCACTTAGATAAACAATCTTTTTTGTTGGATGAAATGCTATTCCCAAAAATGAACCCTTTTTTAAAGGGTTTTCTGCATCTTTATTATAATCTGGAATACGTTTTGTGGTATTAGATTTTAAATCAATAATAGTAAAAACGTTTTCGTGCAAACTAATGGCAGTAGACTGATCAGGAGAAATAGATAATCCAAAAGGGTCATGTGTAATTTTTAAAGTTTTCCCAGCAGGTGTAATGAATCTACCGCTTGGCAATACTGTATTTCCGCTAGTATCAATTTTTGTTAACTGATTATAACCTGGTACGGTTAAAATAGTTTGTTTATTTTGACCAAATGTTTTAGTACTAATTATTGCAATCAAGATTATAATGCCATTTTTCAATAATTTCATTTGACTATGTTTATTATGAATAGCAAACCTACATTTTAAACAATATTGAATCTATTTTTTTCTATATTATCTTAATGTTAACCAATGATTTTGATTTTCATATTCCTTAACAATTAGGAAACAATAAGTTCATTTATACGTAATGCTGTTTTAAAAAAATGTTAAAGTAATCCTTCTAAGTTTGCGGTTCAAATAATTATTTATGATTTCAACACAACTAAGATTAAAGTGGGTACTTACCCCTCTTATGTTATTGGGCTTGAGCATTGTCTCATTTGCACAAAACATACAACTAAAAGGAAAGGTAGTTGATGCAGATTCTAAAATCACTTTAGAAGCGGCAACTGTGGCAGTAAAAGGCCAAAGTCAATCTACAAGAACGGATGCAAATGGCGTTTTTAATTTACAAAATGTTAAAATAGGCTCTTCTATAGCTGTTTCTTACATTGGGTATACTACAAAAACTGTTACTATCAATTCTTCAAATGACAACTTAGTAATTGAGCTTACAAAATCAGATGAGAATTTAAATGAGGTAGTAGTTACTGCCTTAGGTATCAAAAAAGAGAAGAAAAAATTAGGTTATTCTACTCAAGATGTAAAAGGTGCTGAATTGGTAAAAGCAAGAGAAGTGAATCCTATTAATAACTTAGTGGGTAAAGTTGCAGGTTTGACTGTAGGTTTAAACCAAGAAATGTTAAGATTGCCAAACTTAGTTTTAAGAGGTGGTCGTGTTACCTTGATTGTTGTAGATGGTGTGCCTATTAACTCTGATACTTGGAATATAAGTGCAGATGATATCGAATCTTATAACGTATTAAAAGGACCTGTGGCGTCTGCGCTTTATGGTTATAGAGGTCAAAATGGTGCTATTATCATTAATACAAAGAAAGGTACTAAAGATAAGAGAGGTTATTCTGTAGAATTTAATAGCAGTACAACTGTACAAAACGGATTTATCGCTTTACCTAAAACACAAGACTTATATGGTCCAGGTGATCACGGTACATATGCGTTTGTGGATGGTTTAGGTGCAGGTACAAACGATGCTGACTATGATATTTGGGGACCAAAATTTGAAGGTCAGTTAATCCCTCAATACGATAGCCCAGTTGATCCAATCACGGGTAAAAGATCTGGTACCCCTTGGGTTGCTAGAGGTAAAGATAACTTAAAACGTTTTATTGAGTCTGGTGTTTTAAATACAACTAACGTTTCTATTGCTTCTTCTACTGAAAAAGCAGATGTAAGATTCTCTTTGGGAAATACTTACAATAAAGGTATCATGCCTAATACAAGTATGAATATTTCCAATTTAAATCTTGCTGGTACTTTAAGATTCAACTCTAAATTAACTTTAGATGCGAACATTAACTATAGCAGACAATATTCAGATAATTTCCCAGATGTTAACTATGGTCCTAACTCAGTTATTTATAATATGACTATTTGGGGTGGAGCTGACTGGGATGTTGCTGATATGAGAAATTACTGGCAACCAGGTAAAGAAGGTGTTCAAAGTATTTATGCAGAATATCAAAGATACCATAACCCTTACTTTATGGCTTATGAGTGGACTAGAGGTCATTATAAAAATGATATCTATGCGTACACAAGCTTAACTTATAAAATGAATAAGTATGTAGATTTATTCGCTAGAACATCTGCTACTACTTATGATATGATGAGAAATGAAAAAATGCCTTTCTCTGCTCATCCTTATGGTAGAGAAGAAGGTAAAGGTGATTATAGAGAAGATAAGAGAAGTATGTTTGAAACAAACAATGAATTCCGTGCTAATTTCAGAACTCCTGATATTGCAAATTTCTTTAAGATCAATGGATTTGCAGGTGGTAACTTGAGACAATTTAACTATAACTCTAGCTTTACTACAACAAACTATTTGAATGTACCTAATGTGTATAATTTTGCAAATAGTAAGAATCCTGTATTAGCGTATAACTTTGCTTCAGAAATGAGAGTTAGATCATTAATGTATTCAGTAGATATAGAAGCTAGTAAATATGCAAACTTAAATATTACTGGACGTAATGACCAATTATCTGCTTTAGCAAAAGATAATAACTCATTCTTCTATCCATCATTCAACTTAAGTACAGTGTTGAACGATTATATGGATATGCCTAAGCAAATTAATTTATTGAAATTAAGAGCTTCTTATGCAAAAGTTAGAGGTGGTGGTAGTTTTGTATCTGATTTCATTAATACTACTCCAAATAATAGTTTCCCAATAGGATATGGTGAGCAATATTACTCAACTTACGGTGGACCTACTTATACTTATGCTTCTGTATATTCTACAGGTGTAGGGTATAACAATACCACTCAAGCAGCTTATACTAATACTTTATTAGATAGCGATGTTAAGCCTGATGATAGAACTAACTTAGAATTTGGTGTGGAAACAAGATTACTTAATAATAGATTAGGTATTGAAGCTACTTATTTTAGTTATTTAGATGGACCACAAATTTTCTCTAAATCTATTTCTCAAGCTTCTGGTTATGCTTCTTATGTAGTGAATGGTACAAAAACCAAGCGTACTGGTTTTGATTTTACTATCAATGGTTCTATTCTTAAAAAAGCAAACGGTTTAAACTGGGATGTTGTTTTAAATGTGGGTTCATTTAAAAACATTTTAGAAGAATTGCCAGCTGGAGTAAACGCATTAAATACATTCTATACAAAGGGTATGAGAACTGATGCGGTTTATATCAGAAAGTTTGCAAGAACTCAAGATGGACAGATTATTAATGATGCTGGTGGACGTCCAATTGTCTTACCTGTTGCTCAATTTGCTGGTTATTCTAATCCTGACTATGTATGGGGTTTAAATAATAAGTTTAATTACAAAGCCTTTACATTGAATATTGGTATTGATGGCCGTGTTGGTGGTGTAATGGAAGATTATGTTAGAAAGAAAACTTTCCAAGGTGGTCGTCATATTGAAACTGTTGAAGGTGCAATGGGTGTTGCTAGATACCAAGATTACTTAGGTGTTAAATCTTATGTAGGAGAAGGTGTTCAAGTTTCTAATGGTGCATTAACATATAATGCTACAACAGGTGCAATTACTAACTATAGTGCATTATCTTTTGTTCCAAATGCCACTAAAACATATTTACAAGATTATATTAGCCGTGTACATGGTATTCCAGAGCCTAATATGATGAGTAAGACTTTTTTTAAAGTAAGAGAAATTGTTTTGACTTACGAATTACCACAAACATTGGTAAGTAAATCTGTATTCAAAAAAGCAACAGTTTCTTTTGTAGGAAGAAACTTATTATACTGGATGCCAAATTCGAAATTTAATGATGTTGATATTGATCAGTATCCAGGTGAATCATCAATTGGTTTACAAACACCTACTACAAGATCTTATGGTATCAATCTAAATTTCATTTTTTAATTAAAGAAAATCAATAAAATATGAAAAAGATATTTCAAATATTAACATTGGTTCTTGTAATTGGCTCAATGACAGCTTGTAAGAAATCTTTTGATTCTTTAGCTGCTGATCCAAACAGAGCAACTAGTGTACCAGCTAATTTAATACTGAATAATGTATTATTAGACTTTAATGAAGAAGCGTTTAATAGCACTCAAAGATGGAACCAATATTATGTATGTAATTATGCATATTATGGAAATAATGAGTATAACTGGACTGGCTATTCTTATAATGGATATAACATGCTTAAGAATATTGCACGAATGGAGTCTGAGGCATCAAAATCTGTTGCTGCACCAAATCCATATACAGCAATTGGTAAATTCTTAAAAGCATATTATTTATATGATATGACTATGCATTTAGGTGATATCCCAGTATCTGAAGCTTTAAAAGGCTTAGATAATGTAACACCTAAGTATGATACTCAAAAGCAAGTATTCCAACAAATTTTAGCTTATTTAGAACAAGCTAATACGGAAATGGGTACATTAAAGAGCACTAATTATGTATTAGCAGGAGATTTTTATTATAATAATAATATAGCTAGTTGGCAAAGAGCAGTTAATGCTTTTAAATTGAGAGTATTAATACAATTAAGCTTAAAAGAGGCTGATACAGATTTAGCTATCAAAGCAAAATTTGCAGAAACAATTGGCAATCCAACTAAATATCCTTTATTTGGAAGCGATGCTGATAACTTAACATTTGTGTACAATAATCAGTATAATAAGTACTCAACAAATCCAGATAATTTTGGTTTTGATGCAACTCGTTATAATATGTCAACTACTTACTTAGGTAATTTAACAACTTTAAAAGATCCTAGAACATTTTATGTTGCAGAACCAGCTGCTGCTTTGGTAGCTGCAGGTAAATTACCTAATTCTTATGATGCATTTGTAGGTGCTGGATCTGGTGAAGATTTAGCTACTATGAGTGCTAATGCTAACTTAGGTAAATATTCATTTATCAACCGTAAGCGTTATTATCAAACCTATACGGCTGAAAATACTGCACAAGTAGGTTATCAAGAAATGTGTTTCAACATTGCTGAAGCGGCTAATAGAGGATGGATAACAGGTCAGGATGCAGAAACTTGGTATCAGAAAGGTATCAAAGCTTCTCAAGCTTTCTATGGTATAAAAGAGGGTGCAAATACTGTTACTTTCCAAAAACCAGGGGGTACTTTAGCTGAATCTGTTACTTATTCAGTAGACTTTAATTTTGCTACATATTATGCACAATCAAGTGTAAAATATGCTTCTGGTACAACAGGTTTAAACCAAATTTTGTTACAGAAGTATTTAGCAATGTATCAAAATAGTGGTCCAGAAGGTTATTATAACTGGAGAAGAACAGGTGTTCCAACATTTCATGTTGGATCTGGTACAGGAAATAGCCAAAGAATTGCTTTAAGATTCCAATATCCAAGTGCTGAAAGAGCTGTTAATAAAACAAATGTTGAAGCAGCAATTACATCACAATTTGGAAGTTTAGATGATATTAATGCCAAAATGTGGCTTATAAAATAAGTTTTTCATAACTGTTGTTTTACTTGAATTGTAAGCGGGGTAGATTTTATCTACCCCCTTTTTTATTCTATTAATTAACAATTTAATCATGATGTATTGAACTGTACTACTATCGAATTGCTTATGTTTATTATAGAATGAGGATCAAACAATTTTAATTCCTACTGTGAAATATTCCTTTAATAAGGTAATTAATAATGTATTTATTGCGTTAATTTGTTTTTTGACATATGCGTGTGTGTATGCATTTAGAAAACCCTTTACAATAGGGTTGTACTCAAATGAGCCTAAAATTTTTGGAGTTGATTATAAAAATATTCTAGTAATCGCACAAGTAATAGGCTATACCATAAGTAAGTTTTATGGAATTCAATTTGTTTCGGAACTTAAAAAGGTTGGAAGAGGTTGGACTATTTTGTTACTCGTTATTTTATCTTGGATACCTTTATTAATTTTCCCATATATTGATGGGCCTTGGTCTGTCTTGTTTTTATTATTAAATGGTTTGCCTCTAGGTGTTTTGTGGGGATTGATTTTTTCATTTATAGAAGGCAGAAGAGCTTCAGATTTTATGGGAGCAACCATGGCAGTCAGTTTTATAGTATCATCTGGCTTTGTTAAATCAGTAGGAAAGTATTTACAACTTCATTATGAATTACATGAAAAATGGGTACCTTTTTATACCGGGTTAGTTTTTATTATACCTGTAATTTTGCTTGTATTTTTATTAGAGAAACTGCCTAATCCAGATAAAGATGATATCGAACATAAGACAGTTAGATTACCTATGTCAAAGATCGAAAGAAAACACTTTTTTAATTTATTTAGTTTTGGATTAGTCTCATTTATATTTATTTATATATTATTATCTTTATTTAGAGATATCAGAGATAATTTTGCTGCAGACATATGGATAGAATTGGGATATGGTAATAATGCTTCTATTTTTACTACCACTGAAATACCCATAGCTATCCTAGTCTTGATCATCATTGCTAGTATGATATATATAAAAAATAATAAGTTGGCTTTTCAGCTTTCGCAATTCATTATTATGGCAGGATTTGTTGTTTGTGGTATTGCTACTTTATTATTTCATTTTCAATTTATCTCAGGTTATGCGTGGATTGTATTAGTTGGTCTGGGTTTATATATGGGTTATATCCCATTTAATTCAATATTATTTGACAGAATGATTGCTTCATTTAAAATAAAAGGTAATGTTGGATTTTTTATGTATCTAGTAGATTCTTTTGGCTACCTAGCTACTGCGTCTGTAATTATTTTAAAAGGATTCTTAAATACAGATATCAGTTGGACCATTTTTTATAAATACGGAGTAATTGTTTTATCGATTGTAGGGACAATACTAAGTATAATCACTCTTTTATACTTTAATAAAAAATATAAAAATTATATACATGAATAATCAATCTGCAATTGTAGTTGGCGCTGGTATTGTAGGGCTAGCAACTGCAAAAGCACTAGCTGAAAAAGGGTATAAAGTAACAGTTATCGAAAAGTCGCAATTTTCATTAGGAGCAAGCGTAAGAAATTTTGGCATGTTATGGCCTGTAGGTCAACCTGATGGCGCTTTATATAATAGGGCAGTCAGAACTAAAGAAATTTGGTTGGAATACTTAAATGCTCAAAAAATTCCATATAACTCATGTGGAAGTCTACACTTAGCATATTCACAAGAAGAAATGAATGTGGTTGAAGATATTGCTGGTTTTTTTGCTTCTAAATCAAGACCTGTCTCTGTTCTTTCTAAAGAAGCTGTTCTAAGTAATTATAACGGAATTAATCAAGAAGGTTTGTTAGGGGCTTTAAGAAGTGAAGATGAAATAATTATTGATCCTAGAGAGGGAATAAAAAACTTGCCAAAATATTTATCAGAGAAATATAAAATACAGTTTATTTGGGGAACAGCAATAACATCAGTAACAAGTAATATAGCTTTTGCTGGAAAAATACAGCACAATGCTGATATTATATGTGTTTGTTCGGGTGCCGATTTTGAAACATTGTATCCAGAGCAATTTAAGGCACAACCTATCATTAAAACTAAATTACAAATGATGCGTTTTAAGCATCAAGATCCAAATTTTAAAATTGGGGCATCTGTTTGTGGTGGGTTGTCTTTATTGCATTATAAAAGTTTTACGGCCTCATCTTCTTTGACAAAATTGAGATTAAAGATAGAAAGTGAAATTCCTGAGTATTTAAAGTATGGAATACATGTTATGGTATCGCAAAACAATCAAGGGGAACTAACTGTAGGTGATTCTCATGAGTATGCCTTAGATTTTGATCCTTTTGATAAAATTGAAATCAATGAAATGATTTTAGCCTATTTAAAGCAATTTATGCATATAGATCAATGGAAGATGACACAATCTTGGAATGGGATTTATCCAATAATGACAAATGGTGCAGCAGATTTGTTTTTAAATCCTGAACCTGGAGTATATATTTTAAATGGTATTGGAGGGCATGGTATGACTATGTCTTTTGGCTTTGCAGAAGAAATGATCAATTCTTTATAATTTTCAAAATCATAATTTAATATGTTACAATCTATAACAACACAAATTGTAGAGCTATTTAACACAAAAGGTGGTTCAATGTATGGCGGCGAAGCGGTTACTCAATTAGAACATGCACTTCAGGCTGCAACATTAGCAAAAGATAATGGCGCTAAAGACGAATTAATAACAGCAGCACTTTTACATGATATTGGCCATTTATTACATGACTTACCTGACGATTCTACTGACAAAGGTATTGATGATGTGCACGAAGCATTAGCAGCCGTTTTTTTAGAAAAATATTTTAAAGAGGCGGTTGTAGAACCAGTAAAATTACATGTTGCTGCAAAACGATATTTATGTGTTGTAGATAAAAATTATTACGAAACACTTTCTCAGCCATCTAAAGTAAGTTTAGAAGTGCAAGGAGGTATAATGAGTGAATTAGAAGTAACTAATTTTGAGCAAAATAAATTTTATCAAGATGCAGTTGTTTTGAGAAAATGGGACGATCTAGCAAAAGATCCTAATTTTAAAACATTGCCAGTTGAGTCTTTTGTAAATATTATTAAAAATTCTTTAAAATAAAATTATGAAAATAGCTTGTGTAGTTTTTGATATGGCTGGGACAACAATTGATGAAGATAATATTGTGTATAAAACTTTATTGAAAGCTATTTCAGAAGATGGAGTTGCCTTAAATTTAGAAGATGTCTTGGAACATGGCGCAGGCAAGGAAAAACTAAACGCCATACAAGATATATTATCCATTTATGGCACACCAGAACAACAAGGACATGCAGAGCTTATTTTTGCTAATTTTTTATCTTATTTGGAAAATGCTTATAATGATTTTCCAATTAAAGAGATTGTTAATGCAGAAGAGGTTTTGAAATCTTTACGTAAACAAGGCATTGTTGTTGTTTTAAATACCGGGTATGATAAAAATACCGCATCTAAGCTTTTGGATAAAATTAATTGGAAAGAAAATGTTCAATACGATTTACTTGTAACAGCATCCGATGTAGTGAATTCAAGACCATCTCCTGACATGATTATAAAGGCAATGAATCATTTTTCTATTACTGACGCTTCAAGTGTTGTTAAAGTTGGAGATTCGGCTATTGATATTGAAGAAGGAAAAAATGCTAATTGTTTATATACTCTTGGAGTAACTACAGGTGCTCAAACAAGAGAACAGATTGCTAAAGCGAATCCAACAAATATTTTCAATAATCTAAACGAAGTTTTAGATTATGTAAACGGCATAAATAGCGCTATGTAGTTTAGTTTAATACCTGATCGTATAAATGATGGATTAATCCATCTGCAAGACCAATTTTAGGAACATATATTTCGTCTATATTTGCCCATTTGAGAATGCTATTGTATATGGTTAAAGCAGGGACTAATACTTCTGCTCTATCTTGTCGAATATTGTATTTATGCATTCTTTCTTCCACACTTAAGGGCTCCATTTCTTCATAGATTTCTTTAATGGTACTTGTCTCCAAAGGCTTGCCGTTCTTTGTGCCACTAATGGAGAAAAGTTTATTGATATTACCACCAGAACCAATACCTATTAAATTATCATAATCTCTTGAAAGCTCTTTTAGAGTAGCTTTTAATTTATCCCAGTTATCATCTTTCACTTTTTTTGTTAAAATTCTGACTGTGCCTATATCAAAAGATTTTTGAAGAACCACTTTTGATTTATGATATAAGGTAAGTTCAGTACTACCTCCGCCCACATCTATATATAAATAACTTTTTTCATTGTCTAATAGTTCTGCAAAATGGTTTTCGTAAATTATTTCTGCTTCAAGTTCGCCAGATATTACTTCAATTTCTATAGATGTCTCTTCTTCAATTTCTTTAATAATATCTTTTGCATTTTCTGCATCTCTCATAGCACTTGTCGCGCAAGCCATATAATGCTCTACCTCGTATACTTTCATTAGCTGTTTAAATGTTTTTATGGTATCTAAAAGCATTTTCTTCTTTCTACTACCAATAAATCCTTTTTCAAATACATCAAATCCCAGTCTTAAGGGTATACGTAATAAGTTAAGTCGATTAAAATTGGTTTCTTTTCCTCTTTTTTCAACTTCGCAAATTAAAATTCTTGCTGCGTTACTTCCAATATCTATTGCGGCGAGTATCAATTTATTTTTTTCCTTTTAAAAAGTTATAAGTCTCTTCTTGTGATTTAAATTTCAGTCTGCTTGAAGGTACATATTTATTCAGTAATTCTGCATCGATAACTCTTGCTTTTTGATTATCCTTTAATTGGATTTGAATGATATCAATCAGTTCTTTTTTAATTTTTGGATCCAAGATTGGAGTAGCTACTTCAATTCTATGATCAAGGTTTCTAACCATCCAATCTGCACTTGATATAAATACTTTCTCGTTTGCGTTATTATGAAAAATCATTACCCTTGCATGTTCTAAATATTGGTCTACAATACTAATAGGGTTTAGTTTTTCATTCCATTTATCTGCTTTCTTGTCTAATGTTAGAATACCTCTAATGATTAAATGCACTTCTACATTAGCTTTAACTGCCTTGTATAAATGGTCCAATAAGGTTAAATCAGTCAAAGAATTTAATTTGATAATAATTTTAGCTGCTTTACCTTTTTTTGCCCACTTTATTTCATTGTCAATTAATTGAATAATAGAAGCCCTCATATTTACAGGGGTAACCAATAAATTACGCATTTTAGCAATTGGCTTGTCGCCTTGCTGCCAGTTTTCTAGGTAATTGAAAATTCTTGTAGCTTCATTCATCAATGGCTTTGAAGCGGTTAATAAACAATGATCGGCGTATATCTTAGCGGTTTTTTCATTTAAATTACCAGTACTAATAAATCCGTATTTCACTAATCTATTATTTACCCTTTTCTGAATTATACAAAGCTTGGCGTGCACTTTTTTATTAGGGACACCAACAAGAACATTAATACCTTCCTCTTCCATAATAGATTTCCATTCTATATTAGCTTCTTCGTCAAATCTTGCTTTCAATTCTAAAAACACAGTAACATCTTTACCATTTCTAGCTGCATTAATTAATGCATTAATTACTTTAGAATTGGAAGCTAAACGATAAGCAGTAATTTTTATACTAGTAACATTATCATCCATTGCAGCCTCTCTTAATAAGTCAATTACCGGGTCGTAAGAATGGTAAGGGAAATGCAACATTACATCCTGTTTCAGTACTATTTCCGAAACCAATTCCTTCTTTTTAAAGGCTGGATGAATAAATGGCGCCGGTCTGTTAGTTTTTTCTGGAATAACATTAGGGAAATCCATAAAATGTCTAAAATTATGAATATGTCCCCCAGGTATGATGCTACTCTTTCTTGTTAATTTTAGCTTTTTGATCAAAAATTCCAACATTTCGGCATTCATCTCTTTTTCATACACAAATCGAACAGGCTTGCCTTTTCTTCTGTTTTTTATCCCTTTAGATATCTTGTCTATAAAGTTCATACCCACTTCTTGATCCAAATCTATCTCAGCATCCTTGGTTATTTTAAAAATATGCGCTTCGTACTGGTTAAATTTAAAATGTGAAAATATTATTGGCAGGTTAAACTTGATCAGGTCTTCTAATAAAATAATGGAAGTAGTTCCTGCTTTAGAAGGCAAAATAATAAACCTACCCACAGATCTTGAGGGGACTTCGATTAAAGAAAACTTTTCATTGTAAGCATCATTTTTATTACCCATCACAATTGCCAAATACAAGCTTTTATCTCTTAAATAGGGCAATTCTGAAAGATTATCAATCATTAGAGGAATGATATAATGTCTTACTTCCTCGTCAAAATACTTTTTTACAAATTCTTTTTGCTCAACATTTAGCTTTTTATCATCAATAATCTGAATGTTCTTTTCTTTCAGTTCCTTACTAATATTGTTCCAAATTCTATTGAACTCGTTTTGTTGTTTTAATACTACTCTTTGAATATCATCAAGAATTACTTGAGGGCTATCAATTAAGTCATACGCTAGCTTGTTCTTTTTATCGGCTAATTCTGACATTCTTTTTAAGGTTGCTACCCTTACTCTAAAGAATTCATCTAGATTATTGGAGAAAATGCCTAAAAATCTTATTCTTTCTTTTAAAGGCACTGTTAAGTCATTGGCTTCTTGAAGTACTCTTGCGTTAAAGCTTAACCAGCTTATGTCCCTAGGTATGAATTTTGATTTCATAAAATTCCTTTAATATAATAGCGAAATTATTGAATATCAAGGTACTCTATATTTAAGTAATACTTAATTAATAATTTCTTAATGTACTGGTAATATGTTGATCATACAAAATAGCGTTTTTTACAAAAACTACCTCGAATGAACAAAAGACCAATGGAAATTAGTGTCTTAAGTGATATCCATCTTGGAACCTTTGGATGCCATGCAAAAGAAGTGCTAAATTACTTAAGAAGTATCGAGCCTAAAACATTGATTTTAAATGGCGACATAATTGATATCTGGCAGTTTAGTAAGCGATTTTTTCCTGCAAGTCATATGGCTGTAATTAAAGAAATTTTTAATATGGCCAGCAAGGGTACTAAAGTGATTTATATCACAGGCAATCATGATGAGGCCTTAAGAAAATATGCAGATTTTGAAATGGGCAATATTCTATTAACAGATAAGATTGTGTTTGAAATAAATGGTGAGAAAAACTGGGTATTTCACGGAGACGTTTTTGATAGAACAACAAAGGGAAGTGCTAAAATCTTAGCCAAATTAGGTGGATATGGGTATGATTTATTGATACTATTAAATAGTTTATCTAACTGGATTAGAAAATTGATGGGTAAGGATAAACTTAGCTTTAGTAAGAAAGTAAAAAATAGTGTAAAAAAAGCAGTGTCTTGGATTGGCAATTTTGAACAAACTGCAGCTGAGTTAGCAATTGCGAATAATTATCAATATGTAATTTGTGGACATATACATCAGCCACAACATAGACTGGTTACAACTGATAAAGGCTCTGTAACTTATTTAAATAGTGGAGATTGGATTGAAAACCTTACTTCATTAGAATATTATGAAAGTGCATGGAGATTATATCAATATGATCCAAAGCAATTTGAACATGTTTCTTCAGAGAAAATTAAAATTGTGCATTTGAATAATGAATTGAATGTATTAACAGACGCTGTTGCATTTCAGGTATCATTCTAATGAAAATTTTATACGCAATACAAGGTACTGGTAATGGCCATATTAGTAGGGCAAAACAATTATATCCGCATTTAAAAAAATATGGCGAGGTAGATTTTTTCTTAAGTGGTTCAAACGCTCAATTAAATACCAATTTGCCTATTAAATATAGAAGCAATGGATTAAGTTTATTCTATAAGCATTCTGGTGGGTTAGATTATAAAAAAATGATTAAATCATTTTCTTTCAAAATTTTCAAGGAGGCTAAGAATTTACCTGTTGAAAATTATGATTTAGTTATAAATGATTTTGAATTTGTTACTTCTTTAGCGTGTTCGTTTAAGAAAGTTCCTTCTATACATTTTGGTCATCAAGCAAGTTTTCAAAGTAATAAAACACCTAGGGCCAAAAGCTTTAATCCCTTAGGTAATTGGATTTTGAGCCATTTTGTAAAAGCTAATAAATTTATTGGGTTGCACTTTGACGCTTTTGATGAAAATGTCTTCCAGCCAATCATCAAAGAAGAGGTAGTAGAAGCTATTCCTATAAACGATGGTCATATAACTGTTTACCTGCCACAATATTCTATTGAGTTCTTAGAACCTTATTTATTGGGACAACCAGAATTTCATTTTGAAGTATTTACCAAAGAAGTGAGTCAAATTACTTGTAAAAAAAATATTTGTTATTTCCCAATTAATGATGCTACATTTAGCCATAGCATGATTAGGTGTTATGGTATAATTACTGCTGGTGGATTTGAAACACCTGCAGAAGCCATGTATTTAAATAAAAAAGTAATGAGTATTCCCATATTGAATCATTTTGAACAAGAATGTAATGCAATGGCTTTAAAAAACATGGGGGTAATGGTACTTAAGCATATTGATCATTCTTTTGCTACAAATTTTCAGAATTGGGTTCATGACACCAAATCAATTCAGTTACACCTGAAATATACTACCTCAGAAATGGTAGATATCTTAATTAAAAAAGCATTAAATTAAACTTATGTATATCATTTTAGACCAAGAAGGAAAAAAAATTGCTCATATAAATAATATGATCATTTTAGATGCAGCGCAAGAAAATGTGCTTGGTATTTTAATTGGGGATTGTTTTTTTGGGAAAAGTACCAAAGTGGTTGGTAAAATATTCAATTCAACTGCTTATTTAGTAAATGGCGAGTTAGTTGGCAGGGTTGAAAGAAATAAAGATCAAAAAATAGTAAGTATCAAGAAAGCTCAATTACTTGAAGCTTGGGATATCTTAGCCAGTACAAAAGAGCACACTTGTGAGTGGATCAAGGAATCCAAGAAATGGTCCAAAAAATCTCTAGTAGAACATTTAGCTTAGATTTAATTAATTTAAAAAGCCCTCTGAAAATTTCAAAGGGCTTTTTTTAAAACAAGTTAATTATGCATTAAAGGCTTCCACAACGCCTTTATGTAAAATTTTACCTGCTCTAATATTTAATCCTTTTGCTAAAGCTGGATTTTCCGCTGTTGCCATTTCCCATCCTTTATTAGCAATAGCAATTGCATATGGTATTGTTGCTTGAGTTAAAGCCCTAGTGCTAGTTTGAGGAGCTGCGCCTGGCATATTTGCAACACAGTAATGTATAACGTCATCAATTACAAATACTGGATTTTCGTGTGTTGTTGGTTTACATGTTTCGATACATCCACCTTGGTCTACTGCCACATCCACAATTACAGAACCTGCTTCCATTAATTTTAAATCTTCTTTCTTCACTAAGTGAGGAGCTTTTGCGCCATGTAATAAAACTGCACCAATTAGTAAGTCTGTTGTTGGTAATTTTTCTTTAATTGCTAATATTGTAGAATATTGTGTTACCACATTCGCCGGCATCACATCTGACAAATACCTTAATCTTGCCAAGTTAGTATCCATTATTGTTACATTAGCACCCAATCCAGCAGCCATTTTTGCAGCCTGTGTTCCTACTATACCTCCACCTATTACCAAAACTTCTGCCGGCTTAACACCAGGTACACCACCTAATAATTTTCCTTTTCCTCCAAATGGTTTTCCTAAATAATATGCACCTACATTAATAGCCATTCTTCCTGCTACTTCAGACATTGGTACTAATAATGGTAAAGATCCATCTGCTAATTCTACAGTCTCATAAGCAATACAAACTGCATGAGTTTTCATCATAGCTTCAGTTAATTCCTTTGATGCAGCAAAGTGAAAATAAGTAAATAATATTTGACCAGATTTAATCAATTCATATTCTGCAGCTAATGGCTCTTTTACTTTTACAATCATCTCTGCTATATCGTACACTTCTTTAGCAGTTGATAAAATAGTAGCACCAACGGCAGTATAAGCTTCATCAGAAAAGCTTGAACCAGCACCTGCCTGAGTTTCTATATATACTGAATGGCCATTTCTCACTAAAGCATCCACACCTTCTGGAGTTAGACCAACTCTATACTCTTGAATCTTAATTTCTTTTGGGCAACCTATTATCATAATTTTTGATTTATTTCTGTACAAAATTGGTTCAAAAGAAAATATTTTTATCATTTGATAAATAATCAGTAAAATTTTCTAATAATTTATCAAATAATGGAAATTATCAGTAATTTAGAGTGCAAATCTCTACAATAACAGAAAATATTTCTTTCCTTAATTATAGTTTATGCAATTAGACCAAACCGATAAGTCCATTTTGCGCATTTTGCAAAAAGACGCGTTAGCCAAATTAAAAGATATCAGCACTAGTGTAAATCTTTCTGTAAGTCCAACTCATGATCGTATTAAAAGAATGGAGGGGGATGGAGTAATACAAAAATATGTTGCTTTAATTGATCGAAAAAAAATCGAATTAGGCATGGTTGTTTTTTGCCATGTAACATTAGACAAGCAAACAAAAAATAATTTCGCCGAATTTGAGCAAACCATTTTACAGTTCGATGAAGTGGTTTCTTGTAGTTTGGTTTCAGGTAGTTTTGATTATTATTTAAAAGTGGTTTCAAAAGATGTAGAAACCTATAATAAATTTTATCAAGAGAAATTAGCTGTACTGCCCATGGTGGCGCATATTAATAGCTTATTTGTTATGGATGAAATTAAGACAACCACTTCATTACCTCTTTAAGCAATCTCTTTATTAATATAGATTTCCTTAACACTTTAAATTAAACATTCATGTACAATATTTCTTATTTCAAAGCAAATAATCAAGAAGAAATTCTAGCATTTATGCATGCTAATCCATTTGTAACTATTTGTGGAGTGGATGCAAATGGATTGCCGGTTGCTACACATATCCCTATTTTAATTAAACAAGAAGCTGATAAAATTATTTTAAGCGGACATATCATGCGCAAGCAGGATCATGCCAATGCATTTGAAATTAACAATAATGTATTAGTAATATTTTCTGCTCCTTCGGCCTTTGTAAGTGCGAGTTGGTATACAACAAAAAATATGGGCAGTACATGGAATTATCAAACAGTGCATGCGCGCGGCAAATTAGACATCAAGGACAAAGCGCATTTACGCCAATTACTAACCAACCTAACTTTGCATTTTGAAAAAGATTCAGAATCACCCACTCAAGTAAAAAACTTATCAGAGGAGTACATGCAACAAAACATGAAAGCCATATATTCCTTTGATATTGTGGTTCAGGACTTACAACATGTTTTCAAATTAAGCCAAAACAGAGACGAGACTTCTCATACAAATATTCAAAACGAATTAAGCAAGGGTGATGCTGCTTGTAAGTATATGGCTGCCGCAATGAATCGAAAGTAATTTAATTACTTTTTTGATGGCTCAATTAAATCCCAAAGATTCCCGTACAAATCTTTAAATACGGCTACTGTTCCGTATTCTTCTACATGTGGAGCGATTGTAAATTCTACTCCTTTAGAAGTGTAATTATTAAAATCTCTGTAAAAATCATCTGTATATAAAAATAAAAATACTCTTCCTCCAGTTTGGTAACCAATATGTTTTTCTTGTTCTGGTGTGGCTGCTTTTGCTAATAACAACATACAGCCATTGTCTGCTCCATTAGGCTGAATCATCACCCATCTTTTGGTTTCAGATAAAACAGTATCTTCTATTAATTTAAATCCTAGTGTATTTGTATAGTAAGTAATTGCCTCGTCATAATCTCTTACAACAACAGCTATATGTGCTAGGTTTTGTTTCATGTATCAAATGTACAAATATTTAAAAGCTTTGTTTATCTTCATTTAAGTTTAATACTAATTTATGGCATTTACTAAGCAGCTAATTTTTGATTTAGGCAATGTATTGTACGATATTGATTTTACAAAAATGTACAAGGCTTTTGATGAATTAGGAGTGCCTAATTTTGAAAACCATTTTACCTTGAATAAATCAGATCAAATATTCTTTGATTTAGAAAAAGGTTTTATTAACCAAGAGGAGTTCTGCAATGGCTTTAATGCTTTGTATAAACTATCATTAAGCCATCATCAAATTATTGACGCCTGGAATTCCTTATTAGTTGGTTATAGAAAAGAAAGCATTGAATGGGTGAAGGAGCATAATGGGCAATTTGACACATTTTTGTATTCCAATACTAATCAGATTCATTATGACTATTTCATTCCTCAGTTTAGCAGGGAAATAGGTGGGAATTTCGAAAATCTCTTTAAAACACCCTATTATTCGCATAAAATGGGTCAAAGAAAGCCAGATCCGGCCTCTTTTCAGTTTATTTTGGACAAAGAGGGTTTAAAAGCTGAAGAAACCTTGTTTATTGACGACAACGAACCCAATATTCAAGCAGCTGCTTCCGTAGGCCTAGAAGTATTGTTTTTGAAACCTGGAATGAGGGTAGAAAAGGACTTGGTGATTTACTAGCTATTTTTTCTTAACTTCTTCAAAATCAATGTATTCTGCTTCTTCAGTCTCCACTTTTGGCTTATTTGCCTGGGTCTGTTGTTGATTAAAATGGGCATTTTGCTGCTCCTGTGCTTTTTTAGCTGCAGCCTGCATTTGCTCCATATTTTGGCGAACTGATTTTACTCCTTTGCTGACTGGTACCACTATCTCAAAGATTACTTTATATAAGAAATAGATCAGCAATCCATATAATAACATCTTCATCATGACACAAAAATACGGCTATAGGCAATATTATTGGGTTATTTCATCCCGTTTTATTACCTTTGTTCAAGAATAAGCAGAGAATTGAAGGGAACGAAGTCGTTCCCTTCTTCTTTTTTAAACATGGAAGTAAACGACTTAAAAGCAAGGGTACTGGAAATGATGGAATCTCTATTAGCAGAGGAGCCGGACTATTTCTTAGTATATATTAAAGTAAAGCCAGGGCATATTATTAAAGTATTCCTGGACGGAGATAATGGATTGCCTATTCAAAAATGCATCTATTTTAACCGAAAATTATACAAAGCTATTGAAGAAGCAGCTTGGTTCCCTGAAGGTGATTTTGCATTGGAAGTTTCTTCTCCAGGTGTAGATGAACCATTATTACTTACAAGACAGTACACTAAAAATATTGGTAGAAAAGTGGCTGTTACTTTAAACGATGAAACCATTAAAGAAGGATTTTTGACCACTGTTGCAGAAAACGATATTATTATAGACTTTACAGAAGGAAAGGGAAAGAAAGCAGTGACCCAACAATTATTAATACCATTCGAGAATATTAAATCAACTATAGTTCAAATTCAATTTTAACAAATCATCAAGCAAATGGCTTGAAAAAAAATTATGTTATGGCAAGTATAAATTTGATTGAAGCGTTCCAAGAGTTTAAAGACGCAGAAAGCATAGATCGTCCTACGATGATGAAAGTTGTAGAGGATGTATTTAAAACCTTATTAAGAAAAAAATATGGTAGCGATGAGAATTTTGATGTTATCGTTAACGCTGAAAAAGGTGACTTGGAAATTATCCGTCGTCGTGAAATCAGACCAGATGATGATGTAGATAATCCATTAGCAGAAGTGTCTTACTCTGATGCAATCAAGATAGAGCCTGACTTTGAGATAGGTGAGGAATTATTAGAAGAGGTAAATATTTATGATTTTGGACGTCGTGCTATTTTGGCTGCAAAGCAAACTTTAGCATCTCGTATCAACGATTTAAAGAAAAATGCTTTAGTTAAAAAATACTCTGATAGAATTGGCGAAATTATCAATGCTGAAATCTACCAAGTATGGAAGAAAGAAGTATTGTTATTAGATGAAGAAGGTAATGAATTAATATTACCAAAGACTGAACAAATTCCTCAAGACTTCTTTAAGAAGGGAGAAAATATTAGAGCAGTAATTGCTAGAGTGGATATGAAAAATAATTCACCAGTAATTATTTTGTCTAGAACTAATCCATTGTTCTTGGCTAAATTATTAGAAATTGAAGTACCAGAAATTTTTGATGGTTTAATCACCATTAAGAAAATTGTTCGTGAACCAGGTGAGCGTGCTAAAGTGGCTGTTGAATCTTTCGATGATCGTATTGATCCAGTGGGTGCTTGTGTGGGTATGAAAGGTTCTCGTATTCATGGTATTGTTAGAGAATTAAAAAATGAAAATATTGATGTAATTAATTTTACTACCAACACTCAATTATTAATTCAACGTTCTTTAACGCCTGCTAAAATTAGCTTTATGAATATCAATTCAGACACTAAACGTGCTGAAGTGTATTTACAAGCAGATCAGGTTTCTTTGGCAATTGGTCGTAGAGGGGTGAATATCAAATTAGCTTCTGAATTAACTGGCTACGAATTAGATGTATACAGAGAAGACCAAGAAGTATTAGAAGAGTTTGATATTGATATGGACGAGTTTACAGATGAAATTGAAGCTTGGGTAATTGACGAGTTCAAGCGTGTGGGTTGCGATACAGGAAGAAGTGTATTAAAATTAAGCGCTGAAGAATTAGAAAGAAGAACAGACTTAGAAAAAGAAACGATTGAAGAAGTTCGTCGAATCTTACAAGAAGAGTTTGACAAAGGTGAATAGCCTTTGAAATAGAAGTATATTTGTATTAGGTTACTAGTTCCGTCAAATCGGGACAAAAAACAATAGAATGTCAGAATTGAAACTACCAAGACTGTTAGCAGCTGCTAAAGAATTTAATATCGGTCAAGATACCTTGATTGAATTCTTGGGTAAAAAGGGTTTTCCTAAGGATGACCTTAAGCCAACAGCTAAATTAACTGAAGATCAGTATTATGCTTTGCAAGCAGAATTCCAAAGTGATAAGGTTGCAAAGAATAAGGCAGACCATGTAGAGTTACCTAAGGGTGCTGCTGCAGATAAAAAAGCTGCTCCTGTAACTGAAACAGCAAAGTCTGTAAAAGAAATAAAAGCTGCAGTAAAAGAAGAAGCCCCTAAAGCTAAAGCAGCTAAAGTTGTAGAAGAGCCAGCTCAAGCTGTTGAATCTGTGAAAATCGACGCTCCAGAAATGGAAGCGCCTAAAGTGGTGAATAAAATAGATTTATCATTAATTGATTCTTCTACTAGACCAAAAAAATCTGCCAAGAAAACTTCAGAGCCAGCTCCAGAAACACCCAAAGTTGAAGAGCCAGCAAAGCCTGCTAAAAAAGCGGCAACTAAAAAAGCGGAACCCGCTGCACCAATAGATCATTCTATTGCTCCAGAAAATGTGCATGGAGAAATTACTAATATCCAAGCAGATAAATTAACTGGTCCAACAATTCTTGGAAAAATTGATTTACCAATTAATAGTGATACCCGTCCTAAGCCATTAAGCCAAGAAGAAAAGCGTGTTCGTAAACGTATTCCTGTTCAAGGTGGTGGCAATCGTCCACAAGCTGGTGGTACAGGTGCTCCACAACAAGGTGGAGGCTATCAAGGCAATCGTCCACAAGGTGGTGGAGGTTATCAAGGTAACCGTCCACAAGGAGGAGGCTATCAAGGCAATCGTCCAAATAATAATAGACCAGGTCAAGCTGGTGGTGGTAGAAGAAATGCTCCACAAACAGCTGAACAAAAAGAAATCGATCAAAAAGCAATTCAAGATAAGATCAAGGAAACACAAGCTAAATTATCCGGTCAAGGTGGTCGTGGTAAGAGCATGAAATCCAAATATCGTCGTCAAAGAAGAGAAGAAGCTGCAGAAAACGAAAACAACGAACAAAGAGAAGATAACAAATTACAAGTTACAGAATTTGTTACTGTAAGTGAATTGTCAAGTTTGATGGATGTAAGTTTTGCAGATATTATTAGTAAGTGTATGAACTTGGGTATCATGGTATCCATTAACCAACGTTTAGATGCTGAGGTAATTGAATTAGTTGCAAGTGAATTTGGATTCGAAGTAGAATTCGTAGGATTAGAAGAAGCAGAAGAAATGGATGAGGAAGAAGAAGCAGAAGATCAAGCGAATTTAGTAGAACGTCCTCCAATTGTTACTATCATGGGTCACGTGGATCACGGTAAAACATCTTTACTGGATTATATTCGTAATGCGAATGTAGTTGCAGGTGAGGCCGGTGGTATCACACAACATATTGGTGCGTATGAAGTAACCTTGCCAAATGGTAAAGCAATTACCTTCTTGGATACTCCAGGTCACGAAGCCTTTACTGCAATGCGTGCTCGTGGTGCTAAAGTAACAGATATTGCTATTATAGTAGTTGCTGCTGATGACGCAGTAATGCCTCAAACAAAAGAGGCCATCAGTCACTCACAAGCGGCGAATGTACCGATGATTTTTGCAGTGAACAAGATTGATAAAGACGGCGCTAATCCTCAAAAGATTTACGAGCAGTTATCTCAAATGAATATCTTGGTAGAAGCTTGGGGTGGTAAATTCCAAAACCAAGAACTATCTGCTAAGCAAGGTTTAAATGTAGATTCTTTATTAGAAAAAGTATTATTAGAATCTGAAATTTTAGATTTAAAAGCTAATCCAAATAGAGAAGGTACTGGAACAATTATTGAAGCTTCTTTAGATAAAGGACGTGGATATGTTGCAACAATATTGGTACAAAACGGAACATTACGTCAAGGAGATTTGATTTTATCGGGACAGTTCTATGGTCGTGTAAAAGCCATGTTCAATGAGCGTAACCAAAGAATTGAAGTAGCTCCTCCTTCAACACCGGTAGTTATTTTAGGCTTGAATGGTGCACCACAAGCGGGTGAGAAATTCAAAGTATATGATGACGAAGCTGAAGCAAAAGAATTAGCCACTAAGCGTGCTCAATTATTAAGAGAGCAAGGTTTAAGAACTAGAAAACATATTACATTAGACGAGATTGGTCGTCGTTTGGCATTAGGTAATTTTAAAGAATTAAACATCATCATCAAAGGTGACGTGGATGGCTCTGTGGAGGCATTGAGTGACTCTTTACAAAAATTATCTACCGAAGAGATTGCTATTAGAGTAGTATTGAAAGGTGTGGGTCAGATTTCTGAATCTGATGTATTACTTTCTGCTGCATCTGATGCTATTATCATTGGATTTAACGTTCGTCCAAGTATGCAAGCAAGTCGCTTAGCAGAAACAGAAGGAGTTGAAATTAAAATGTATTCTATTATCTATAACGCCATTGACGAAATTAAAAGCGCGATGGAAGGTATGTTGGAACCAAAAATTCAAGAGAAGATTGTTGCCAATGTAGAAGTAAGAGAAGTGTACAAATTTGATAAAGCAACTGTTGCCGGATGTTATGTATTAGATGGCAAATTAAGCAGAAATAGCAAGATTCGTATTATTCGTGACGGTATTGTTGAATTCCCAAGAGGGGAAGGACAAGCTGCTGAATTAGGAAGCTTAAAGCGTTTTAAGGACGATGTTAAAGATGTTGTTTCAAATATGGAATGCGGTTTGACTATCAAAAACTTTATAGACTTAAAGCCAGGTGATATCGTAGAGGCATTTGAGGAAGAAGAAGTAAAACGTACTTTATAATAAAATTAAGAAATAGCACTTGGGATAAACGCTCAGGTGCTTTTACTTTGTATACTAATTTAAATTGAATGAAATTACATAGAGTTGTTTTAAGCATTTTGTTTCTAACTACAGTAGTTATTGGACAAGCACAGGTAAAAAAAGTGGTTGCGGATAAAATTATAGGCGCAGTAGGAGATAAATATATTTTAAAGTCAGACATAGATAATGCTATTGCCGATTATAAAAGACAGGCGCAAGGACAAGAAGGCGCGATCATACCAACTGTTTGCCAAGTTTTAGAAGGCCAATTAATAAGAAAGGCATTGGTTTTACAATCAGAAAAAGACTCATTAGTGGTTACTGATGAGGAAGTGGAGAATATGATTGATACAAAAATCAGAAGATTTATTGCAGAGTTTGGTTCTAAAGAAGCTTTGGAAGAAATTGCTGGCAAATCTATTTTTCAGTTAAAAGATGATTTCCGTACACCAATTAAAGAACAAAAATTGGCGCAGGATATGCAAGAGAAAATTGTTGAAAAGATAAAAATCACTCCAAATGAAGTAAGATTTTTCTACAATAAAATTCCAGTTGATAGTTTGCCATTATACGAAAGTGAAGTATCTATTGCTCAAATCATTATTCATCCAAAAGCGAATCGTGATATTGAAGAATATGTAATAAGTCAATTATTAGGTTATAGAAAACAAGTTGAAGCGGGTATTAATACTTTTGATCAGTTGGTTAAATTGTACTCAGAAGATCCAGGTGCGAAAGAAAATCTAGGACAGTATAATTTAAATAGAAACGAAAGAAATTTCGATCCCGCTTTTATGGCTGGATCTTTTAGATTAAAAGACGGACAAATTTCAGCACCTATCAAATCTAAATTTGGCTATCATTTAATCCAACTTATTTCTAGATCTGGCGATGATGCAGTAGTAAAGCATATCTTAAGAATCCCACCTATTACTAATGACGAAATTAATGATACTAAGCATTTATTAGATAGTCTTAAAAAAGAAGTACTTGCTGGTAAATTAATTTTTGGGGAAGCAGTTAATAAGTATAGTGATGATGAGGGAAGTAAATTTAGCGGCGGTTCAATTACTGGCAATGATGGTTCTGCTTATGTAAATTTAGATCAGTTAGACAAGGATATGATTATGGTGGTGAAGAATATGAAACCAGGTGAAATTTCTGAACCACAAGTTTATGTAGACGAAAGAGGCAGAAAAACAGTTCGTCTAATTTATTTTAAAGAACGTAGTGCGCCACATAAAGAAAACTTGAAAGAAGATTATAATAGAGTATCTGTTCGTGCATTAGAAGAAAAGAAGGCAAAAGCTATGGAAACATGGTTTAAAGAACATATCAATAACTATTATATTTATTTAGATCCAGAATACAATGCTTGTAAAGAGTTGACAGACTGGAATAAAGTTGCTAATAATATTATTAAGGTTAATTAAGAATTACTTCAATGAGTGATGAGATTAAACATGAATGTGGACTTGCTTATATTAGATTACGTAAACCACTTTCCTACTACCTTCAATCCAAAGGTACAGTTACCTATGGTCTTAATAAATTGTACTTGCTTATGGAAAAGCAACACAATAGAGGACAAGATGGGGCAGGATTAGCAACACTCAAATTAAATATAGAACCAGGTAATCCGTTTTTATACAGATTAAGAAGCAATGCGCCACAACCCATTGCAGATTTATTTTACAAGATTGGCTTAGAAATACAAGAATTAGAAAAATTCCAACCAGATATAGCTAAGCATCCGGGTTTAATGAAAGGTCATTTACCTTTTATGGGTGAGATTTTATTAGGACATTTAAGGTATGGCACACAAGGAAAGAATAATGTGGAATTTTGCCACCCTTTCATCAAAAGAAATCTAGTACCAGGAAAAAATATTGCACTAGCAGGTAATTTCAATCTAGTGAATACAGATGAGCTGTTTCAGAAAATTAATTTCGAACCGGGTCCATTTGAAAAACAAAGTGATTTAGCTGCAATGATGGAAGTGATTCACCATTTTTTGGTTGAAGAAGAATCTTTACATCCAAATGCACCTAATTTGGTGAATGTATTAAAAAAAGCTGCTCCATTATTTGACGGTGGTTTTACCATTGGAGGATTAATTGGTAACGGATATAGTTTTATAATGCGCGATGCCAATGGTATACGCCCAGCTTATTATTATATAGATGGCGAAGTGATTGTGGCAGCAAGTGAAAGAGCTGCAATTAGAACTACATTCAATGTAGGTGAAAATGAAGTATTGGAATTAATGCCAGGATCTGCACTCATTGTAGACGACGCAGGTAATTATACTATCGAACAAATTTTAGAACCAAAAGAGCGTCGTGCATGTTCTTTTGAAAGAATTTATTTTTCTAGAGGTAGTGATGAGAAAATTTATCGTGAAAGAATAGCGCTAGGAAACCATTTGAGCAAAATTGTTTTGGATAGAATTGAAAAAGATTTAAAAAACACTATTTTTTCCTATATACCTAATACTGCTGAAGTGGCTTTTTATGGCTTAGTAAAAGGTATGGAGTCTTATTTGAATAAAATTAAGGTTGAAAGAATTTTAAGCTGGGGAAAAGATATTGATGAGGAGAAATTGGAACAAATGGTGAATCGAAAAATTAGACAAGAAAAGATTGCCATTAAGGATGTTAAATTAAGAACCTTTATTACAGAAGATGCTAATAGAAATGAGATGGTACAACATGTGTACGATATCACTTATGGTACTGTAAGAAAAGATGAAGATACATTGGTAGTCATTGATGATAGTATTGTTAGAGGTACTACTTTAAAAGAAAGTATTATCAGAATGCTTTCGAGATTAGGTCCCAAAAAGATTATTGTAGTGTCTTCTGCACCACAAATTAGATACCCAGATTGTTATGGTATAGATATGAGTAAGATGGGAGATTTTATTGCTTTCAAAGCTGCTATGGCTTTATTGGAAGAAAGAGGCATGAAAAATATTATTGACGAAACCTATAAGAAAATTAAATCATTGGATGCTGCTGGAGAATTACATACTGAGAACGTAGTTAAAGAGATTTATAATTCATTTAGCCCAGAAGAAATTTCAGATAAAATTGCACAATTGATAACACCATCTAATGTGAATATTCCGGTAGAAGTAATTTATCAAACTGTGGAAGATTTACACGAGTGTTGTCCAACCAATACAGGTGATTGGTATTTCACAGGAGATTACCCAACCCCGGGTGGCAATAGAGTTTGTAATAAAGCATTCCTCAACTATATTGAAGGAGTGAATGTGAGAGGATATTAATAAATAAGGACTTAGATCTTATAGCAAATAGCATTGATATTCATTCCTGCTCCAACAGATGCAAATATGACAATATCGCCTTTGTTTAATTGGTGTTCTTTGTAAAAACCATGTTTTACTCTATCGTATAAAGTGGGAATAGTTGCCACTGAGCTATTGCCTAATTCGTGAATACTCATTGGCATAATATCTTTAGGTATTTCTTTAATGCCATATAATTTGAATAATGCCTTTATAAATCCTTCATCCATTTTTTCATTAGCCTGATGCAAGAAGAATTTTTTCACATCATGTATATCAACGCCAGCCTTTTCAATACATTCTTTCATGGCAATGGGTACGTTTTTAATAGCGTACTCGTATACCTTTCTTCCCTTCATCTTAATATATCTTGTAGCTTCTTCTCCTTCTGGATGGTAAGATTTCCCTAGGTATAAAAAATAGGTTTCATCTTCACAGTGGCTTTGCACGCTACTTGCTAGAATTCCGGTACCTGATTTATCCGAATGCTCTACAATACATGCACCAGCGCCATCACTAAAAATCATACTATCTCTATCGTGCTCATCTACAACCCTACTTAATGTCTCTGCTCCAATGACAAGGCATTTCTTTGCCATGCCCGATTTTATGAATGCATCTGCTTGTATTACGCCTTGTATCCAACCAGGACAGCCAAATAAAATATCATAAGCCACACATGCAGGATTTTTAATACCTAATTGATTTTTTACCCTTGAAGCAATGGCAGGAATAGCGTCAGTTTGTATTGTGCCTGCAAGTACGTTACCGAAATTATGTGCTACTATAATTTGATCAATAGTTTCTGGATCGATACCTGCATCTTTTATGGCTAATACTGCAGCTTTAGTGGCCATCTCAGATGTATTTTCGTTACTGTCCGCGTATCTTCTTTCTGCAATACCAGTTATATCTTTAAACTTTTCTACTATCTCTTCAGTAGGTGTTGTAATTAATTCGCCATTCTCAGCGTAAAAACTATTTTTTACAAAAGATTGGTTGGTTTTAACGACAGATGGTATATAACTACCTGTGCCGGTTATGATAGTAGACATTGGCTGGGGGTTAAATGTATTGATCGCCTTTATTTCTTTTAACTTCGGCTACATATTCTTTAATAGATTGTTCTTTCTCTTTACTACAAATAAGTAATACGTCTTTGGTATCTACTACAATAAAATCGTCTAAACCTTGTACTACTACCAATTTATCTTTTGGTGCATTAATCATACATTTTGTAGCATCAATTACCACTACATTGTTAGATGCTACTGCGTTACCCAAATAATCTTTCTCTATATTTTCGTAAGCACTATTCCATGTACCTAAATCACTCCATCCAAAACTAGAAGGAATTACGTATACATTATCTGCTTTTTCCATAATGGCAATATCAATAGAGATATTTACACACTGAGGATAAATTTTTGCAATGGCTTGTTGTTCGTCGACTGTATTGAATAATGCTTTTTGTTGATCAAACAATTCAAACATTTCTGGTTGATGTTTTTCAAAAGCAGCTAATATGGAAGAAGTCTTCCATGCAAAAATACCTGCGTTCCATAAAAAGTCTCCGCTAGCAATGAATGTTTTAGCAATCTCTAAATCTGGTTTTTCGGTAAATGTTTTTACTTTATATACACCGTTAGCTACTTCGTGGCCTTCGTATTGAATATATCCATATCCTGTATTTGGATGAGTTGGCTTTATTCCTAATGTTACCAAAGACTTAATATTTTCTACAAAATCTAATGCTTGTAAGGCAGTTTGTTGAAATGCTTCTTCTTCTAAAATCAAGTGATCACTTGGCGCAACAACAAATACCGCATCTGGGTCTAACTGCGCTAACTTAAAAGAAATATAAGCAATACAAGGGGCAGTATTTTTTCTACTTGGCTCTGCTAAAATATTTTTTATAGGCAGTTTGGGTAATTGTTCTTTTACAATTTCTACGTACTCTTCAGAGGTTACAATAAAAATATTTTCTTCAGGAATAAATTTCGCATAACGATCATAAGTCCATTGCACTAAAGTTTTTCCTGTATTTAAAACGTCTAAAAATTGTTTTGGATAAGCTGTTCTACTCATTGGCCAAAACCTACTTCCTATCCCTCCAGCCATAATGGCTACATAATGATGCTTATTACTCATGTACGTTAAAATTTATATAATCCCTTCTCTCATTAAGTCGTGAATATGTATGATGCCTTTGTATATTTCTTTATTAGCAACAATTATTTGACTGATATCTTTTTGCTCCATTAATTTAGCTGCTTCTATCGCTAAAGTATCAGCGCTGATGGTAATTGGATTACTATGATAAATATCGGAAGCAGTTAAATTTTGAAACTGATCATGGGTCTCTAGCATTCTTCTAATATCACCATCGGTTATGATACCTAAGACTTTTTTATTCGTATCTATAACTGCTGTAGCGCCTAATCTATTTTTAGAAATGGTAGTAATTACTTCTTTCAAACTAGTTGCTAGACCAACTGAAGGTTGTTGGTTTGCTTCTGCTATCATTCCAGCTGTTAATGTCAATTGCTTACCTAGATTACCACCTGGATGGTATCTTGCGAAATCCTTTGCTTGAAAACCTCTTAGTTGCATTAATGCAATAGCTATTAAATCACCCATCACCATTTGTGCTGTGGTGGAAGAGGTAGGTGCTAAGTTATTGATACAAGCTTCTTGATGTACTGTTGTATTGACAATAAACTTTCCAGCTTTAGCCAAGTAGCTATTCATATTACCCACCATCGAGATTATTGGATTGCCAAAATATTGAATAAGCTGCACTAAATTTTTGATCTCGGGACTTTCTCCGCTTTTGCTAATAATCATCACAATATCATCCGAGCTTATCATGCCTGAATCGCCATGTATAGCATCTGCTGCATGTAAATAAATGGCAGGTGTACCTGTAGAATTACAAGTGGCAACAATTTTTTGAGCAATGATGGCACTCTTGCCAATTCCGGTCACCACCAACTTACCCTTGGTTTGATAGATGGCTTCAACCGTCTTAGCAAAAAGAGGGTCTAAATAGGTTTCTAAAGCTTGCACTGCTTCGATTTCAACAGCTAAAGCCTTTCTCGCAATGGACAGGATAGTTTCTTTCATAGTTGCCCTGCAAAGTTAATGTTTCATGTACTTTTTAGCCTGTTTTTATGCATTCATTAAAAAAATAGGGTTTTTAATAAAAATATTCCCAAAGATTAAACAAAAGTCCAAGATTTTATGTTAACTTAATATACTCAAGTATTTCGTAAGATATTGATTTTAAGTTATTTATAAAATGGCATTTAGCAAGAAAGATATAAAAACGGCTCTACAGTCGCATTTCGGTTTCAGCGAATTCAAGGGAACCCAGGAAAAGGCCATCCTATCCTTATTGGGTGGCAAAGACACTTTTGTCATCATGCCAACAGGTGGTGGGAAGAGTTTGTGTTACCAATTACCAGCAATGATCTTGCCAGGTTGTGCGATTGTGGTCTCTCCATTAATCGCCTTAATGAAGAATCAGGTGGACTTAGTAAGAGGATATAGTGAAAAAGATGATGTGGCGCATTTTTTAAATTCAAGTTTAAATAAGGGTCAGATCAAAGAAGTAAAGGAAGATTTGTTAAGTGGTAAGACCAAATTATTATATGTTGCACCTGAAACATTGACTAAACAAGAGAACCTTGATTTTTTCAGTGATTTAAAAATTTCTTTTTTTGCTGTTGATGAAGCCCATTGTATCTCTGAATGGGGCCATGATTTTAGACCAGAATATAGAAGGCTAAAAGAAATGATGGAAGAAATAAATAGTGAAGTGCCCATTATTGCATTAACTGCTACTGCAACACCTAAAGTACAAAGTGATATAGTTAAAAACTTATCTCTAAGAAATCCGGAAGTGTTGATTTCTTCATTTAATAGAGCTAATCTTTATTATGAAGTACAACCAAAAATCAAAAAAGATTTAACTGTAAAAAGTATAGTAAAATATATAAGTGGTCATAAAGGTAAGAGTGGTATTATATATACTTTAAACAGAAAAACAACAGAAGAGTTAGCAGACTTATTGAAAGCGAATAATATAAAGGCTGTTGCCTATCATGCAGGATTGGATCAAAAGTTAAGAGCAGAAAGGCAAGACCAATTTTTGAACGAAGATGTTCAGGTAATAGTTGCTACCATTGCGTTTGGCATGGGTATTGATAAGCCAGATATTCGTTTTGTGATTCATTATAATATTCCAAAGTCTATTGAGAATTATTATCAAGAAACAGGTAGAGCCGGCAGAGATGGATTAGAGGGTAATTGTATTTTATATTATGCCCATCAGGATGTTACTAAGCTCGAACATTTTTTAAGAGATAAGCCTTTGAGTGAAAGAGAAGTTGGAGCTCAACTAATTAATGAGACTGTTGCTTTTGCAGAAAGTGGTGTATGTAGAAGAAAAAGCCTCTTGCATTATTTTGGAGAACAATGGGAAGATAAAAATTGTGGTAAATGCGATAACTGTTTACATCCAAAAGAATTGATTGAGTCAAAAACAGAATTAGTTCAATTACTAAAAGTGATTACTGCATTAAACGAGCAATTTGTGGCAGATTATGTGGTTCAAATAATCACTGGAAGCTTTACACCTCAAATTGGTTTATATAGACATGAAAAATTACCTGTATTCGGATTAGGTAAAGAAAAAGATAGCTTATTCTGGAATAGCTTAATTAGACAAGCAATGCTCGAAGGGATCATTGAAAAAGATATTGAAGAATATGGTTTATTGAAACTAACTAAGAAGGGAAATCAGTTTATAAAAAAACCAACTAGTTTTAAAATTGTATTAAATACGGTTTTTGAAGAAACCAATACTGAGGAAGATGATGATGGTGCAAGTGAACCTGTAGGGGTCACCGATGATGCTTTATTTGAAATGTTGAAAGATCTAAGACAAAAAGAGGCAAAGAAAATTGGGCTTCCTCCATTTGTTATTTTCTTAGAAACTTCTTTACAGGATATGGCCACTTTGTATCCAACCGATTTATCAGAATTAGAGCGTTGTCAAGGGGTAAGTAAAGGTAAGGCTATAAAGTATGGCAAGCCTTTTGTTAGCTTGATTGAAAAATATGTAGAGGAAAATAATATAGAAAAGCCAGACGATTTTGTAATGAAATCTGTTGCCAATAAAGCAAGTAATAAGATATACATTATTCAAAATGTCGATAAAAAAATTCCATTAGAAACTATTGCAAAAAACAAAGATTTAAGATTAGATGCATTATTAGAAGAAATGGAAACCATTGCAGCCAGTGGCACTAAATTAAATTTAGATTATGCTATTGATGAATGGCTGGACGAATATGATCAAGCAGATATATTAGAATATTTCAAGAATTGCGAAACCTCTTCTTTGGCTATTGCGCAAGAAGAACTTTCAGAAAATGATTATACTTGGGAGCAATTAAAAATTATGCGCATCAAATTCTTGAGCGTAGTTGGAAATTAATTACTGCTGTTAGATTTGAAATAGCTATTCACTCTATCCACTGCGTTCTGTCTTACACTTAAGTAATAGAAATTATAATCAGCAATATGGTAGTTACTTGTCTTGAATAAGAAACTACCCAAAAAGTGGGGCTTCTTGGTCCAAAGTATTCCATCATGATTTATTGCATCTGCTACTTTTGGTGTTATTTTATTGAACTGATATAAGACTGCACCTTTATTTAATTTTCTATCCACACTAGGGTCATTCTTACTCCAAGACAAAGGATTGGTAACAATTGAATTGAACTTTTCTTTTACAACAAAATCAGGAATATATCCTTCTTGATAAGTTCTCCATGCACAAATACAACCAGTTGCTTCTGGAGTTTCACATGCTTTTAATTGCACGTAATCACCTGGATCTATTGCCATACCAACTACATATGCTGCTACTAATTTTTTAGCTAAAGGCTTGTTGTCAAAAAATTCTTTTAATAGTCTTTTAGTATGCGTACTACCTTGACTATGTGAAGCAATAATAATTGGTCTTCCATAATTATAGTGTGCTAAATAATATTCAAATGCTGCTTTTACATCTTGATAAGCTAATTCAAATGCAGCTATAGCTTTCAAGGTATCTGCATAATTAATTGGCGAATATGATTTAATATGCGCTTGTCTATATCTTGGTGCATAGATTCTACCTGCCTGATTAAAAATACTAGCTTGATTTAGTATGCTTGAATAGTCTGTATATAAATTTAATTTTACATCTGCAAAAGAGGCATTCCATCCAGTAGGCTTGTTGGTATCAAGATAACTGGTTGGGTGTACAAAGAATACATCTACTTTATCTGATGGTTGATAGTCTTTACTAATAGGCCTTGGAAGACTATCACTTGGGTCTTTTTTGTCTGGATGTGCAGCCCAGTATTGCAATCGACTGTAATCAGGGATTAGATCCATTTTTTCAGTCTCATATAGAGGCTGAAGTTTCATGTATCCATTACTAGTACATTGACTGAAAAGTACAATAACAAAAAGGTATAATAGTTTGCGCATAGTTATGCAAAGTTATTACTATTAATGATTTAATTTTAGGGTAGATTTAAATTTTGAAATATTTAAGACATATATCATTTTTAAAAGCTGTGTTACAACATAGCTTAACAGCCTTTGGAGGCCCTCAGGCTGCTGTTGCATTAATGCAATATAGATTTGTTGAGCAAAGAAGAGATCTTAGTTCCGAAGAGTTGATAGAGTACAATGCCATTTGTCAATTATTGCCTGGGGCTTCCTCAACACAAACCATTGTGCTAGTGGGTTTTAAGAGAGGAGGAATTGTTTTAGCATTGCTTACATTATTGGTTTGGATGTTGCCTGCAATGATGATTATGACTTTATTGGCAATACTAGTTAGTCGTTTTTCTTGGGCTGGAGGTATTAAATCTTTGTCTTTATTACAACCCATGTCGATAGGGTTTATTATAAGTGCTGCCTTTTTATTATTTAAAAAATCAGTGAATAGTATAATAACTAAATGGATTTTTGCAATTAGCTCATTATTAACTTTTATTGGATTTAATACCCCTTGGACAATTCCCATTATAATTATTTTATCAGGAGTAGTAACCAATTTTAGTAATAAAAGAATCCCCGATGATGGCACTGCCCCAAAATCTATTCAATGGAGAGTGTTAGTGCTTTTTGTTGTCTTATTTATTGCTGCAGGTTTTTTATCAGAGCGCGCAACAAAGCAAAACTGGGAATCAAGAAAACTATTTAATTTATTTGAAAATAATTATCGTTTTGGGAGTATGGTTTTTGGAGGAGGCGATGTATTAATGCCCATCATGTATGAGCAATACGTTACAAGACCTCAATCGAAACGTATACAAAATAATAAAAGAGATGTTGTTAAAGTAGATAGAGAAAGTTTTTTAACAGGTTCTGGTTTAGTTAGAGCGGTTCCTGGTCCTATTTTTTCGATTGCTAGTTATATGGGTGCAACTGCATTAAAAGATAAGCCAGTGCGTATTCAAATCTATGGAGCCATTGTTTCAAGTATTGGCATTTTTCTTCCAAGTTTTTTAATTGTATTATTTTTCTTCCCTATTTGGCAACATTTAAAAAAGTATGCCATTTTTTATAGATCACTAGAGGGGGTATACGCAGCAATTGTAGGCATTATGATTGGTGCATCTTTATATTTAATTAAAGATATTGCTATCTCTTTACAAGAATCCAACGGCTTCTCAATACTAATGTATCTGCTAGTTTTCACTACAAGCACTTATTTATTATATAAACAAAAAATGGGTCCTCAGTGGATTGCTTTTTCTTGTATTGTTATTGGCTTGTTAATCTCTAATTGGCTTTAAGAACAATTTCATAATATTGCATCATTCATGGGGAAGCGTAGTTTATTTTTTATTGTACTTTTTATTTTGATCATACATTATGCTCAATCTCAATCTGTAATTATAAGTGGTAATGTGTATGACATATCTGGAAGACGTCCAGTAGAGGCTGTAGTAGTTCATTCTAATTCTAATCAGACAGTTACTGATTCTTTAGGCAGATATATTATTTCTGTTAAGTCAAAAGACTCCATTTGGTTCTCCTTATTTGGGAAAAATACACAGAAGTACACTTTAGATACTATTGAAGACAAGCACAATTTCAATATTATGATCCATGTTAATGGAATTGATCTTCCAGAGGTAAGGGTTCGTAATAATAATTACCGAATGGACTCGATTCAAAATAGGTTTGATTATGCGAAATACTTCAATTATCAAGCTCCTGGTTTAAAATTGGCGAATAATTCCAGTTTAATTAATCCTAGTGGTGGATTGTCTATTGGATTTGATTTGGTGGAGATGATCAATATGTTTCGTTTTAAAAGAAATCGAAACCTGGGTTTTTTACAAAAAAGGCTAATTTCACAAGAGCAGGAGAAATATGTCAATTATCGATTTACCAAGCGATTTGTGCAAAAAATCACTCATTTGGAGGGGGATAATTTGGTTCAATTTATGGACTACTGCAAACCTTCTTATGAAGTATTGGGGCTCTTAAATGACCTAGAATTGGGTTATTATATACAGCAAAAGTACCTTGCATTCAAAGCTAGTCGTCCTTAGCCTTCCGTTCATCTATTTTATTTCTCCAAAAGGGCAGGTTTTTATATCTTTAGTGACTAAAATTCAGTCATTTGAGAAAGATACATTTAATGTTGGCGGCAGTTGTTTTATTGGCTGCTGGATGTAAAGAAAAGTCAAAGCCTACAGACAAGTTTAATCCTAATATGCCGGTTTCTGTAGACATCACTGTTGCAGAATTGCAAAAAGTGGATAAGCAAATAGAAGTAAATGGAACAGTTTTGGCCAACGATTACGTTGAACTTCACCCTGAAGTGAATGGTAGAATTACTTTTTTACAAATACCAGAAGGTAAAATAGTTCAAGCCGGAACAGTTTTAGCAAAATTAAACGATGCCGATTTACAAGCTCAACTGGAGAAATTAAAAGTTCAATTAGAGTTAGCTAATATCAATGAGCAAAGAAATAAGCAATTATTAAATGCAAGAGGTATTAATCAAAGTGATTATGATTTGTCTTTACAACAAGTAAAAAGTTTAAAAGCTGATATTGCATACAATCAATCATTAATTGAAAAGACCATTATCAAAGCACCATTTACTGGTCAAATGGGTTTAAGACAGGTAAGTGTTGGCGCATTTATTAATACTGCCACTACTGTAGCGACTATTCAAAAAGTAGATCAATTAAAAATGGATTTCACTTTACCTGAAATTTATGGCGAATATGTAAAAGTGGGTAAGACCATCAAAATGACTACAATTGGTAACGAGCAAAAACCAATTACAGCCACTATTACTGCAATAGAACCACAAATCATTGCAACTACTAGAAATATAAAAGTTAGAGCTAGTTTTAAAGGAAAAGTATTACCAGGTGCTTATGCTAAAGTGTTCTTAGGAGAAACTGTTTCTAAGCCATCTATTATGGTACCTTCTAATGTCATCATACCAGATTCTAAAGCAAAACAAATTGTTATTGTGAGAAATGGAGAAGCAAAATTTGTAAGCGTAGAAACAGGTTATAGAACCATTAGTTCTGTAGAAATTACAAAAGGTTTGCAAGTTGGAGATAGTGTAATTGTTGCAGGAATGCTTTTTGTAAAAGATGGCGCCAAATTAAAAATTGGCAAAACACTTTTGAATCTTGATATTACCAAATAGGTTTTAAAACATAGTTATTTAGATGAATATATCTGAACTTTCATTGAAGCGACCGGTACTAGCTACCGTGATGAATATTGCCATTATTATTTTTGGTTTGGTAGGTTTTTCTTTCTTAGCATTAAGAGAGTATCCTGCTATTGATCCTCCAATTGTAAATGTGCAAACTTCTTATACCGGTGCAAACGCTGAAGTAATCCAAAGCCAAATTACAGAACCATTAGAAAAAGCGATTAATGGTATACCTGGTATCAGAACCATTAACTCTTCAAGCTCTGTAGGTAATTCCAATATTACAGTTGAGTTTAATTTAGGAGTGAATTTAGAAACAGCTGCGAATGATGTAAGAGATAAGGTTTCACAAGCACAAAGATCTTTGCCTCAGGATATTTCTAGTCCTCCTGTTGTATCAAAAGCAGATGGGGGTGATTTTATTTTAATGTTAACTATCAGAAGTAAGACCAAAGGTTTATTAGAGTTAACAGAATATGCGGAGAATGTATTATTGCAAAGATTTCAAACTATCGACGAGGTAAGTAATGTTGGTGTAAGAGGAAAGCGTCAAGCAATGCGTATTTTCCCAAATACAGATTTGTTAAGTGCTTATGGAATTGCATTCAATGATATTCAAACTGCTTTAAATAGAGAAAATGTCGAGTTGCCAGCTGGTTCTATATATGGCAATAAGTCTGAATTTATTATTAGAGCATTGGGTAGATTATCTACAGAAGTAGAATTTAGAAATGTTATTTTAAAAGAAGATGCAAATGGTATTGTGAGACTAGGAGATGTGGCTAAAGTTGAATTAGGCCCAGAGCAAGAAGACCAAGGAACATATTTTAATGGTGTGCCTGTGGTAATGTTGACAGTGTCTCCTCAGCCAGGTGCCAACCAAATTAAAATTGCAGATGAATTTTATAAAAGATTAGAAGAAGTTAAAAAGCAAAACAAATCTGATATCGAATTTGCGATACCTATAGATAATACATTAAATATTCGTCGTGCTTTATCTGAAGTAAAAGAAACTATTGTAATATCTTTTGTTTTAGTTGTTTTGGTAATTTTCTTTTTCTTTAGAAACTGGCTAATTGCAATTCGTCCTTTAATTGATATTCCTATTTCTTTGATTGCCACTTTCTTTATTATGTATTTGGCCGGCTTCTCTATAAATGTATTAACCTTATTGGCAATTGTATTGGCTACCGGATTAGTGGTGGATGATGGAATTGTAGTTACAGAAAATATATTCAGAAAACTGGAAGAAGGCTTGTCTTTAAAAGATGCAGCTAGAGAGGGTAGTAAAGAAATTTTCTTTGCGGTTATTTCTACTTCTATCACATTGGCCGTAGTATTTATGCCAGTTATCTTCCTGCAAGGATTTGTGGGTTCACTATTTAAAGAATTTGGCGTAGTTGTAGCAGGTGCCGTATTAGTATCTGCCTTTGTATCATTAACCATCACTCCAGTATTGAATGTGTATCTTAATAGAAAAGATGGTAAGCAAGGCGCTTTTTATGAGCGTACCGAACCATTCTTTAAAGGCATTGAAAATGGCTACAAAATTTTATTACAAAAGTTCTTAGGAATACGTTGGTTTGCATGGGTTATTGTTGCTGCTTGTTTTGCATTAATTATTTTAATTGGCAAGAATATTCAAAGTGAATTAGCACCTTTGGAAGATAAGGGCTCAGTAAGAATTACATTGTCTGGAGCAGAAGGTATGAGTTACGATGACATGAGATCTGATTTATTAAAAGCCGTAAGAATAATGCAGGACTCTTTCCCAGAGCAAGCATTTACATGGGGTAGTGTACCTGGTTATGGAGGTAGTAGTGGTAATAGTTCTGCTTCTGGAAGATTAGGTTTGGTAAGAAAAGACGAAAGAACAAGAACACAATCCGAAATAGCTGCAGATTTAAATAAAAAAATGAAACGTTTTAAGAACGTTAGAGTTTTTGCGATAGAAGAACAAACTATTTCTGTGGGTATGATGTCTAGAGGATCTTTACCAGTTCAGTTCATTATTCAAAATCTAGATTTCCAAAAAATAAGAAATGTTATTCCTCAATTTTTGGAAGCAGCTAGAAAAGATAAAACTTTCCAAAACGTAGATGTCAATTTAAAGTTCAATAAACCGGAATATGATTTATCTATAGACAGAATGCGTGTAAGAGATTTAGGCTTAAACACTGCTGATGTAGCACAGGCTCTACAATCTGCCTTTAGTGGTGCTCGTTCTGCTTATTTTATCATGAATGATCGTCAGTACCAAGTAATTACTCAGGTACCTAGATCTGATAGAAATACGCCATCAGATATCGATAAGATTTATGTTAGAAATAATAAAGGAGAACAAATACCTATATCTAGTGTATTAACTATCGAAGAAAGTAGTAACCCTCCTAATTTATACCATTATAATCGTTTTAACTCTGCAACTATTTCTGCATCATTAGCAGAAGGGAAAACCATTGGTGATGGCGTGGACGCCATGGAGAAAATTGCTAAAGAAAAATTAGATGAAAGTTTTCAAACTGCTTTAAGTGGTCCTTCAAGAGACTTTAAAGAGAGCTCTTCCAATACATCTCAAGCTTTAATTTTAGCGTTGATTTTAATTTACTTAGTATTAGCAGCACAATTTGAAAGTTTCACTGATCCATTTATTATTATGATTACCGTGCCATTGGCATTGGCAGGAGCATTATTGTGTTTGTGGACCTTTGATCAAACCTTAAATATATTCTCTCAGATTGGTATCATTATGCTTATTGGTTTGGTGACTAAGAATGGTATCTTGATTGTAGAGTTTGCCAACAAAAAAAGAGAAACAGGTTTGGCTATTAGAGAAGCTGTATTAGAAGCTGCTACACAAAGATTGAGACCTATTTTAATGACCAGTTTGGCAACTGCATTAGGTGCATTGCCTATTGCTATCAGCTTAGGTGCTGCCGCAACAAGTAGAAAGCCATTAGGAACTGTAATTGTTGGTGGCTTACTATTCTCTTTAATTTTAACCTTATTCGTAATTCCTTCTGTATATACTTATCTATCAAGTAAGCATAAGAAACAAATAGACTAACTTACTTCACTTAAACACAAGCCATGAAATACTTTTTAACTCTTTGTTCTTTAGTATTCATGGCTTGTAATTTTAGCAAGACTCATCAACAAGGACAGGATTGGACTTTTTCAGAATTTGTAAAACAAGATTCGGTTAATCCTATTTTATTGCCGGATACTAGCTTTAGTTTTGATTGCCCAGTGTCTAACCACAAAGTATTATGGCAGTCAAAGAATGTCCTTAACCCTACTGCATTAATAAAAGACGGAAAAGTATATTTAATATATCGTGCTCAAGATAGTGCGATGACCTCTAGGTTGGGTTTGGCCATTAGTGAAGATGGTATTCATTTTACAAAACAAGCTGCTCCTATATTTTATCCAGGAAACGACAGTCTACAACATTATGAATGGCATGGTGGTGTAGAAGATCCAAGAATTGTTGCAATAGAAGATGGTGGTTATTTATTGACATATACCTCTTATGATGGAAAAACAGCGAGACTTTGTTTTGCTACTTCTAGAGATTTGTTGAAATGGGAAAAGCACGGACCTTTACTAAAGAGTGAAAAATATATTAAGGCTTGGTCTAAGTCTGGGGCAGTTGTGGTTGAACAAAAAGGGGATCAAATGATTGCCAAAAAAATAAATGGAAAGTATTGGATGTATTTTGGAGATACTCAGTTATTTATGGCTTATTCTGAAGACTTAATTCATTGGGAAGCATTAGAAAATAAAGAATCACAAAAATTAGTAGCAGTATTAAATCCTAGACCTGGTTTTTTTGACAGTAGATTAGTCGAGCCCGGGCCTTTTGCATTATATACTAATAAGGGGATAGTTTTAATTTACAATAGTAGTAATGCAGCTAATAATAACGATCCCTCATTGCCCATATATACTTATGCTGCAGGACAGGCATTATTCGATTCCATACAACCTTATAAATTAATAGATAGAACAAATAACTATTTTATTCACCCGGATAAGCCCTATGAAAAAAATGGGGAAGTGAATGAGGTTTGTTTTGTGGAAGGATTGGTATACTTCAAGAATAAATGGTTCTTGTATTACGGCACTGCAGATTCTAAAATTGCAGTGGCTATTGCTAATCCTCGCTAATTATTTTTTAATTATTTTGTTGGCAATAAACTCGGCAGTTAATTTTTCAACTGTTGCGACATCTTTAGAAACTAAAGGAGACGACAAAACATGGTTTCCTGTATTCACTGCAATAGCTGACTTTAATTCAGCAAGAGTAGCAATTTCATCAATCATTTTTATAGTAGCTTTTACATTCACTACATGATCTTGATTTTCCTCGTCTTTATAATAATATAAGGCTAAAGTAGGTTGATGAACTTTAGCAAAGGTTTCTTTGTTCATAGTTGCTTCTAATAAATTTTGTAATGCAACTGTTGCTTCTAATCTATAATGTGTATTCCAGTATTTAGGATAATCTGGATGTTGGTATTTGATTGTATTGTAATTTCCTTTCATCACCATTCTTCCAATTTGTAATCCCCAAGGTTTATTTAACAAGGGAGCTGTTGGATTAAAGATTTCTATATTTGGTGAATATAAAATTTGACCAGCAATTTCTGGGTAGGCTGCAGCTAATTGCAAAGACAATGTGCCCCCAGTAGAAGTACTCATTAAAATAACTTTCTTTCCTAATTTTTTTCCAATAGTATAAGCCTGCTTAGCAGACTCCCAATATCTTTCAGCAGTTAAATTTTGTAAATCTTCTGTAGTGTCAATACCATGCTCTGCTAATCTTGCTAAATATAAATTACAATGAAATTGCTTGGCAATATTTCTATGAACAGGATCTCCTTCCATTTGACTCGCGCTAAAACCATGTAAGTAAACAATAGCGTAATCAGTTTCTTGGTGATTGCTATCTGCCCAAATAATTTCTGCCTCATTATTAGGTTTAATATGGTGTTTAGACTCATTAGCTTGCACCAAGCTATCTAAGTTTAATCCATTTGGAATCTCGTTTAAGGTATAATCAAATACTGGCTTATTAGGATGTGGACCAACAAAATATACCACAGCAAATAGTGCAATTATACCTAGAATAGCTTTGATCCCTTTCATAGTAGTTGGTTTTATATACTAAAGCTAATGAATTCAAAATGCTTTAAAAATAATTTTTCGTACCTTAAACTTTCAAAACGATGCTATGAACAATCAAAGATTCCTTTCTTTAGATGTATTTAGAGGTATGACTATCTGTTTGATGATTATTGTAAATACGCCAGGAGATGGATTGATGACTTTTTCTCCTTTTAATCATGCTGCATGGCATGGCTTTACGCCAACCGATTTGGTTTTTCCTTCCTTTTTATTTGCAGTAGGCAATGCGATGAGCTTTGTATTACCTAAATGGGAAAAGCTTTCCAATGCAACAGTATTGTTTAAAATTTTAAAAAGAACGGCACTCATTTTCTTATTAGGCTATTTGATGTATTGGTTTCCATTTACTGGACCTATTGCTGAAACCCGCATACTGGGTGTATTACAGAGAATTGCTTTATGTTATGGATTTGCTTCCCTGATTGCACATTATATGCATGAGAGGGTAGTAATGATTATATCTGCTATATTATTATTGGTGTATTGGTACCTAAGTATGCATTTTGGAGTACCTGGTCAAGAACTAACTATGTTGGGTAATGCAGGTATTGAATTAGATAAACTGGTATTAGGGGAGTCTCATATGTATCATGGAGAAGGAGTGGCTTTTGATCCGGAAGGGCTTTTAAGTACGCTACCTTCTATTGTCAATGTCTTGATTGGCTTTAGAGTGGGTAAGTTTATTCAAGAGAAAGGGAAGACTTATGAAGGATTAACAGAATTATTTATGTGGGGAGCTGGCTTTATTTTCTTAGGATTTATGTGGAATTATCAATTCCCTATTAATAAAAAGCTTTGGACTAGCTCTTTTGTGATGCTAACCGTTGGCTTGGACATGGTCATTTTAGGGACCATTATCTACAGAATTGAAATGCACCGACAATTGCAATTTTCGAGCTTTTTTGAGGTTTTTGGCAAGAATCCCTTGGTTATTTACCTATTTTCGGAGATTTTAGCCACAATTTTATACATTACTAAAATTGGAGATCAGTCTACTTTTAAGTGGATTTTTAATAATGGCTTCTCCTTTTTTGCCCCATATTGGGCATCCCTGGCCTTTGCAATTAGCTTTATGTTAGTTTGCTGGTTATTGGGTTATATATTAGATAAATATAAAATATATATTAGAGTGTAAATCTTAATCATCCTTTTATCTGTTTTGTTTTTTTTAGGACTATAAACGGCGTACCTTTGCAGCCTCAAAACAGTACATGGAAATAAGAAACATCGCTATTATTGCACACGTTGACCACGGTAAAACTACATTGGTTGATAAAATTTTACACGCTACAAAGGTATTCAGAGATAACCAGGAGACTGGGGACTTAATTATGGATAGTAATGAGTTAGAGCGTGAAAGAGGTATTACTATCTTAAGTAAGAATGCTTCCGTAACTTTTAAAGACGTTAAAATTAACGTAATTGATACCCCAGGTCACTCTGACTTTGGTGGTGAAGTAGAGCGTGTACTTAAAATGGCAGACGGTGTTTGTTTATTAGTAGATGCTTTTGAAGGACCAATGCCTCAAACACGTTTCGTATTACAAAAAGCTTTGCAATTAAATTTAAAGCCAATTGTAATCATCAATAAAGTAGATAAAGAAAACTGTCGTCCTGACGAAGTGCATGATGCAGTTTTTGAATTATTCTTCAATTTAGATGCAACAGAAGAGCAATTAAATTTCCCTACATTTTATGGTAGCGGAAAAAATGGTTGGTTTAATGATAGCTTAACACCTTGTGATGATATTACTCCTTTAATGGATGGTATATTAAAATATGTTCCAGGTCCAGATGTGAAAGAAGGTCATACACAAATGCAAATTACTTCTTTGGATTACTCTACTTTCTTAGGTAGAATTGCCATTGGTAAAGTTGAAAGAGGAACTATCAAAGAAAACCAAAACATTGTATTGGTTCAAGCAGATGGAAGTATCAAGAAAAATAAAGTAAAAGAATTATACGTATTTGAAGGAATGGGTAAGCGTAAGGTAACAGAAGTTATTTCTGGTGACTTATGTGCAGTGGTAGGTTTAGAAGAATTTAATATCGGTGATACTATTGCTGATCCAGAAAATCCAGAGGCTTTACCAATTATTAGCGTGGATGAGCCAACAATGAGTATGACATTTAGTATTAACAACTCTCCATTCTTTGGTAAGGAAGGTAAGTTTGTTACTTCTAGACATATTCGTGATAGATTGATGAAAGAAACTGAAAAGAACTTAGCATTACGCGTTGAAGAAACAGATAGTGCTGATAGTTTCTTGGTGTATGGTCGTGGTATCTTGCACTTGGGTGTATTGGTTGAAACTATGCGTCGTGAAGGATATGAATTAACTGTAGGTAATCCTCAAGTATTGGTAAAAGAAATTGATGGAAAGAAACATGAGCCATTTGAAATTTTAGTGGTAGATGTTCCAAGTGAATTTAGCGGTAAAGTAATTGACTTGGTTACTCAGAAAAAAGGAGAGATGTTGATTATGGAATCAAAGGGTACCATGCAACACTTGGAATTTGATATTCCTTCAAGAGGTTTGATTGGTTTACGTTCTCAAATGTTAACTCAAACTGCTGGTGAAGCTGTAATGGCGCACAGATTTAATGAATACAAGCCTTGGAAAGGACCAATTCCTGGAAGAAGCAATGGTGTATTGATTGCAAAGTTTGGCGGTACAACAACAGCTTACTCAATTGATAAATTACAAGATAGAGGTAGATTCTTTATCGAGCCAGGCGAAGAAGTATATGCTGGTCAAGTATTAGCAGAACATATTAAGCCAGGTGATTTGAATATCAATGCTGTGGAGATGAAAAAATTAACCAACCACCGTGCGAGTGGTAGTGATGATAGTGTTCGTATTACTCCAAAATTACAATTCACTTTAGAAGAGTGTATGGAATATATTCAGTTTGATGAGTGTATCGAAGTGACTCCAAAGTCGGTTCGTATGCGTAAGGCTATGTTAGATGAAAATGATCGTAACAAAGCATCTAAGTCAGGTAATCAATAAAAAAAAGAGGGACTAAATTTTTTAGTCCCTCTTTTTTTATCTAGTATATTTTTTAATGTCCTCAATCGTTTAATGCTTTCCACAACATATCCTTCAATTCTGTAAGATTGCTTTGTATAGCAGAGGAAATAAATATATGCGGAATATTTTCTGGTAATTCTTTTTCTATTGCATCTTTTAATTCATCGTCTAATAAATCAGACTTACTAATTGCAATGATGAATTCTTTTTGTAAGAGTTCAGGATTGAATGCCGCAAGCTCACTTTTAAGAATTTCAAATTCTTTTTTATGATCATTGGAGTCTGCAGGAATTAAAAATAATAATACTGCGTTTCTTTCAATATGCCTTAAGAATCTATGTCCTAGGCCTTTTCCTTCTGCAGCACCTTCAATAATTCCAGGTAAATCAGCAATACAGAAAGATCTATTATCTCTATACGCTACCATACCTAACTGTGGAGTCAGCGTAGTAAATGCGTAATTAGCAATTTTTGGTTTAGCTGCAGTGATGGTAGACAATAAAGTTGACTTACCTGCATTAGGAAATCCTACTAAACCTACATCTGCTAAAACCTTTAATTCAATTTGTTTCCAACCTTCAATGCCATCCTCCCCTGGTTGAGCATATTCTGGAACCTGTTGAGTGGCTGTGGCAAAATTACTATTACCTAATCCACCTCTTCCGCCTTTCATCCAAACTATCTCTTGACCATCGTGTAAAATCTCGGCTTCTACAACGCCTGTTTCTTCGTCTTTTGCAATTGTACCTAAAGGCACTTCAATAATAATATCTTTTCCGTCTCTTCCTGTACAATTATTTTTACTTCCATTCTCTCCATTATCTGCAATCACGTTTTTATAATAACGTAAATGTAATAAGGTCCATAATTGAGCATTACCTCTTAGTATGATATGACCACCACGGCCACCATCTCCACCATCGGGTCCACCTTTGGCCGTTAATTTATTTCTTAGGAAATGCCTACACCCTGCACCGCCATGACCACTGTGCGCAAAAATTCGGATGTAATCAATAAAATTCTTTTCAGACACTATTTATATATTAATGCACAAAGTTAGTGCAAAAGGCTTACTTAGTCGCCTTTAATCCATCAATCAAAATAGTCACCATGTTTTGCTCTAGTTCTTCGGCACTAATTTTTTTGGTAGATCTATGCCAACTTTCAATGCCACTTACAGCATGTAAAAATATTAATACAACTGTAGGTGCATCGATTGCTTTGATTTCTTTATTGCGTATTCCTTCTTCAATAATCGCAGCTAAACGCTTACGATAAACTCTTCTTTGATTTTGGTAATTAGATAAATAAGGGTCAGATAAATGCTTCCATTCAGTATCATTCACATACACTTCTTCATAATGGTTGATCATTTCATCAATATGGAAACGAAGAATTTTTTCCATCTTCTCTAAAGAACTGATGTTTTCAGATTCTATCTCATCCAATTTCACCATAAAACGGTTAGCTACATTAAATACCAATTCGTGTAATAATTCGCTTTTAGATTTAATATGATTGTACAAGCTAGCTGCTTCAACACCCACGGCTTCTGCTAAATCACGCATACTAGCTGCTTTATATCCCTTTTCTCTAAATAAAGTGGCTGCTTTACTAACAATAACATCCTTTCTTGAAAGGTTCTTTTCGGTCTTTATTCTAGCCATAAAACTAATTTTTGGGTGATTTGTTAGTACAAAATTATAGAATTAAACCCATGAAATGGATAATTTTTTTAAATAAATTGCCACTTTTGTTAGTTTATGGTTATCAAGCAGTTAAAAATTCGTAGTTTCGCAGCTGAAAAAAAACCTAAATACATGTCTTTAGTTGTAGTTGGATCAATGGCATTTGATGCTATAGAAACTCCCTTCGGGAAAAGTGATAAAATTATTGGTGGTGCAGCTACCTATATAGCTTGGTGTGCATCTAATTTTACTCCTGTAAAACAAATTTCTGTGGTGGGTGGTGATTTCCCTCAGTCAGAATTAGACGCTTTAACAAATAGAGGCGTTACATTAGAAGGAGTACAAATTAAAAAAGACGAGAAAACATTTTTCTGGAGTGGTAAGTATCATTTAGATATGAACACTCGTGATACTTTAGATACTCAATTAAATGTGTTGGAAAATTTCCAACCAGTTGTTCCAGATAGTTACCAAGACTGCGAAATTTTAATGTTGGGTAATTTAGTACCAGGTGTTCAAAGCAGTGTGATTAAGCAAATGAAAAATCGTCCAAAGTTAATTGTAATGGACACTATGAATTTCTGGATGGAAATTATGATGGATGATTTAAAACATACTATTAGTTTAGTAGATGTTTTATTAGTCAACGATAGCGAAGCGCGTCAATTGAGTGGTGAGTATAGTTTAGTGAAAGCTGCTAAGAAGATCATGACAATGGGTCCTAAATATTTAATTATCAAGAAAGGGGAACATGGCGCATTATTGTTCCATGAAGATCAAGTGTTCTTTGCTCCTGCATTGCCTTTAGAAGAAGTATTTGATCCAACCGGTGCGGGTGATACTTTCGCTGGTGGTTTTGTTGCTCATTTAGCAAAAACAAAAGATATTTCTTTTGAAAACATGAAATCTGCTATTATTTTAGGAAGTGCTATGGCAAGTTTCTGTGTAGAAAAATTTGGCACACAAAGATTAACTGAAATTAATGTGGATGATATTAAAGAGCGAGTTCAATCTTTTGTTCAATTAGTGAATTTTGATATAGAATTAGTTTAATTTTTTAAAGAATAATATACATACAATGCGTGTTGCAGTAGTAGGTGCCACAGGACTAGTAGGCACAAAAATGTTACAAGTACTAGCTGAAAGAAATTTTCCAGTAACTGAATTAATTCCAGTAGCATCTGCTAGATCTGCTGGTAAGGAAGTGATGTTTAAAGGAAAAGCCTATAAAGTAGTGGGCATGGAAGAAGGTATTGCTGCCAAACCTGCTGTTGCAATATTTTCTGCTGGTGGCGGCACTTCTACAGAGTGGGCGCCTAAGTTTGCTGCTGCTGGTATTCGTGTAATTGATAATTCTTCTGCATGGAGAATGGACCCCACAAAAAAATTAGTAGTTCCTGAAGTAAATGCCTATGTATTAACTGCAGAAGATATGATTATTGCCAATCCAAATTGTTCTACTATTCAAATGGTAGTGGCATTACAACCTTTGCATAGTAAGTATAAGATTAAAAGAGTTATTGTAAGTACTTATCAAAGTGTAACTGGTACAGGTAAACAAGCAGTAGATCAATTGATGAATGAGCGCGCTGGTAAAAAATTAGCTGCAGAAGATATGGCCTATAAATATCAGATTGATTTAAACGCCATTCCTCAAATTGATGTTTTCTTAGAGAACGGCTATACTAAAGAGGAAATGAAAATGGTAAAAGAAACTTGCAAAATTATGCAAGACGATTCTATCAAAGTAACTGCAACTACTGTTAGAATTCCAGTAATGGGTGGACATAGTGAGAGCGTGAATGTGGAATTTGAAAACGAATTTGATTTGAAAGAAGTAATTGCTGAATTAGCTGCTGCTCCAGGTGTAGTGGTTCAGCAAGATGACGCTGCACAGTTTTATCCAATGCCATTATGGGCTCATGAAAAAGACGAAGTATTTGTAGGTCGTTTACGTAGAGACGAAACACAAGCGAAGACTTTAAACATGTGGATTGTAAGCGATAACTTACGTAAAGGTGCTGCAACCAATGCAGTGCAAATCGCAGAGTATTTGGCCGCTAAGAATATTATTTAGTACAAAAAAATCGAGGACCTCGTTTATGGGGGTCCTCGAAAAAATCATTAGATTAAAGTAGAATTAGTTAAATAAATTTTTTATTTAACTAATTCTACAAACTCGGCCTCGGTAATTATTTTTATCGAGGCTATTTTTTTGGCCTTTTCTAATTTACTTCCTGCATCTTCACCAACTACTAAGTAATTTAATTTACTACTTACACCACTTAAAATATGTCCACCTCGTTCTTCTACCATGGCTTCTGCGTCTGAACGTTTTAACTGTGTAAGTGTACCAGTGAATAAAAAATTTAGTCCAGATAAGTTTCCATCAACAGCAGTGGTATTTGTTTGAATCATATTTAATCCCAATGCTTCTAGCTCTTTGATTAGCCCAATATTTTTTTCCTCGTGAAAATAATGATAAATACTTTTTGCCACTTTCACGCCTACATCTTCGAAATCTTGCAATTGTTCTTCAGTTAATGTTTGTAGGTCTAATATATGATGAATATGACTGGCAATAGTTTTTGCAGTTGTCTCGCCAACAAAGCGAATACCCAATGCGTAAATTAATCTATATAGTGGCTGGCTTTTAGAAGTCTCTATGGCAGCTTGTAAATTATCTACACTCTTTTTTCCAAAGCCTTCTAATTTTCCAATGATAGAGAAATCTAAATTATATATCTGTGGAATATTTTTTAATAAGCCTAACTCATAAAACTTTCTAATATTCGCATCTCCAAAACTTTTGATATCCATTGCATCCTTGCTCACAAAATGTATCATTCTCTCCACTATCTGTGCGGTACAAGCTGGGTTATTGCATCTCCATACCGCCTCGGTTTCTTCTTTCTCTAATGCATAATCACAAACTGGACAGGTGCTAGGGAATTCGATAATTTTTTCGTTTCCAGTTCTAAGCGTAGCAATGGATTGAACAATTTGAGGGATTACATCACCTGCTCTTTCTATAATCACTGTATCACCTAATCTTAAATCTTTCTCTTTAATATATTCTTCATTATGCATGGAAATACTAGTAACTGTTACGCCGCCTATTGCCACTGCTTTCAATTTAGCCACTGGGGTTACAGCGCCTGTACGTCCTACTTGAAATTCTACATTTTCTAAAATGGTTGTAGCCTGACGTGCTTTAAATTTATAAGCAATAGCCCATCTTGGATGATGAGAGGTCATGCCTAATTTTTCTTGTAATCCAAAGTCGTTTACTTTAATTACTAGTCCATCTATTTCATAGGGCAAATTATCACGCTCTTCTTCAAAATCTTTACAAAATCGAATGACACCTTCTACGTTTGAAATCAATTTTCTTTCTTTTTGAGGAGATCTAAAACCCATGTTCCATAATAGTTCTAATGAACCACTATGTGTTTTTAATAATGTTGGCGTTGTAGCACCTGACAATAAAGTATAAAAACTAATATGATAAATAAAAGCGTCTAAATTTCTTTCCGCCACTTCTTTCGGGTCCTTCATCCTTAAACTACCCGCGGCTGCATTTCTTGGATTCGCTAAAGTGGGTAATTGTTTAGCAATTAATTTTTGATTGAAATCTTCGAAAGATTTTTTACTCATTATCACTTCTCCTCTAATTTCCATTTGTTGTATTCCGTGTTCGGATAAAGGAATACTTAGGGGTATAGATTTGATCTGTCTGATATTCTGTGTAATCTCTTCTCCAGCAACACCATCTCCTCTTGTACATGCTCTTACAAGCATATCGTTTTCATATACCAAAGAAATACTAGCCCCATCAAATTTTGGCTCAACACAATAGGCTATATTTTCTAATTGAGCTCCTTCTTTTGCTTTACGATCAAAATCGATTAAGTCCTCTGCATTATAACTGTTTTCCAAACTCAACATGGGCACCAAATGCGGTATGGTTTCAAATTGTTGATTTAAGCTATTGCCTACACGCTGACTTGGAGAATCTGAACTTACTAAATCCGGATTGGCAGCTTCTATTTGAAGTAATGATTGGTATAAATTATCATATTCATAATCGCTTATCAAGGGATTAGCGCTAACATAATATTGGTATTCATGAAATTTCAATACCTTCTTTAAGCCGTATATTGCTATATTATGAGGGTTTTGTAAGAAATCCTTCGTAAGATTTTGAAGCGCTATTATTTGTTCTTTATTGTACATGATTTGAAATGTCTGCTAAAATACAAATTGTTTTATTCTTTTATTTCGTATTTTGGCAACTAGAACGATTATTTTCTTAATTGCTTATGCTAGAATACAATAAATCTGTAACAGGGGATCATCAACCTGCTGATAAGGATGCGTCGCTACTTGTAAGTAGCTATCCCAAAGTGCCACTAACGGTAGACTGCGTTATTTTTGGATTTACGGATAATACACTCAAGGTTTTGCTAATCAAAAGTGATTTAGAACTATTTAGAGATAAATTATCTCTTTTGGGAGATATGGTAAAATCTAATGAAGATCTTGATAATGCTGCTAATAGGGTCTTATTGGAGAGAACAGGCATGCAAAATGTTTATTTAGAACAAGTGCGTACATTTAGTAAAGTGGATAGACATCCTGGTGGAAGGGTTATCACCACCGTATATGCGTCTTTACTTGATTTCAAAAACCAGGAATTAAAGATTCACGAAAATGAGATTAATTGGCATGCTGTAAATCAAATCACCGAAATGGCATTTGATCATAAACATATCTTAGATGTTTGTTATACATGGTTACAAAAGCGAATACAAGAACATCCATTGGCATTTAGTCTTTTGCCAGAGAAGTTCTCTTTAAGACAGTTACAAAATGTATATGAAGCCATATTAGGGACCCAATTAGATAGACGTAATTTTAGAAAAAAGTTCGCAAGTATGGGTTTATTAATTGATACTGGCGAAATGGAAGTACATGTGACCCATCGTCCTGGTAAATTATACAAATTTGACTATGCTCAATATGAGCTAAGTAAGCGAAATTGGGTAGGTATAGATTTTTAAAATACCTTTAAGCACTTTTACAAATAGGTATTACTATGTTATATTCAATGACCGGATACGGTAGGGCAGAGCTTAATTTCAACGAAAAGACTTTTATAGTTGAAGTAAAATCTTTAAATGGTAAGCAATTTGATCTTCGCTTAAACATCCCTTCCCCATTAAAACCTTATGAAGTGGAGATAAGAAATAGATTAAATGAAACTATTTTAAGAGGTAGTGTTGAATGTACGATTCAACTAAAATCTAATGGGGTTACAAAGCCGATTAGTATCAATAAGGAATTAGCTAAGTCTTATTATCAGCCTATTATGGAATTAGCAGATGAATTAGGCATTACAAAAGACAATATATTAAGTACTTTATTAAAGATGCCAGATGTGGTTGCTTCTACTAATGAATTTTTTACAGAAGAAGAATGGAAAGTGCTTGCAGGTGTTTTGCAACAAGCTATCGACTTATTAATGAAGCATAGAGCAGAAGAGGGTAAGTCTATTGAAAAAGATTTAGTAGAAAGAGTGGCTGCTATCTCTGCACAGCAAGCTATCATTGAAAAAATTGAACCAATTAGAAGAGCTAAGGTAAAAGAAAACCTAATCAAACAATTAGAACAACATATTGGAGCAGACAAATATGATGCCAATAGATTAGAGCAAGAATTGATTTACTACATAGAGAAAATAGATATTTCAGAAGAGCGTGTTAGATTAACCAATCATTGCACTTATTTTAATGCCATCTTAACCGAAAAAGATCCTTCCAAAGGAAAAAAACTTTCTTTTATTTTGCAAGAAATGGGAAGAGAGATTAATACTACTGGGTCAAAGGCAAATGATGTAGATATTCAGAAAGCAGTTATTTTAATGAAGGACGAGTTAGAAAAAGCAAAAGAGCAAATTTTAAATGTCTTATAAGATGAAGCATGGTGGTAGATTGTTTTTGGTTGTTGTAACGGTAGCTTTATTGGCTGCTTGTCAAACAATTGATTTGAACGAGCAAACAACAACATACCCGGAACATCAATGGTCAAATAAGCAGGTCAATCAATACAATTTTAGTATTGCAGACACTAATGCCTTGTACAATATCTATTTTGTAATAAGACACCACAATGCCTATCATTATAAAAATATTTGGCTACAAGTGAATACACAAGCCGCTTCAGATAGTGTACAAAAGCAAACTGTCAATATCAATTTAGCAGATGATATGAATGGCTGGCTTGGAACGGGCATGGATGATATTTATGATCACAGAGTGCTGATTAATACTAAGCCAGTAAAACTATCAATGGGTGTTTTTAAAGTAAGTCTACAGCAAATCATGAGAGAAGACCCTTTACAAAATATTTTGACTACGGGAATCAGGGTTGAAAAAGTAAAGCCATGAAGATAGCCATGAAAAAATTCTTTATTGATCCATTGAAATTAGTCAATGTAATTTATTGGATTTTCTTGACTTATATGGTTGCGGCCTTTATTTGGTGGTATGTTTCTTTGGAAAAACAAAATGACCAAATTACTCAAATCAAATTGGAACAACTCCAATCTACTCCTGGCGCAAGTGCCGAAAAATACCAAGCCTTATTAAATTATCAAGAAAGAAAAAAGAAGCAATTCTTGGGAGAAGGCATTACATTTTTATTATTGTTCTTGTTAGGTGCTATATATGTTTATAGATCTTTATTGAAGCAGCTTCGTTATTCGAATCAGCAACAAAATTTCATGATGGCAGTAACGCATGAATTAAAAACACCCATCGCAGTAACGCAGCTAAATATTGAAACTATTTTAAAAAGAGAGCTAAGTCAAGATCAGCAAAAACAATTACTAGGAAATTCTTTGAAAGAAACACAGAGACTAGATGCCTTATGTAATAACATTCTTTTAGCATCTCAATTAGATCTTGCGGATTATCAGCAGAATAAACAATCTGTAAACTTATCTAATATTGTAACTAGTGCAATTAAATCATTCGAAGAAAGATTTCCTGCAAGAAAAATAGTAGCACAAGTCCAAGAAGGAGTCATCATGTTTGCCGAGCCATTATTGATGCAAATGCTTATTCAGAATTTACTTGATAATGCAAATAAATATGCTTCCATAGAAAGTCCAATTGATGTTGTATTGGAAAAAGATCAAAACCAGATGTTATTGCAAGTCATTGATCAAGGTGTTGGCATACCTATTGAAGAAAGAGAGCGTGTTTTTAATAAATTTTATAGAGTGGGTAATGAATTTACAAGGTCTACAAAAGGTACCGGCTTAGGATTGTATTTATGCAAAAAAATTGCCCAATTTCATCAATCTCAGCTATTGATTACCGAAAATATACCCCAGGGCACTATTTTTAGTTTTAAGACAATGTTTTAACATTTTGAGCGTTATTAAAGGGTTAATTGTACAACATGTCTTTGAGCTCTATTGCAGATTTTTTACAGCCCGTTAATTTAGACCTACTTTCCAAAGATGAGGGATATAGGGATACCCAATTGGGTAAACATATACATGTATATGAAACCCAATTACCTGATATCACAGAAGTAGATATGGTTATTATTGGTGCGGGTGAGTGCAGAGGTGCGGGTTATGCATTATCGGAACATGCTTCGGCTGACGGTATTCGCTCAGCTTTATATGCTTTATACTATTGGCACTCTCAAGTGACTATTGCCGACCTGGGTAACGTTAAAATAGGACAAACCATTCAAGATAGTTATGCAGCCTTAAGAACAGTGATTGCAGAATTGATTTTACAAAACAAAAAAGTGGTAGTGATTGGTGGCTCTCACGATTTAACATTACCTCAATATCATTCTTATACTAGTATTCCAACCTTAGTGAATGCGGTAGTAACAGATGCGAAAATCGATCTAGATTTAGAGGCGAGATTACCGGCAGATCATTTTTTAGAAGAATTGTTTACAGGTTTACCAAATCATTTGAATCATTATGCACATATAGCTTTTCAAAGTTATTTTATGCATCCTCATATGTTAGAAACCATTGATAAATTAAGATTTGATTGTTTCCGATTAGGGGTTGTTAGAGAAGATATAGAAGAAATGGAGCCAGTGATAAGAGATAGCCATATGATGAGTTTTGATATTAGTGCTATTCAGAATGCTCAAGCACCTGCTAATATTATTACCCCCAATGGATTAAATGGAGAAGAAGCATGTGTCTTAATGCAATATGCAGGCATGAGTTGGAAGACCAGTAGTATTGGTTTATATGGGTATCAAGCAGAACTAGATAGAAATGGATTAACTGCCATTCAGATGGCCCAAATGATTTGGTATATTATTGATGGTATTCAAAAAGGCAAAAAAGAGTCTCCAATAACTGCTACAGAAAGATTCAAAGAATTTCATATAGCTTTTTCTGATATTGATACACAATTTTTACAAAGTAAGAGTACTGGAAGATGGTGGATGCAATTACATAATAAGGAATGGGCACCTTGTAGTTATAAAGATTATTTAGTAGCTTCAAAAAACGAAATTCCCGAAAGATGGCTAAGAGCACTAGAAAGAGAGTAAGCACACTTAATTTTATTAATGGTTTAATTGCGATTGTTTTTTTCGCATCCTCATGTGCAGTTCAAAAAGCACAAAAAACTTTATTGACCGCCACTGCTTTAAAAGGCGCTCATGTGGGTATCGCCGTCTTCAATGATACCAAGGGCACTTGGATTGATAAACATCAAAGTGATTATTATTATACGCCCGCAAGTAATACTAAAATTCTAGCAACCTATGTTGGTTTGAAATTTTTAGGAGATTCTATACCAGGCTGGAAAATGGCAGAAAATACCGATAGTCTATTTTTATTCCCACAGGGAGATCCAAGTTTTCTTCATCCAGAATTTAGTTTCCAACCGGTTGTAGATATTATTAAGAAAACCAACAAGCAAGTGATGATTGCTGTTACACAATCCAATGATCATTTTGAGAATATGGGTGATGGTTGGGCATGGAACGATTACGCAGAAGATTATCAACCAGAAAGAGCAAGAATGCCAGTGTATGGCAATGTTGTACATTTTTATAATAATGAAAATTCTTTAAATATCAAGCCTTTCTATTTTTTAAAAGACCAATTGGTAGACTATAATATAGTGAAAGCAAAACAATGGTCAAGAAATAAAAATGACAACCATTTTTTTACTACTACTCAAAAAAATAGTGCTAAATATTTTCAAGTTCCTTTTGCTCACCAAACAGCTAGCATCATTGATTTACTAAATGATACATTGCATTTAAATAAATCTATTCAAGCTTTGCACTATACACCAAGTCTTACTCAACAAACTATCAAAACGGTTCCAACAGATTCTTTATTGAAAATAATGATGAGCAGAAGTGATAATTTTTATGCAGAACAGATAGTATTAATGGGTAGCGCGCAACTATTAGGAAAAATAGATGATGCTGCTTTTATAGATAGTCTAATAAAAAATGAATTTGGTTTTTTACCACAACCCATGCGTTGGGCGGATGGCAGTGGTTTAAGTAGATATAATTTAAATACGCCAGAGAATTATATTGCTATTTTAAAAGAAATGCAATCCAAATACGGTGAAGCAAGAATGAATAATATTTTTGAAAAAGGTGGAGAGGGAACACTTTCTGCTTATTACAAAGATTTTCCAGGAACATTGTATGCCAAGACAGGTACATTGGGTGGCCAAATTGCTCTAAGTGGATTTATATATACTCCAAAACATAATAAAGTATATTTCTCTGTATTAGTGGCTAATCATATGAGTAAAACAACCGCAGCGGTGAGAAAAGCGGTAGAAGCTTACTTAGTAAATATAGCTAAGCGTAATTAATTGCTGCCAATTATACTAGATAAATACTTAGTATACTTATTGAGTAAACAAGCCATCAATATAGGCTTCATTTAAAGAGATATAAGTTGGTGCCCCAGTTGCAGTGACTTGTGGCGTATCGCATTCACTTAATGCATCAATCAAACTATGCATTTCTAAGTTGGTTAATTCTTTTCCTGCCTTAATAGCCATTTGCCTACTCATACAACGAATTAGTTTCTCTCTTTTGCTAAAATTTAGGTTATTACTAAAATGCTTGAACTGTTCTAATAAAAGTTCAATAGCATTTTTCTCGTTGCCTGCATCTACATCTGCAGGTATACCTTGAATTACAAAACTATTAGGTCCAAAGCTTTCTAGTTCATATCCAATCATTGCTAAGTCAGGAATAATCTCTTCAAGCAAAGCCGTATCCGAAGCACTTAATTCTAAAACCACGGGAAATAAACTTTTTTGAGTAGCATGTGCTTGCATGCTCGCTTTTTGGTATTTCTCGTATAATATTCTCTCGTGTGCTAATTGCTGATGGATCATTAAGAATCCAGAATTAGCCGGGGCAATAATATAAGTATTGTGTACCTGTAATAATGTAGCGCCTTCAAGTATGGATAATTTATTTTGCGTTTCGGCAAAACCCATAGAAGAGGGCTTTACAATATATTCGTTGCTTGGTTCTGCACTTGGGATGGTTGAAAAATAATCTTTCCATTGTCCGTCATTGCTATTATTGCTACTAGATTTTGGAATAAAGTGCGCTTGATTTTTTTGCGTAAATCCGGCGTATAAACTATTGCTAGTGGTTTGATTTATTTTTTCTTCTGTAAAAGGCTTTTGAACTGCATCCAAGCCTTGTATACTTGCATCTAAAGAGAAATCCAAAGAAGGTGCAATGCTAAATTGGGCTAATGCATGTTTCACGGCAGCTTGCACAAAAGAGTAGATAATCTTATCGTCTTCGAATTTAATTTCTTGTTTGGTTGGGTGCACATTAATATCCACTTGTGCAGGATCCACATCTATGTATAAAATATAACTAGGAAAATTTTCCTTAGCAATTAATCCCTCAAAAGCATTTGCAACAGCATGATGCAAGTAAGCGCTTTTAATAAATCTTCTATTAACAAAAAAGTATTGGTCGCTTCTGGTTTTTTTAGCGGTCTCCGGCTTGCCTACAAACCCTGCAATATTTAAATAGTCCGTATGTTCTCCTACCGCTACTAGTTTTGCATTATAGCTATTGCCTAATACTTGAATAGCTCTTTGTTTAAAACTACCACCTTCCCAATGGAATACTTCTTGCCCATTATTATTTAAACTAAAAAATATTTCAGGAAATGCTAATGCGACTCTAGTGAATTCGTCAATAATATGTTTTAATTCGGCAGCGTTACTTTTTAAAAAATTTCTTCTTGCAGGTACATTGAAAAAAAGGTTCTTCATGCTAATGCTAGTTCCAATTGGGCAGGCAGTTGCATTTGCTTCCACTATTTTACTATTCTCTACAATTACTTCTGTTCCAGTTTCGTCCTCTTCTCTTCTTGTTTTCAAACAAACTTGAGCAACGGCAGCAATAGATGCTAATGCCTCGCCCCTGAAGCCCATGGTTCTAATCTGGAATAAATCTTCAATGGTACTAATCTTGCTAGTAGCATGCCTACCAAAGGCATTCTGTGCATCTTTTGGGCTCATTCCCCTGCCATTATCAATTACTTGAATTAAAGCCTTTCCAGCATCATTGATAATTAATTGAATTTTAGTGGCACCTGCATCTACCGCATTTTCCAGCAATTCCTTTACGGCACTTGCTGGTCTTTGTATCACTTCGCCTGCCGCTATTTGGTTGGCTATATGATCTGGTAATAAATGTATAGTATCGGCCACTTTTAATCTTTTTGAAGTGTGTAAAAGTAGTAAATTTGCCACTTAAAATTTCATCTTATGCTCAGAACGGCAGACATTCAAAAATTAGCCCATAATTACCTACCAAAAGACTTTGTCTTAACTAACTGGGAATGCCTGGAGCCCTATTTTAAGGAATTATCAGAAAGGCCAATTAATGACAAGCATGGCTTGGAAAAATGGCTTCAAGATTTAAGTGAGTTAGAGGCATTTATTAGTGAAGATGCTTGTTGGAGACAAATTAAAATGACCTGCGATACTACTGATAAAAGTTTAGAAGAGGCATTTAATTTTTTCTGTATGGAGATTCAACCCAAAATGCAACCTTATGCAGATGCTTTGAATAAAAAATTAATGGCTTGCACTTTTACTAAAGAACTAGATCAAAGCGCTTATTATACTTATTTAAGATCTGTACAAAAAAGTATCGATTTATTTAGAACTGAAAATATTTCTATTCAAGCGGAGTTAAGTGTTTTGCAACAACAATATGGAACTATTGCCGGCAAAATGACCATCAATCACGAAGGGCAGGAATATACTTTACAACAAGCTGCTCAGTTTTTGGAAAGCGAAGACAGGTCTATTAGAGAATCTGTTTATAGAAAAATCCAAGACAGAAGATTGGAAGACAAAGCAGCTATGCATGATTTATTTTCTGAATTAATTCAAAAAAGAAATCAGGTAGCTATCAATGCTGGCTTTGAAAATTATAGAGATTATAAATTTGTTGAGCTGGGTAGATTTGATTACTCGAAAGAGGACTGTTTTCAATTTCATGAAGCCGTGAAATTACATGTGCTTCCATTGATTGATAAAATATATGCAAGAAAAAAACAAAAGCTAGGCTTAGACGTTTTAAAACCTTGGGATACGGAAGCAGAGCCAGCAGGAACAAAACCATTAAGACCCTTTACAGATGGAAATGATTTGTATGAAAAATCGGTAGCATGCTTTGAACAATTGCATCCCTTTTTTGCAGATTGTTTAAAGAAGATGAACTCTTTAAAACATTTTGATTTAGAGAGCAGAAAAGGTAAAGCACCAGGAGGATATAACTGTCCCTTAGCGGAATCAGGTGCTCCTTTTATTTTTATGAATGCAGCTGGTCAAATGAGTGATGTGACAACAATGGTTCATGAGGGTGGGCATGCAGTGCATAGCTTTTTATCACATAATTTAAGCTTGAGTGCTTTTAAAGAATACCCAATGGAAATTGCAGAAGTGGCAAGTATGTCCATGGAATTATTTAGTATGAATCATTGGCAATCTTTTTTTGATAATGAAGCGGACCTGAATAGAGCAAAAGAACATCAATTAGAAAGAACCATTACTATTTTCCCATGGATTGCCATCATAGATAAGTTCCAACATTGGGTGTATGAGCATCCAACACATACTATTGAAGAAAGAACCAATACTTGGACAAATATCTTAAAAGAGTTCTCCACCAATAGTATTGACAATACTGGCCTAGATGCATATAGAGAAATTGGATGGCAGAGACAATTGCATTTATTTGAAGTACCTTTTTATTATATTGAATATGGAATTGCTCAATTAGGTGCTATTGGCATGTGGATGCAATATCAAAAAAATCCACAACAAGCTTTAAATAATTATATGGATGCATTAGCACTGGGCGGTACTAAAACTCTTCCTGAATTATACAAAACTGCAGGAATTGAATTTAACTTCTCCCCAAGCTATGTAAAAACCTTGATGGATTTTACCAATACTCAATTAGAAAAATTATATGTTTAAAATTAAAATGTACAATATGAAAAAATTAATCTTCTGTTTTGGTTTGATGATCTTTCATTTTACAGGATTCTCACAACATCAGGCACCGGCAAATGTTTCCAATGCAAAAAATAGCGACCCTGCAATGCCTACTTATATTGTCAATGGTGTAGAAATGTCTTATGCAAATGTGATTAAAATAAATACTGCAACTATTGAAAGTATGGATGTGTATAAGGGACCAGATGCGATTGCCAAATATGGCGCAAAGTACAAGCACGGTGTGGTGATTGTAAAACTTAAGAAAACTAAAAAATAGTTCAAAAAAATACCCCCGAATTTCGGGGGTATTTTTTTATGCGTTGTTATTGTTGTTGTTATTTTGAGGTGGTCGATTGTCTGGGCGAGGACCGTTATTGTTTGGTCTAGGTCCATTATTGTTTGGTCTAGGACCGTTATTATTAGGGCGAGGACCATTGTTGTTTGGTCTAGGTCCATTATTATTAGGACGAGGACCGTTATTATTTGGACGATCGTTTCTTTGCTGGTCTCTTCTTCTACGATCATTCTTCTCCAAACTCTTCAAGCTAATTTGACCTACTAATTCTACAAAACTATTCTCTACTTCTTTTACTTTATTATTTGTTAAATCAACAGCTTCTAATTCATCTACCACAACGCCTTGTTGATTTAGTCGCTTGATCTCTTTTACTCTTTGAATAGTTAGTGGGTAATGCTTCGTATTATTAGGAAGGGTATACCACATTAAGTTTTTGAAAATATCTTTCTTAATTAAGAATGCTTGACCCATCGCTGTTTGTAAAGTATCAGCATAATCTGGAAAATCTTGCAAAGCATCTAAATAAGTATCTAGTTCAAAATTCAAACAACATTTTAAACGGCCACATTGACCACTTAATTTGGTTTGATTGATGGATAAGTTTTGATAACGCGCTGCAGTGGTATTGACACTCTTAAAATCGTGCAACCAAGTGCTACAACATAATTCCCTACCGCAACTTCCAATACCGCCTAATTTAGCAGCTTCTTGTCTTATACCAATTTGACGCATTTCCACTTTTACCTTAAACTCCCCAGCGAAAATTCTAATCAATTCTCTAAAATCAATTCTATCGTCTGCTGTATAAAAGAAAGTTGCTTTTTTGCCATCTGCCTGTAATTCCACTTCACTTAACTTCATTGCTAACTTTAAGTTACTTGCATGCGTACGGCTTCTTGCTAAAATATCGGCTTCTCTGCTCTTACTTATTTTAAAAGCCTCAATATCTCTCTCGTTACTTGCTCTTACAATTTTTTTCATCTCGGCGCTAAACTCATCCACGCCTCTTTTCTTCATTTGAATACGTACAAGCTCTCCTGTAATAGAGACTTCACCCACATCAAAACCATTCACCCCTTCTATGGTTACATAGTCGCCTTTTTCAAAATGTTGTAAAGTAAGATTTCTGTAAAATTCTTTTCTGCTACCTTGTTTAAAGCTAACTTCTAAAACCTTACATTGACTTTCTGTGTCGTCAATAGGTAGATCACGCAACCAATCGTGTACATTCAATCTATTACATCCTCCCGTGCTACAGCCGCCATTACTTTGGCAACCTCCTGGTTTCCCAGTCCCGCAAGATCCACATCCCATATATAATTAGTTCAGACTGTTAATAATAATAAATACCACAAGCTAGAAACCTCTATCTCTATTCTTTAAACCTAGCCTTCTGTCAAAATTAAGGTTTTGTTCTGAATGATATGGTAGAACTTGATACCCATGGCCATAAATAGCATTTTTGGGTTGGCATTACGTTCAATATAGTATACTGCTTTATCCAACTCTTGAATCATGGCTTCTAACTGGCCAATTCCAGCAATTTTATTGATTCTTAAGGCAAAATCCTTCAAATCTGGGTCTAATTGAAGGTCTTTACCCAGTACTTTTAGTCGAATACTTTGTTCCAATAAGTGGTTAAAGTACTTTAGAAATTGTTTTTGAGGTTCTCTGCCCATTTTGCTGGTCTCTTCAACCCATTTTGCCTGTGCTACAGGTCCATTCTTTAAAATAGCATTCAACCACTCTCTAATCTGTGCTAAAAAGTCGGCGTCACTATGTTGTAATAAATGTAAAGCTTCTCTATAATTACCATCTGCCATTACAGCAACCTGAGCGGCTTTTTCGGGACTTATATGAGCTCTATCAACTAAAGCTTTTTCTATGGAAGCTGAACTTAATCTTGGCACCCTGATTAATTGACATCTACTTAATATAGTAGGCAAAATATTTTCTTCAGAAGCCGCCACTAAAATAAAAATAGTATTGGCAGGAGGTTCTTCGATTAGTTTTAATAATTTATTTCCTTCCTTCCCTAAGTATTCAGGCATCCACATCACCAAAACCTTGTAGTTGCTTTCAAAACTTTTGAAAGATAATTTCTTGATAATATCGCTGCATTCGTCAGCACTTATATTTCCTTGTTTGTTTTCTGCTTTGATAAATTGTAGCCAATCAAAGACATTGCCATAAGGATATCCATTAATAAACTCTCTCCACTCTTCTATATGATTAGTGCTAAGATTTTTTTGCCCAGGTTTTTCTGTAATGGAAGGAAAGGAGAAATGCAAGTCAGGATGCATTAAAGTACTCGCTCTTTGATAAGAAGCTAATTGTTCTATTTCGTCAGGTCCAGGGATTACTTTTGATGCATTATTTTCTGTAGGTGGTCCAAATAAATCTTCTACCGCTTCAGTCTCTCTTGGAATACTTACAATGTATTGTGCGAAGGCAATGGCCAATGGTAATGCTCCTGAACCTTCAGGTCCTATCATTAACATAGCATGGCTCAGTCTTTGATGCTGCACCATTTCTACCAACTGCTGTTGTAGTTTTTCTTGACCAATTACTTCACGCAATAACATGCAGCGAAGATAAAGTATAGTTGTGGAAGCGCCTTATTTTAAGTTGCTCAAAATAGCATCGCTATCTGGTCTAACATTACTAGGGTAGTATGCGATCATTTTACCATTCTCATCCAATAAGAACTTGTTGAAATTCCAGCTAATTGATGCATCCAAAACCCCATTCTTAGATTTTTGAGTTAACCATTGATATATTGCTGCTGTATGATCACCTTTTACATCTACTTTATCGGCTAATGGAAATGTTACACCATAATTTTTCTTACAGAATTCTACAATTTCTTCATTAGATCCTGGCTCTTGTCCTCCAAATTGATTACAAGGGAAACCAATGATAACTAATTTGTCTTTGTATTGCTCATATACTTTTTCTAAAGATTCATATTGAGGAGTATAACCACATTTACTTGCTGTATTCACTACTAATATTTTCTTGCCTTTGAAAGAAGACATTTTAATATCTTTTCCATCAATACCTTTTACTGTAAAACCGTGTATACTTTGTGCGCTTAATGTGGTAGTTGCGGCAAATAACATAATACTTAATAATAGTTTCATAAAATTTCGTTTTATTAGATACTACAATGTAACATTAAAACAGACAAAAAGTTGACTAAATGGTATAAGTGGCAGTAAAAACACTTATTTTTTTCACCTCTGACTGCTGTAAAATGGTTGCCGCTGCTTCGATGGTTGCTCCCGTGGTCAAGACATCGTCTACTAGCAAAACATGCATATTTTTCAGTGCGATTGCGTGAGCAACTATAAAACTTTCTCCAATAGCGTCCATTCTTTTGATACGGTCTTTATGTGTTTGACTCTGTGAGTCATAAGGTTTTAAAAGCAGGTCTTCAAAAATGGTCAAACCAGTAATAGATTGAATGCCTTGGCAAAGTATAGTTGCTTGATTGTATCCTCTTTTATTAAGTTTAGTATTTGTTATCGGTATGGGTATTAAGAAATCTATAGGATCTTCTTTGATTACCTCATTGATATACATTCCCATTAGCCGGCCTAGCATCCATCCAGCTTTTTTATTTTGCTTATACTTTAATTCGGTAACCAACAATTGCACCACACTATCTTTTGTAAAAAATAATAATGTATTGGCAAAACTAAATTGTACTCTTCCCCAAAATATTTTTTGAATGGGATTATCTGCTGTGTTGTCAAATTCTGCATAGGGTAGAGCTCTAATACAATCTGCGCATAAAACATTTTTCTTTTCTAATACATCTGTGCCACATGCCAAACAAATATGCGGATACCATAGATGCACAAAAGCATCTATGTATGGTCTTAAGATCCGCATAAAAAATTAATTAGAAAAATAATTGATAAGCCTGGTCTACTCTTTCAATAGCAATAATTTCTATTCCATGTTTTTTCACATCTATTCCCTTTAAATTAAAAGAAGAAATAAATATTTTTTCAAATCCTAATTTCTCTGCCTCTGCTATTCTTTGTTGAATTCTATTGACTGCTCTTATCTCTCCATTTAAACCCACTTCTCCAGCAAAGCAAATGCCTTGTGGCAATGGAACATCTTCATAAGAAGAAAGTAATGCAAGAATTACAGCAAGGTCTAATGATGGGTCTTCTATTTTTAATCCACCTGCAATATTTACAAAGACATCTTTCATGCCAAAAGCAAAACCTCCACGCTTTTCTAAAACGGCTAATAATAATTGTAGTCTTCTTAAATCAAAGCCAGTTACGGTTCTTTGAGGAGTGCCATATACACTTTGTGTCACCAATGCTTGTACTTCAATCAATAATGGACGCATACCTTCCATGCTTGCAGCAATAGCACTTCCACTTAGTGAATCGTTTCTTTGCGCTATTAAAAAAGCGGAAGGATTGGTCACAACTTTCATTCCTTCTCCCGTCATTTCATAAATACCTAATTCACTTGTTCCACCGAATCTATTTTTTAATGTTCGCAACATTCTGTAAGCATAATGTCTGTCGCCTTCAAATTGTAAAACAGTATCCACCATATGTTCTAAAATTTTTGGACCTGCAATGGAACCTTCTTTAGTAATATGGCCAATTAAAAAAACAGGTGTACCAGTTTCTTTAGCGAATCTTTGAAACTCTGCAGCGCATTGTTTTATTTGAGAGACAGAACCTGCACCTGCTTCAATTAAATTAGATTCGATTGTTTGAATGGAATCAACAATCAACACTGTTGGTTTTAATTTTTTGATGGCTTTAAAAATGGCATTGGTTCTTGTTTCTGCAAGCAAATAAAAATTTTCGTTTTTTAAATTCAGTCTATCTGCACGCATTTTAATTTGCTGAATACTTTCTTCACCACTGATATATAAAACAGTTTGCCCCTTCATCATCAACCCCTGCTGTAAAAACAAAGTACTCTTACCAATACCCGGTTCACCAGCAACCAAAACAATAGATCCTAATACAATTCCTCCACCTAATACTCTATTTAATTCTGGGTCAGAACTATCAATTCTTTTTTCTGAAGTACTATTTACTTGATCTATGGCAATTAATTCAGAGCCTTTTTGTTGATTGCTATAACCATCCCAACCCGCTTCTTTTTCTTTACCTGCATCTATTAATTCTTCCGTGAAAGTGTTCCATTCATTACAGGCAGGACATTTTCCCACCCATTTGGTGGATTCGTATCCACAATTATTACAAAAAAAGGCCGATTTTGCTTTGCTCATAGAGTAAAGATAAAGGCTATATCAGGTTCTCTTTTTAAGTATTTTCCGAAATTTTTTTTTGATTTTTTTTAATACTTCCAATTGTTAGTTATTAGAATCAATACTAGTATTAAATAATTGTAAATCAATTATTTAGATTTTATGTTTTATTAATATTAAATATTAATTTAATGTGATAAACGAAAATGCAACTCAAATGTTACCATAACGTTAATTTTTTTCAAAATTATTCCTATATTTAAGGTCTATGTTCTCAAAACACGAACATTTTTTTAACTATAATTTAAACAACAACATGAGAAAAAAACTATTATGGTGTTTGTTTGTTGCGTTTTTCTCTTTCCAAGCGGCAATCGCTCAAAACACAACTGTAACTGGTAAAGTAACTG